>Ga0070681_10002981_pt1 | contig 15706 bp, 5 predicted proteins | sample KBSC83BmetaG_FD_65650 | JGI IMG/M metagenome (GOLD analysis project Ga0070681, IMG submission 65650) | Corn rhizosphere microbial communities from Kellogg Biological Station, Michigan, USA - KBS C8-3B metaG | ecosystem: Host-associated > Plants > Roots > Rhizosphere | place: USA: Michigan...
GAAAATAACGCGCCAACTCCCGGCTGAAATGTTGGAGATTGTGGCCATTCCGCTCGAGCTCGCCCACCATGTCCAGCATCCGGCTGCTATTTGAGCCTGCCAGCGACTCCGTCACCTGCGCGAGCGCTTCCAGGGAAAACGTGCCCAGGAGCGCTCGCACTTCTTTGGCGTCCAGTTTGGTTCCGCAGCACGCAATGGCCTGATCGAGTGCCGAGAGCGAATCGCGAATGCTCCCCTCGCCCGCCTGCGCCAGTACGGCGAGCGCCTCGGCGTCCGCCTCGATCCCTTCCTGCTCGCAAATCCAGGCCATCCGCGACACCACTTCTTCAAAATCCACGGAGCGAAAGCTGAAATGCTGGCAGCGCGACGCGATGGTAGCCGGAATCTTGTGCGCTTCGGTGGTGCAGAGAACAAAAATGACCCAGGCAGGCGGCTCTTCAATAGTTTTCAACAGCGCATTGAAAGCTTCATTTGTGATCTGGTGCGCTTCATCAATGATGAAAACCTTGTACCGGTCGCGAACCGGACGATAACGTACATTTTCGCGGAGCTCGCGCATCTCATTAATGCCGCGATTGGAGGCTGCATCAATCTCAATTACATCCGGAGCGCTGCTTTGGGAGATCTCGAGACAGCTTGCGCAGACACCGCAAGGTTGGCTGGTTGGTCCCTGAACGCAATTTACGCAGCGTGCCAGAATGCGCGCAACCGTCGTCTTACCCGTGCCGCGCTGGCCCGAGAAAATATATCCGTGGGCGATTCGCTGCTGGGCAATGGCATTTTCCAGCGTGGTCTTAACGTGCTCCTGGTTGACCACGTCGGCAAAAGTCTGGGGCCGGTACTTGCGAGCTATGACTTGATACATGCGGAGGGAAATGCCAGGCCCCGGGTGATCCGCGGCACATGAGTTAAGCCGCTACCGTTGCTTCCTTCCAGACCTGGCGGGGTTTGCAGCCGCCCATTGCACGGAGCCCGGAACCCGACAATTAACGATCTTAGCACGAGAGGCCAAATGGCCTTTCCGGACCGGTACCGTATCTAAAGGAAACGGCCGAAAGATAACAGGCATCCACCTCAACGTATACTCGATTTATGGCCCTGCGATAGGGTGTGATGAATCGCACATGGACCGGTTTGGGCGTCACAAATTTAAAATATAATCGGCTTTCGGTCCGCGTTCGTATTGTGTCTTAAAGGCAGGTACTTCAGGTGTTCGTCCAGGGGGGATTTAAAAATGAAGTCGGTCGCCACACCTACCGAAAGTCTGGATAACAAAGAACTATTGAAAGTTTTGACGGCATTCAAACGCGGAGATTTCTCCGTCCGGATGCCCGTCGATCGTACCGGCATGGGCGGCAAAATCTCGGACACGTTGAACGAGATTCTGGAGCTCAACGATGGCATGTGCAGAGAGTTCGATCGCATCAGCCGGGTAGTCGGCAAAGAAGGTAAGATCACCCAGCGAGCCATGTTGGGCGCCAACGGCGGCGGCTGGCGATCGTGTGTTGATGCGGTCAATAGCCTCATTTCAGACCTGGTTCAGCCTTCAACCGAAGTCGCGCGCGTCATTGGCGCTGTCGCCAAAGGAGACCTCGCGCAGAGCATGTTGATCGAGGTCGATGGACGCCAGCTAAAAGGCGAGTTCCTGCGCACCGCCAAGATTGTCAACACGATGGTGGAGCAGCTCAATTCGTTCGCCTCCGAGGTTACGCGCGTGGCGCGCGAAGTTGGAACCGAAGGGAAGCTCGGCGGCCAAGCGGAACTAAAAGGTGTCGCGGGAACGTGGAAGGATCTTACCGACAGCGTGAACCTGATGGCGAGCAACCTCACCAGCCAGGTTCGCAACATCGCTGAAGTCACCACGGCTGTGGCTCGCGGCGACCTTTCGACCAAGATCACGGTCGATGCCAAGGGCGAGATTCTACAGCTCAAGAACACCATCAACACCATGGTCGACCAGCTGAACGCGTTCGCGTCGGAAGTGACGCGCGTTGCCCGCGAAGTCGGCACCGAAGGCAAGCTCGGTGTGCAAGCTCAAGTGCGCGGCGTAGCAGGAACGTGGAAGGATCTCACCGACAGCGTCAACTCGATGGCGGGCAACCTCACGCTGCAAATGCGCAATATCGCCGGCGTGACTAAAGCCGTAGCGAACGGCGACTTATCAACTAAGATTACGGTCGACGCGCAGGGCGAAATTCTCGAGCTGAAGAACACCATCAACACCATGGTGGATCAGTTGAACGGTTTCGCTTCGGAGGTGACCCGTGTAGCGCGCGAGGTCGGCACCGAGGGTAAACTGGGCGGTCAAGCGGTTGTGAAGGGCGTAGCCGGCACTTGGAAGGATCTCACCGATAGCGTCAACTCGATGGCGGGCAGTTTGACTAACCAGGTCCGCAATATCGCTGAAGTGACTACTGCGGTGGCTCGCGGCGATCTCTCCACAAAGATTACGGTTGACGCTCAGGGCGAAATTCTCGAGCTGAAGGACACCATCAACATCATGGTGGACCAGCTCAGCTCCTTCGCATCGGAAGTCACTCGTGTGGCTCGCGAAGTCGGCACCGAGGGCAAGCTCGGCGGCCAAGCGGTTGTGAAAGGCGTAGCCGGAACGTGGAAAGATCTCACGGACAACGTGAATTCCATGGCGGGTAGTCTCACTAACCAGGTCCGCAACATCGCCGATGTGACGACGGCCGTCGCGCGCGGCGATCTCTCCACTAAGATCACCGTAGACGCCCAGGGCGAAATTCTCGAGCTGAAGAACACCATTAATACGATGGTGGATCAGCTCAGCTCGTTTGCGTCGGAAGTCACTCGTGTGGCTCGCGAGGTCGGCACCGAGGGTAAGCTCGGCGGCCAGGCGGATGTTCGCGGTGTCGCTGGAACGTGGAAGGATCTCACCGACAGCGTCAACTCCATGGCTGGAAACCTGACCTCTCAGGTGCGCAATATCGCGGAAGTGACGACGGCCGTGGCAAAAGGCGATCTCTCCCGCAAAATCACCGTCGATGTCCGCGGTGAGATTCTCGAGCTCAAGAATACGATCAACACCATGGTCGATCAGCTCAGCTCCTTCGCGGCGGAAGTCACCCGCGTGGCGCGAGAAGTCGGTACGGAAGGAAAACTCGGCGGGCAGGCGGTTGTGAAAGGTGTCGCGGGTACCTGGAAGGATTTGACGGACAGCGTCAATTCGATGGCGGGTAATCTTACCGCTCAGGTCCGCAATATCGCGGAAGTCACCACCGCCGTGGCGCGCGGCGACCTCTCTCGCAAGATCACGGTCGATGTGCGCGGCGAGATTCTCGAGCTCAAGAACACCATCAACACCATGGTCGATCAGCTCAGCTCCTTCGCGGCGGAAGTCACCCGCGTCGCGCGCGAGGTCGGCACCGAAGGAAAACTCGGGGGCCAAGCGGAAGTGAAAGGCGTCGCGGGAACGTGGAAAGATCTCACCGATAGCGTGAACTCGATGGCCGGCAACCTGACGGCCCAGGTGCGCAACATCGCGGAAGTCACCACGGCGGTGGCCAAAGGCGATCTTTCCCGCAAGATCACGGTGGATGTGCGCGGTGAAATTCTCGAACTCAAGAACACCATCAACACCATGGTGGATCAGCTGAGTTCGTTCGCGGCGGAAGTTACCCGTGTAGCGCGCGAGGTCGGTACCGAAGGCCGGCTAGGCGGCCAAGCCGTGGTACAGGGCGTTGGCGGTACCTGGAAGGATCTCACCGACAGCGTCAATTTCATGGCCGGTAATCTGACGGCTCAGGTGCGCAACATTGCGGAAGTCACGACTGCGGTTGCCAAAGGGGACCTTTCGCGCAAAATCACGGTCGACGTGCGCGGTGAAATTCTCGAGCTGAAAAACACCATCAACACCATGGTGGATCAGCTCAATGCATTTGCATCGGAGGTAACGCGCGTCGCACGCGAAGTAGGAACCGAAGGCCGCCTCGGTGGACAGGCCGAGGTCCGTGGCGTAGGCGGCACATGGAAAGATCTCACGGACAGCGTGAACTCCATGGGCAGAAACCTTACCGAGCAGGTCCGAAACATCGCCGAGGTCACCACCGCTGTTGCTAACGGCGATCTCTCCCGCAAAATTACGGTGCCGGCGCGCGGCGAGATTTTGGAGCTGAAGAACACCATCAACACCATGGTGGATCAGCTGAATGCATTCGCCGCTGAAGTGACTCGCGTGGCGCGCGAAGTTGGATCGGAAGGAAAGCTCGGCGGCCAGGCGCAGGTTCGCGGCGTCGCGGGCACCTGGAAGGATCTCACCGATAGCGTCAACCTGATGGCCAGCAACCTGACGAACCAGGTCCGCAATATCGCGCACGTTACAACAGCGGTTGCCAAAGGCGACCTGTCGACGAAAATTACGGTGGATGCCAAGGGTGAAATTCAGGAGCTCAAAAACACGATCAACACCATGGTGGATCAGCTCAATGGCTTCGCCGCTGAAGTAACTCGTGTGGCCCGCGAGGTTGGAACCGAAGGAAAGTTGGGCGGGCAGGCTGAAGTGAAGGGCGTGGCGGGAACGTGGAAGGACTTGACGGAGAGCGTCAACTCCATGGCCAGCAATCTCACCAACCAGGTTCGTAATATCGCGGCGGTCACGACTGCCGTCGCCAATGGCGACCTTTCGCGCAAAATTACGGTCGACGCGCGTGGTGAAATTCTCGAGTTGAAGAACACCATCAACACCATGGTGGATCAGCTGAATGCATTCGCATCGGAAGTGACGCGTGTTGCCCGCGAAGTCGGCACGGAAGGAAAGCTCGGCGGCCAGGCGCAGGTGCGCGGCGTGGCCGGCACGTGGAAAGACCTCACGGAGAGTGTCAATTCCATGGCGAGCAATCTCACCAATCAAGTCCGCAACATCGCCGCCGTAACCACCGCCGTCGCCAATGGCGACCTCTCGCGCAAGATCACGGTCGACGTGCAAGGCGAAATTCTGGAGCTGAAGAACACCATCAACACCATGGTCGACCAGCTCAACTCGTTCGCTTCGGAAGTCACCCGCGTGGCGCGAGAAGTCGGCACGGAAGGCAAACTCGGAGGCCAGGCGCAGGTGCGCGGCGTGGCCGGCACGTGGAAGGACCTCACCGACAATGTGAATTCCATGGCCGCAAATCTCACCACGCAGGTGCGCGGCATCGCAAAGGTTGTCACCGCCGTTGCGAACGGCGATCTCAAGCGTAAACTCGTACTCGAAACGAAAGGCGAAATCGCGCAACTCGCCGACACCATCAATGGCATGATCGATACGCTGGCGACCTTCGCCGATCAGGTCACTACCGTGGCCCGCGAGGTCGGTATTGAGGGTAAGCTGGGCGGTCAGGCGCGTGTCCCGGGCGCCGCCGGCATCTGGCGCGATCTCACCAACAACGTGAATCAGCTCGCTGACAACCTCACCACCCAGGTTCGCGCCATCGCTGATGTGGCCACCGCCGTCGCGAAAGGCGACCTCACCCGTACCATCGCGGTCGAGGCGCCCGGCGAAGTCGGGGCTCTTAAAGACAACATCAACGAGATGATCCGTAATCTCGGTGAGACTACGCGCAAGAATACCGAACAGGACTGGCTCAAGACCAATCTGGCAAAATTCACCAGCATGGTGCAGGGCCAGAGAGACCTGCTGGCTGTTTCCAAGCTGGTCTTATCCGAACTGGTACCCCTGGTGGAGGCACAACAGGGCATCTTCTATTTGGCGGAAACGATAGACGATGAGCTGGTGCTGAAATTGTTCGCCAGCTACGCGTACAAAGAGCGCAAGAGCGTTGCCAGCCAGTTCAAACTGGGCGAGGGATTAGTCGGCCAGTGCGCGCTCGAAAAGGAACGAATCCTGATTACTGAAGTCCCAACGAGCTATATCCGCATCAGCTCGGGTCTGGGTGAAGCTCCGCCCCTCACGATCGTCGTCCTGCCGGTGCTGTTCGAGGAAGAGGTCAAGGCCGTCATCGAGTTGGCTTCGTTCCATCCCTACAGTGAGATTCACCTGGCGTTCCTGGATCAGCTTACGGAAAGTCTCGGAATTGTTCTCAACACCATCGCGGCCACCATGCGGACCGAGGAGCTGCTGAAGCAGTCTCAGGCACTCGCTGAAGAACTGCAGTCTCAGCAATCTGAGCTGACGCTGACCAACCGGCGTCTCGAGCAGCAGGCCACCACGCTACAGGCATCTGAAGAACTGCTGAAGACGCAGCAGGAACAACTGCAGCAAACCAACGCCGAGCTGGAAGAAAAAGCGCGGCTGCTGGCCGAGCAGAACGCTGAAGTCGAGCGTAAAAATCGTGAGGTTGAGCAGGCCAAACAGGCGCTCGAAGAAAAGGCGGAACAGCTCGCCCTCACCTCGAAGTACAAATCGCAGTTCCTGGCCAATATGTCGCATGAACTGCGCACGCCGCTGAACAATCTGCTGATTCTTGCCAAGATGCTGTCTGAGAATCCCGAAGGCAATCTCGATCCGAAGCAGATCAAGTTCTCCGAGACCATTTACTCATCGGGCACCGACCTGCTTTCGCTCATCAGCGACATTCTCGATCTGTCTAAGATCGAGTCCGGAACCATGACCGTCGAACCGGGTGAGGTCCGGCTCAGCGATCTGCGCGATTACATCAATCGCGCATTTCGTCACGTGGCGGACGGCAAAGGTCTCGCGTTCCACGTTGAGATCGGCGACGGCCTGCCCATGACATTGACCACCGACCCCAAACGGCTGCAGCAGATTCTGAAAAATCTGGTGTCGAACGCGCTGAAGTTCACCGAGAAAGGATCGGTGACGCTGCGCATCGAACGCGGCACGAAGGGCTGGAGGGCCGACCACCCGGTGTTGAGCAACATGAAATCCGTCCTCGCATTTTCAGTGGTGGATACCGGCATCGGAATTCCTGCCGACAAGCAGAAGATCGTCTTCGAAGCATTTCAACAGGCCGACGGCACTACCAGCCGCAAATACGGCGGGACCGGCCTGGGTCTCGCCATCAGCCGCGAAATCGCCAATCTGTTGGGAGGCGAGATCCGGCTGGCGAGCAAGCCCGGAGAAGGCAGCAACTTCACGCTGTACCTGCCCGAGAACTATATGGCGCCAGCATACGTCACCAAGATGGAGCCGCGGACGGTATCGGCCAAGGCGGAGATGGATGTCCTGCTCACCGCTGCCCGGCCGCGCTATGCCGCGGTGGCTCCCATGGAAGTGGAGGATGATCGTGCGCAGATCCGCCCCGGCGATCGCGTGCTCCTGGTCGTCGAAGACGATGTCACTTTCGCCCGCATCCTCCTCGATATCGCGCACGAGAGAGGCTTTAAAACATTGATCGCCACCCGGGGCGAGACCGCCATCGAACTGGCGCGCCAGTTCTTGCCGGACGCCGTAACCCTCGATATCGGCCTGCCGGATACGGCTGGCTGGTTCGTGCTCGATCAGTTCAAGCATGACGCTGCGCTGCGGCATATTCCGGTTCACATTCTCTCGATTTATGAAGACCGGCGGAAGAGTCTCGCGCTGGGGGCCATGTCCTATTTGCACAAGCAGGAAGGCACGGACTTTCTCAAAGAGGCGTTCGCCCGGATTCAAGATTCCATCGATCACCGCATTAAGAATTTGTTGGTTGTCGAGGGCGACGAAGCGGAGCGGCGAAGCATCGTAGACATTATCGGAAATGGAGATGTCCATACTACTGCCACCGGAACCGCCAAGCAGGCGCTCACGCTGGCGCAGCAGGAACGATTCGACTGCATCGTCCTCAATCCCAGGCTGCCGGATATGTCCGCGCCCGAGCTGATCGAAACACTCCAGGAGCGGCTCGAGCGTCCCGAACTGCCAATTATTCTCTACGGCTCGAAAGAACTTGCTCACGAAGAAGAAAGCGCGTTGCGCCGCATCTCCGATCGCATCAATCTGCGGCGCGTCAAGTCCCCTGAACGTCTCCTCGATGAGGTCAATTTGTTTCTGCACCGTATCGAGAGCAAACTGCCGGATGAAAAGAAAAAGCTCCTGGCCAAGGCGCGGGAGATTGATCCGGTGCTGGTTGGCAGAAAAGTATTGGTGGTGGATGATGATGTGCGCAACATTTTCGCGCTCACCAGTTTGCTGGAGCGCCACAAACTGAAGGTGTATCACGCGGAGAGCGGAAAGGCCGGCATCGAGATTCTGAAAGCGACACCCGATATCGACGTGGTCCTGATGGATATCATGATGCCCGGGATGGATGGTTACGAAACCACACATGAGATTCGTTTAATGGAGCAGTTTCGTTCGCTGCCCATTATCGCGGTTACCGCCAAGGCCATGATCGGGGATCGGGAAAAATGTCTGGAGGCTGGCGCCTCAGACTACATTTCCAAGCCGGTGGATCTCGATCGGCTGCTTTCGATGCTACGCGTGTGGATGCCTGCGACGGCTCAATTCGCAATGTCCGACGCCGCTACGACGACGTCATAGCTCTTTCTTGAGGGCTGAAACGAGGTTGGATGGGAACCGAGGCGGCAAGAGATACGCAAAAATTCGCGGCGCCAGAACCGGGCGCGAAACCGGTCAAGATCCTCATCGTGGACGACCAGTCTGAAAACCTGCTCTCGGCTGAAGCGGTGCTGGAATCACTGGGGCAGGAGATCGTGCGCGCCCAATCCGGCCGGGAAGCTCTCCGCCATCTGCTGACGGAAGATTTCGCCGTGATTCTGCTCGATGTAATGATGCCGGATATGGACGGTTTCGAAACGGCTGAGCTCATCCGCGAGCGCGAACGTTCACGAACCACGCCCATTATCTTCGTTACGGCACTCGGGAAGAGTGAAGAGCATATCTTCCGGGGCTACGATGTAGGAGCCGTGGACTATCTCACAAAACCGATAGTCCCCGAGATCCTCCGCTCGAAGGTTTCTGTATTTGTGGAACTGGCGCGAAAGAACGCGCAGTTGATGGAACACGCCGAACTGCTGGAGCAAAAGAACCGCGAGCTGCAAAACGCGAATGCGCAGCTTCGCGAGGCGGACCAGGAGATCGGCCGTTTGAACAACCGCCTGGAGCGGCGCGTTGTGGAATTGAGCGATCTCAACCGGGAACTCGATGCGTTCGGCTACACGGTTTCTCACGATTTGCGCGCGCCCATGATCCGCATCGACGGATTTACGCGGGCTCTCGAGGAGCACTGCGGACAGCAGTTGGACGAGCAAGCCAGGCTCTACATTCACCGTGTACGGTCCTCCTCGCAAAGGATGTGCCAGTTGGTGGATGACTTACTGAATTTCTCGCGCGTGAGCCGTCTGGACCTAAGGCCGCAGTTTGTCGACTTAACCGAGATGGCGGCCGGTATTGCCGCGGAATTGCAATCGCGAGAGCCGGACCGCCGTGTGAACTTTGTCATTGCCCCGCGCCTGGCCGTCACTGGCGATTCGGCCCTGCTACGAATCGTTTTGGTCAATCTCTTCGAGAATTCCTGGAAGTTCACACGTAAGCGGGAGACTGCCCAAATCGAATTCGGCATAACCTATCAGGACGGCGTGGACGCCTTCTTTTTGAAGGATGATGGAGCGGGCTTCGACCCGAAGTATCGCGAAAAATTATTTCGGCCATTCGAGCGGCTGCATCCTAATGCCGAATTTGAAGGCACCGGCATCGGGCTGGCTACTGTGGAGCGCATCATCAGGCGCCATGGCGGGCGTGTGTGGGCGGAGGGTGCCGTAGACCTTGGCGCGACCTTCTACTTCACGATGCAAACCGGTGAAAAAGTATGAGCCCATCGGGGAAACCGGCGGAGGCCGAGCAATTGAGAGTGCTGATCGTTGAAGATTCCGAGGAAGATACCGATCTGCTGGTGCTCGAGTTAAAGCGCGGCGGCTTCGATCCTGTGTATCAGCGCGTGGACACGGCTGCGGGCCTGGCGGCCGCACTCGATGGCGAGAAATGGGACGTGGTTTTATCGGACTATTCCATGCCCCGGTTCACGTTGGGTGAAGCTCTCGAAATGGTGAAAACGCGCAACCTGGATATTCCTTTCGTGGTCGTCTCCGCCACTATTATTGATGAGCAGGCGGTAGCAGCCATGAAGGCGGGCGCGTGTGACTTCGTGATGAAAGATCGCCTGGCTCGACTGGCTCCCGCGATCCGCCGCGAGTTGAAGGAGTGTGAAATCCGGCACGAGCGTAAGAGCCTGGAGGAGCAAATACGTCAGTCGCAGCGGCTGGAGAGTCTGGGCTTACTCGCAGGCGGCGTCGCACATGACTTTAACAATCTGCTCACCGGCATCCTTGGGAATGCCAGTCTCGCATTGGATGTACTCGATCCGCCTGAGCCGGCGCGATCCATGTTGGAAAGCGTGATTCAAGCCACGGAGCGTGCGGCGGACCTCACGCGGCAACTGCTCGCATATGCCGGCAAAGGCCGCTTTTTTGTGCGCCACGTAGACGTTTCCACTCTGGTGCGCGACATCGCCGATTTGATGCGCACCTCCATTCCCAAGAAAGTACGGTTTATGCTGGATCTGGGTACTGACCTTCCTCCGGTTGAGGCTGACGCCACGCAAATCCAGCAGCTCGTGATGAATCTGGTGTTGAATGCCGGGGAAGCCATCGGCGACCAGGGCGGAAGCATTCAACTCGTCACGCGGCTTGAAGAGCGCCTTTCAAACGGAGGCGGCAGTCTCGCCGCAGGCCGGTACATCCGCATTGAAGTAAAGGATACGGGCTGCGGCATGGATGAAGCCACACGGTCCCAAATCTTCGACCCGTTCTTCAGCACCAAGTTCACTGGCCGCGGCCTTGGACTCGCCGCGGCCCTCGGAATAGCCAGAGGCCATAAAGGACAAATTGACGTAGAGACATCTCCCGGCAGTGGCAGTGTTTTTCGTGTTTGGCTGCCGGCCGCCGAAACAGGAACTTCCGTAGATCGCGGACTCGCCGCAGTTCGCGCCCATCCCGACCGCGCCGGCTCGGGTATTATCTTGATCATCGACGATGAGGAGGTGGTGCGCGGTACTGCGAAAGCGGCGCTAGAGCACTATGGGTATACCGTGCATGTGGCAGAGAATGGCCCCGCGGGCATTCGTTTATTTCACGACATTCTCGACCGGGTTTCCATGGTACTGCTGGATCTGACCATGCCCGAAATGAGCGGCGAGGAAACTTTCGACCGGCTGAAGCAAATTCATGCAGATGTGCCCATTATCATCAGCAGCGGCTACGATGAAGCCGAAGCCAGCCGGCGCTTTATCGGGAAAGGTGTCAGCGGGTTTCTAAAGAAGCCGTACACCGCTGAAACTCTGGCTGAGCGCATCAACGCGGCGCTCGCGGTTAGTAGTCGGAAGATGGAGGCGTAAGCCCCACAGTTTCCCTCGCGAGTGAACAGGTCCTTCATAGCCGCGGTTTACATCTGCATGCGCAGGGTGCACTCTCCTGTGCATATGAACGCCGAGCAGTTTCGTCGGCGGTTTGTCAAAACTGCAAAAAGACCAGCCTCGCCGCAGGCGTCTCAACACCATATACTTATCGCATTGAAGGCGGAGTTCACAACCACGCTCGTACGGGTCGGCGACGCCAGCCCCGGTTTGTTCATAGACCCTGCCTCGCGCGATCTTCCGGCATATGACAACAAGCGACATTCGCGAAGCTCTTCAGCAAAGTAATAAATGGTTCGAGCCGCTGTTGCACGGAATGCCTGTAGGCGTGGTTATTACCGGACCGGAGGGCGAGGTAAACGCTTGCAATCCGGCGGCCCTTGGTTTACTCGGTGTCACCGAAAATCAGCTCATCGGCACGACTTCTTTTGATCCCGTTTGGAACACCATTCATGAAGACCGGTCGCCGTTTCTGGGACGAGACCATCCGATTCCTCGCGCGATCGCGACTCGCCAGCCCGTGCGCAACGTCGTGATGGGCGTATATCACAGCCAGATGCGCGACCACGTCTGGTTCCTGATAAATGCAGAGCCGCAGCTTGCTGCAGATGGAACCGTCAGCCAAGTGGTCTGCTGCTTCACGGACATAACCGGTCGAAAGCGGGCGGAGCCCGTCATCACCGCCTGGAAGAACCGGTATGAAGCAGCCATTCGCTCCAGTGGACAAGTTATTTACGATTGGAATTCCACCACGAAGGAAGTGATCTGGGGAGGTGAGTGCGAGAAGATATTAGGATACCCCCCGGAGCAACTGACAGGCGTGAGCCGCTGGCTCGAACTGGTACACGCGGATGACCAGAGTGCTTACAGCGATGAGCTGGACCGCGTGGTAGCAACCAAAGAGCCATTTGATCTGGAGTACCGGGTACGCTCCCGGAGCGGCCGCTATCTGCATGTCAAAGATCGTGGCCGCTTTTATTTCGATGAGGGCGGCCGAGTACAGCGGATGGTGGGTTTTATCGCTGATATCACGAAACAGAAAGAAGGCGAGGAAGAACTTCGAGCGAGCGAAGAACGCTTCCGGAATACATTCGCTTTTGCCGCCACGGGAATGGCGCTAACGGACCTCGAGGGCCGCTTTCTCGAAGTGAATGCCGCTTACTGCCATATCACCGGCTACAGCGCGAACGAACTGGCCGCCATGAATTTCCAGACCATCACTCATCCTGAAGACTCGGCCAGAAATATGTACGAAATCCGCCGCTTGCTGGCGGGTGGAATCTCCAGCTTCGTTATCGAAAAGCGAAATGTTCGCAAGGACGGCAGCGAGGTTTGGGTGCGCAATAGCGTCTCGCTTCTCCGCGACGGTAAGCACGAGCCCGCGCGCATCATCTTACTGGTTGAAGACATCACGGAGCGTAAACAAGCCGAAGAAGCACTGCGCCTGCTTTCCGGCCGGCTGCTGCAATCGCAGGACGATGAGCGGCGCCGCCTCGCGCGCGAGATTCACGACAGTACAGCTCAGAGCATTGCAGCCCTGGGGATGAACCTGGAAATGGTAAATGCATGGGCTGCACTCCTGCCGGAGCCCACGCGGAAAATTCTGAAAGACAGCCTCGAGCTGGCAGAGCAGTGCATATGCGAGCTCCGCACGTTTTCATATCTTTTACACCCGCCGGTGCTCGACCACCTGGGCCTTTCATCGGCCGTAGCGGGATACGCGGATGGCTTTGCGCAACGCAGTGGGATCAAAGTGGCTCTGGACATAGCTTCCGATTTGGGGAGGCTGCCACGGGAAGTGGAGCTGATGTTATTCCGTATTGTCCAGGAGAGCCTCACGAATATCCACCGTCACTCCGGCAGCCGCACCGCCACAATCCGAATCGCGCGTCACGCCCAGGAGGTACTCATGGAAATCAAGGACCACGGCCAGGGCATTTCCAGAGGGTCGACCGGGGGTAGAGGAGCGCGGGCGGCCATCGGCGTCGGGATCGCCTCCATGCGGGAACGAGTACGATTTATGGGCGGTCAGCTGCAAATTCGGTCCAGGTCAACCGGCACGGATGTGGAGGTGATCGTGCCGGTACCTCCCGGGACGCCCGAGCCGGTCTAGATCCTTGCTTCCCCGATTCCCTTGCCTTCTACGCACTCATACCGGCGTCCCGCGTGCAGGTTGCGATGCTCTTCTGTGCGGCCGCTCGGCCACTGAACCACGAGGCGCTCGGCCATATCGCGCTTGCCCAGGCCGAAGGTGATGGGCAGCTCGGATTGAGAAAGATAACTCGAACCGCTCTTCACCATGCGCGAGCTCGATTCGCCCCCATAATAAATGCGGACCATCGCGCCGACCCCGTCCCGGTTCGATTTCGTCCCTACCAGGCGCACGCGCACGCTGCGATTTCCGCCTACCTGGTCATTGCGATATAGATGCGCGGGACCATGATTGGTTGTGATCAGCACGTCGAGATCGCCGTCATTATCAAAGTCGCCGAATGCCGCGCCGCGGCCGACCTTCGGCTGTGCGAAATCCGCACCGGTCTCCGGCGCTACGTCGTGAAATCCTGCGACGCCGCGGTTCAAAAACAGATGGGGAGGCTGCTCATAGCGCGTGTCAGCCCGGAAATTCCGGACGGTATCGTCGATATGGCCGTTGACGACCAGCAGATCCAGCAATCCATCCAGGTCCGCATCGAAAAAGAAGCAGCCAAACCCCAAGCTGCGCTGCGATAGCCGTCCAATGTCGGACCGCGGCGCCTGATCCACATACAGCCCGCTCTGGGTGCCTCGGTAGAAACCCAGCATTTCATTGTCAAAATTGGTGATCACGAGACTCGAAATCCCGGAATTATCGTAGTCCGCGACATCCACGCCCATCCCTGCGCGCGCTTTGCCGTCCTCGCTGAACGCCACACCCGCTTTGAGCGCCACATCCTGAAATTTGCCGTCGTGCATGTTGCGATAAAGCTTGTTCGGCTGCGTGTCGTTAGCCACGAACAGATCGATCCACCCGTCACGGTCATGATCGAGCATCGCCACCCCAAGTGATTTCGAGCTGCTGTCGAAAATCCCGCTGCTCGCGGTCACATCTTCAAACCTGCCATCGCCGCGGTTGCGGAATAGCCAGGATGTCGCGCCGCGATAGGCTTCGGGTGTGCAATAAGATTTGTTTTTCCCATCCAGGCTACAGAAGACATCCTGTTCGGGGGACCATCTCACGTAATTGCATACGAACAGATCCAGATGGCCATCGCGATCGTAATCGAACCATAGTGCCGACGTACTGAAACCCGGGCGGCCGCCAAGGCCGCTGCGCTCCGTCACATCCACAAAAGTGCCTTTACCGGTGTTCTGAAATAGTCGGCTCTGGCCTACGCACGAGATAAACAGGTCTGGGAAACCGTCATTATTAAAATCTCCAACGGCGACGCCCATGCCGTACATCTCAACATCCAGACCTGCCCGGCGCGTTACATCGGTAAACGTGCCATTGCGATTGTTGTGGTACAAACGCATGGTGGTACGGCGCTGCTTATGGCCCGCCCAGTCCATCCCATTGATCAGGATGATGTCCTGCCAGCCATCGTTGTCATAATCCAGAAAGGCGCAGCCCGAGCCGAGCGTTTCGGGCAGATACTTACCTCCAAACGCGCCGCTATTGTGTTGAAATTCGATGCCGGCCTTGGCCGTGACATCCACCAGTCGAAACGGCAGCTTCGGCTGATCGGTGACCGGTGGTGCGGCAGCCAGAAGAAAAGGACTGCCAATGAGCAATTCCCGTCGCGTCACGGAATCTGGACCAGCCCCTTGCGCACCGCATAGAGAACCAGTTCCGCGGTCCGGTGAATTCCGAGGGCTTCCATCAGGTTGGCGCGATGAACAGACACTGTGTTTACACTCAAGTCGAGGAGGATAGCGATTTCCTTGTTGGACTTGCCTTCCGCAATCAACTGAAGGATCTGCCGTTCGCGATTGGTAAGCTTGCCATGGTCTGCATCGGCTTCGGGTGTGGACGATAGCAGCCCCGGTGCTATGACTTTCTGGCCGGCGGCGACTTGCTTGACGGCGTTAGCCAGATCGATATCCATGGCATCTTTGAGGATGTAGCCCTTCGCGCCCGCATCGAGCGCGTTACGCACGTAATTCTCTTCCGAGTACATGCTCAGCATGAGGATCGCGGTATTCGGTAACACCTTCAGGATCTCGATGCACGCCTGCATGCCATTCAGTCCGGGCATCGCCATGTCCATCACGATTACCTGCGGTTTGAGTTCCCGCGCCACCTTCACGGCTTCGACCCCATCGCAGGCTTCGCCCACCACCCGAATTTCAGAGTCGTCTTCTAAGATGCGGCGGAAGCCTTTACGAACCAG
>Ga0070681_10002982_pt1 | contig 15704 bp, 10 predicted proteins | sample KBSC83BmetaG_FD_65650 | JGI IMG/M metagenome (GOLD analysis project Ga0070681, IMG submission 65650) | Corn rhizosphere microbial communities from Kellogg Biological Station, Michigan, USA - KBS C8-3B metaG | ecosystem: Host-associated > Plants > Roots > Rhizosphere | place: USA: Michigan...
GCACAGACAAATTGGCCCTTGTATTAGTGTACTACAGACACCATATTCGTGTTCACAATACACTATCAACGAGACCGCCAATGCTCGCATTCATGAAAGCCCGGCCCACGACCTACGTGATCCACTACCAGCGCGGTCGGGTAAAGCACGAAGGCGCCGGGTTGGCCTTCCTGTACTATAGCCCGACATCCAGCGTCGTCGCCATCCCCATCGGAAGCGCCGACCTCCCCTTCGTCTTCACCGAGACCACGAGCGATTTCCAGACGGTCACCATTCAGGGGCAGCTCACCTATCAGGTCACCGAGCCTCATCGGCTCGCCGGTGTCCTGGACTTCAGCCTCGACCGGCGAGGCAATCACGCCAGCGACGATCTGCAGAAGCTGGGTGAACGTCTGGTCAACGCCGCGCAGATCCAGGCCCACGACGTGGTCCAGCACCTAACGCTGCGAGAGACGCTCGTCAGCACCGGCGCCATCGTCGCCCAGGTGCTCGCCGGCCTCCGCTCCAGCGAGGCGGTCCAGATGCTCGGCGTCACCATCCTCGACGTGACCATTGTCGCGGTCAGACCAACCCCCGAGATCGGCCGGGCGCTCGAGGCCGAAGCCAGGGAGGGACTCCAGCGTCAGAGCGACGAAGCCATCTACGCTCGGCGCAACGCTGCCGTCGAGCAGGAGCGTCGGATCAAGGAGAGCGAGCTGCAGACCGAGATCGCGGTGCAGGAAAAGCAGCGGCAGATTCGCGAGACGCGAATGGCTGCCGACATCGCGATCGAGGAGCAGCGCTCGGAGCTGCTGGTGAAGAAAACCGAAAACGAGCGCGCGGAAGCTGATTCCCGGGCCTATGCACTGTCAGCGACGCTGCAGCCAGTGCGCGATGTCGACTGGCGCACGCTGCTCGCCGTTTCGGCTGGCGGCACTGACCCCAAGCTCATGATCGCGCTCGCCTTCCGAGAGATGGCCGAGAACGCGGGGAAGATCGGTTCGCTCACGGTGACGCCGGATCTGCTCTCGCAGCTGATCGCGACGCCGCCAGCGGCTGCGGGGACGGCTGTCGCGAGGGCGACGTCGGGCAAGAAGGGCGAGGGCCGGTAGATGTACGACCGCATCGTCGTCGTCACGCGACGGACGCGGCTCGAGGAGCTGATCGCCCGATTCAACACGCGCGGCCAGGCTCGGTTCTACATTGAGCACTCCGGGCAGGGAACGGGAGACTTCGACGAATACGAGCGCGAACACGATGCGTACGAGCGCGCGGTCGCGCTCGTCCATCGCGCGACCGACGTTGGCATCCCGCGGCACGTCATCGACCGCGACCTGGTGCCGACTTATACCTTCGGCGAGCGTGATATCGTCGTGGCCGTCGGGCAGGACGGGCTCGTCGCCAACGTCGCGAAATACACGCTCGAGCGTCCGCTCCTCGGCGTGAACCCGGACCCCGCGCGATTCGATGGTGTGCTGCTCCCTTTCCTGGCTGACGGATGCGCGCATGCAGTTGCGTCGCTTCTCAAGAGCCGAGCGAACGTTCGACGCGTGACGCTCGCCGAGGCGCGGCTCGATGACGGCCAGCGCCTGCTCGCGTTCAACGACCTGTTCATCGGCGCGCACTCGCACGTGTCGGCGCGGTACATGCTGGCGCGCGGGCCGGCGCGTGAATCACAGTCATCGAGTGGCGTGCTCGTGGCGACTGGTGCAGGATCAACGGGCTGGATCTCGTCGGTGTTCAACATGGCGGCCGGCGTGACCGCGCTGGCCGGTGGAACGTGCGGTCGGCCGATCCGCCTCGAGTGGGATGATCGGCGGCTGCTGTTCGCCGTCCGCGAGCCGTTCGTGAGCCGACACTCGACAGCGGAGCACGTTGCGGGAATTCTCGATGCAAACGAGACCTTACGCCTTCAATCCTTGATGCCCACGGGCGGAGTGATCTTTAGCGATGGCATCGAGAGCGATTTCCTCCGGTTCGACGCTGGCGCGATCGCGACGGTGGGTGCGTCGAGCAACACGGCATCGCTCGTGATTCCCGGGAAACGCGCTCGCGGAGCGGATCGATGAACCCACGCAGTCGGTCGTCGAGTGACCACGAACGAGTCACCGTCGACATCGTCATCTTCACCATCCGTGACACGGAGCTGCAGGTGCTCCTCGTGCGGCGCGGCATTGCGCCGTTCGAGGGCAACTGGGCAATCCCGGGTGGGTTCGTGCTGCCTAAGGAATCACTGGATGAGGCGGCACGGCGCGAGCTCCGCGAGGAGACCGGCGTCGAGGACGTATTTCTCGAGCAGCTCTACACGTTTGGCGACCCGGAGCGCGACCCACGCGGCCGCGTCATCACGGTAGCGTACTACGCGCTCGTCTCGCCGGACCGGGCGCCGCCGCTCGCGGGCAGTGATGCTGCGGAAGCGCGGTGGTGGCCGGCGGCGCACACGCCGGCCCCGCTCGCGTTCGATCACGACGCGATCCTTGCCACGGCGCTCGAGCGACTGCGCGGGAAGCTGACCTACACGGCGATCGGCTTCGAGCTCCTGCCGAAGAAGTTCACGTTGTCGCAGCTGCAGCGTGTGCACGAGGCCATCCTCGGCGAGCCGCTCGACAAGCGCAACTTTCGAAAGCGCGTGGACGCGCTTGGTGTCGTGCGTCCGTTGAAGGAGTCTGTGAATTCCGGAGCGGGCCGGCCGGCGCAACTGTTCTCGTTCGGTGGCCGAAAACCAGCGAACGCGAAGTAGAAGCTCTGCGGAGACGTGATGGCTGACACGCGCCCCTGGCTCGCGCACTACGACACCGACGTTCCGGCGACGCTCGCGCCGTACCCTGATCGCACGCTTCTCGACTACGTGGCCGAGAGCGCGCGCACGTACCCGGATCGTCCCGTCATGCTCTTCAAGGGACACCGAGTCACGTATGCGGAGCTCGAGCGAGAGAGCGACGCGTTCGCCGCGGCACTGATGGCGAGAAACGTCTTGCCCGGCGACCGGGTCGCGCTGTGCCTTCCCAACTGCCCACAGTTTCTCATTGCGGAAATGGGGGCGTGGAAGGCCGGTGCGATCGCGTGCCCACTCAATCCCACCTACACGGAACGCGAGCTTCACGAAGCGCTTTCGGCGAGTGGCGCCGCCACGGCTGTTGTCCTCAACCGCTATTACGGCAAGCTGAAGGACGCGCAGCCGCAGACGTCGCTCGCGCGACTCATCGCCACCGGGATCAAGGAGTACCTGCCGTTCACGCTCCGGATGGGGTACGCTCTGCTCAAGGAGAAGGAAGAGGGCGAGGTCGTCACGCTCCGGGATGGCGACGAGCGTTTCGCTGACCTGCTTGCGCAACACGAGGGCACGGGACGCCCCGTGCATAACGTGGCGCCTGACGATCCCGCCGTGATCCTCATGAGCGGAGGAACGACCGGCACACCCAAAGGCGTCGTCGGATCCCATCGCGCCATGGTCGCGGCGGGCATGCAGCTCCGCGCATGGCTCAGGAGCGCCATGAGCGAGTGGAGCGACATCATCATGCTTCCGCTGCCGCTCTTTCACACGTACGGCAACACGGGCGTGCAGAGTCTCGCGTTCATCAATCACAACCCGATCTGCCTCATTCCCGATGCGCGCGACTTCAGCGGCCTGTTGAAGGAGATCGCGAGCGTGAAGCCGGCGTTCATCTGTGCCGTGCCGACGCTGCTCAGCGCGATCCTGAATCACAAGCTGGCGCGTGAGGGCGAGGTGGACTTTCACTCGATCAAGCTGTGTTTCTGCGGGGCGGCCCCGCTCATGGCCGAGACCCAGCGCCGCTTCGAGGAGCTCACGGGCGGCGTGATCGTGGAAGGCTACTCGCTAACCGAAGCACAGATGGCGGTGCTCGCGAACCCTGTCCGCGGCGAGAAGAAGATCGGCTCGGTGGGCATGCCGTTGCCCGACGTCGACGTACGCATCGTGGATGCGGACGATGGGCACACGCCGATGGCGTTAGGCGCAGTGGGCGAGATCGTCCTCTCGGCGCCACAGCTCATGCTGGGATATTGGCAGCGCCCGGAGGAGACAACGGCGATGCTGCGGACGGGCGAGAACGGCCAGCGCCTGCTCTACACAGGCGATCTCGGATATCTCGACGCGGACGGCTACGTCTTCATCGTCGACCGCAAGAAGGACATGATCAAGACGAGCGGCTATCAGGTTTGGCCGCGCGAGATCGAAGAGATGATCTCGGCCCATCCGAGCGTGGCGGAGGTGGGGGTTGTGGGTATGCCTGACAAGATGAAGGGCGAGACGGTGAAGGCGTTCGTCGTCCTTCGTCCGGGCATGACGGCCACCGCACCGGAGCTCAAGGCGTTCTGTCGCGAACGACTAGCGCCCTACAAGGTGCCCTCGGAGTTCGAGTTCGCCGCGGAGCTACCGAAGTCGCAGGTGGGGAAGGTGCTCCGCCGCGCCCTCAAGAACTAGGAACCGAAAGAGCGCAACAAAACAGGTAATCGGTTACTGGAACTGGTTGTTGGTTATTTGAACCTCGAGATCTCGTCTTGCTGAGAGGCATCACGAGGGTTCGATAACCAATAACCCGTACCAGTAACCGATTACCAGTGGCTGTTATCGCTGGCTCCCCGCCCGTGCGCGCTGGCCGCGCAATTGGTTCATGAGCTCCTGCACCGCGCGCTCGAGCTGCGCGTCGTGGCCGGTGTAGCTCTCGCCCATCGGGCGATCGACCGGAATATCCACCTTCCGTGACGCCCGCTCGAGCGCGGCGCCGTCGAGCTGCGCGTTTCGCATGAACGGCAGCCTAACGACCGTCCCATCCACCATCGTGCCGCCACCGGTGTACACGTCCCACTGCGCCGTCGGCTCGCCCACCACCGTGCCGAGCTTCATCGTGCGATAGCCTTCGGTGAAGTTCTCACCATCCGAGAGCGTCGCCTGGCTCGTGATCAGGATCGTCGGCTTCTCGAGCGCGCGCTGGCCCAGCACCGGCCGGCCGGGCACCGACGGAACGCCTCGCCGAACCATGTTCACGTACGGCGAGCGTTGGAGTACGTCGAGCGCAGCCCCGTTCACGAAACCACCGTTGTTGTTGCGTACGTCGAACACCACCGCGTCCTTCTCGTGCATCTCCGAGTCGAGGTCGAGGTTGAGCTGCGCGATCGCGTTACCGCCCATGTCATACATGTGCACGTAGCCGAGCTTGCCGTTGCTCAGCTTCGCGACCATCGCGCGACGCTCCTCGATCCACGCGCGATAGAGCATCTGCTTCTCGAACCCCGTGTTCCTCGGCCTGACCGCCACGTCGCGCTTGCCCGCACCCGCGGCATCCGACGCCACGCTGAGCACCACGCGCTTGCCCACCTTGTAGGCGAGCACCGAATCGAGCGACACGTTAGGCCCCATCGTCACGCCGTCCACCGCCAGCACGTAGTCGCCGGGCTTGATGCGCTCGGTGAGCGCCGCAGCGGCGTTGGGGATCACGGCCGTCACGCGCAGCTGGCCCCGCTGCTCGTATGCACCCCGATCGAACTCGAGACCGAGCTTGCCGGTCTGCGCGGTGGGCAGGCCCGGCGCGGGCGGTCCGGAGATTCCCATGTGCGAGCCGTTCATCTCGCCGATCATGAGGCTCAGCACGCGACGCATCTCGTCCGTGGTCTTCGCGCCCGCAATCATCGGCGCGTACGCGGTGTGCACCGCTGACCAGTTCGTGCCGTGGAACTCCGGGTCGTAGAAGTTGTCGTTCAGGTACTCCCACGTCTGATTGAACACGTCCCACTTCTCGCGCGCGAAGTCCACGTCGAGCTCGGCCCGTACAACCACCTGCCTGACGTTCCTGTTCTCGAGCGTCACGTTCACGATCCGGCCCTGCTCGAGGAACCAGATGCTCTTCCCGTCCGGCGCGAACTGCAGCGAATTCTTGTTGCCGGGCGTCGTGGTGACCTGCTTCGTAACGGCGGGGTCCGTCGCGAACTCGTCGAACGCGTACGAGAAGACGTTCGTCTGGCCGGCGACGTTCGACGTGACCACGACCTGCTTTCCGTCGGGGCTCAACGCCTCGACGCCGACATCGACGCCGATCGGCACCATGCTGAGCCGTGTGCGAATCCCGTCGAACACAATGCGAACGTTCTTCGGCTCGGCGCGACCCCGGGCGGCCGAGTCGGGGCGCACCGAGTCGGTCGGTGCGCGATTCGGTGCGGGCGACGGCGTTGTCGTGCGGCCGGGCGTCTGGTCGCGAAAGAGTGCCGTGAACTGATCCTCGCGGAACTTCGGCACGAACGGGAGGAGATCGACGCGCGCGACGCTCCCCGGCTCGACCCGCATGCCAGTGTCGAGCAGCAGGAAGTCACCATCACCACTCCACGAGATCGTCGACGCACGCGTGTTCGAGAGCCAGCTCACCTGTCGTGCTTCACCGCCCGCCAAGGGGACGACGTACGCGTTCATGAACAGCTTCGTGCCGCCGGATAGGTACGCGACCCAGCGTCCGTCGGGCGACCACGCGATCGGGCGCTCAGCGAAGAACGGCGGTCGGCCGAAGATGCCCTGCGCGAGCACGCGCACCTGCTTCGTGTCGACCGACACGACGCACAGCTCCTTCCCGTCGCGCAGGAACGCGACCTGTTTGCCGTCCGGCGAGAATCGCGGCGAGACGCTGTGGACGCGGCCCTGCGTGAGCGGCGTCTCCTTGTTCGTCGCGAAGTCGTAGAGGTAGAGATTCCACGCGCCGTCGCGGTTCGCGGTGTACACGAGCCGACGGCTGTCGTTCGACCACGCCGGCTGCGCCTCGGCCGCCGTCGTCTGCGTGATGCGTGTGGCGTCGCCGCCGTCGGCGGCGCTCGCGGCGAACACCTCGCCGTGCGCGATGAACGCGAGCTTCTTGCCGTCGGGCGAAACGGCCAGATCGCTGAACCCCTGCGTCAACGTCAGATGCTCCGTGCCGCCGCCGATCGCAGAACCGCGGACGGTGATCGGCACCTGCTTCGTGGAGCGGCTGGCGACATCGTACGTCCAGATGTCGAAGTCACGCTCGAAGGCGATGGTCTTTCCGTCCGCGCTCATCGTCGGCCACATGACGCGACCGTCCTTGAACGTTGTGAGCGCCTGCGCATCACCCTTGGCGGGCTTCATCCAGAGGTTTTGCGGGCCGGTGCGATCCGACACGAAGTAGAGTGACGTGCCGTCGCCACCCCACATCGGCCACTGTTGCTTCGCGCCGCGCTGCGTGAGCTGTTCGTACCGCGGCGCCGCGGAACCGTCGCCGCGAACGATCCAGAGCTCGCTCTCGTCGAGGTGCGAGCGTCCCTTGCGCCACCATTGCGAGAGTCCGAAGCCCCTGGCGACGATGGCGACGGCGTCGCCGTTAGGCGCGGCCGCCGCCATGAACTCGCTGGCGTACCGATCTGCGGCGACGGGCATGGGCGTCCCACCGTCGCTCTTGACGCGGTACACGTCGGTCATGCTCGAGATGTCGTGCGAGCCCGTGGAGAAATAGATCCAGCGCCCGTCCTTCGACCATCCGTCCAGCTGCTCCGTGCCATCGTCGAACGTGAGGCGGCGGAGCGAGCCGTCAGCCAGCGTGAGGATCCAGATGTCCGGGCTCCCGGCGCGGTTCGACATGAACGCGAGCCGGGTGCCGTCCGGCGAGTACATGGGGCGCGATTCGGTTGCCGGGTGGGCGACCAGAAGGCGTGCCTCACCGCCGCGGGCCGGGACGACCCAGATGTCGCCCGCGTGCACGAACGCGATCTCTTCCCCGTTAGGCGAGATCCCCGGCTCGGCGAATGAGAGCTTCGGGGTTCCGCCAGCCGGACGAGCCGGCTCCTGGGAATGGGCGCTGGCGGAAACGCCCAGCGTGAGGGACACGAGGGCGAACGAACGACGGATGCCAATCATGGCGGCAATTAGGTGAGAGAGTCTCGGATAATGACCCGGTGTCGCTGATGCCGCCAGCGGTTCCGGTGGACGCGGCAGGCGCGCTATGCTACGCTGCGTCCACACACGAGTGAGCCCACGCCCATGCGAGCCATCACGTCGGCTGCCCTCATCGCCACCACGATTGCCTGTGGGTCCGGCAAGACCGCAGGCGGCACATCAGCCGAGAGCGCGCCGGTGAGTCTCGACTCGAATCGGCTGAGCACCGGCGTGCGTCTCGACCCCGCCGGCCGATCGATCCCGGTCGGCAACATGCCGCTCTCAGGCGTCTGGTCGCCGGACGGGCGCCATCTCGTGCTCACGCTGAGCGGCTGGCGCCAGCAGGGCATCGACGTCGTCTCGCGCGCGACCGGCGCCGTCGTGCAGCACGTCGAACAGCCGGGCGCCTTCGTTGGCCTCGCGTGGAGCACCGACGGTCGAGCGCTCTACGTCTCGGGCGGTTCCGCGGACGTCGTGTATCGATACGCCTGGTCACCTAACGCGGCCAAGCCGGCCGCGCTCGCCGAGAGTCTCGTGCTCGGGCACGGCGCGTCGGGTGAACCGGGCACGCGCTATCCGGCGGGCCTCGGTATCTCGCCTGACGGTCGCTCGCTCTACGTCGCGGAGAATCTGAGCGATTCGCTCGCCGTGGTCGATCTCGCGACACGTCGAGTGGTCCAGCGACTCGGCGCCGGTCGATTCCCGTATGCCGTCGCGGTTGCCCGCGACAATCACGTGTACGTGACGGCGTGGGGCGGCTCGACCGTCACCGCATTCGTGCCGGACGCCGGCGGACGTCTTACGCGCGACGCCGCGATCGAGGTCGGAAGACATCCGTCAGCGCTGGTGCTGAACTCGAGCGGCACCCGTGCGTTCGTTGCGTCCGCCAGCACCGACCGGATTGCCGTCGTCGACACGCGCACGCGACAGGTGACCGGCTGGCTGCTCGACCCGCCGCCCGACGGCGTGAACGAGGGGAGCACGCCTAACGCCTTGGCGTTGTCGCCCGACGGCACCCGACTCTACGCCGGCGAGGCTGACAACAATGCCGTTGCCGTGTTCGATCTGTCGGCGGCGACGTCCGGCGTTGCCTCGGCACAAGGCACCGATCAGCTCACCGGTCGCGTGCCCGCGCAGTGGTACCCGACGGCGGTCGTATCGTCCGGCGACTCACTGTGGGTCGTGAACGGCAAGGGTCGCGGTGCTGGTCCGAACCCAAACGGTCCAGTGCCCAACGTGCCGCTCGCGCCTGGGTCGCGTGGCTACACGCTCGGCCAGCTCGACGGCACCATCACCGTGCTTCCCGCCAACGCGCGGGGCGCGGAGCTCGACGCGCTGACGCGGCGCGTTGCCAACGCGAATGGCTGGACTGCCCCGACAGGCATTCGTGCCGCGTATCCACCAATCGAGCACGTCATCTACATCATCAAGGAGAACCGCACCTACGATCAGGTTCTTGGCGATCTCCCACAGGGCGACGGCGATGCGAAGCTCGTGTTCTTCCCGCGTGAGGTCTCGCCGAACCACCACGCGCTGGCGGAACGCTTCGGGCTCTACGATCGCTTCTTCGCGAACGCCGAGGTGAGTGCACAGGGCCACATGTGGTCCACGGCCGCGTACGTCACCGACTACGGCGAGAAGACGACGCCCGATAGTTACCGATCGAAGCGGCCCGATCGCGACGACGCCGGCGACGTCGACATTCCGGCGGCCGGCTTCCTGTGGAACGAAGCGATCAAGAAGAACGTGTCGCTGCGGAATTACGGCGAGCGGGCCGAGCCGGTGCCGGGGACCGACTCGAGCGCGCCCAAGTATCGCGCGATCGACGAGTGGATGCGGCCATACACGAGCTCGACGTATCCACCGTTCGACACGGGGATCCCGGATCAACGTCGTGCCGATGCGTGGATCGCCGAGTTCCGCGAGCACGAGCGTACGGGGCAGATGCCGGCGCTCGAGACGCTCCACCTGCCAAACGATCACACTACTGGCGCGCGACGTGGCTTCCCGACGCCGCAGGCCGCCATGGCCGACAACGATCTCGCACTCGCACGCATCGTCGAGGCCGTGTCGAACTCCCAGTTCTGGAAGTCGACCGCGGTGTTCGTGCTCGAGGACGACGCCCAGGCTGGTCCCGATCACGTCGACTCGCATCGGTCCGTGCTGCTCGTGATCTCGCCGTGGGCGGCGGGTGGCGTGATGCATCGGTTCGTGAACACGACTGACGTGCTCGCGACGGTGGAGGAGATCCTCGGGCTCGGCGCGCTGTCGCAGTTCGACCATTTCGGCCGCCCCCTGCGCGAGATCTGGCGAACAACGCCAGACCTGCGTCCGTTCGACGCGATCAGGCCCACGCAGTCGATGACGGAGCAGAACCTGGCGCTCGACGACAACGCGCGCCGGTCCGACCGGCTCGACCTCTCCCGCGAGGATCGCGCCGATGACGACGAGTTCAACCGCATCCTCTGGCGCGCGGTGAAAGGGAATGACGTGCCCTATCCAGGCGTTAGGCGCTCAGGCGTGCTGGAGTGGGCGCGCTCGCGTTGACGCCAACGCGCGAGCTCGCCGCATGCAATCCGGTGCGGTAAAGCGGTCGGGATGCCATCATCCCCGACTTGACGCACCTGCCAGCGCGCTACATGGTTGCCCACCTGTTCGAGTATGCCTCCAGCCGACTCCTGGGGTAAGGAAGCCCGCCCATGGCGACAACGAAGACGCGAATCACGGTGAACGGCACCGTTCACGATCGCGAGATCGAGCCCCGCATGCTGCTCGCGCATTTTCTCCGTGACACGCTGAATCTCACCGGCACCCACATCGGCTGCGACACGAGCCAGTGCGGCGCCTGCACCGTCCACCTCGACGGACGCGCGGTGAAGTCGTGCACGGTGCTCGCCGCGTCGGCCGACGGGAGCACCGTCACCACCATCGAAGGCCTCCGCCCGCACGGGCAGCTTCACCCACTGCAGGAAGCCTTCTGGCAAGAGCACGGCTTGCAATGTGGGTTCTGTACGCCCGGCGTCATCATGACGGCCGTCGGGCTGCTGCGCGACAACCCGACCGCATCCGCCGAAGAGATTCGCGAAGGACTCGCCGGCAACCTGTGCCGGTGCACCGGCTACCACAACATCGTGCGCGCGGTGCAGGCGGTCGTCTGGCAGATGGCGCACACCACCGAGATGCCGGCGCTGGTGCCAGGTGATGTGATCCCGCCCGAATCGCTGCCCGGCGGCATTCTCTCGTCGCCGAGCGGCGCCGAGATCGCCGTGCGAAAGAGCCCGAAGCGCTGAGGAACGGACATGGCCACGACTACGATTCCCGCCACTGGCGGCGAGCCCGTCACGTCCGCAAGCGCTGAGGGCACGGTGGAACGCTTCCTCGGTGCTCGCGTGCGTCGAAAGGAAGACCCGCGCTTCCTCACGGGACGCGGGCTCTACACCGATGACGTTCGCCTGATCGGCACGGTGCACGCCGCGTTTGTTCGAAGTCCGCACGCACACGCGGTCATCCGCTCTATCGATCTCGACGCTGCCCGTGCGCATCCGGGCGTCGTAGGCGTGTTTGCGGGGACGGACCTCGTCGAAGCTGGCGTCAACGGCATTCCGGTTGGCTGGCTCCTTCCGGGGCTCAAGCCGAGCAACCACCACGCGATCGCCGTGGACAAGGTGCACTATGTGGGTGAAGCCGTTGCGGTGGTCGTCGCCGACTCACCGTACGCGGCACGCGATGCGGCCGAGCTGGTGGTGGTGGACTACGATCCACTCCCGGCGGTTGCGGATGTCGAGCAGGCGATGGGGGCGCGTGCGCCGATCGTGCGGGCCACCGGCACGGACAACGTGTGCTTCCGCTGGCAGATCGGTGACGCGGGCGCGACGGATGCCGCGGTCGCGGGCGCGGCGAAGGTCGTTAGGCAGCGGCTCGTCAACCAGCGCCTCATCCCCGTGGCCATGGAGCCGCGTGCATGCCTGGCCACGTACACACGCGCGACCGATGAGCTCACGCTGTGGGTGACGTCGCAGAACCCGCACGTACACCGCCTCATCATGGGCGCGTTCGTGCTCGGACTCCCCGAGCACAAGTTCCGCGTCATCTCGCCGGACGTCGGCGGCGGCTTCGGGTCGAAGATCTTCGTGTACACCGAGGAGGTCGTCGTTGCCTGGCTCGCCCGAACGCTCGAGCGCCCGGTGAAGTGGACCGCGGAACGGCGCGAGAGCTTCATGACCGACTCGCACGGCCGCGACCACGTTACCGACGCCGAAATGGCGTTCGACGCCAACGGGCGAATCGTCGGCCTGCGTGTGAAAACGCTCGCCAACCTCGGCGCCCACCTCACGCTGTTCGCGCCGGCGATCCCGACCTACCTCTATGGTACGCTGCTCTCAGGCCAGTACCGCATCCCGGCGATCCATGCCGACGTGACGGGCGTGTTCACGCACACGACGCCTGTCGACGCGTATCGCGGCGCGGGGCGGCCGGAAGCGTGTTACCTGCTCGAGCGCATGATCGACCTGGCCGCCGGCGAGCTGGGGGTCGATCCCGCTGAGCTTCGGCGACGCAACTTCATCCAGGCGGACCAGTTCCCGTACCTAACGCCGGTTGCACTTCAATACGACAGCGGGAACTACGAGCCGGCGCTCGATCGCGCGCTGGCAATGGCGGACTACCCGAACCTCCGCGCCGAGCAGGAGAAGCTGCGCAAGGACGGCAGGTACATCGGCGTCGGGCTGTCGAGCTACATCGAAGCGTGCGGCCTCGCGCCATCGCAGGTCGTCGGTCAACTGGGCTCGCAGGCTGGGCTCTACGAGAGCGCGACGGTGCGTGTCCATCCGACGGGAAAGGTCACCGTGCAGACCGGGTCGCATCAGCAGGGCCAGGGACACGAGACGACCTTCGCACAGATCGTCGCCGACCGGCTCGGCATCGACATCGACGATGTCGAAGTCGTGCACGGCGACACGGGCCGCGTGCAGTTCGGGATGGGGACCTACGGCAGCCGCAGCGGCGCTGTCGGCGGCACCGCGATCGTCCACAGCCTCGACAAGGTCGTCGAGAAGAGCAAGCGCATCGCGGCGCACATGCTCGAGGCCGCACCGGAAGACATCGAGCTGACGCGCGGTCGCTTCCATGTGCGAGGGTCTCCCGATCGATCGAAGGGACTCCCCGACATCAGTCTGGCGGCGTACCTGGCGCACAGCATGCCCGCCGGGACGGAACCGGGGCTCGAGGCGACGAGCTTCTTCGACCCGCCGAATTTCACGTACCCGTTCGGGACGCACGTCGCGGTGGTCGAGGTCGACGCGGACACCGGGACAGTCTCGCTGCTGCGCTACATCGCGGTCGATGACGTGGGCAACGTGATCAACCCGATGATCGTCGACGGGCAGCTGCACGGCGGGATCGCGCAGGGCGTCGCCCAGGCGCTGTGGGAGGGCGCGGAGTACGACGACAGTGGACAGCTCATCACCGGCTCGCTCATGAGCTACGGCCTGCCCAAGGCACATCAGCTGCCGTTCTTCGAGCTCGATCGCACCGTGACGCCGTCCCCGGTGAACCCGTTAGGCCTGAAAGGGGTGGGCGAGGCGGGGGCGATCGCTTCGCCGCCCGCGGTCGTCAACGCCGTCATGGATGCGCTGAAGCCGTTCGGCGTTAGGCACCTCGATATGCCGTTGACGGCACCGAAGGTCTGGCAGGCGATCCAGTCCGCCACCGGGAGATAAGCGAGCATGTACACCGCACCGTTCGAGTATCACCGCGCTGGGAGTGTGGACGAGGCGCTCACCCTGCTCGCGCAGTACGGCGAGGACGGCAAGGTCATCGCGGGTGGGCATAGCCTGCTCCCCGTGATGAAGCTGCGCTTCGCGCAGCCGGCGCACCTGATCGACATCCGCCGAGTTACGGAGCTGGCCGGGATCCGTGAGGAGGGCGGCGTGCTTCGCATCGGCGCCACGACGCCTCACGCGGCCGTCGGCGCTTCCGGAGTGATCCACGACAAGGCGACGATCCTCGCGGAAGCTGCGGGTCGCATCGGCGATGCACAGGTCCGCAACATGGGCACGATCGGCGGAAGCCTCGCGCACGCCGACCCAGCGGCCGACCTTCCCGCCGTGACTCTCGCGCTTGGCGCGGAGCTCCGCGTGGTAGGTCGCGGCGGAGAACGGACCATCCCGATCGATCAATTTTTCACGGGGATGTTCTCGTCGGCACTCGCACCCGACGAGCTGCTCGTCGAGGTGCGTGTTCCGGTCGCGCCCGCGCGCACCGGCGGTGCGTACGAGAAGTACGCCGATCAGGCGTCCGGCTACGCGATCGTCGGGGTCGCGGCCGTCGTGACCCTTGGCGTCAATGGCGCCGTCGAGCGCGCGCGCGTTGCCCTCACTGGCCTCACGCCACGTGCGACGCGACTCGAGGGGGTCGAGCAGGCGCTGATGGGGAAGGCGCCGACGGGCGAGCAGATCCAGGCAGCCGCGCAGCGGGCCGCCGAGGGTCTCGAGCTGCGGGATCTGACGGGCGGCGGGGCGGCCTACAAGAACAACCTCGCGGTCGTGTATACTCGGCGCGCGGTCACCCGCGCCGTGGAGCGCGCCCGCTCGGCCTGAGGACGCAGCCGCGCCTCCACTTTCGCGAGATTCGCGTTCTGGAAGGAGCTCCGGCGCGGTCAGCTCGTGCGCCGCGCACGCGTGAGCGCTCGGTCGAACGCTGACGCGAACGCCTGTTTGTCCTTTGGCGAGTATGGCCGTGGTCCGCCGGTCTCGACGCCGGCCCCGCGGAGAGCGTCCGCGAAGTCGCGCACGCTCAGTCGCTCACCGATGGTCTCGGTGGTGTGCTCGCAACCGCGCGGATCGATGACCACGACCCGCGCACCGACGAGTATCGCGGCCAACGGGATGTCCGCGGTGACGGCGACATCGCCCGCCGCTGCGTTCGCCGCGATATAGCGGTCCGCTGCGTCGGGACCGCCTTCCACGCGCACCGCGCTGATCGTCGGATGCCCCGGCGGAATTGGCACGCGCTGGTTCGCCACGACGACCGCGTCGATCGCGAGTCGGTGTGCGGCGCGGAACACGATCTCCTTCACGTCGCGCGGCGTGGCATCGGCGTCGAGCCAGATTCGCATCGACGCTACCCCGCGCCGAGCTCGCGCTCGACGCGACACCGATCGGTCAGGGCGGTCGTCACGCGAGAGATCGGCTTCGTCGCCCGCGAATCGTTCAGCGAAGCACCATTCTGGAAGATGCAGATCGGCGGCGATGAGCGATACCAGGGCGTCGGACGGAGGAATGGACGACGATGAATCGAAAACGCTGGTGAGTGGCAACGTCGCCACCACACCAGCGTGATCGGCTCGCAGGCCGGTTCGGATAGCGCTGCGGCCGTGCGCAGTGCTCTTGCGCCTAACGGCCTGCCGGCACCGGAGCGGCCTGTGGCAGCAGGACGGCGTCGATGACGTGGATGACGCCGTTGGACGCCTGGACGTCCGCCGTGACGACGTTCACGCCGCTCACGTACACCTTGCCATCGCGTACAACGATGTCGAGCGGGAGCCCGTTTACTGTCTTCGCCCTGGCGCCGTTGGACTTGATGATGTCGGCGGCCATGACCTTGCCGCTCACGACGTGATACTTCAGGATCGACGTGAGCCTCTCCTTGTCCGCGAGCAGCGCGTCGAGCGTCCCGGCCGGGAGTTTCGCGAACGCGGCGTCGGTCGGCGCGAAAACCGTGAACGGCCCCGGGCCCGAGAGCGTCTCGACGAGACCCGCCGCCTTCACTGCCGCGACGAGCGTGTTGAAGCTGCCTGCCTCGACGGCGACCTGCACGATGTTCTTCATTGGCTTCT
>Ga0070681_10002984_pt1 | contig 15697 bp, 18 predicted proteins | sample KBSC83BmetaG_FD_65650 | JGI IMG/M metagenome (GOLD analysis project Ga0070681, IMG submission 65650) | Corn rhizosphere microbial communities from Kellogg Biological Station, Michigan, USA - KBS C8-3B metaG | ecosystem: Host-associated > Plants > Roots > Rhizosphere | place: USA: Michigan...
CGATCGTCCAGGGCATCGCCGATGCCGCAGACGAGATCGCCGCGGCGAAGGCCGCGCTGGACGCACCGATCCGCGTCGAGTGACGCCGAACTTCCGGATCTCAGGCGTTGGGCTGGCTGCGCTGCGACTCGGCTTCGGCGCGCGCTTCGATCGCTTCCATGTCGTCGTCACTCAAGCCGAAGTGATGGCCGATCTCGTGGATCAGCACGTGGCGCACGATGTGCGGCAGGTCCTCGTCCGACTCGCACCAGTAGTCGAGGATCGGACGGCGGTAGAGGAAGATGCGGTCGATGTCGTTGGCGACGTGGCCCGCGCCGCGCTCCACCATCGACACGCCCTGATAAAGGCCGAGCAGGTCGAATGGCGAGTCGAGCTCCATCGTCTTCTCGATCTCATCCGACGGAAAGTCGTCGACCTGGATGCGGACGTTGCCGACGTGCCGGCGGAACTCCTCCGGAATCGTCGCCAGCGCCTCGGCGGCAATGGCCTCGATGTCTTCCAGCGAAGGCGCGACACCGAAGCAGGGTGTGCGCCGAGGATTGTTGAACACCGGCATCATTCCCCCATATAGGAGCCGCGCGCGCTCGCCAAGGGTCGAGTCGGGGTGATCATTTGGCGCGGGATTCGCATGGTCGCGTTTCGGAACGAACCGCTCTACAGTTGCATCGCGCATGCTCCAATTTCTCGTCCGCCGCCTGATCGTGGCGCTCCTCGTGACGGTGACCGTGATGACGCTCGCCTTCATGTTGACGCGCCTGTCGGGCGACCTGGCGATCTCGATCGCCGGTCCCAGCGCCACCAAGGCCGACATCGACGCCGTCCGCCTGGCATATGGGCTCGACCGGCCGCTGGTCGTGCAGTTCTTCGACTGGGTCGGGCACGCCGCCACCGGCGACCTGGGCGACAGCTACTTCTTCAAGACGCGCGTGTCGCAGCTGATCGGCGAGCGCATGCCGGTCACGCTGACGCTCGGCCTGACCGGCCTGGTGATCGCGCTCGTGGTGTCGCTGCCGCTCGGCATCCTGGCGGCGGTGCGTGAAAACACCCCGTTCGACCGCGCCGTCCAGGTGGTCGCGCTGCTGGGCCAGGCAATGCCCTCGTTCTGGCTCGGCCTCATCCTGATGATCGTGTTCGGCCTGCAGCTCGGCTGGCTGCCGATCTCCGGCGCCGACAGCTGGCAGAGCTTCATCATGCCGGGCGTCGTGCTGGCCTTCTCGGCGATCCCCGCGCTGACCCGCCTCACCCGGGCCGGCATGATCCAGTCCATGGGCTCCGACTATATCCGCACCGCGCGGGCCAAGGGCCTGTCGCGCGCCTCGATCCTGCTGAAGCACGCACTGCGCAACGCCGCCATTCCGGTGGTGGCGATCGCCGCCGTCCAGCTCGGCTTCATGCTGGGCGGCTCGATCGTGATCGAGCAGGTCTTCGCCCTTCATGGCGTGGGTTACCTCGCCTGGGAGAGCATCCAGAAGAACGACTTCCCGGTGGTCCAGTCGGTCGTGCTGGTGCTGGCCGTCATATATGTGGCGCTCACCATGCTGGCCGACATGATGAATGCCGTGCTCGACCCGAGGCTGCGCGGCGGATGAGCGTTTCGACGATCACGGCGGGACCGCGCCGCGGCTGGCGCAGCGCCGGCACCTGGATCGGCGCGATCATCGTCGGCATTGCGGCCTTCTGTGCCCTCTTCGCGCCGCTGCTGGTGCCGCACGATCCATTTGCCCAGGACATCCCCAACCGCCTGATGGTGCCGTTCTGGATGGAAGGCAGCAGTCCCGACCATCTCCTCGGCACCGACCAGCTCGGCCGCGACTATCTCGCGCGCCTGATCTACGGCTGCCGCATCTCCATGATGATCGGCGTCACGGTGTCGATCGTGTCCGGCCTGATCGGCATCACGCTCGGCGTGCTGGGCGGCTTCATGGGCGGCCGGATCGACGACGCCGTGCTGTTCGCCATCACCACGCGGCTGTCGATCCCCGTCGTGCTGGTGGCGCTGGCGGTGGTCGGCCTGCTCGGCAGCTCGTTGCCCCTGCTGGTGATCACCCTGGGCCTGCTGCAATGGGACCGCTTCGCCGTGGTCGCGCGCTCGACCACCATGCAGGTGCGCAACCTCGACTTCGTGTCGGCGGCGTGGTGCGCCGGCTGCTCGCGCTTCCGCATCCTCACGCGCGAGGTGCTGCCCAACATCGCCAGCCATCTCGTGGTCGTGGCGACCCTGGAGATCGCGCTCGCCATCCTGCTCGAGGCAGCACTGTCTTTCCTCGGCCTCGGCGTGCCGCCGCCGCTGCCGTCGTGGGGCCTGATGATCGCCGAGGCGAAGGACTACATGTTCTTCAGCCCGTGGGTGATCATGATCCCCGGCGCGGCGCTGTTCGTGCTGGTGCTCGGCATCAACCTGCTGGGCGACGGCTTGCGCGACCAGTTCGGCGCGCGCTCGCCATGAGCCCCCTATGAGCGCGCTACTCGAGATCGAGGGCCTCCAGGTCGAGTTCGGCCGCCAGTCGCCGACGGCGGCCGTGCGCGGTGCCTCCTTCGTCGTCGAGAGTGGCGAGACCCATTGCCTGGTGGGCGAGTCGGGCTGCGGCAAGTCGGTGACGGCGCTGTCGATCATGAACCTGCTGGCCCGCGGTGCGCGCCGCCGCGCCGACAAGCTGGCGTTCAAGGGCGGCGACCTGCGGGGCCTCTCCGATGCCGCCATGTCGCGCCTGCGCGGCAACGAGATGGCGATGATCTTCCAGGAGCCGATGACCAGCCTCAATCCGGCATACACGGTCGGCTCACAGATGACCGAGGTGCTGCGCCGCCACAAGCACGTGAACCAGCGCGCCGCCACCGACCGCGCGGCCGACCTGCTGGCCCGCGTCGGCATCACCGCGCCCGGCCTGCGTCTGGGCCAGTTCCCCCACCAGCTCTCGGGCGGCCTGCGCCAGCGGGTGATGATCGCCATGGCGCTGATGTGCGAGCCGCAGCTGCTGATCGCCGACGAGCCGACGACGGCGCTCGACGTCACCGTACAGGCCCAGATCCTGCGCCTGCTGGCGACCTTGCAGCGCGACCTCGGCCTCGGCCTGCTGCTGATCACGCACGACCTCGGCATCGTGGCCCGCATCGCCACCCGCGTGTCGGTCATGTACGCGGGCGAGGTGGTCGAGAGCGCCGCCACCGCCGATCTTTTTGCCGCGCCCAAGCATCCCTACACCCAGGGCCTGCTGCGCTGCGTGCCGGTGCCCGGCAAGATCCAGCGCGACCAGCCGCTGGGCTCGATTCCCGGCACGGTGCCGCGCATCGGCCCGGGCTTCGAAGGCTGCGCCTTCCGCGACCGCTGCGACTTCGCCGACGCGACCTGCGCCCATACGGTACCGCTGCACAACGCGGGTCCGACCCATAATTTCCTGTGCCGGCTGCCGGCATGAATACGCCCGTCGCCATCGAAGTCAGGGGCGTGCGCAAGACCTTCCGCGTGAAGGGCGGGCTGTTCGGTGCCGACCGCCACGTCGTGGCCGTCGACGACATCTCCTTCGCCGTCCCGCAGGGCGGCGTACTGGGCGTGGTGGGCGAATCGGGCTGCGGCAAGTCCACCTTGGCGCGCCTGATCCTGGGCCTGCTGGCACCCAGCGCCGGCGAGATCACCGTCGAGGGCCAGCGCGTGCTGGCGATGGACCGCAAAGCGCGCGCGCGGCTGATCCAGCCGGTGTTCCAGGATCCGTTCGCGTCGCTCAATCCCCTCGCTCGCATACGCGACATCGTGGCGATGCCGCTGATCGCCCAAGGCACCTTCGGCCGCGCCGAGATCGGCCGAAAGGTCGAGGAGATGCTGGAGCGGGTCGGCCTGTCGCGGGAACAGGGCACGCGCCTGCCCAGCGAGTTGTCGGGCGGCCAGCGCCAGAGGGTGGCGATCGCGCGCGCGCTGGTGCTGCGGCCGCGCATCGTGGTGTGCGACGAGCCGACCTCGGCGCTCGACGTCTCGGTGCAGGCGCAGATCCTGAACCTGCTGGCCGAGCTGCGCAAAGACCTCGGCCTCACCTATCTGTTCATCAGCCACAACCTCGCGGTCGTCGAGCATGTCGCCAGCGACGTGGCCGTGATGTACCTCGGCCGCTTCGTCGAGCGGCAACCGACCGAGGCGTTGTTCGCCCATCCCGAGCATCCCTACACCAAGGCGCTGCTGGCCTCGGTGCTGACGCCGGAGCCGGGCCTCGGCGTGCCCGATGTCGGCCTCGGCGACATCCTGCCCGACCCGGCGAATATTCCTCCGGGCTGCCGCTTCCATCCGCGCTGCCCGATCGCCGAGCCGCGCTGCGCGGTCGAGACGCCGCCCTTCAAGCCGCGTCCCGGCGGCGGCGTCGAGTGTCTATTGGTCCCCTGAGGACGGCCTCCCCCGCTTCAGCGATCCGGCCCTTCGGGGCGGGAACGTCTCGCCGATTCTCATTGGCGTGAGACACGGAAAATGCCGGCCCGCCTGCATTTCAGGCCTGTTTTCTCACATTCCACCCCACCCCCTGCAGGCATTGCAGTCAATGCATGCACTGCCTGCATTTTTCCGTCACCCCCACATCGGAGGAGGGCTTGGGAGGCGTGTCACTTCCACTTGGCGAAATAGAAGCGCGGCAGTTCGTCGGGGAAGGTCTTGAACTCGAGTTCCTTGGAGAAGGCGTAGACGTTGACGTAGGTGTTGATCGGCATCCAGTAGGCCTTCTCGGTGGCGATCTTGATCGCCGCCGAATAGGCCTTGGCGCGGACCTCCTTGTCGGCGGTGTTGCCGCCCTCGGCGATCAGTTTCTCGACCTCGGGATCCTCCGAGTAGTTGTCGAGCGCGCCCTTGCCGAACATCACCGGCAGGATGGCCGACACGTCGTTGATCGAGTAGCTGCCCCAGCTTCCCATGTAGAGCGGCGCCTCGCCGCGATGGGCCTTGTCGATGGCGGGCGCCACCTGGAGCTGGTTGATCTTGGCCTTGATGCCGACGGCGGCGAGGTAGTTCTGCACCGCCGCGGGCCACGTCGTCGGCTGCACGTAGGTCACGAAGTCGATGTCGAAGCCGTTGGGGTAGCCCGCCTCGGCCAGCAGCGCCTTGGACTTCTTGGGATCGTAGTCGTACTTCACGGCGGCGTTGGCGTCGCAGCCGAACTGGCTGGGGAAGCACGGCGCCGGCGGCACGCGGCTGCCGCCCTGCACGAGCTTGTCGGCGAACTCCTTGCGGTTGACGGCGTGCCAAATCGCCTGGCGCACCTTGAGCTTGGTCAGCGGGTTGTTCTTGCCGGTGCGGCCGGCGGCGTCGATCGACAGGTAGCCGATGCGCATCGACTCCTGCTGCACCGCCTGCAGATGCGGCATCTGGTTGATCTGCTTCATCTGGTCGGGATTGATGTTCCAGATCCAGTCGACCTGCTTGGCCAGCAGGTTGGTCACCTCGGTCGCGAGGTCGGGCACGAAGCGCACATGCAAGGTCTTGATCGCGGGCTTGCCCTTGGGCGAGCCGGCCCAATAGTCCTCGAAGCGCTCGAAGACGACTTCCTGGCCCTGCACGTTCTTGACGATCTTGTAGGGGCCGGCGCCGACCGGCTTCTTGGAGAATTCCTCCGGCCCCACCTTCTCGCGATAGGCCTTGGGATGGATCGGCGTCACCATCGCCAGGTATTCGAGCGCCGCCGGCGTCGGCCGCTTCATGTGGATGCGGACGGTCCAGTCGCCGGTCTTCTCGGCCTTGTCGATCCAGCTGTAATTCGACGGCGTCGCCACCTTGCTGGCCGGATTGGACGCCATGTTCAGCGTGTAGACCACGTCGTCGGGGCCGAATGCGCTGCCGTCATGGAACTTGACGCCCTGCCGGATGGTTAGATCGAGTGTGCTGGCGTCGGTGAACTTCCACTCGGTGGCCAGCGACGGCTTGATGTCGAAGTTCGTCGGATCGCGATGCACCAGCATATCCCATGCCTGGTGCGCGAGGATCAGCCCGGTGCGCTGGCTGTTGAAATACATGTCGATGTTGGGCACGGCGTCGACGAACTGGATGCGCAGCGTATCCGCGCTCTTCTGGGCGAAGGCCGGGCGGGCGAACGCGGCCGTCGTGGCGGCGAGAAGAGCGGTGCGGCGGGAAAGTTTCACGGGAAGCCTCCTGTTGGTTGGACCGACCCTAGGCCGGTGCAGCCAATTCAGGCAAGCTTCGCGCCACAGCGAGAGGAGCGATCATGAGCGTCAAATCGACCGGCAAGCCCGACGGATGGACAGAAATCTCCGGCGGCAAGGCGCTCCACAAGAGCTTCAAGTTCGCCGACTTCAACGAAGCCTGGGGCTTCATGACGCGCGTGGCGATGGCGGCGGAAAAGGCGGACCACCATCCCGAGTGGTCGAACGTCTACAACAAGGTCGAGATCACGCTCTCGACCCACGACGCCGGCGGCGTCACCGACAAGGACATCGCGCTGGCCAGGTTCATCGACGGGCTCTGACCCTCCCGTCGTCTCGACCAAGGCCCGAAGGGCCGCGTGGAGAGACGACGGAAGTACGCCTCAGCCCTTCTTGTCCATCTTGCGCGGGTCGCCGGCCTTGCCCTTTTCCTCGGCCTGCTTCAGCTGGGCGGCCTCGGGCGAATCGATGGCGTGGACGGCGTCCTTGGCGGCCTTGTCGACCTTGCCGTCCTTGATGAACTTTCCGGTGCGATCGTTGTAGTCCTTGGTGCCGCTGTAGCTGCCTTCGCCTTCGACGCGGCTCTTGTCGTTCGACATGATCGGCTCCTGTGCGTTGCTGTCCGGATAGAACGCACGGGCACGCCCCAGGTTACGATAAAGGCTACGGCGACTTGGGCACCAATCCTGCCTGTCGATAGTAGGCCCGCACGCCCGGATGCAGCAGGTTTTGATCGCCGACCGCGGCCAGGGTGTTCTTCGCCGTGGTGTCGGCGAGCTGCTTGGGCGGTGCCGTCTCGGCGGCGTGCAGCGCCTTGGCGACGCGGAACGCCACGGCCTCGTCGAGGCCCGGCCGCGTCATCACGAAGCTCCAGGAGCCGACGGAGACCACGGGCTCGTTCTGTCCGGGGAAGCTGCCGGCGGGCTGCGTGATCGTCTTGAGGAAGCCGTGCCGCGCCAGCACGCGCGCGCGCTCGTCGGCGCTGGGTACGATGAAGCGGCCGCCGCCCGGCGCCGACGTCACCGCGGTGAAGCCCGGCCAGCCCGCGCCGCCGCCCCACAGCGCCGCCACCCGGCCGTCGAGCACCATCGCCGGCCCGTCGCCCGCGCGCTCGAGATAGACCGGTTCGAAATCCGTGGCGGCGTCGAGGCCGAGTCCATCCATGACATAGCGGCCGAGGATCACCAGGCCCGAGCCCGCCGCGCCCCAGGCGATCTTCTTGCCCTTGAGGTCGGCGATGCTCCTGGCCGGCGAATCGGCGCGGACCACGAACATGCCAGCGGTGGGATACATCGCCGTCACGATGCGGAGGTCGGCCTTGGGCCGGCCGATGCCGGCCAGCGCCTCATGCACGACCTCGCCCTGGACCAGCGCCATGTCGAGCGTACCGGCCTCGAGCCGCGGCACGTTCTCGGTGCTGCCCTTGGTGTTGATCGGCACGATCTCGAGCGCGGGATCGTGCGCTTTCACTGCGGCGATGAAGCCGTCGCCGTAGACCGGGAAGCCGCCGCCAGGCGTCGCCGTGCCCAGCGTGACCTTGACGTTCTGGGCAGATGCGGAAGTTGCCATCGTGGACGGGGCCATCAGAGCGCCTCCTGCGGCAAGAACAGAGCGCCGGCCGATCATGCGATCAGTGCTTGCCGGCGCAGCGATGGACTTCGACCGTGACATGGCTCAGCCCCACGATCTCGCCAAGCCGCTCCTTGTAGCGCTCGACCGGCTCGGGTTCGTCGGCGACCAGCGAGACGATGGCGGCGTTGTGGCCCGGGCCGAGGCGCCAGACATGAAGGTCGGCGATGCGATCGTGACCCGTTTCGAGCCTGGCGCGAATGGCGTCGCCCAGCGCGCGGTTGGGCGCGGCATCGAGCAGGATGGCGCCGGCATCGCGGATCAGGCCCCATGACCAGTGCGCGATCACGACGGCGCCGACGATGCCGATCACGGGATCGAGCCAGGTCAGGCCGTAGAAGCGCGCGGCCAGCAGGCCCGCGATCGCCAGCACCGAGGTCAGGGCGTCGGCCAGCACATGCCAGTAGGCGGCCCGCAGATTGTGGTCGTGGTGATGATGGTGATCGTGGTCATCATGATCGTCATGATCATGGGCGTGGTCGTGGGCGTGGTCGTGATGATGCTCGCCCCCGAGCAACCAGGCGCTCGCCAGGTTCACGCCGAGGCCGACCACGGCGATGACGATCGCCTCGTCGTAGTGGATGACGACCGGCTGGAACACCCGCACAGCCGACTCGTAGCCGATCGCCAGCGCGATCAGCGCCAACACGATCGCGCTGGCGAAGCCCGCCAGGTCGCCGAGCTTACCGGTGCCGAAGGCAAAGCGCGGGTCGCGCGCGTGCTTGCGGGCGAAGCGATAGGCAAAGGCCGCGATCGCCAGCGCGCCGGCATGGGTCGACATGTGCCAGCCGTCGGCCAGCAGGGCCATCGAGCCGAAGATCGAGCCACCGGCGATCTCGGCCACCATCATGGTGGCGGTGAGACCGACCACGAGCCACGTGCGCCGTTCGTTGCGATCGTGCGCGGCGCCCAGAAAGACATGGTCGTGACGCCAGTCGTCGAGCGTGTGGCTGTGCATGGGGCCTATCCCTTGGTCTGAAGATAGGGCTCGACCTTGCCCTTGAGCTTGATCGTCAGCGGGTTGCCCTTGCGGTCGACCGTCTTGCCGACGGCGACGCGGATCCAGCCCTCGCTGATGCAATATTCCTCGACGTTGGTCTTCTCCTCGCCGTCGAACTTGATGCCGACGCCTTTCGCGAGAAGCGCCTCGTCGTAGTGCGGGCTCTTGGGGTTGTTGGAGAGGCGGTCGGGGAAAGAGATGCTGTCGGCCATGAAGGCGTTATGGCGTTTCGTCCGCGCAGCCGCAAGCCGACAGACGCGCAAAGCTGAGGCGTGCAATGTCGGCGGGCGCATTGTCGGGGATCGCAAAGACGCAGCTGACATTGATTTCACACAAGACGTAGCTGTCGTCGCCCGTTGCCGTGCGCGGACCATAGAGAAAGTCCGCATCCCAGATGATCGGCAGCGACGCCACTTCCATGTCCAGGACCTTCATCATCTGCGGCACCCACTCCGTTTCCATCTTCAGCCTGAGTGCTAGAAACTGTGGTGCTGTCGCCTCGTGCATGATCCGGGGACCGGGCTCCGGGGGCGGTCCATCGGCAGGCGGCGTCACGAGTGCCTTGATGAGCTGATGGCCAAAGCCGACGACTTTGTCGGCTGCCATGTAACAACGGATCATGCCGTCCGACAGTCGGGGCTGAAAAGGCTGATCGATCACCCAGCCATCGCCTTCGAAGTAGGGTTCGCAAAGCTTCATGAGATCGGCGAGCGGCATATCTTCCGGCACGCTGCCTCTCGTCGCTTGCAGCACACGCACGCGGTCGATCGAGGAAGATCGAAGCTCGACCTTCCAGACGCCCTGGCCGCCATTTCCGCGATTTTGCTTGAGCACGCGTGGCCCGACCGATCCGAGCATGGACGGGAACGCGTCCCGGAATTCCTCGACCGTTCGATAGAGCCGTGTATCCGTCCCCCAACCGAGATGCCGCGTCTTGTAGAGGATTTCCTTCGTGCCCATCTTGAGGATCACGTCGGGATGAGCACTGACCCAAATGCCTTTTGCCGCCACGTCGCGCAGCATTGCATCGAGAATGGCACGATTCCCGCCGTCGAAAATCGGATTGACCCAGACGAGCACGCCATCGACCTGAAGAAGCTGCTCGCGGACTTCGGAAGCCATGTCGTCCGCATAGACGGCAGGCTCGGCCCGAATCCCGAGTGCGGCGAGTTCGTCGAAGATTTGTTTGTAGCGATTGTTGTGTGGCGTCGCGCTGGAGCGGGCGGCGCGGTCGCCCGACCACAGCACGGCTATTTTGAAAGGCTCCCTGGCCGTCATCGTCAGCCTCCGGCTCAAGGGGTGGGGCGATAGACCCAGATGGCCGCCGGTTCGCGCGCGGTCGCGCGAACGGCCACGAACAGCCGGTCCATCTCGGGATGGAAAAGCGAAGTACGCGCGCCCGAAGCCGTGGCAATGCGACCAAGCCGGGCGAAGCCTGCATCGCTGCGCTCCACGACATCCACAAATCCGTCGCCGCAGCTCACATAGAGACGGCGCCTCTTTGCATCGACGAAGACGTCGTCGGAATCATCGCAGGTATCGAGAGAGGCCGCGACCGCACCATCGGGCGCAAACGAGACGAGCCTGGCTGGGCGCCGGAATACCGCAACGACCTGCTTTGTCGCTTCGTCGAATGCCATCGGAAAATTCGAGCGCGCGCTGCGGAGCGTCCAGCTGTCGATCTGCCTCGAGGCATTCAAATCCACGACCGCTATGTGCCGGGCATTCGGGACGTTCGCATAGAGGCGGCCGCCGGGGCGGTCGATCTGAAAGCCTTCCGGGTGCGCCTTGAGGGCAATATCGGCCAGCCTGGCGCGACTGGCGGGATCGACGACGGCGATCCCGCCTTTGCCGTAGCCGATGAAAACACGATTGGACCGCTCATCGACGCGAATGTTGTCCGCATCGTCGCCAAGCTCGATACGTCCGCCGGGCGTGTAGTCGGCGCCTTGAAACAGGCGAACGGACCCGTCGCCCGCGTTCGCGACATAAAGAGTATCGGTCGATGCCACGTAACCGACGCCTTGTGGTTCGCTGAGACCGGCGATCGTGCGGAGCAATTTCCTCCTCTCTAGATCGATGACGCCGATGGTGTCGTTGCCGAGTTCGGCAACGAACAGTCGCTGCCGCCTGGCATCGATCGCGAAATGGTCGATGCGGCCCCGCACCTCGCCAAGCGGTATCTTCACCTCGAGTTCGAGGCCATCATCGGCCGCATGGCCCGACACGGAAAAAACCATGACGAGCGCCGCGATCGCGACGCTCGCGAGGTTCCTTGACCGCCACCCCTGCATCAGGCTTCCTTCGAGTAACGCTCGAACAGCGTAGCGGCGTTGCTCCAGCGGATGCCCTGCATGAAGGCGTCGACATAGGCCGCGGCCTTGGCACCATAATCCATGTGATAGGCGTGCTCGTACATGTCGAGCGCCAGGATCGGCCGGCCACCCGCAATGGTCATCGTGTGATCGGCGGCCCAGCTGTTGACCAAACGCTTGTCGTGCGGCGAATAGCTGAGCAGCACCCAGCCCGATCCGCCGCCGAGCGCCTTGCCCGTGGCGGAAAACTCGGCCTTCCAGCGGGCCAGCGAGCCGAAATCGCGGTTGATCGCGTCCGCCAACGATCCCGCCGGATCGCCTTCGCCACCCAAGCCATCGAAGTACAGTTCGTGAATGATCATCGAGTTGGTGGCGAGCAATTCCTCGCGCTTCAGTCCGTTGATCACGAACACGGGCGCCTTGGCGATGTCGAGGGACGCGAGCTGCGCCGTGATCACGTTCAGCCGCTTGACCGCGCCAATGTAGTTGTTCTCGTAGTGGCTGGTCAGGATCTTCTCCGACAAGCCCTTCACTTTCGACGGATCGAAGGACAACTTCTTCGGTGTGTACTCGACCTTCGGCACGCCGGTGGTCTGCGCACGCGCGAACGTGGGCAGTGCCGTTGCCGCCAGTGCCGCCGCAGCCACGGTAGCGCCTGTCATCATTGTGCGTCTCGTTGGCTCCTTGATCATTTCGTTTCTCCTGTTGAGAGAGAGATCGACTTGCCTACGACAGCCCCAAAGCCAGAAAGAGGACGACACCCGCCAGCGAACTCGCCAGCAGCACGGGAATCATTCCCAATTTGAAACGGAAGATCGCGACCGCCGCCGCAATGGACAGCACCGCCGACGGAATATCGAGCGAACTCAACACCGGCACGTCGAGCGAGGCGCCGGCGAAGTGCATCGGCTCGAGCCGTGCGAACAGGACGTGGAGCGCAAACCACACGGCGAGATTCAGGATCACGCCGACGACCGCCGCCGTGATCGCACCCAGCGCCGCGCCCAGCGCCTTGTTGGCGCGCAACGCCTCGACGAACGGCGCGCCGAAGAAGATCCAGAGGAAGCACGGCACGAAGGTGACCCAGGTGGTGAGCAGGCCGCCCAAGGTCGCCGCCAGCAGCGCGGGCATCGCGCCGGGCGCCTGCCACGCCGCCAGGAAGCCCACGAACTGCGTCACCATGATCAGCGGCCCGGGCGTGGTCTCGGCCATGCCGAGCCCGTCCAGCATCTGGCCCGGCGCCATCCAGTGATACTGGTCGACGGCCTGCTGGGCGACGTAGGTCAGCACCGCATAGGCCCCGCCGAAGGAGACGACGGCCATCTTGCTGAAGAACAACGCGATCTGGGTGAAGACGTTGCCACCGCCCAGTCCGCCGTAGAGCAGCACCACCGGCACCAGCCACAGCGCGAGGAAGATCGCGGTTACGGCGAGCGACCAGCGCACGTTGGGCCGTGCGTGCTCGGGCGTCTCCTCGCCCAGCAGCGACCCGGCATCGGCCAGTTGGGTGGCGCCGAGCTTGCCGTGACTGCCGCCGCCCAGGAATGCCGGCAGTCCAGCGCGGCCGCCGACGTAGCCGATCGCGCCGGCCACCAGGATGATGATCGGGAACGGCACGTCGTAGAAGAAAAGCGCCACGAAGGCGGCCGCCGCGAGGCCGCGCATCGTGTTGTTCCTGAGCGCCCGCTTGCCCACGCGCAGCACCGCCTCGACCACGATCACCAGCACCGCGGCCTTGAGGCCGAAGAACAGGCCCTGCACCAGCGTGACCTTGCCCAGCAGCACGTAGATCCACGACAGCGCCATGATGGCGAGCATGCCGGGCAGCACGAACAGGATGCCGGCCGCCAGCCCGCCCCGGGTCTTGTGCATCAGCCAGCCGATGTAGATGGCGAGCTGCGTGGCCTCGGGACCCGGCAGCAGGGTGCAGTAGTTCAGCGCCTGCAGGAACCGGTTGTCGCCGATCCATTTCTTCTCTTCGACGACGATGCGGTGCATCACCGCGATCTGGCCGGCCGGTCCGCCGAACGACAGCGCGGCGACGCGCGCCCACACCCGCATTGCCTCACCAAAGGTAACGCCGTGATCTTTCATGAGGCATCCTGCTTGCCCGCGAACGAGCGATAGAGGTCGTCGAGAAGCACCGTGCCGCGCGCGATGCGGTCCTGATCATCCGGACTGGACGCGGCGATGCCCGCGATCAGGCTGCGCACGCCGGCGGCTTCCGCGCGGCCGTACTTGCCGTCCTTCAGATCGATGTCGTGAATGATCTCGCCGATCGCGGCGAGCGCCGCATCGGCGAGGCCCGTGTGGCCGATCAGCACCTCGAAGGTGCAACGGTCGCCGACGTGGGTGAATTCGCCCTCGAACATGTCGAAGCGCAATTCGCCGGGCTGCGGGGCATAGCCGGTGCCGGGCACGAATTTGAAGCGCGCACCGGGATCGATGAAGCGGCGGATCAGCCAGGCCGAGGCTATGCGATCGACCTGTACGCCCTGGCGCGTCACCCACGTGCGATCCTTCAACACACCGGCCGCCGGCGCGGCACTCGTCTTGCTGTCGGTCACGGCATCCTCTTCGTGTTTCAACGCGGCCTCGAGCCCGGAGACCAGGCCCTCGGCGGTTGCGCGTGTTTCGGCACCGAAGAAATCGATGGCGACGACGGCGTCGAGCTGCTTGCGCAGGCGCGCCGCCTGGGTCGCCGCGTCGGCCAGCGCATTGTCCGTCGGCTCATCGCGGAGCAGCGTCGATGCTTCTCGGGCGTCCGCGGCGATGCGGGCGTAATCCTCGTCGCGCGCGGCATCGAACAGCCCCTGCAGATCGGAGTCGGACAGGCCCTCGACGAGGATGGCCTCGCAAACAATGGCCTCGCCGCCGCTCTCGACGATCTCCTTGGCCAGCCAGGCGAAGTCCTCGCGCGTCTCGCCGTTGGCCGGAAGCGCATAGACCGAACCCTTCACCGTCACGGCGCCCAGCGCCTGCAGCCGACGCCACACCTTCACCCGCGCGTAGGCAGGTTTGGCGGGCAGCTGATGCATGAGCATGAGCCAGCGGGGTACGCTAATTGACATTGTTCACCTGTATCACGCGACAGATTGATAAAGCAACACTTGTATCATTTTCTTCTTGCGCCCTTTCAGTACGGGCGTATGTTGCCAATGAAACGAGTGTATCAAAAGAGGAAATTCAATGCTTTTCCACGCCCGGCCCATCTCTTTCAAACCGCCCCGGCTCAAGGGCCTCTCTCCTCGGCTCACCGCCAGCCACTACGAGAACAACTACGGAGGCGCGGTGCGCCGGCTGAACGCCATCCAGGGCGAGCTCGCGGCCCTCGATCCGGCCACCGCGCCCGGCTTCCGCCTCAACGGGTTGAAGCGCGAGGAGCTGATCGCGACCAATTCGATGATCCTGCACGAGGTCTATTTCGATAGCCTCGGCGAAGGCGGCGGCGGCGATCCGGAAGGCGTCCTGGCCGAGGCCCTGACGCGCGACTTCGGATCGATCGCCAAGTGGCGTGCCGAGTTCGTCGCCATCGGCAAGGCGCTGGGCGGCGGCTCGGGCTGGGTGATCCTGACCCGCTCGCCGCGCGACAGCACGTTGAGCAACGTGTGGGCCGCCGATCACACGCACGGGATGGCCGGCGGCACGCCGATCCTGGCGCTCGACATGTACGAGCACGCCTATCACATCGACTTCGGCAGCAACGCCGCGGGCTATGTCGACGCCTTCATGGCCAACATCGCCTGGGGCCGTGTCGCGGCGCGCTTCGCCGGTACCGCCGCCGCGCCGCAGGCCCACATGATCGATGCGCCCGCGGCTCGCGCGATGCTCGACGCCGATCCCGGCCTGCTGGTGATCGATGCCCGCCTCGCGCTGGACGCGACGACGGTTCCCGTACGGCTGCGCAACGCCCGTCGCGCGCCGCCCGAAAAAGTCGACGAGGTCGCGGCGTCACTGCCGAAAGGCGCCAAGGCCCTCGTCTATTGCGCCTGGGGTTTCGAGATCGGCGGCGACTGTGCCGCCAAGCTGCGCGAGCGCGGCATCGATGCCGTGGCCCTGCAAGGCGGCATCGGCGCATGGCGCGCCAACGGCATGCCGACCGAAGCCCTCACCGAAGGAGAAGCGAAATGAAGTGGGTCACCCGCGAACGCCCGAAGATCGACCGCATCGCCTGTCCGTGGCTGATCGCGCACTTCATCGACAAGCAGCCGGAGTTTCTCTACGTGCCGGTCGACAAGGTGCTGGCGACCGCCAAGGAAACCGGAGCCGAGCCCTATGACATCCCGGGCGTGAAGTTCACGCATGTCGGCGAGAAGTGCAGCTTCGACGCCTTCATCGCCGAATATAAACTCGACGCACCGGGCCTCGACACCCTGGCCGACATCGTGCGCGGCGCCGACACTTCCAGGCTCGATCTCACGCCGCAGTCGGCCGGCCTGTTCGCGATCTCACTCGGCCTCAGCCATGTCTACGGCGACGACCACGAGATGCTGAAGCACGGCATGGTGATGTACGACGCCCTCTATGCGTGGTGCCGCAGCCTGGCGGGCGAGACGCACAACTGGCCGCCGAAGATGGGCTGAGGCGGCCATGACCGACACCACCGTGAAGCCGGGTTACGCAC
>Ga0070681_10002989_pt1 | contig 15683 bp, 15 predicted proteins | sample KBSC83BmetaG_FD_65650 | JGI IMG/M metagenome (GOLD analysis project Ga0070681, IMG submission 65650) | Corn rhizosphere microbial communities from Kellogg Biological Station, Michigan, USA - KBS C8-3B metaG | ecosystem: Host-associated > Plants > Roots > Rhizosphere | place: USA: Michigan...
GCGCGAACGATGTGATGCGCGTCACACCCGCGGGCGGGAGAAGCGGACAGCGGCAGAATGCCGCTATCCGAACGGCAAATACGTTTTGAAAACCGGCATTTTCCTGGCGGCGCAATCCGCCCTGCGGAATCGCGCCGCGCGCTTACGACTCCGCCATGCACTTCTTCAGAAAGCGCCGCCGCTGCAGAAGATGCAGGTTCTGCGCGTTCGCCTGTTTCTTGCAGGCCGCCCGCTTGCGCTGCGTGACCTGGGCCGCGCGCCAGTCGGCTTCCTGCTTCGCCTTGATGCGCGCCTGCCGTTCGCGAAGCTGCTCGTCCAGCTTTTCCCGTTTTTGCTTCGCGGATTCGCGGAACGTTTTTTTCGGCGCGTTCGAGTCGCCGGACGATTGCGCCGTGGCGGGCGGCGCGACCGCGATCATGCTCGCGACAATGGCGCCCACGAAAAAGAAATTCCGATATGACCGAAACATTGCTCCCCCTTTTTGGAGGCAATATAGGTTCTTTCGCCCCGGAAAACAGCAATAATTGCGCGGCGGCTCAGGCCGCGCGCGTGACGCTTGCCGTGAGCGCCCGCAACAGGACGCGCCGCGTTTCGTCGTTTTTGGCGATTTGCGGAGGAGGGGCTTCGGCCTCGATCGGTTCTTCCTCGGATACCGGCGCGTCGACTCCTTGCAGTTTCGCGATCAGCTCCGAGAGCAACTCGCGCGAAACACTGACCATCGCTTCATGTTCGTTTTCGGTGACAAAGCGAATAACGAACGTCGACTCCTCGCCCGGCGTGACGTCCACTGTCACGGGCTGACGGATCTTGATTTGCATTGAACTCGGCCCCTTTAACGTCAATCCGGGCCACCCCGCCCGGATCTTCTTCCCAGTGCTCCATTGCCGCATGCCGTCACGGAAATGTCAAAAAGGAATTTTCCCGCACGGGCGAACAACCAAGGCGGCGTAACGGTTTCGCTCCGCGGGAAGCCGCGATTTTCCACAGGTTGGAGACAGCTGCGGGCCAATTTCGACAACTCTGACTCGTCACATGCTTCCAAGTTTCAAACTAGCGTCCCGATACACCTATCGCCACGTCATGCCGCAAGGGAGGCGGCCGTAATGGCTTCGCCAAAACGGTATCTGACTGCGGCGAAAGCACTCGCGCACTTATGTCGCGTAGCGACTCCCGGAACCCCATGGTTGTATCGCCCGTTGCAGGGACAACCATGCATATCGCCGGATCGAAATTCCCGATGTCGAGATTTTTCATGGCCGCGGCCGGCCTTTTTCTCGCCGCGTGGGGCAGCGCAATCGTGATCGACTACGTGCTGCCCGGATCGTTCTGGCATGTATTCCTTGTGCTCGCCGCGATTTTGCTCGGCTTCCTCGGCAAAGCCGTCTATGACGGCCGTCTGCGATAATCGCCGCCGATTCAAGGAATACCGCAATGAATTGGAGGACTTTCGCGAAGCTTTGCGCTTGCGCGTTTTTGCTGTTCGCCGCGCGAGCGAGCGCCGATCCCGCGCCTGCGAACTGGCAGGAATATCGCTCCGCGGGCGGCGGCTTCAAGGTTGAGATGCCGGGCGAGCCCGACACGATCGAAAACAGTTTCGGCACGCAGGGCCAGATGATGCACGGGCTTGCCTTCAGCCGCGACAAGAGCGGCGGCTTGCAGGCCGGCGCGATGCTCGCGACGGCAAGCGACCTCGTCGGCGAGCGCAAGCCGGAAGACAGCGAGAAAAATCTCGACGCCGTGCGCGACACCGCGATGAAGACAATGGACGCGAAGCTCTTGCGCGAAACGCGCGAGACGATCGGCAATCACCCCGCGCGCCGGATCGACTACGCCGGCAACGGCTATTTCGGCACGCTCCTCATCGTGCTCGCGGAGCGCCGCATGTATCAGGTGAACGCGATGGGGCCGGAGGGCTATTCCGCCGGCCCGGAAGCCAAGCGTTTTCTCGCTTCCTTCGCGCTGACGGGAAATTAAGCAGAATCGCCAAGCGAGTAGGGGGCGCTGCAGCAAAAGCGGCATATTGCCCTCGATATTCGTTCGGCTACCATTCCCGGCGAACATGCCCTGAAGAGCGTGCATCGAGAAACTCATCACCGGGAGGAATACAAGTGAACAAATTCGTTCGTCTTGCCGCGGCGGCCGTCGCGGCGGCCTGTTTTGCCGTCGGCTCCGCGCATGCGGTCGACTATCCCACGCGGCCCGTGAAGTGGGTCGTGCCCTATCCGCCGGGCGGCACCACCGACACGCTCGCGCGCATCGTCGCGCAATGGCTGTCGGAAAAAATGCACCAGCAATTCGTCATCGAAAACAAGCCGGGCGGCGGCAACAATATCGGCACCGAATATGTCATCCGGTCCGATCCCGACGGTTACACGATGCTGCTCGTCAATCCGGCGAACGGCATCAACACCACGCTTTATAAGAACCTCAAATTCAACTTCCCGAAAGACATTCAGGCTGTCGCCGGTCTCGTGCGCACGCCCAACGTCATGGTCGTGAACAAGGACTTCCCCGCGAAAACGGTGCAGGAGTTCATTGACTACTGCAAAAAGAATCCCGGCAAGATCAACATGGCCTCGTCCGGCGCCGGCACTTCGGTGCATCTCTCCGGCGAGTTGTTCAAGAAGCTGACGGGCTGCGACATGCTGCACGTTCCCTATAAGGGCGCCGGGCCCGCGCTCACCGACATCATGGGCAACCAGGTGCAGGTGATCTTCGACAACATGCCTTCGTCGGCGGGCTTCATCAAAGCAGGTTCGATCCGCGCGCTCGGCGTGACCTCGACGAAACGCGATCCGGAATTCCCGGACGTGCCGCCGATTTCCGACACCGTGCCGGGCTACGAAGCGACCGCCTGGTTCGGTATCGGCATGCCGAAAGGCACGCCGATGGAGATCGTGGACAAGGTGAACGCCGAAGTGAACCGCATGCTGCAGGATCCCGGCATGATCGCGAAGTTCGCGAAGCTCGGCGGCACCCCGAGCCCGGGTACGCCCGAGGATTTCCAGAAGACGATCCAGGCCGAGACCGACAAGTGGGCGCCGGTTGTCGCGGCCTCCGGTGCAAAGGTTGAGTGAGTAGTCTGAACGGCTGTTCAGCTTCGGCGTCGCGGATCGATTTTTATCCGCGCGCCGAAGCGAATTACCGCGTTGCAGCATCGTAATTTAATTGACGCGCGGGGGATGCGTCTGGGATCGTCGATAACGTGTCTGTGAAAGAGGGCACGATTCAACACAGGGGGAATCATCAATGCGTTTGATTGTTACGGCTGCGGTGGCGGCACTTGCGCTCGCGCTTGCTGGAACGGCGGCGGATGCCAAGAAGGCTTCGAAGGCCAAGCGCTACACCTTCAACATTTCCTGCCCGGCCATCGCGCCGGTTCCGATGAAGATGGGCACCTGCACGGCGGCGGGTAAGAGCAAGGAAGACGCCCGTGCGGCCTGCCAGACGCGGCACTATATGTGCTTGGCGGGCGACCAGAAGAAAGCCAAGAAAAAGAAAGCGAAGAAGGCCAAGAAGAAGGCGATGAAGAAGGCCTAATCCTCCTTCCGATTCAATACGCTTTTTCCGCGGCTCGCCATGGCTTACCGGCCTGGCGGGCCGCCGTTTTTTCGGGTGGTAAAATAAACGCGAGCAGCAGGGAACCGGGCGAGGAGTAGGGCGTTATTTGGGTGTTCGCGAAGGCGAACCTGTCGGGCGTCATCCCCCACCGCCCTTACCCCGATAGCCCGGCAGTGAACCCGGTCTCCCCAGGCCGGGTTCTTTTTTCCGTTTTCTGAAGCTTTCGCCGCCGCGCGGCGCGAACGATTAGTCCGTGGAAATCAATCGCGTTTTCGAAGCGCTCCGCGTCGCCGAGGCGGGAAGTGCCGCCGTGCTCACGCCGTCAAGTTCTTCAAGTTCTTCGCCCGCGCGCAAATAGCGCATCGGGTCGGTCGCTTCCCCCGCGGCGCGCACTTCATAATGCAGGTGAGGGCCGGTGGAGCGCCCGGTCGTGCCGACTCGGCCGATTACATCACCGGGCTGGACGATGTCGCCGACGCTGGTCTCGATCGCCGACAAATGTCCGTAGCGTGTGACCAATCCTTTCCCGTGGTCGATCTCGACCATGAGACCGTAGCCGCCTTGGGAGCTTGCATTGGTGATGCGCCCCGCCGCGGTCGCCCGCACGAGTTCACCCGGTGCGCCCCTGAAATCGACGCCGGAATGCAGCGCAAGCTGATGGAAAAACGGGTCGGCACGCGCGCCGAAACCGCTCGTGATTTCCGACCGGCGCGGCACCGGAAAACGCACAGGCACGGTTTGCAAAAGCGTGTTCAGCTCGGCGAGCTTGCTCGCGGTCTCTTGCGTCTTGGCGAGCTTCTGATCGAACGCGTCGCCTTTCTTTTTCAGGAACGGAATGAACGGGCCGCCGAGCGCGGGCCATACGTCACCGGAATGGGCCGCGATTCCGAGTTGGGCGAGAACCGAGCGGGCGCGGATTTCTTTCGCCTCGATTGCTTGCGCGACCCGGTCGAGCGTTTCCTGCTGCCGCGCTTCGGTCTCCGCGAGATCTTCGGACAAATCCTTCAGCCGGGATTCGATCGGGCGAGAGCGGTCGAGAATCGCGAAATTCGTCGTCTTCCGGACTTCGCTCGAACGCGCACGGGAGGGCGCTGGGATCGCCTTGTCGGAAATTGGCGAGGGCTTCGCCTCGGCTGCCGGCTCCAGCACCGGAAACGTGTCGGGCATCGGGCCTTTCACATTGCGGACGCGCGCCGGTGTTTCTTGCGCCGGTTTCGGCGCGATTTCCGTAAGCGAATTCTGCCGCTGTTCGACGATCGCCTGTTTCTTCGCAAGTTCCGCGACCGTCCGATCGACGCGTTCCTGCTCGACGAGCTTCAGCGATTGCAGCCGCTGCACTTGCGTTTGCAGCGCCGCGATCTGCGCGTCGTAGCCGCGAACGAGATTGGTCTGATGCGAGACCAGCATGTGCAGCGCGTCGTCGCGGAAGAAAATGTAAAACGACGTGATCCCGGACCAGATCGCGAGCGCGAGGACGGCGGCGGCCGCGCCAATTTTCAGCGCGGGTGAAAGCGGCTTGCGGCGCGGCGTGTGTGCCTTCTCGCGATGCGCGTGGTGATAATGCGAATAACGCCGTTCGAACGCGGAAGAAGAGGTCATGAGGATCTCGGGCCGCCCGGAATCCTCCGATCAGAACCTTGTTCGGTTAACGGCAAGTCAACGGCCGCAACTCAGAGCTTTTGCGCCGCCTCCAGCACCTCTTCCGCATGTCCCTCCACCTTCACCTTCGGCCAGACATGCGCGATGCCGCCTTTCTCGTCGATCAGATAGGTGATCCGGCGCACGCCGAGGAAGTTCCGGCCATACATGCTTTTCTCGCCCCAGGCGCCATAGGCGTTCAGCATCGCGTGGATCTCGTCGGAAAGAAGCGGGAAGACGAGGCCGTATTTCTCGCCGAATTTTTTCTGTGCCGGGATCGGATCGGCGGAAACGCCGAGAATCACCGCCCTGGCCCGTTCGAACTCTTTCCGCTTGCCGTTAAAAGCGATCGCTTCCTTCGTGCATCCCGGCGTGTCGGCTCGCGGGTAGAAATACAGCACCACTTTGCTGCCTCGCAGCGATTTTAGGGAGATTTTCTCGCCGTTTTCGCGCGGCAAGATGAAATCGGGGGCTTTTGCGCCTGCGGTCAAGATTTCGCCCATCAGCCTTCCTTTCGTCGCCTTTTTCGCTTTGGTAACGCACAATATATAGTGATCCGCTTGAGCGGACGTTGATTTTGGGGCCGTGGACGGCGGGGGCCGATCCACGCGAGGGCGCGAGGGGGATGATTTGAGGCTTGCGCGCGCATGAATTCGAACCATTCCCATGGCCAGGATCCCCGCGGCCACGGGTCACCCGGCCATGGGCAGCACGCCCATGAAAAACAGGCGCATCATCGGCCGCATCCCCACCCAGCGCATCATCGCCACGAGTCCCGCGCCCGGCGTGGAGTTCGCTTCTGGTTCACGCGTGCGGGGCGGGCCTGTTTCTGCAAACGTGGCGGCCGCGTTTCCGCGCTGAAGCTCACCGCGCTGGTCTTCGCCTGTCTCGCCTCGATCTACGTCGTACTGATCAGCGGGTTGATGCCCTTCGATGTCGCCGGGCCGATCGTGAAGCGCGCGCTCGAAGCGAAGCTCGGAGAGGGCACCCGCGTCAGGATAGGCAAAACGAGCCTCGGCCAGAATTCGTCCGGTCAGCCGGTCCTGAGTGTGAGCAACATCGTCATCAAAAGCCGGCACGGTGCGACGATTGCGACCGCGCCCCGCGCCGAGATCGTTCTCGACAGCGGCATGCTGGTCGGAAATTTCCGTGCGAAGCGCATCGATCTGCTCGATGCCATCATGACGCTGCGGATCGACGAGCACGGCCGGATCGGAATCACCGCGGACGAAAAGCCTTCGGCCGCGCCGCCTGCGGCGGCTGACAATATTGTGCCGCGCGCGGGTAAGGCGCCGGAACTGGGGAAGGCCACTGGCGCACCCGCCTCGGTACCCTTCATGTATCCGGAAATTGCAGCCTGGCTCGACCGGCTCGAGCGGAGCGGTCTTGACGGCATCGCGCTTTCGGAAGTCGGACTGAAACATGGAACGCTCGTGGTCGAAAGCGCGAAGCAACAGCGGCGGTGGATTTTTGCCAATACAAATTTCCTCGTCGCGCGTCCGGAGGAAGGCGGCGTCACGCTTTCGCTGAGTTCTGGAAATGCGGGCGATGCGTGGAGCATCAATGCCACCATCGGCGCGTTGCAAAACGGCGCGCGCGCGATCGATATCGTCGCGCGCGATATTTCGCCCGAGGACGTCATGCTGGCGGCCGGTGTGACCAGCAGCCAGCTTTCACTGACATCGAGGATTTCCGGGCTTCTGCGCGCCCAGATCGGACAAGACGGCCATCTTCTCGCCGGCGGCCTGCGCGCATCGGCGGGTGCGGGCGAGATCAAGAATTCCATCGACGAAGATTCCAAAATTTCGATCGACGGCGTTCAGATTCAAGCCGAGTTCAATCCCCAGCGGCACGCGATCGTTTTTGATCCGATTTTATTTCAGGCAGGCGAAAACAAGCTCTTGCTGCAGGCGGCGGTGGAAGCGCCGAAAGAAAATCAGCACGTTTGGCCGGTAACGATTTTCGGCGGTCAGGCGCGGCTTTCGAGCGGCCGTCAAGCCGACCCGGTGCTGGTGCTGGATCAGATATCGCTGAAGGGTGGTTGGGATCCGCACGCCGTCAAATTCACGCTCGATCAAGGAACGATCGTCGGTCCGACGGCAAGCCTCGCTTTTTCGGGCGGGATCGATTTCGGTGCGGCGACTCCGATGCTGTCGCTCGGCGTCGCGTCGAACCAGCTTCCGATTTCCGCGGCAAAGAGCCTATGGCCCGCCCCGATCGCGTCGGGCGCCCGTACCTGGATCGTCGATCACGTCGATCACGGCCTGCTGCAGGACTTCCTGCTCGCGGTGAATATGCCGCTCGATAAGGTCGGCATTCCCGATGTTGAACTGCCGGATGAAGCGGTGAAGATCACCGCGCATGTGGTCGGCGGCGAGTTTCGCACTCTCGGCAATCTGCCGCCGCTCCGGGACGCCCAGATTAGCGCGGTGGTGACTGGGCGGACGGTGCGCGTAAAGATTCCGAAAGCGGTCATCGTTACAAAAGGCAACCGGCGTTTTGCGCTGACGGACGGGATGCTCGAGATTCTCAATCACGCGCCTCCCAACCCGCATGGCACGATTCAATTTCGCTTCAATGGCCCGGCGGACGCGATCGCCGAAACGATCAATCTCGAGCCGCTTCGCGGCGCGCTTGGGGTCACGCTCGATCCGGCGTCCACCAAAGGAACCGTGTCGGCGTCCGCGAATTTCGACTTGATTTTCAAGAAAGAGCCCGCGAAAGGCGACGTCAAATATAACTTCGACGCCGCGCTTTCGAATTTTTCCAGCGACGACGTTGTCAACGGCCAGCGTGTCGACGGCCTGAATGCTAAGCTCGTTGTCACCGCAGCGGAAATCAACGTCAAAGGCGACGGCAAGATCGCGGGCGCGCAGTCGAGTTTCGAGTACCGTAAAGCGCGCGAGACGAGCGACGCCAGTTTCCGTATCGCGACGACGCTAGACGACGCGGCACGCACCCGGGCCGGCTTTGACCTAGCGCCCTGGCTCACCGGCATGGTCGCGGTCAAGTCGCAGGGACAGATCAACGCCAAAAACGAAAGCCGGATCGATGTCGACGCGGATCTTTCGGGCGCACGGATCGCCGACCTTGTCCCCGGATGGTCGAAGGCGCCCGGCCGCGCTTCGCACGCGACTTTCAAGCTCATCCATCGCGACAACAATTATCGGATCGAGGATCTGAGCGTTTCGGGATCGGGGACGGCGCTCAAGGGCGCGCTGCAGATCGAACCCGATGGGGACGTAATTTCCGCGAACTTCCCAACCTTCCAGCTATCCGACGGCGACAAGGCAAGCCTGCGCGCCGACCGCGGAAGCGACGGCATCCTTAAAGCTGTTGTGCGCGGCGATGTGCTCGATGTCCGCGGCTTGATGAAGCGCATGACTGAAGGTTCGGTGCAGACCGGTCCCGTGCAGGGCAAGAAATACAAACCGCTCGACATGGATCTCGAAGTGAAAATCGGCGCGGCGAGCGGCAATAACGGCGAGGTCGTGCGGCAGTTGGAGCTTCACATCCTTCGCAAGAATTCCGAGGTCCGCAGCTTCGCGCTGCTCGGGAAAATCGGCCGCGACAGCACGGTGGTGGGCGAACTGCGCGCACGTGAGGGCAGGCCCTCGCTTTACATTTCGTCGGGAGACGCCGGCGCATTGTTTCGTTTCGCGGACTACTACGCAAAAATTCAGGGCGGCGACAGTTGGCTTCTGATCGACGCGCCGCGTTTCGACGGTTCGCCGCAGGACGGCACGATTCAGGTGCGGGATTTCGCGATCAGAGGCGAGTCTGGATTGGATCGGCTAACGGGGGTGACAGCCGAAGCGAACCGTGCGGGAGCCGGCCTGCCGTTCCGGCGGCTGCAGGTGAAATTCAGCCGCACGCCCGGCAAGTTCAATATCAAGGAAGCGCTGATTTACGGCGACGCGATCGGCGCGACTTGCGAAGGTGTCCTCGATTATTCGTCGAACAGCGTGCACCTGCGCGGAAACTATATTCCCGCTTACGGCCTTAATCAGGCAGCGGGCCGGGCCCTCTTCTTCCTCGGTACGCCGTCGCACGAGGGCTTGTTCGCCTACACGTTCGACATCGTCGGCCCCGCGAGCGGCCCGACTCTGCGCGTCAACCCGCTCTCCGGCATGATGCCGGGCATGTTCAGAAAGCTTTTCGAGTTTCGGGCGGCGCCGGAGGCGGCCGAGCCGCACTGAAATTACGCCGGCTTCAACAACACATGCTTCTTCTTGCCGAGCGAGAGCTTGATCACGCCCTCTCGCGTGAGCGACTTCGGGGATAGCGTCATTTTTTCGTCGCTGACCGCCGCGTCGTTTACGCGCAATCCGCCGCCCTTGATCTGACGCCGCGCCTCGCTGGTGGAGGCGACGAGCCCCGCCTGCACGAAAGCGGCGAGCACGCCCAGGCCCTTTTCAATTTCCGAGCGCTTGATCTCGACCGTCGGCAGCGACTGCGAAAGCCCGCCTTCCTCGAAGGTCGTGCGCGCGGTTTCGGCGGCTTTTTCCGCCGCCGCCTTGCCGTGCATCAGCGCGGTGGCTTCGCTGGCGAGTACCTTCTTCGCTTCGTTGATTTCGGAGCCCTGGAGCGCGGCGAGCTTCGCAATTTCGGCGATCGGAAGCGTCGTAAACAATTTCAGGAAACGCTCGACGTCGCCGTCCTCGGTGTTCCGCCAGAACTGCCAGTAGTCGTAGGGCGAGAGCATCTCGGCGTTGAGCCACACGGCGCCCGCCGCGGTCTTGCCCATCTTGGCGCCGGAGGAAGTCGTGAGCAGCGGGCAGGTGAGCGCGTAAAGCTGGTGCGTGCCCATGCGGCGGCCGAGATCGATGCCGTTGACGATGTTGCCCCACTGGTCGGAACCGCCCATCTGCAGATTGCAGCCATAGCGGCGCGACAGCTCCACGTAGTCGTAGGACTGCAGGATCATGTAGTTGAATTCGATGAAGGAGAGTTCGTGTTCGCGTTCCAGCCGAAGCTTCACCGAATCCATCGTCAGCATGCGGTTGATCGAAAAGTGCCGCCCGACGTCCCGCAGCATCTCGATGTAGTTGAGCTTCGTCAGCCATTCGGCGTTGTCCGCCATCACGGCATCGGTCTTGCCTTTGCCGAAGCGCAGAAACTTGTCGAACGTCGTTTTGATTTTTTCCTTGTTCGCGTCGATCTCTTCATAAGAGAGAATCTTGCGCGTTTCGTCGCGCCCGGAAGGATCGCCCACGCGCGTCGTTCCGCCGCCCATCAAGGTCACCGGCTTGTTGCCGGTCCGCTGCAACCAATGCAGCATCATGATCGAGAGCAAATGTCCGACATGCAGCGACGGCGCCGTGCAGTCGTAGCCGATATAGGCGATCGCCTCGGATTTCGACGCCAGCGCGTCGAGGCCGGCGGCATCCGATACCTGATGGATATAGCCGCGCGCGCCGAGCTCGCGCAGAAAGTCCGATTTATAGTTCATTGCAAAAGCCGTGGTAGGGCGTGTTGCACTTGGTGTAACAGTTCTTTCTTCCGATTCAAACGGATGTGGGGGATGGCGATTCTGACCGCGATTGGGCTGATGAGCGGCACGTCCATGGACGGCGTCGATGTCGCTTTGATCGAGAGCGATGGCGAGCGAATCGGGCGCCTCGGCCCCACGGGCTACCGCGCCTATACGCGGGAGGAGCGAAACCTCCTTCGCGCGGCGCTTGTCGATGCGGTGGGGGTCGGCGACCGCAATGCTCGTTCTCCAATTCTCGCGGAGGCCGAAAAGGCGATTACGGCCGCGCATGTCGAAGCGGTTGAGGTCTTTCTCGCTAAGAACAAAATCGAGCGAAGCAGCATCGAAATCGTCGGCTTTCACGGTCAAACCGTTCTGCATCGTCCCGATGTACGCCTCACGATTCAGATCGGCGACGGCGCGATGCTGGCAAAGAAGCTCCGGATTCCAGTCGCCTACGATTTCCGCGCCGCCGATACCGCGGCAGGCGGGCAGGGGGCTCCATTAGTTCCGGTTTTTCACCGCGCGATGGCGGAAAGTTTCACGGCCGAGCGGCCGCTCGCCGTGCTGAATATCGGCGGCGTCGCCAACATAACGTATCTTGATGACGGTGACGATCCGATTGCCTTCGACACCGGGCCGGGCAATGCGCCGATCGACGATCTGATGCGGGCGCGAAACGGCCACACCCACGACGTCGAGGGCGCTTTCGCCGCCAAGGGAAAAGCCGACGAAAAACTTGTCGCAAAAATCCTCGCGGATACGTTTTTCGCTAAAGCGCCGCCGAAGTCGCTTGATCGCGCGGCTTTCGCCCGGCTCCCGCTCGACGATCTCGCGCTCGAAGATGCGGCGGCGACAGCCACCGCGGTGGTTGCGGCCTCGATAGCGAGCGCGATTGCGCTGCTGCCGAAAAAGCCTGCGATGCTGATCGTGGCGGGCGGCGGCGCGCGCAATGCGACACTGCTGAAGATGCTCTGCGAGCGCGCCAATGTGCCGGTCAAAACCGCGAACGAAATCGGCTGGAGCGGTGACGCGCTTGAAGCGCAGGCCTTCGCCTTTCTTGCGATCAGAACGCTGCGCGGGTTGCCGCTCACGTTCCCGACGACCACCGGCGTCTTAAAGCCGCAGACCGGCGGCGCGATCGCAAAACCTTAAGCCGCGTCGTCGGCGGCTTTCTTCGTCTTCGGCAGGCGGCGGTCGAGATATTCGTTCACCACTTCCATCAGCTCGTCGACCTTGCCGTCGAAGAAATGGTTCGCGCCTTTGACGAGCTGCTGGTCGATGACGATGCCTTTTTGCGTCTTCAGCTTCTCGACGAGCGTATGCACCGACGCGACCGGCACGACCGCATCCTTCTCGCCGTGCACGAACAGGCCCGAAGACGGGCAGGGTGCGAGGAAGGTAAAATCGTAAAGGCTCGCGGGTGCCGCGATCGAAAGGAAGCCTTCGACTTCCGGCCGGCGCATCAGGAGCTGCATGCCGATCCACGCGCCGAAGGAAAAGCCCGCGATCCAGCAGGCGCGCGCTTCGGGATGCGCGGCTTGCACCCAGTCGAGCGCCGCGGCGGCATCCGACAATTCGCCCTGGCCGTGATTGAATGCACCCTGACTCCGGCCGACGCCACGGAAATTGAAGCGGAGGACCGAAAAGCCGCGGTTTACGAAGGTGTAGTAGAGGTTATAGACGACCGGGTTATTCATCGTGCCGCCGAACTGCGGATGCGGATGCAGGATGATCGCGATCGGCGCATTGCGGGTCCGGCCTGGATGAAAACGTCCCTCTAACCGCCCGTCTTCTCCGGTAAAAATGACTTCAGGCATTCGGGAACCTCTTTCGAACCACTTGGCGAGCCGGGAATCGGTCGGAAGATAGCAGGGACACGAGCAAGCTTGACGAGACCCTGAGATCGGCCGTACAGTTTAGAATAATTCTAAAGTGTGGTAGCACCCTGTGGCGCTTTGGCAAAAGCGCAGGCTAGGGAACGCGGGTGCTGACCTTCATATGGCGAAACCGGGCCCGTTTGCAAGCCTCATGCGAGCCCAACGGACGAGCGATGGACCGGGTCTATCTCGACCATAATGCGACCTCGCCCCTGCGCCCCCCGGCACGGGAAGCGATGCTGTCTGCGCTCGCCGAAACCGGCAATGCCTCGTCGGTGCACCGCGAAGGCCAGGCCGCGCGAGCGTGTGTGGAAAAGGCGCGGGCGCAAGTGGCAAGGCTCGTCGGCGCCGATCCGCAGGCTGTCGTCTTCACAAGCGGCGCGACCGAAGCGATTGCGGCGGCGCTTTCGCCCGAGCTGGAACTCTCTAGCCGCGCGGTCGTTTGCGATGTGCTGCTGATCTCTGCGATTGAACATCCTGCCGTGCGCGCAGGCGGGCGGTTTGCCCCCGGCAAGATCGAAATTATTCCGGTCGATGGGGAAGGCCTCCTCGATCTCGCCGCGCTGGAAATTATGCTCGCGCGCCATAAGAGTGCAGGACGGCGAGCTTTCGTTTCCGTGATGGCTGCGAATAACGAAACGGGCGTCATGCAGCCGCTCGGCGAGATCGCGAAGCTCGTGCATCCTGTCGATGGCGTTTTCCATGTCGACGCGGTGCAGGTCGTAGGCCGCTATCCCTTCGACCTTGAGACGAGCGGCGCCGACCTTATATCTATTTCGTCCCATAAACTCGGCGGCCCGCAGGGCGCGGGCGCAATCATTGTCCGCAACGCCGAGACTCGCGTTCCGCCGCTCGTACGCGGCGGCGGCCAGGAACGCGGTGCTCGCGCCGGCACGGAGAACGTCGCGGCGATCGCGGGTTTTGGTGCCGCGGCAGAAGCAGCTGCACTCGATGTCTCCGTAGAGGCGGGTCGCCTTGCAGGGCTACGCGAGAAGTTGGAGCGCGGCATTAGAACGATTACATCTTCCGCCGTCATTTTTTCGGAACCAGCCCTGCGCGTGCCGAATACGACATGCTTCGCCGTTCCGGGTATGACAGCGGAAACCGCGCTGATCGCGTTCGATCTCGAAGGTGTGGCCGTGAGTTCCGGTTCCGCCTGTTCGTCCGGCAAGGTCGCGGCCTCGGAGACATTGAAGGCGATGAAGATCGATCCGGCGCTCGCGAAAGGCGGGATCCGCGCGAGCACGGGCTGGAACACGGCGGACGCCGACATCGTTCGCTTTTTGGAGGTTTTCGCGCGCGTCTATACGCCCGCGATCAAGGCAAGCCGCACAAGGGCGGCGTAAGGAGAGTTTGAATGCCTGCCGTTCAGGAAACCGTCGAACAGGTGCGATCGATCGACGTCGATCAGTACAAGTACGGCTTCGTCACGGATATCGAATCCGAAAAGGCCCCGAAGGGCCTCGACGAGGATACGGTTCGTTTCATCTCGGCGAAGAAGAACGAGCCGGCCTGGATGCTGGAGTGGCGGCTCGAGGCCTTCCGCCGCTGGAAGACGATGCAAGAGCCGACCTGGGCGCGCGTGCACTATCCGAAGATCGACTATCAGGATCTCTATTACTATTCCGCGCCGAAGAAGCAGGCAGGGCCGACTTCGCTCGACGAAGTCGATCCGGAAATTCTGAAGACCTATGAGAAGCTCGGCATTCCGCTCCGCGAGCAGGAGATGCTCGCGGGCGTGCAGCGCTCGAACGTCGCGGTGGACGCGGTCTTCGACTCGGTTTCGGTCGTCACCACCTTCAAGGAAGAGTTGAAAAAGGCGGGCGTGATTTTCGGCTCGATCTCGGATGCGATCCGCGAGCATCCCGAGCTTGTGCGGCAGTATCTCGGCTCGGTCGTACCGGTCACCGACAATTTCTTCGCGACGCTGAACTCGGCGGTCTTTTCCGATGGCTCGTTCGTCTACATTCCGAAGGGCGTGCGCTGCCCGATGGAGCTCTCGACCTATTTCCGCATCAACGAGAAGAATACCGGCCAGTTCGAGCGCACGCTCATCATCGCCGAAGAAGGCGCTTATGTGAGCTATCTCGAAGGCTGCACCGCGCCGATGCGCGACGAGAACCAGTTGCACGCGGCGGTGGTCGAGCTTGTGGCGCTGAAGAACGCCGAGATCAAATATTCCACCATCCAGAACTGGTATCCCGGCGACGCCAAGGGCAAGGGCGGCATCTATAACTTCGTGACCAAGCGTGGCGATTGCCGCGGCGAGAACTCGAAGATTTCATGGACGCAGGTTGAAACGGGCTCGGCGATCACCTGGAAATATCCGAGCTGCATCCTGCGCGGCGACAATTCGCGCGGCGAATTCTATTCGATCGCGATTTCGAACGGCCACCAGCAGGTCGACAGCGGCACCAAGATGATTCATCTCGGCAAGAACACGACGAGCCGCATCATTTCGAAGGGCATCGCCGCGGGCGTTTCCAACAACACCTATCGCGGGCTCGTTTCGGCGAACCGCAAGGCGACAAACGCGCGCAATTTCACGAATTGCGACTCGCTCCTGATCGGCAACAAGTGCGGCGCGCACACGGTGCCGTATATCGAGGCGAAGAATTCGTCGGCCGTGTTCGAGCATGAGGCGACAACCTCGAAGATTTCCGAGGACATGCTGTTCTACTGCATGCAGCGCGGGCTTTCGCAGGAAGACGCGGTGGCGCTCGTCGTCAACGGCTTCGTGAAGGACGTGCTGCAGCATCTGCCGATGGAGTTCGCGGTCGAAGCGCAGAAGCTGATCGCGATTTCGCTCGAAGGGAGCGTGGGATGAACGTGGACCGGGCTGCTGCTTTCAAAGATGAAGTATCCGCGTGCTTGCGCGAGCAGGGCGTCGATGCGCTCATGCGCTGCATTTCGCGGCATTTTCCCGATCTCGAAGTGTATCGAGAGAACAACGATCTTATGATCCGCAACGCGCGGCGTTTCCTGGTCGTACGCCGCGTCGACACCGATCGTTTCTACACGGCGCAATACACCGCCGCGCCCTCGACCAACGAGGTCGATTCGGGTGGCGGCACGAAACGCAATGCCGACGACCTGTTCAACGAAATTTCCGCATTCTCTGAAGGCTGAAT
>Ga0070681_10002990_pt1 | contig 15680 bp, 17 predicted proteins | sample KBSC83BmetaG_FD_65650 | JGI IMG/M metagenome (GOLD analysis project Ga0070681, IMG submission 65650) | Corn rhizosphere microbial communities from Kellogg Biological Station, Michigan, USA - KBS C8-3B metaG | ecosystem: Host-associated > Plants > Roots > Rhizosphere | place: USA: Michigan...
GGCCGGTGCGCTGCCTCTTCTTTGAGCAGCGCGCCGGCTTTTATCGATCCTCGGGCTCGGCTTCGCTCGGCTTCGATCCCTGCCCTTGCCGCGTGAAACGCTTGAAGAATGCCAGCATCGCATCGGTCGCCGATTGCGTTCCGCGGTCGGCCGGAAAAATATCCTCCGGCCAGGAATGATTGCCGCCTTCGATCGTCCAAAGCTGGACGACGCTGCCCTGCGCGCAATTTTTATATTCGGTCAATTTCAGCTTGCGCGCGACGCGGTCCGGCTCGGCATCCTCGTCCTTGCAACGATCGACCGACACCCAATAATGCAGCGCGTCGGCAACCGAGAGCGACCAGAGAAACGGCTGGTCCAAGGGCGCGCGGCTGCCGCCGTAAGGTACGACGGGATCGTTCGTACCGTGAATCATCATCACCGGCATCGGTAGAGCGGGCGTGGGCAGGACATAGTTCTTGCCGTCGGGCGTGCCGCCGCCGATCCGGCCCGCCACCACGGCGATGGCGGCGAACCAATCGGGATGGTTCGCCGCGACGACATAAGCCATCGTCGCGCCGTTCGAGTGGCCCATGGCGTAGACGCGGCTGCGATCGAGGGCGTGATTCGCGGCGATGTCCTCGATCATCGCGCCGATGAAGCCGACATCGTCGACATTGTTCTCGAGCGCCTTGCCGCAACAGACCGTTGCGTTCCAGGATTGTTCGCCGGATTTGCGCTCGAGGCTCATCGGCAGGGCGACCATCATGCCCGCCTCCTCGGCGGCTTCCGCGAGGCCGACATGGGCGCCGAACTCCAGCGCGCTGTCGCCATAGCCATGGAAGCCGATGATGAGCGGCATGGGCCGATCCCCGGCGTGACGCGGCACGTGCAACAGGAAGTGGCGTTTCGTGCCGTGCCAGGTGAGCGTATGCTCGGTGTAAGGCCCGGCGGCCTGAGCCGGCGCAGGCAGGCCAGCGATCAGCAAGACCGCAGCGGCCGCCAAGGCCGCCGTCATCGTGCGGCGCTTCCACGGCGCCGCTTTGAACCAGGCGACGCCATAGGCGATGCCGAAAAGCGCCGCGAAACTCAGACCGTTGACGAGGATTTGCGCCAAGGCTCCGGTGCCAGCGTGATCGAAAATCATGCCGTCAATGTAGGACAGAACCATTCCCGAAGTGAAGATCGATAGCGCCTGTTGGCCGCACTTCACGAAAGGTTTAAGCGGCGCGCTCAGCAGAATTTCCTCGCGGCCTTTCAACAAAACGAGCACGACATAGACCGAGGCGAGGAAGTGCACATATTGCATCGGGTCCATGAAGGTCTTGTTGCTGTGGCTATCGACCCAGCGCCGAAATACGTCGATCGCGGGAACGCGCTCGAACACCGCGGGCAGCGAGATCGCGAGGCCCGCAACGAGGATCGCGACGCTCGCCCAGAGCAGCAGTTTCGAATCGAGCGATACCTTGATCCAACCGCGCCGCATGGCAAAGCCGGTGAAGAAGATGAGCTGCCAGGCAAAAGGATTGAAAAACCACACCGGCTGATCGTCGGCATGGGCCGGCAAGTCGAGCTGAAAATAATTGGCGGCGAGATAGAGCGCGACCGAGGCTGCGATTCCGACGCGGAAATCGATCCGCTCGAGCGCCACGGCCAACGGCACCATCGCCAGCACGGCGATATAGAGCGGCAGAATGTCGAGGTAGTGCGGGACATAGGTCAACGTCACGAGTCCGACCAGCGCGTCCGCTGGATCGGCGAAAAAACGCTGAAGCTGCGCTAAGGCGATGTAGTCGGTATCGCCGAAGGCGTGCGTCCCGATCACCACGAGAGCCGCGATCGCGCAGAACATGCCGATCTGCGCGGCATAGAGCTGAAGGCAGCGATAGGCGATGCGCGCCGCGCCGACGAGCCAGCCTTGGCGATCGAAGGTGCCGCCGAAGGCGATCGCCGCGGTCATGCCCGAGATGAACACGAACATATTCGCCGCGTCGCTGATCCCGTAACGCGCGGGAATGTAATCCCAGAGGAAATTTCCGCGGCAATGCGCGATGTAGATGATGAACATCGCCGCGCCGCGAAAAAAATCGAGACGCGGATCGCGCCGCTGGAGCGGCGCTTGCACGATCGGCGCGACAGCCGGGCTGAACGGCAAGGTCGCGCCCTTAAAATCCGCGCAGCCGCGCCGGAACCGGCACGAAGGGCAGATAACGCTCGATCAGCGCGATCGCCTCCTTGCGCCGGATCGCGAGGATGGCGATGGCCGAAAGCCACACCGAGCAGGCCTCTTTGAACAGCACGCCCCCATCGCCATAGGGATCGACCCCGAGCGGCGAGACAAGGTGAAAGAAGATCGCGCCGCTCATGATGCAGAGCGCGAGAAACGCGCCCAGCGCCTGCAGCGGACGGTCGAAGAGCAGGATCGCCGCAGCAAGCTCGGCCGTGCCAGTGCCGATGCGCATGATCTTCTCATCGCCGTGAAAGCCGAGCCAATCGGTGAGGACGGTAAAGAGCCATACGCTGCCCTCGTTGCCGGTGAATTTGAACTGCAGATACCAGACGAAGACGAAAGCGATCCAAGCCGAGAGCGCCCAGGCGAGCCATTCCACGATGCGGTTCATCACGTTCCTCCACGGCCGGGGGTGGGACCTCCCTCGAAGCCGATCGCGTTGCGGTTCGACAGCAAGACATCGCGCGGCGCGGGAAACGGCCTTTTGGGGGGAAGACCGCATCCCACGCCGCCGCGATGCGGGGCTTCAGGAATTCGCCCCGTAGACGAGGTGGTCCCAGCCCGGAAGCACATTCCCCATGGCGTCGCGGAAGCGGTCGGCGCCGTCATAGATGCCGTGCGACATGGCGACGGTTGCATTGGTCGGGGCGTTGGGGCTGGTGGCGGCAAAGGTGCCGGCGAGCGGCAGCGCCGCGAACAGCGCCGACGCGAAGAGCAGGGCGGTCTTGCTGGAACGGGTTTTCATCAGGGTCTCTCCTTCGAGGTCTCGGGGTTGCGATGCGGATCGATGAAGGGTGATTTCCGATCGTCCGTGACCTATTGTTCGTGACCGGGCCGAAACGGTTACAGCAGTCGCGAAGAAAATTGCATGGCCGAGGATCGAGACTTCGCGCGACACGCCGAGTGGTCGCGGCTGATGCGAGCCGCGCAGGACGGCGATCGCGCGGCTTATGAGCGGCTGTTGCGCGACATCCTGCCCTTCATCCGGGCGATCGCAGGGCGCTGGCACAGCCGGCGCGACCGCGCCGAGGATGTGGTCCAGGACATCCTCTTAACCGTCCACCGTGTCCGACATACCTACGATCCCGCCCGGCCCTTCTCGCATTGGCTCGCCACCCTCGCCAAGCGCCGCGCCATCGACGCGCTCCGCCGCGGCGGCCGGACCGAGAAATATGAGATCGCCGACGAGGACGCCTATGTAACCTTCGCCGACCCTGCGGCGAATACGGAAGCGGCATCCCGCGGCCAGGCTTCCGGGCTTGGCGCCGCGATCTCGTCCCTGCCCCAGGGACAGCGCGAAGCGCTCGAGCTTTTGAAGCTGCGCGAGATGTCCTTGGCGGAGGCCGCGAAGGTCTCCGGCAAGTCGATCAGCGCGCTGAAAGTCAATGTGCACCGGGCGATCAAGTCGCTGCGGGCGCAGATGAAAGGAGAATGAAACCATGCCGCCCTCGACCGATCAATTGATCGAGCGGCTGGCGGCGAGCGCCGAGCCGGTGCGGCGTCTGCGGCCCCCCTGGCTGCGCGCGACCCTCTGGCTGCTCGCGGTCGCGGCGGCGGCGGCGATCCTCCTCCCCTTCTTCGCCAATTTTCATCTATTCGAGGACAAATTCGCCGACCCGAAATTCGCGCTCGAGTTGCTCGGCACCCTGCTGACCGGCATTGCCGCGGTGGTCGCAGCCTTCTATCTGAGCCTGCCCGATCGCTCGGGGCTCTGGGCGCTGCTGCCATTGCCGCCGCTGGCGCTCTGGCTCGCGAGCAGCGGCTACAATTGCTATCGCGAATGGATCACGATCGGGACGAATGGCTGGAGCCTTGGCGAAAGCTCGCACTGCTTCGGCACGATTCTCGGTTTTAGCGTCCCCTTGGGCCTCGCCCTCTTCCTCGTCCTGCGACGGGCGCGGCCGATCGCGCCGGTGCCGGCGGCGGCGCTCGGCGGGCTCGGCATCGCCGGCATCTCGGCTTTCCTGCTGCAATTCAACCACCCGGTCGACGCCTCCTTCCTCGATCTCGGGATGCATGCGGCGGCAATCGCCGTCGTCGTAGCTGCGAGCTCCTTGGCAGGCCGCTCGTCCCGCCTCATGGCTGCACCCGCCGCCTGAGCGCGCGGCGCCCCTTCCGTCCCACAAAAAATCTTTGCCGGGCCTGTAACCCTCCGGCCGCGGCGGGCGAACCTGGAAGCGAGAGCACGCTGTTGGCGGAGAGGGGACGGCCATGCATCAAGACCGGCGCGGGATCGCGGTAACGACCTCGAGCGCCGCGGCAGGCCGCCATCTCGACGCGGCAGTCTCAAGCGTCCTCGCGCACCGCGCCGACGCCAATGGACATCTCGTTGCCGCCTTGGCGGCCGACGCCTCCTTTGCCCTTGCCCATTGCCTTTCTGGCTTTCTGCTTCTGGTGCTCGGCCGCGCCGAGCTCGCGCCAGCCGCCCGCCGGGCGCTGCGGCGGGCCCGGGCTTCGCTGGGGCGCCGCGGCGGCACGGCGCGCGAACATGCACTCGCCGCGGCGCTCGATGCTTGGTGCAGCGGCGAGATGGAACTTGCTGCCGCGATCCTCGAGGCGAGCCTCGCCACTCATCCTCTCGATGCGATGACCGCCAAGCTCGTTCACGCCCTGCGCTTCATGCTCGGCGACGCCCTTGGCATGCGGCGGTCGATCGAGAGCATTCTTCCCGCCTGGTCGGAGGACGTTCCAGGCTTCGGCTTTATGCTTGGCTGCCATGCCTTCGCGCTTGAAGAGACGGCTGCGCTCGCAGCCGCGGAAGCGGCCGGCCGGCGCGCCCTCGCGCTCGAGCCCGAGGATGTCTGGGCGTGCCATGCGGTCGCCCATGTGTTCGACGCTCGGGACGAACCGGCATGCGGCCTCGCCTGGATCCGTGCCCATTCCGGGCGCTGGTGCGCGGTCAACAATTTCGCCCGACACCTCGTTTGGCACGAAGCGCTGTTCCATCTCGCGCGCAAAGATCGCACGGCGGCGCTCGCGCTCTACGACGGGGTGATTCGCGAAGGCACGAAGGATGACTATCGCGATATGGCCAACGCGGCTGCGCTGCTGCTGCAGCTCGAACGGCATGGCTGCTCGGTGGGCCGACGCTGGGAGGAGCTCGCCGACATCGCCGAGCACGGCGCACGCGACCGTTTACTCGTCTTCGCCCGGCTTCACGATCTGCTCTGCCTTGTCAGCGCCGGACGCTGGGATGCCGCCTATCGCGGATTCGCGGCAATGGATGTGGACGCGCGCAGCAGCCAAGGCTCCCAGGCGCGGCTTCTCGCACCGGTCGGTCTGCCTATGGCGAAGCTCATTCTCGCCGGCAGCGAGGCTGCCCTGCCCGGATCGACAGCCCAGCTTCGCAATGAGATTGCCCGGCTGGGCGGCAGCCGCGCGCAGCGGCGCACTTTTGAGCAGATACTCGACGACGCGATGGCCGGCCGGCAGAGCCGCGCCGTCGCTTAGCGGGCGCGCTCCGCGAAAGCCGGCGCGACCTCTGCCATGAAGCGGGCCATCTCGTCCTTCACCTGGCTGTGCGGCTTGAGGCCGAGATTGAAATAGAGGATCACCTCGTCGAACCCCGCCGCCTCGACCTTGGCCTTCAGCGTGTCGATGATCTGCGCCGACGACCCCAAAAGCACGGCGTTGCTGTTGAAGTCCTCGGGCTTCATCGTCTGGTAGCGCTCGACGATCTTGGCGAAATAGCGATAGTTCTCGGGCGCGGTCTTGGGATCGCCCGGGAAGGCCGGCGAGGTGCATTCGCGGTGATAGCGCAGCTGGCGCTCGCGCGCCGCGCGCTCCTCGGCCGGAGTGTCGGCGAAATGAATGAAATAGCTGGTGACGAGCCGGCGCGGCGTCGTGCCTTCGGCCGCGCAGGCCTCGCGATAGAGGCGCGCCACCTCGGCGAGGCCGCCATGGACCGAGCTTGCAGCACCCGCCGCCACCACCAGCCCCGCGCCGAGGCGCGCCGCGAGCTCGATCGAGGGGCGCGAGAACGAGGCGACATGGATCGGCAGCGGGCGCTGCACCGGCTGCGGCGTGATCCATACATCCTCGAAGCGGTAATGCTTGCCGTGATGGCTGATCGGTATATCGCTCTTCCACAACCGGTCGAGCAAGGTCATGCCTTCGGCGAAGATCTCCGCATTGTCCTCGAAGCTCACGCCGAAAGGCGCGTATTCGCGCCGGTCATAGCCGCGCCCGGCGGCGAAATCGACCCGTCCGCCGCTCAGGAGATCGAGCGTCGCCCATTGCTCGGCGACCCGGATCGGATGATGCAACGGCAACACGGTGACGGCCGGCGCCAAGCGAATGCGCTGCGTTTTCGCGGCGATGTGGGTCAAAAGGATTTCCGGCGCCGAATTGACGCCGAGCGAGCTGAAATGATGCTCGCCGATCCAGGCGGAATGCATGCCGAGCGTCTCGGCATAGAGCGCCTCATCGACGATGGTCGCAACAAACGCGTTGGGCGTGCGCCTATTGTCGTGGTAATTGTTGTCGCTTAGCGTGAAATAACCGAATTTCATTCCCTCACCCGCACAGCTTGCGCCGCGGGCGATCTTAGCGGCCCCTCTCGGATCGGGCAGCTTTTCCTTTCGGCTCGATGCCCGCTTTGGCGAGCTCGCCCGGCACGCGGCCGCTCAGCCAGGCGCCATAAAGCCGGAAGTCGCTGAAGAGCGACCACAGGGGATAGCGCAGCGTCGCCGGCCGGTTCTTCTCGACAAGACCGTGACCGATCCAGGCCGGCGCATAGCCGGCAACCACCGCGCCGGCGAAGAGCCAGGGCATGCGGAAAGCGATGGCGGCGGCGAGACACAGAAGCGCGAGACTGGTGCCGAGATAGTGCCAGCCCCGGGTCCGCGGCTGCGCATGCTCGCGCAAATAGAAGCGCCAGAATTCGGCATAGGTGGCAATGCGAGTCGCAACCATTCTCCCTCGCCCAGGGCGAAATGCATTTCCGGCATGGTGGCCATGCCGCGGCTTTCCGGCAAGCGCCACGGGGCGGATTTCCTTCGCCTGCGCCTATACTATAATGAAGGTCCTTGCGCAGGCATGGCGGACCGCGAAGGGGGAATCGATTTGATGATCGATCGAGCAAGAGACCGCGTCGGCAACGCTGCCTGGACCGTCGACGACATCCCGTACGACATGGTCGATCCGGAGGTGATGCGCGACCAGACCGAGATTTTCCACATCGTCGCCGCCGCGTCCTTTATCGAAATCACCTCCGACCTCTATACGAAAAACCTCATCGAATTCTATCGCGGCGATGCCGACATCGCCGATTGGCTGGGCAATTATTGGGAGCGCGAGGAAGTCCAGCACGGCTTTGCCTTGAAGCGCTATGTCGAGGCCGCCTGGCCCGATTTCGACTGGGAGCAGGCCTATCGCGGCTTCTTCGACGAGTATTCGCGGCTCTGCCTCGTCGACAATCTCGCGGAGACGCGCGCGCTCGAAATGGTTGCCCGCTGCGTGGTCGAGACCGGCACCTCGGTGTTTTACCGCACCCTGTCGGAAGCCGCGCCCGAGCCGGTGCTGAAGCAGATCACGTCCAACATCGCCGAGGACGAGGTTCGCCACTACAAGCATTTCTATCACTTCTTCCGCCACTATCGCGACCGCGAGCCGCCGAGCCGGCTCGCCGTGCTGCGCCAACTCTGGCGCCGCAGCGCCGGGGTCAAGGCCGAGGATGCCTATATCGCCTTCAAGCATGTCTTCCTGGTCGCCCATCCTGGGGAGGAGTTCAGCGAGGCGGAGTATGACCGCTTCCGCGCCAGCTTCCGGCGCATCGGCCGCGACTCCTTCCCCTATACGATGGCGGTGAAGATGATCCTGAAGCCGCTCGATTTGAGCCCGCCGCTCGGCCGCGTCGCGCAGCCGGCGCTCGAATACACGACCCGGTTCCTGTTCTCGCGCTGAGCCCTCCGCTCAGCGTTCGAGCACATAGGTGCCGGGCGCCGGGCAGAGCGGCGGATAGCCCTTCTCCGTCGCCCCCACGCCGGGCGGCGCGGCCTTCCCGGACGAGAGCGCCTCGAGCCACGCAGCCCAATCCTGCCACCACGAGCCCTCGCGCGGCTCCGTCATCGCCATCCATAGATCGGGCTCGACATAGGGGCGGCCGGGTGGCCGGCGCGCGATGCGGTAGTGCCGCCGCGGATGCCCGGGCTCGCTGACGATGCCGGCATTGTGGCCGCCGCTCGTCAGCACGAAGGTGAGATCGGGATCGGTCAAGCGGCTGAGCTTGTAGACCGAGCGCCACGGCGCCACGTGATCGGCCTCGGTCGCGACCGCGAAGATCGGCGCGCGGATATCGCCCAGCAGCACCGCCCGCTCGCCCACGCGATAGCGCCCTTCGATCAGATCGTTCCCGAGGAAGAGCTGGCGCAGATACTCGCTGTGCATGCGATAGGGCATGCGCGTCGCATCCGCGTTCCACGCCATCAGATCGGTCATCGGCGCGCGCCGGCCCATCAGGTATTCATGCACGACGCGCGACCAGATGAGATCGTTGGAGCGCAGCATCTGGAACGCGCCGGCCATCTGCTTGGTATCGAGATAGCCCTGGTCCCACATGATGTCTTCAAGGAAATCGAGCTCGGCCTCGTCGATGAAGAGCGAGAGCTCGCCAGGCTCGGTGAAATCGGTCTGGGCGGCGAGCAGCGTGATCGCGTTGAGGATATCGCGTCCTTCGCGCGCGAGATAGGCGGCCGCGATCGCCAGCAGCGTGCCACCGAGGCAATAGCCGACGGCGTTGATCTTGGCGTCGGGAAGAATCGCGCCGACGGCATCGAGCGCATCGAGCACGCCGAGGCGCAGATAATCCTCCATCCCGAGATCGCGGTCTTCGGCATTCGGATTATGCCAGGAGATCATGAACACGGTGTGGCCGCGCTCGACGAGATACTTCACCAGCGAATTCGCCGGCGAAAGATCGAGAATGTAGTACTTCATGATCCAGGCCGGCACGATCAGCACCGGCTCGGCACGGACCTGTTCGGTCGCCGGCGCGTATTGGATGAGCTCCATCAACCGGTTGCGATGGATCACCGCGCCCTTGGTGACGGCGATGTTCTCGCCCGGCTCGAAGGCTTCGGCGCCGATCGGCGGCTTGCCGCCCATGGCGCGCTCCCAATCCTCGGCGAAGTTGATCGCGCCGCGCACGAGATTTTGGCCGCTCTCGCGCCAGGTCGTCTCGAGCACGTCGGGGTTGGCCGCGACGAAATTGACCGGCGAAGCCATGTCGAGCCATTGGCGCGAAGCGAAGGAGACCATCTGCTCGTGATGCCGCGACACGCCGCCGATGCCGGTGGTCGCGCTGTGCCACCATTGCTGATTGAGCAGGAAGCCCTGATAGATCAGGTTGAACGGCCAGCGGCGCCAAGCCTCGCCGGCAAAGCGACGGTCCTGCGGCAAGGGCAGGATGCAAGGCGGGTAATCGGGGTCGGTGCCGTGCCGCAAGGCGTAATTGCCGAGGCGGATCGCCTTGCGCAGCGCCTTCTCGCGGAGCTGCGCGAGTTTTCCGGGCGAGGACAGAAGATGCAGCGCCCAATCGAAATAGGCGAGCGCCATCCCGGCCGGCGAGATGCCGAGGCTGAACCGGCCCAGCGCGGCATGGAGCAGGCGATCGAAACTGTTGGGCTCGTCGATCTCCTCGCGCGGCGTTGCCGAGGACCAGCGCGGCGCGGGCGATGTCTTGCCTGCGATGGATAGAGCGGCATCGGGTCCCATGCCCGGCAGCCGGGTCCAGGCGCGAAAGGCCTCGGCCGCCGCAGCGTTCAACCAGTCGAACGGCGATGCCGCGGGGCTCGCAGGCGTTGGCGATAGGGGCGCTGGTGATGCCGGCGCTGCCGGCGGCAGGCGCTCGCGCGGCGCCGCGGCTTCTCTTACCGCGCGTGTCTCGACTGAATTCTCCGCCATGCTCGACCCTCGATCCGTGACCGGCATCGATGCCAGCATCCCGCCGCGCCGGCACTCCAGCCATGATCTAGATCAAGCCCGCGCGCCCCGGCGGGCGCTCGGTCATGGAACCGGGGCGATGCTCATTGTATGCTCGCGGCGCAAACGCGAAGCTGGGCGAGCTCGGTCGCGGATCGAGACGCCCCGGACGCAATCGAAGGGTGAACAGTGACGGGCGAAGCCATTCCTCAGAACGATCTGCGCGAATTCATCGCGGCCTGCGCGGCGCGCGGCGAGTTGGCCGAGGTGAAGGACGCGCATTGGGACCGCGAGCTCGGCGCCGTCGCCGAGGTGCTCTATCGCCAGAAGGTCGAGAAATCGCCGATGCTCCTCTTCGACGAGATTCCCGAATACCCGAAGAACTATCGCTGCCTTTACGGCATGTTCGGCTCGCCCTTTCGGCTCGCTCTCGCTCTCGGCATGGAGCCGGCGCTCTCCGACAACCGCAAGGAGATGCTCGACCACTTCCGCAAGAACATCAAGAAGGGCTTCAAGCGGATCGCGCCGAAAATCGTGAGCGATGCGCCCGTGCTCGAGAACATCGTGCGCGACAACGCCGTCGACATGCTGAAATTCCCGGTGCCGATCCATCACGAGCACGATGGCGGCCGCTATATCGGCACCGCCTGCGGCGTCGTGACCCGCGATCCCGATACGGGCCGCATCAACGTCGGCACCTATCGCGTCCAGGTGAAAGGCCCCAATAGCTGCGCCTCTTACATCTCCAACGGCAAGCAGGGCCGCATCCATCGCGACAAATATCTGAAAGCCGGCAAGCCCTGCCCCATCGTCATCATCGTCGGCTGCGATCCGATCACCTATCTCGCCGCCGGCTATACCATGCCCGACAGCATGCCCGAATATGAATGGGCGGGCGGGCTGATGGACCGGCCGATCGAGCTCGTCGAGGGCGAGGTGACGAAGCTCCCCTTCCCCGCCCGCGCCGAGATCGTGCTGGAGGGCGAGATCCTGCCCAACGAGACGACGCTCGAAGGCCCGTTCGGCGAATGGCACGGCTATTACGCGGGCGAGGCCAAGGACGAGCCGGTGATCCGCATCAAGCGCATCTATCACCGCAACGACCCGATCCTCACCTGCGCCGCCTCGAACAAGCCGCCCCATTCGCATCTCTTCGAGCGCTGCTTCCTGCGCTCGGCGGCGCTGCTCGATGCGCTCGAAGGCGCGGGCATTCCCGACGTCACCGGCGCCTGGCTGCACCAGGCCGGCGCCGGCCGCACCTTCTGCGCCATCTCGATCAAGCAGCGCTATTTCGGTCATTCGACGCAGGTCGGGCTGGTCGCCAGCCAAGTCGCCTCGGTCGGCTATATCAGCCGCTGGATCGTGGTGGTCGACGACGATGTCGATGTCACCGACATCCACGACGTGATCTGGGCGATGGGCACGCGCTGCGATCCGAAATCGCGCACCACCATGCTCGATCATTGCTGGTCGTCGCGGCTCGACACGATGGTGTTCGACTATTCGAAGCTCTACAACTCGCGCATGGTGATCGACGCCTGCAAGCCCTACGAGCATCTCGACGATTTTCCGAAAGTCGCGATGACCTCGCCGGAGTTTGCCGCGAAGATCCGCGCCAAATGGCCGGAGCTGTACAAATGACCGACACCGTCGAAGCCAAGCTTCGCCACCAGGTCGCGGCGGTCTCACTGCTGCTCAATAGCGAGAACATTCTCGGCTATAGCGGCCATATCAGCGTGCGCCTGCCGGGGCGCGAAGAATTCCTCATCCAGCCGGTCGATCAAAGCCGCGCCAGTCTCAAGCCCGAGCATCTTCTCGTTTGCGGCATGGACGGAAAATCGCGCGAGCGCTCGAACAGCGCCCGGCCGCCTTCCGAGGTCTATATCCACACCGAAATTTTCCGCGCCCGGCCGGATGTGCAGGCGGTGGCGCATTTCCATCACGACCTCACCACCACCTTCTCGCTGGTCGAGGGCGCAACCCTCGTGCCGGTCAAGAATCATGCGATGCGCTGGGAAAGCGGCATTCCGACCCATCCCGATCCGAGCCATGTCTCGAGCCCCGAACTCGGCCGCTCGGTTGCCGCGACTTTGGGCCCGCACCAAGCCCTCCTCATCCGCGCCCATGGCGAGGTCGTGGTCGCGGAGAGCCTTCCGGCGCTGCTCGCCGATTGCGTCCATTTCGTCGAGAACGCCGAGGCGCTTTATCGCGCGGCGATGCTCGGCAAGGTGATGCCGTTGACGCCGGCGGAAATGAACGCCTTCCGCGACGATTTCCATCGCGAGCCGCATGCAGCAAAGCTCTGGAGCTATTATGTCGGCCGCGGGGTCGAGGCCGGAATCCTGCCCGAGAACTGGCTTCCGCTCCTCGCCTGAGCGCCGCTCGGCCGGCGCCGGCGGCGCCGTGACCAAGCTGTGTCCTAACGCCAAAATAATCTGCCGCTTCAGGCCGTTAAAGCTTCCTTGCAATTTCCGGCCGAGATTCGCCGCACGCTCTCTCGGATCGGAAAAGGAGGGACGTTATGCGCGTCCTCGACCAACGGCATCATTCGCTGTTTTCGGAAGTCTGCTTCTATGTCGCCTTCTATCTTTGCCTCAGTGCAATCGTTCTTTTCAGCTACCAGTTGCTGATCTGGCTCCGGCATGGCGCCTGGATGCCGCATCAGATGTGGCTGTTCCTCAAATGGGGCGGCTGGGACCAGCCGCCGTCGCTGTTGGGCGGCATCGGCCAAACGCTGCTCGACCGGTTCTGGGGAGTGATGGGCAATTGCCCCATCACCATCGTCCTGGCGCTGGCGGCGGCAGGCATCGCGGCGCTCGGCGTAATGCGCGATCCCGTGCGCACGCACCCGGTGGCCTGGCGCAACGCGCATTGACCCGCACAGAGAGGCCGGGCGCGTTAACCCTTCGTTAACCATCTTCGGTCACCATCGGAGATGACGCAGGCGATCCCTCCCACGCCCGCGATCCTAATAGACAACTCGGCCGCGCCTCGTGCGCGGCCTTTTTCTTGGGAGAGCTCAGGGCGCGGTCACCCATGGACGGGTCCCCAGGAGCCGCCGCCTCCGATCCACCGCGCCGCGCTTTCGGCGCCGGCGCGTTACTCAACGCCTGGGACGTCCGCTAAAGATGGCTCTCGATCATCGCCAAGACGACACGGCCGAATTCGATCCAAACCAGGATGCAGAACAGCGATGTCGTGATCCAAGCAATCAATTTGACGAGCGGCCGTTCCCAACCCCGTCGTTTATCCGCTTCTGCGTGTTCATTCGGGGCTTCTACCCCTGTCGTGACCCCCATGACGTCTCCCCCGGATGTGCTTTGTAGCTCATATAGACGATTTTTAACTTCCCACGATTCTGCTGGGTTTTTCAAGCGATCGGCAAAGATGCGCGATTATATACTTGACTCAGCATTGCCCTTGTGCGAAAGTGCGGCACAAGGAGAAACAGAATGCTCAGTCATTTGGAAATGCTTCTTTTTGAAATCACTTGTCAGACGCCGAAGTGTGGCAAGTCTTTCCATGAGCCCATTGGATACCTTTGTGGGAAGGACGCCGTTCGCTGTTCCCGCTGTGGGGCTAGCATCGATCTGAAGAGCTACAAAGGGGCGATCGATCACTTCGCCGATACGGCTTCCGAACTCGACATAATCGCGCGCGGCGGCAAGTAGCTGCTCGCACGCATCTTTGACTGAGATATCCGCCATGACCGCAGAACTCCAAAATCCGATTTTCCAAGATGCCGACAAAGCCCGATCCTGGCTCGAAAGCCATCTCTGGGCGGAGGGCCCGGTCTGCGGCTATTGCGGCGCAGTCACCGAGGCAACCGCTATCTCCACCCGTCCGGGCTACTACCAGTGCAATGCCTGCCGTAAGCAATTCACGGTCATGGTCGGAACGCTGTTCGAGCGCTCCCATGTGCCGCTCAACAAATGGCTGATGGCTGCCTTCCTGCTTTGCGCCTCCAAGAAGGGCATCTCGGCGCATCAAATGCACCGCATGCTTGGCGTCACCTACAAAACGGCTTGGTTCATGATGCACCGCTTGCGCGAGGCCATGAACGACAAGGCTGGCGCTGGTCCTATGGGCGGACCCGGCACGACCATCGAGGCCGACGAAACCTATTTCATGGGCGGCGCTGGGCCCAACAAGGGCGCTCGCCGTCAACGCAAGATCGTAACGCTGGTCGAGCGCGGCGGTGCTTCCCGATCCTTCAAGGTCGAGGATACTACCGCCAAGACCGTCCGCCGTATCATTCAAGCCAACGTCGCCAAGGGCGGCGCGTTCATGACCGATGAAAGCGGGATCTATACCGGCATCGGCAGCTGGTCAGCGGGGCATTTCAAGAGCCACGGCAAGACCATGCATAGCGCTGGTCAGTATGTCAGCTACGACGATCCCAACATCCACTCGAACACGGTCGAAGGCTTTTTTTCGATCTTCAAGCGCGGCATGAAGGGCATCTACCAGCACTGCGGCGAGCAACACTTGCAGCGCTATCTAAACGAGTTCGATTTCCGCTATTCAAACCGCAAGATCGAAGACAAAGACCGCACCGAACTGGCGCTCAAAGGCATCGTCGGCAAGCGCCTCACCTATCGGCGGACTAATCTCGGGACGAACGTCTAAGCCTCGCCTGACTCGCGCTCAGTTTCGTGCAATGCTTCGCAAGCTGAGGGAGGAAAGCGATGGTTGAGCCGATGACGCAAACGCCAGTTATTCGCAGATTTATCGGTGTTAAGCCGATAACTTATGGTCCGGAGAGTTCCACAGGAGCCACGATCCTGATTCTAGCAGCCGAGACAAATCTGGGTCCATTCGACGTGCTGATAACGCAAATTGCCGCCCAGGAATTGACGGCAGCACTGAACAAACATCCGCTAACTCGCGGTTCCGCGTAAGACGCAATGCTGAACGCGCGAGGGCGAGGCCCAAGCGCTGCTTGAACGGCATTAGGAACTCCTATCTAGGAACTCGCTTTGCCCTTACGAACGCCACCCCTGCTCGTGGAACGTTCTTTCGATTTACGATGCTGTGGCGGCGTCTCCGCTGCCTTCTTGATGAAGCGCTCGAAGCGCTCCCAGGCGTCCGGTTCTAGTTCGATTTCTCTCGGCTCTGGCGTAACGGGGGGCTTTCCAGCCATGACCTAGTCCCACTGAGGAATTAGAAGATCGTATGTTTACGGTCGGGATGATATGCGCTCAATGGGCATATCTCGAATATCTTTTCGCCTCGGCAATCTGGGTCACTCTCAATATCCCGCATGACGCCGGGAAAATTGTAACTGGCGGTCTCGATATGAAAGGGCGCGCTGTAATGGCCGTCCGCATCGCAGAAGAAAGGAAAAAACCAAGAGACCTTATCGCGGGACTGGCCACAGCGCAAAAAGCAGTTCTCGAGCTCCTGGATGAGCGCAACCTAATCGTTCACGGCACGGGGGAGCTGCGACCGGATGGCCATACATATTACGAAGTCCATAGAGGGCCAATGAGAGGCGAGCCGCAACACGTTTCGTTGATCCGCGTTCATTCTCTCGCCAGTGCAATTGACG
>Ga0070681_10002992_pt1 | contig 15676 bp, 1 predicted proteins | sample KBSC83BmetaG_FD_65650 | JGI IMG/M metagenome (GOLD analysis project Ga0070681, IMG submission 65650) | Corn rhizosphere microbial communities from Kellogg Biological Station, Michigan, USA - KBS C8-3B metaG | ecosystem: Host-associated > Plants > Roots > Rhizosphere | place: USA: Michigan...
GCGCCGAACGGAACGAGCGGCGACTCGACACCCGACATCCGGAGGATCGGCAACTTCGGCAACCTCGGGAACGCGCTCTCGCACCTGTCGCTCCCGAGCGCCGCGATGCAGGGGACGGCGGGCTCCTCGACGTCGTCGTTCACCTCCGGTGTCACGAAGCCGGGCTCGATCAAGTTCAACCTGCTCGAGCCGTCGACGATCTTCAAGCTGATCCTCGGCCAGCCGGCGACGATCGTGACGATCCAGCTGCCGGAGTTCGGCTTCAACTTCCTCTACCGGCAGCAGTTCCCGATCATCGGCCCGCTCGTCGGCACGTTCGCCGGCGGGCTCGGCGGGACGATCAATCTCGCCTTCGGCTACGACACGGCCGGGTTCTCGGCGTTCGCGTCGACGCACAACGCGGCCAGCCTGCTCAAGGGGTTCTTCATCTACGCGGGCGATCCGACGACCGGCGCCGACCGGCCGGAGGCGACGCTCCATGCGGAGATCGCGGTCGGCGCGGCGCTCTCGCTCGCCGTCGTCACCGTCGGCGTCGAGGGCGGCATCTCGGCCGACATCCTCTTCAACCTCTCCGACCTCGACCACGACGGCAAGGTCAGGCTCGACGAGCTGTCCTCGAACGTGCTCGCGAACGGCGGCAACCCGCTCGCGGTCTTCGACATCTCCGGCATCCTCCAGTTCTTCCTGCGCGCGTACTTCACGCTCGACCTCGGGTTCTTCTCGATCACGAAGACGTTCGAGTTCGCACGGCTGACGCTCCTGAAGTTCGACATCCCGTTCACGCGGCCGGCGTTCCTCGGCACGCAGACGGGCGACTCGGTGACGCTCGCCATCGGCCCGAGCTCCCAGAACCGGCTCCAGGGGAACCTCGACGACATCGCCGAGTCGATCAACGTCGAGAGCGACGGCAGCGGCACGATCAAGGTCTGGTCGTCGCAGTTCGGCCGCGACCACGGCAACGCCCAGGTCTTCAGCGGCGTGACGAAGCTGATCGTCGACGCGGGTGCCGGTGACGACACGATCGACCTGCACGGCATCGACGACGCGAACCTCGTGGTGGAGGTCCACGGCGGCGACGGCAACGACACGATCATCGGCCCGACGCATTCGAAGTGCGACGCGAGCCTCTGCGCCAAGCTCTTCGGCGACGCCGGCAACGACATGCTCACGGGCGGTGACGACGCCGATTCGATCGACGGCGGCGTCGGCGACGACACGATCGACGGCGGTGCTGGCAACGACCACATCCTCGGCGGTGACGGCGCCGACACGATCGCCGGGGGCGCCGGTGCGGACTTCATCGACGGCGGCACCGGCAACGACCACATCTCGGCCGGCGCCGACGCGAACGACGTCTACTTCGCCGGCACCGCAGGCAGCATCGTCACGATCACCGGCCCGAACGCCGTCATCGACTTCTGCGACGCCGATCCGTCCGCGTGCGAGACGCAGCCGCTGACCGTCTGGGCGAAGGACGGGAAGCTGCTCGTCGGTTGGGGCGTTCAGCTCGCGACGAGCACGCTCATCACCGGCGTCAACGACTACGAGCACATGGTCTACGCGGCCAACGTCGGTGACGTCGCGAAGGTGATAGGCGGCAAGGGCACCGACCTCTTCCACGTCTTCCAGACCTCGTCGTCGCTGCTCACGCTCGACGGCAGCAAGGGCAACGACACCTTCGAGTTCGACAACTTCGGCAACGGCGCCGAGGTCAACGCGAAGGTCGACGACGGCGGCGACGCCTGGAACCTCGACAACCAGATCGTCCTCGAGGGCTCGACGGGCACCGACCACATCTGGATCACCGCCAACGGCACCGCCTACCAGATCTGCTCCACCTCGAATTGCGCGCTCGGGTCGCCGAACCAGGTCGTCGAGTACGTGCCGCCGGCTGCGCTCGACGCGCCGGCGCTGCGGATCGTCGTGCACGGCAACGCCGGCGACGACACGGTCACGATCGACCACACTGCGGCGACCGTGCCCGTGCGGGTCGAGGGCGGGGCAGGCAGCGACGTCGTCACCGTCGGCGGCACCGGGAGCCACGGGCTCACCGACGTCGCCGAGCTCGCGCGCCCCGGCCTGACGCCGCCGTTCGGGCTCGGCCCGATCGTCGTCGTCGGCAGCCCGCGCGACGTCCACGGCGCCTTCAGCGACGCGGGCTACGACACCCTGGTCGTGAACGCGAGCGGCGACACCGTGGCACGGAGCGGTTACCTGACGGCGTTCGTCGAGACCCGCACCGGATTCGCGAGCCCGGTCGAGGTCGGCGTCGTCGGCGGCTTCGGGATGACGATGTTCAAGGACGCCGCGAGCATGCCGTCGGCGGGCGGCGCCGGCTGGATCGAGTTCGAGGGCATGGAGGCGCTCGACGTCCGGCTCGGGGGCGGCGCCGACACGTTCACGGTCGGCGGCGAGGGCACGCTTCTCGGCGAGGACAGCGCGCTCTCGAACCAGAGCCATCTGCCCCAGACCCGCCAAGAGCACATCGACCACTTCGTGCACACGCCCACGGCGATGATCGCCCTCTCGGGCGGCGCCGGCGCAGACGCCTTCCAGGTCGTCTCGACCAGCCAGCTCGCCCGCAGCTCTCTCGCCGCCAACGGGCTTCTGGCGACGACGGCGGCGGCGGCCGGCGGCGGCGGCAGCCACACCGAGACGCTCACCGTGGGCCGCGCGACCGCAGGGAGCGGCTACTTCACGCTCGCGTACCGCTACCAGGAGACGCGGCCGATTCCGTTCGGCGCCGACGGCGCGACGATCCAGCAGGCCCTGCAGGAGCTGTCGCTCCTCGGCTCGGCCGTGACCGTGTCCCCGAGCGGTGTCGCCGGTTCCTACACCGTCACCTTCGCGGCCGGGATCGCGAACGTCGAGCAGCTCGTCGCGAAGGTCGTCCCGCTCGTGATCGACGGCGCCGGCGGCAACGACGACGTGCGCGTCGGCTCCGTCTTCGAGGAGACCTACGTCAAGGGCGGAGACGAGACCGGCTCCGACGACGGCGGCACGGACGGCGACTTCGTCTGGCTGAACGTGGACGCGCTCGACACGACGTCCGCCGGCTCCGGTGGGCCCGCGGCGTTCACGAGCACGGACGTCGTGCCGCACGCGGTCGTCGCGACTGCGAATACGGCGACGAACCAGCGGCAGACGATCACCTTCACCGACGTGACCGGCGGAACCTTCACGATCGTCTTCGGCGGGCAGACGACGGCGCCGATCGCGTGGGACGCGTCGGCCGCGATCGTGCAGGCGGCACTCGAGGCGCTCGGCGCGCCGTTCGCGAAGGTCGGGGACGACCCGTCGATCGGCGTCGAGAAGCTCGGCAACGTCTACCGGATCACGTTCCTGAAGGCGACGCTCGCTCCGCCGCTCGCGCTCATGACCGTCGGCAGCGCGGGCCTCCGCTCGAACGGCATCGCGGCGACGATCACGGTGAACGGCGAGCGCGGCAACGACACCTACCTCGTCAACCTGATCGGCCACGGCACGGATTCGCTGATCAACGTCCTCGACAGCGGACACGCCGACTTCAACCCGGCGAATCAGAAGGTCGACGGCGACAAGCTCACCGTGAGGGGAACGAACGACCCCGACGTCTTCCTCCTCCGCTCGGCGACCGCCGACGACGGTCTCGCCTTCATCGCGATGATCAACGCGCCCGACCCGCACGCGATCGAGCCGGGAGACCCGGTCGAGCGCGTCAACTACGACAAGCGGCTCGAGACGATCCTCGTCGACGGGCGCGACGGGAACGACGAGTTCTACATCGACGACACGCGCGCGATCATCACGATCGAGGGCGGCAAGGGCGAGGACTCCTTCCAGATCGGCCAGCTCTACAAGTCGCGGCGCACGCCCGAGCTCGCATCCGTCTTCCCGGAAGACGTCTTCGCGACGATCGAGACGACGCGCGGCTGGCTCAGCAACGGCATCTCGAAGGGGATGACGATCAACGGCGGCGACGACAACGACCGCTTCGTCGTCTTCCACAACCTCGACGTGCTGAACCTGAACGGCGGCAACGGCGACGACACCTTCCTCGTGCAGGCGTTCGCACTCGCGGGCTCGCAGGACGACAACCGCGCGCTGACGAACCTCGCCGGCGACTCCGGTGCCGACCTGATCCAGTACGCCGTCGACGCGCCGGTGCATATCAACGGCGGCGACGGCTTCGACACCGTCGTCGTGATCGGCACCGAGTTCGGCGACGACTTCGTCGTCACGAAGGACGGCGTCTTCGGGGCGGGCCTCAACGTCACCTACGTCAACATCGAGAGCCTCGAGGTGGACGGCGCCGAGGGCGACGACCGCTTCTTCATCCTCAGCACGGCACCGGGAGTCCAGACGACGATCACGGGCGGGCTCGGCACCGACCTGATCAGCGTCCAGGGGCCGACGCCGGCGAACGGCGTCTTCAGCAACGACCTGCTCGGCTACAGCGGCATCGTCACGCACGCCGTCGAGAGCGTGGTCACCGGCGTGAATCCGCCGCCCGGCGTCTACGGGAACGTCAAGGTGATCGGCGTCGCGGCGAACGTGATGGACAACGACGTGCCCGGCGTGGTCGTCACCCAGATCGACGAGACGCACTCGAACCAGCCCGACGGCGTCTCGCTCGTGATCGAAGGCGACGGCACGAGCTACCTCGCGACCGACGGCACGCGGGACGCCTTCACGGTCGTCCTCTCGAGACCGCCGATCAACGGCGAGACCGTGACGCTGTCGGTCGCTCCGCCGGCGGGCCTCGTCCTACTCGACGCGGGCCACAACCCGGTACGCAACCCGGTAGACCACACGCCGACGACGCTCTCGCACGCCTTCACGGGAGCGAACTGGTGGACACCGTGGGTCGTCGAGTTCGGCGTCGACAACCTCTACGTCGACGCGATCGCCGACCCGAGCGCGGTGCCCGACGTCGGCGACGTGCTGATGAGCCTCTCGGTCGTGACCCCCGGCGTCGGCACGATCACGGGCCACGTCTCGACCGGCACGAACTACGACACCGATCCCGCCGTGAGCGGCGACGAGTACGGCACGCTCGTCCTCGCCGACACGAACCTCGCGGGCGGCGGCTTCCCGACGCCGTCGGCGGCGCTCGAGGAGGGCCTGCGCGGCCAGATCCTCAAGATCACGGGCGGCGACGACGAGGCCGCGGGGCAGCTCCGGCTCGTCCTCGGCAGCTACCGGGCGATCGTCACGCCGGGCAGCGGCTCGTACACGCTGACGTTCAACGGGCACGCCGCGAGCGTCTCGGCCTCGCAAACGAACGCGCAGCTCGCCGCCGCGCTCGCGAGCGCCTGGAGCCTCGCCGCGGGCAGCGTCGCGGTCTCCGACGGCGCTTCCGGCACCAAGATCGTCGAGCTCAAGGGCAGCCTCGTCTTCACGAACGACGCGACGATCGCGGCGTCCGGCGCCGGTGCGGCCGCCGTCGTCGACGACAAGTCGCTCAAGGTGTCGAGCCCCTGGTCGGTCGAGCCCGCCGCCGGCGCGACCTTCGAGATCAGCCTCTTCTCGAACGTCCACGTGCCGAGCGTGCGCTCGAAGATCTTCACGGGCAACGTCCCGGCCGTCGTCGTCTACGAGACCGGCGGCTCGACCTCGGTCGGCGAGGGCGACCCGGCGCACGACTACACGACCGACACGATCCTCGTGCGGCTCTCGTCGCAGCCGGCGGCGGACGTCACCGTCACGCTCGCGAGCCAGGCGGTCGGCAACGACAAGCAGCTCGAGTTCTGGCTCGACGGTACGACGAAGACGACGACGCTGACGTTCTCGAGCTCCACGTGGAACACCTTCCGGTCGGTGCAGGTGCGCGCGTTCCAGGACGGCGTCACGGAGGGCTTCCACAAGTCCGACCTCACCGCGAGCGCCACCGGGTTGAAGGGCTTCCTGACGACGGTCGACATCGCGGACGACGAGTGGCCCGGCGTGCGGGTGGTCGAGTCCGGCGGCTCGACGAACGTCGTCGAGCTCGGCGACCCCGCAAACCCGTACGGCGCCGCGAACGTCCCCGGCGGCAACGTCGCGGGCGTCTCCGCCCAGTTCTCCGACTTCTACGACCTCGTCCTGACGAAGGCGCCCGCGACCGGCGAGGCCGTGACGGTGCACGTGAACTCCGAGCCGACCCGCACCGACGAGACCGGCGGCATCCTCACCTTCACCGAGCACGTGAAGATCTGCCTCGTCAAGGCGGGCGTCGACTGCACGCAGGACTCGCAGTACACGGCTTCGGGCAGCCCCGTCACGCACCTGGACGTCGTCTTCGACGCGACGCACCTGTGGTACACGGCGCAGCGCGTCTTCGTGCGGGCGATCGACGACCACCAGGTGGACGGCCAGGACCGCCAGGTCTTCGCGCCGACGCTCGACTACCTGAACGAGATCCAGGGGCCGCTCTTCGTCCGCGGCGGGGTCGGCGACGACCGCACGGGCCTCTTCGAGCGCGAGCCCGTCATGCTGCCGCACCCGACGAGCGTCGAGCGGAACGAGAAGCCGAGCATGGGCAGCGTCGTCTCGGCGACGGACTCGACCGTCACGATCGACCCGGCGACGCTCCACACAGCCTCGGTCAGCCTGCTGAACCCGGTCGGCGACCCGGGCCAGGTGCCGGACACGGCGAACCACCTGACGCAGTACCTCACGGTCAACGCGATCAGCGGCACCTACCGGCTGACCTCCGACGGCACGCACTTCACGGCGCCGCTCCCGTTCGACGCCACCTCGCTCCAGATCGCCGTCGCGCTCGAGGCGCTCCTCGGGTTGCCGCGCGGGCAGATCGCCGTCTCGGCGAACTCCACCGTCTTCAAGATCGTCTTCAAGTCACCGACCACCTCGACGCCGCTGCTCGTCGCCGACAGCAGCCAGCTCGGTCCGCAGCACGCGTCGGAGCTCGTGAACTACACGATCGAGATCACCGCCGGGGCGGCGAAGAACAAGGTCCGCATCATCACGAGCCCGGTCAGCGAGGGGCCGGCCGGCTGGACGCTCACGCTCGACAAGACGTGGTTCAGCACGTACACGATGGACGGCGTCCACCCGGATGCGACGAGCACGTTCACGCTCGCCGTCACGAACCCGAACCTGCTCGTGAAGGAGCAGACGGCAACCGACATCCTCGAGATCTCCGACGCCGACAACCCGGCGAAGTACAACGACCCGGCGCTACCCGCCGGACAGGAAAACCCGTTCGGCGAGGGCAGGCTCTTCTACGACGTCGCCCCGGGCTACGGGCTGCCCGACAAGGACACAGGCGCGAGGGGCCCGCTCGACCGCTTCCACCTGACCGGCTTCGGCATGGGCGGCGACCGCGTGATCGGCACCGTGCCCGACCCGCTCGCTCCGAGCGGTCCGCGCGTCGTCGTCACGGCCCCGGGCGGGATCACGTTCAAGGACGTCGAGGAGCTCGACCTGACGCTGGGGCCGAACGCGAACAAGCTGACGGTGGACGACACGCCGGCCGGAACGCTGACGCGGATCGACATGGGCGGCGGCGACGACGTCGTGCTCGTCCACAAGCTCTCGGGCCACACCTTCGTGAACGGCGGCGCGGGCGCCGACACCGTCACCGTGGCGAGCGCCGCTCCCGACGCGCCGAACCGGTTGACCACCATGCTCGGGCTCCTGACCGTGAGCGGCGACGTGCCGCAGGCGACGGTCGTCGACCTTGCGATCGGCGCCCCGGCGCGCGGCACCACGGTGAAGGCCGTGAACGCGATCCAGCGGCTCACCGTCGACGCGACGGGCGGCCAGTTCACGCTCACGTACTTCGACAACCTCGGCGGCTCTCTCACGACGGCGCCGATCGCCTGGAACGCCCCGGCGACGGGAGCCGGCAGCGTCCAGGCGGCGCTCGAGGCGCTGGCCGGCCTCGCCGGCAACGTCGCGGTCGAGAAGGCCGGCAACGTCTACCGCATCACGTTCAAGAACGCCCTCGGCGGCGTGAGCGTCCGCCTGCTCGCGGTCGGGACGCTGCCGACGGCGAGCTCGACCGGCCTCACGAACGGTGCGGGCGGCCTCGACCGGCTCTTCGTCGACGACAGCAACTCCACCGCCACCGGGGACGCGGCGGTGCTCACCTCCTCGTCCCTCACCGGCCTCGACACGCCGCAGACGAACGAGGTCGAGCAGCTCGTGATCGACGCGACCGGCGGCACGTTCACGCTCACCTTCCGCGGCCGGACGACCCCCGTGCCGCTCGCCTGGAACGCACCCGCGACCGGAGCCGGCAGCGTCCAGGCAGCACTGGAGGCGCTCTCGACGATCGGAACGGGCAACGTCGCCGTGACCCGCTCGGACGACGTCTACACGATCAGGTTCCAGGGCGCGCTCTCGAACCAGAACATCGAGGACGGGGCGCTCACCGCCGACCCGAGCGGGCTCGTCAAGACGCTGGAGCAGCTCGGCGGCGCGCCCGGCTCGGTCACCGCGAGCGCCGCCGTCTCGACGCCGGCCCGGAACGACGGCTTCGCGACGACGACCGCGGACGGTGCGACGGTCGCCGTCAACGACCTGCAGGTCGTGACGATCAACGCGAGCGGCGGCACCTTCAGGCTCTCGCTGCTGACGAGCGACCGCGGCACGATCCAGACGAGGGCGCTCGCGTTCGACGCGAGCGCGGAGGATGTGCGGCAGGCGCTGCAGGACGCCTTCGCCGGCCCCGACCCGGTAGCGAAGATCAAGCTCGACTTCTCGGTCGACCGGTACGGCAGCGTCTACGTCGTCGGGTTCCAGGGCAACCTGCGGCAGTACAACAACGGAAAGGTCGACCCCGCGAGCCCGCTCGCGAACTTCGGGCCGGGCGTGAACCTCCTCGTCGTCGACGGCTCGCTCCTCACCGGCACGGGGCACGGCGCCACCGTCGCCACGCGGATGGACGGCATCAACTACTACGGCGTCGAGCAGCTGACGATCTCGACCGGCCCGGGCGACGAGATCTTCAACGTCCAGGGCACGACCGCCGGCAGCAACGGCTTCGTCCCCGGATCGACCGGCCCGTACGCGCAGACGGTGCTCAACCTGGCGGGCGGCGACGACCGCGTGTTCCTCGCCTCGAACGCGGATCTGGACGCGCAGTCCTGGCTCGGCACGGACTTCCTGACGGGCACGCTCGACGACTTCCGCGGTGCGCTCCAGATCGACCTCGGCGCCGGCCGCCACCGCCTGTTCGCGAGCGACGAGGCGTCGTCGCTCGCCGACGACTGGGCCATCACCGACTCGTTCGGCGACGCGAAGAACAAGAGCATGAAGGGCCTCGTCGACGGCGCGGACGTCTACCTGACGCGGGCCGGCCTGCCCGGGATCTCCTACAAGACCTCGGGCAACCTCTGGGACGGCGTCGCGTACTGGAGCGGCTCGGGCGACGACACGCTCTACGTCGACGGGACGAAGCAGACCGACCCGGCGCACCACCGGACGACGACGATGCTCAACACGGGCCTCGGCGGCGACACGATCACGGTCGTCCTCGACAAGACCTCTGACGGCTTCTTCGTGCTCGACGCCTCGGGCGGCTCGACGACCGACGACCCGCTGCCGATCGCGGCGCGCTCGGGCGACGACGACGTCGTCGACGCGAGCGGGTCGACCCTGCCGCTCGTCGTCTTCGGCGGCTTCGGCAACGACACGATCACCGGCGGCACCGGCGCGGACGTCATCTTCGGCGACTTCGGCCGCGTCCAGTACTCGCTCGTGACGACCGGGACGCCGACCGCCGCCTTCGGCTTCGGCGGCCGTGGCGACCTCGTGAGCGACCAGGTGCTCGACCCGCGCTACGTCATCTCGCGGCACGTCAACATCGGCGGCAGGGACATCATCCGCGGCCTCGACGGCGAGGACGTCCTCGTCGGCGGCGGCGGCCACGGAGCCGCGCCCGGCCTCTACGACGACTACATCGACGGCGGCGCAGCCGACGACCTGATCTTCGGCGACGAGGTCGAGCTCCTCCGGCGCGACGTCGACCCGACGATGGTGGCGAGCAACACCGATCCGCGCTTCGAGCCGCTGACCGGCGACCACATCTACGCGAGCCCGAATCTGCTCGACACCGTGCTGTCCGGGACGCTCCTGAACGATCCCGCCCATCCGGGCACCTACCGGGATCCGGACGGGCACGTACCGACCTGGTCCGAGTACCAGATCGTGAATCTCTTCCACGACGCGACGATCGAGGCGAGCGCCTACGCCACCGTGAGCGGTGACGGGACGACCCCGGACGCCGCGGCGGGCCTGGCGAGCTGGGGCAAGGACTACATCGCGGGCGGCGCGGCGAGCGACGTCATCTTCGGGCAGCTCGGCGACGACCTGATCCTGGGCGACGGCTCGATCGCCGGCGCCTGCCCGACCGCGACGGCCTGCTCGGCCGCGGGCTCGGTCGGAATCGCGCGCGCGTTCGACGGCCCGACCGATCTGATCGGGCACCTCGTGATCGCCAACGCGCCGGGCACGGCGGCGACCGACGGCTCCGACTACGTCGAGGGCGGCGGCGGCAACGACGTGGTCTTCGGCGGCCTCGGACAGGACGACCTGATCGGCGGCAGCTCGAGCCTCTACACGCTCCTGAGCCGCAACCAGCGGCCGGACGGTTCCGACTACCTCTTCGGCGGCGGCGGCGACCTGATCGCCCGTTGCGGCGGCGACGGCACCGCGACCGTCTGCGTCGGCACCGGCTCCCACGCCGCCGATGCCGACGTCATGCTCGGCGACAACGGCAACGTCATCCGCGTCGTCGGCATCAACGGCAGCCCGTCGGCGACCGGCTTCCCGTCGTACGGCTACGACAGCTACGCCGGCGGCGTGCGGATCGTCCCGCGCGGTGTTGCGCTGCTCGACTACACGGCGGGCGGCCCCGACTTCGTTCCCACCCGGTTCGACGCGACCGCCTCCAACTGTGGCGACAACGCCGCGGCGGGCAAGGGCGACGTCGGCGGCGGCGACGAGCTCCACGGCGAGGCGGGCGACGACGTCGTCTACGGCGAGTGCGGCAACGACATCCTCTACGGCGACGCCCAGGACGACCAGCTGATCGGCGGCTGGGGCAGCGACTGGATCTCGGGCGGCGGCGGAGACGACGGCGTGCTCGGCGACGACGGGCGCATCTCGGTCAGCCGGAACGGCACCGCAGAGCCGCTCTTCGGGATCGCCGCGGTCCCGGCCGGCGGCCTCGACGCCCCGATCGCCACGCCGGGCAACATCCAGCAGGCGACGATCAACGTCAGCGGACGGCTCAAGTACACGGTGGACGAGACGCCGTTCAACGTCGATCCGGGCACGGCCCTGATCACGACGCAGAACCCGCTCTTCGAGGCGCTCTACGCGGACGACATCATCTTCGGCGGCATCGGCGACGACGCGCTCCACGGCGGCGCGGGCGACGACGCGATCTCGGGCGCCGAGGCGCTGCCGGTCTCGTACACGCAGACCCAGAACGCAAGCCAGGCGCTCACCGGCATCGCCCGCAGCGACTTCTCGCATCCGTACAACCCCGGCGACGCTCTCCGGTTCAACCCGCTCGACACCGACGCCAAGCGGTTCGACGCGACGATGCGCGCCGGCGAGTTCGCCCTCTACGACGAGTACAACCCGCTCACCAAGGTGACGCTGAACGCCGACGGCACCCTCAACGCGGCCGGCACGGGTCTCGAGTTCTTCCTCAACTTCGACCCGACGGAGGGCGTGCTCGTCCCGGCCGGCACGACGGGGAAGACCGGTGATCCGTACCCGTCGGCCTACAGCGAGGGCTCGGACGCCGTCTTCGGCGACCTCGGCAACGACTGGCTCGTCGGCGCCACCGGCCGCGACGACCTCTACGGCGGCTTCGGCAACGACTACCTCCAGGCCGACGACGACCTGAGGACCCACGGCAACCTGAACGACCAGCCCGAGACGCAGCCGAGCTACGAGGATCGCGCCTTCGGCGGCGCGGGCCGCGACGTCCTGATCGCGAACACGGGCGGCGACCGCCTGATCGACTGGGTCGGCGAGTTCAACTCCTACCTCGTCCCGTTCGCGCCGTTCGGCATGGCGACGGTGAGCCGCACGGTTCAGCCGCAGCTCTCCGAGTACCTCTACGCGCTCTCGGCGAGCGACGGCGCCGACCCGACGCGGGCGCTCGACACGGGCGACGATCCGCTCCGGAACGGCGAGCCCGACGGCGAGCTCGGCCTCGTCCGGCAGAAGGACGCCGCCTGGCACGACCAGACCGGCGGCCCGAGCGACCCGCAGGCCGGGAACATCCCCGGCGGCACCCGCGACGTCCTCCGCGGCGCCGACTTCAACAACGGCTCCCTGCAGGGCTTCGCGATCGACAGCGGCGTCTGGGCCGTCTCGAACGGGCAGCTCCAGGTCGGGGCGGCGTCGCTCGGCCTCGAGGCCACCGCCGTCTACAACCTCGACGAGTACCTGCCGATCTACTACGAGCTGCAGGCGTCGATCGCCGCGCAGAAGCCGACCGGCGGCTGGGGCGCGAACTCGTTCATCCTGTTCGACTACTGGTCGCCGACCGACTTCAAGTTCGCCGGCATCGACATCGCGAGCAACAAGATGGTCGTCGGTCATCGCACCGCCACCGGCTGGGTCTACGACGCGCAGTCGCCGTTCAACGGCTCGCTGCACTCCGACACGCTCTACAACGTCCTCGTCGCGGTGAACGGCACGGCGATCACGGTGTCCGTCAACGGCTCCCAGGCGCTCTCGTACACCGCGGCGGCGCGGGTGCTGAGCGACGGCGAGAGCGTCGGGCTCAACAAGGGCTTCGTCGGCTTCGGGTCGAACAACTCGAAGGGCGTGCTCGACAACATCGCGGTGCAGGTGCTGCCGGCCGGGAACACCCTGGACAGCACCGAGTACTTCGAGGACGGCACCGCCGACCGGTTCGCCGGCTCGCCGCAGAGCGGCACCTGGAGCGAGGGCGCCGGCAGGTACTCGGCGACCGCAGCTGCCGGGACGTTCGCGCTCTCGAGCGTCGATCTCGGCTCGCCGGTCGCGCCCACCTCGAACGTCGACGTCAACGCGACGCTCAGCGCCTCCGGGATCGGCGGAGTCGCGTTCGACGCCTACAGCGCGAACGACTTCAAGTTCGCGGCGCTCGACGTCGCCGGCCAGCGGATCGTGATCGGCCACGTCGACCCGCGCCGGGGCTGGATCGTGCAGACCTCGTTCGCCGCCGCGCTCGTCGCCGGCGTCGACTACGTGCTCGACGTGAACCTGAAGGAGAGCGTCGCGTCGGTCTCGCTCAACGGCTCGCTGCTCGGAAGCTTCGTCTTCAACTCCGCTGTCGCCGACGGCAAGGTCGGCACGCTGACGCGGGGCGGCACGAGCTCGTTCGACCGCTTCCAGATTCGCACCGACGAGCGCGCGTTCAGCGGCTACGTCGCCCCGACGGAGCTTCGCGTCGGCGACGCGACGGTCGCCGAGGGGAACGCCGGAACGACGGCCGCGACGATCGTGCTCTCACTGACCGCGCCGGCCGCGGAGGCGACCACCGTCGGCTGGACGACGGTCGCCGGGACCGCCGCCGCAGGCTCCGACTTCCAGGCGGTGCCGAGCGGGACGGTCACGTTCGCCGCCGGCAGCAGCACGGCCCAGATCGTCGTGAACGTCGTGGGCGACACCGTGTTCGAGCCGGACGAGGTCTTCGCCGTCAAGCTCACGAGCTGGGCCGGCTTCAACCTCGCCGACGCGACGGGCGCCGTCACGATCCAGAACGACGACGCGAGCGTCTCTGTCTCGACGACCGACTCCTCCGGCGCGGAGCAGCTGCGAGACCCGATCGTCTTTACGGTCACGAGGGTCGGCAGCCTCTCCGCCGGCCTCGTCGCCAACCTCGCGTGGAGCGGCACGGCGGCCTTCGGCGCCGACTACACGGTCGCCGCGACCGGCGCAGCCCTCGGGGCGAACGCGACGACCCTGACCTTCGCGGCGGGCGTTGCGACCGCAACCGTGACCGTGACCCCGGTCGACGACACCACCGCAGAGCCGACCGAGACGGTGACGATGACGCTCACGGCGGGCGCCTACGCGGTCGGCATTCCCGCAAGCGCGAGCGGGTCGATCGCAGACAACGACTCTCGGACGGTCTCCGTCGGCAACGTCTCCGTCACCGAGGGCGACAGGAGCACGACGACGATCAGCGTTTCCGTCACGCTGTCGAGCCCGGCGACCGCCGCCGTGACCGTCGTCGCGACGACCGTCGCGGGCACGGCGACCGCAGGCACCGACTTCCAGTCGAGAACGGCGACGCTGACCTTCGCGGCGGGATCGACGACCGCGAGCTTCCAGGTCACGATCGTCAACGACAAGGTCGCCGAGCCGACCGAGACGTTCAGCGTCGTCCTCTCGAACGTAACCGGACCTGCGACGATCGGCAACGGCAGCGGCACGGTGACGATCGTCGACAACGACGGCGCGCTGACGGCGTCTCTCGCGCCCGCCGCCGTCCAGACGAGCGATCCTCTCACCGCATCGCGGCTGGCCGAGGCGGTCGCCCAGGGCGAGGCGCTCTGGTCGGCGAAGCTTCCGGCGGCCGACTTCGGCGGGATCGTGTTCTCGATCGCCGACCTGCCCGGCCTCCAGCTCGGCTCGACGCTCGGCCGGACGATCGCGATCGACCCGACCGCAGCCGGCTGGGGCTGGTCGCGGATGGATCTCCTGACGGTCGTCCTGCACGAGCTCGGGCATGCCCTCGGCTACACCCACGACGACGCCGACGAGCTCGGCGTGATGGCGGGCCTCCTCGCGCCGATCCGGACGAGCCCGAGCGGCGGCTCGAGCCTCGTCGCGCCGACGCGCGTGCCGCTTCGCCCGGTCGCGGCGACGGCGATCTCCGCCGGCCCTGCGCCGGCGCTTGCGGCGCCGACCCGGCCCGCGATCCACGCGGGCGCGGCCCGCGCGCAGCGCCACCACCGCCTGCGGCGTGCCCTGACGGCGTAAGAGATCGACCGGCCGGGGCGGCGCCCGCTACCGTGCCGGGCGTGGCCCGCGCGATCCTCGTCGCCGACGACAACCCGAGCTTCGCCGTTCTCCTGCGGGCCACGCTCGAGGAAGAGGGCTACGAGGTCGTGATCGCCTCGACCGGGCTCGCAGCAGTCGCGGCGATGGCCCAGCACGACGTCGGCCTGGCCGTCCTCGACGTGCTGATGCCGGGGATCAGCGGCGACGCCGTGGCCGAGCGGCTGCGCCAGGTCGATCCGACCCTGCCCGTCCTGCTGATGACCGGGGCGGACGGCGACTTCGCCTCCGGGAGCGGGCTGCCCATCCTGCGCAAGCCGTTCCCGCAGGAGGAGCTCGTCGCGGCCGTTCGCAAGCTCGTGCCTCGCTGACCGCGCTCACACCACGAAGTGCAGCGACACGACGAGGAGCCAGACGAGCACCGCCGCGTCGAACACCCGCTCGAGCGCCCAGGAGAAACGCCGGATCAGCGGCGCTAGCAGCGCGACGCCGCACGCGACGGCGGCCACCAGGATCACCCAGCCGTCGACGACGAGGAACCCGTGCAGCCAGTGGACGCGGCTCGGTGCGATCAGCGCCGCCCAGGCGACCGCCGCCAACGCGACGCCCGCCGGCAGGAGATGCGGGAGACCCGCCGGGAAGGTCGGGATCGCGAGCTGCGCGGCGGCGAAGACGATGAGCAGGAACACGAGGTCCCTCGGCACGGGATGCGTCGTGCGCGCGATCCCGGCGGCGA
>Ga0070681_10002994_pt1 | contig 15675 bp, 13 predicted proteins | sample KBSC83BmetaG_FD_65650 | JGI IMG/M metagenome (GOLD analysis project Ga0070681, IMG submission 65650) | Corn rhizosphere microbial communities from Kellogg Biological Station, Michigan, USA - KBS C8-3B metaG | ecosystem: Host-associated > Plants > Roots > Rhizosphere | place: USA: Michigan...
TCACAACGGCATGGACATTATGGCTGTCCATCTCAAGGCCACCTATCGCGACGAGATCATCGCACAGCTCAACGCTCTCAACATTCCCAAGCTAAGTGCGATGGAACCCGGCAGAATTTACGAGTGGTAAGTCTTTTAGACAAGCGGTCGATCAAACTGGATGCGTTCGAATTCCTTTTCGGCGTGTTCACCGTCTGCGCCGTGAAGTGAAACGCGTCCGCTCGGGTGTAGCTCTTTAACTAGAAACGTGCGCTGAGTGCGATCGCGTCCGGGCATGAGTTCAGCCCTGAACGTGACCGGCATTCCGGGCCTGGCCCAAACGTCACCCCTTTTCTTCTCGAGTTGCACGTTATTTCTCTTTCGGTAAGCAAATGCCGCGCTGATGGCTCCCGCGCCAAACGCCAGTCCGCCGAGAAGCCATCGGGTACGCTTCTTCATTACCGTCGCCTACTCGCAGAGCGGATCGAGCCTGGCGGTAATCGTCGGCAATCCGCTCAGCGCTCGCTCGGCGTTGATAGCAGTGAAATTGGACCACTCGGCCGGCAACGCAGCCTCTGAGAACACCGCCTCCACCGGACACTCCGGCACGCACGCATCGCAATCGATACACGTCTCAGGATTAATCACCAGCATGTCGTCATCGAGATGAAAAGCCTCAACCGGACATACAAGCGCGCAATCAGTGTAGCGACAGTTAACGCACGGTTCGGCCACGATGTAGGTCATTGAACTTTGGCTCCTTGAAAGGAAAGGTCTCAAACTTTCGGCAATAAATCTTAACCAGAAAGGATATGAAGACACAAACGAAAGCTTAAGGATGCAGCGACGGACTCAAGGTCGCGCGAAGTATTTACTGCCGCTGATTATCTTGACATCGCAGAAATTCCGAATCTTTTGGAAATCCCTCACATTGTCGGTTACGAGCGCGACTCCTTCTCGTTTTGCGCTACGCGCGATTAGGACATCGTTGGTGATTCGATATCTCTCTGCCGCCGATATTCGGGGTATTTTGCCAGCCTTCTTTGATCTTCGTCCGCGCTGTAACGCATTGAGAGCAAGCCCCACATACCACCAATCTTCCTCTGTCGGCACAAGCAATCTGCCCGTCTTTCGATATTCGTGTCTTACGCGCTCCAATTGGTTGATAGTGGACGCATCATTAGCCCCCGCTAAAAGCTCTTGCAGAACTACGACAGACATGTAAAAACTGCGAGGAAGAGGTTGTTTGTACTTTATTAAGATGTTCGCGTCGTAAGTGATTTTCGCCATTTTTGTGAGGTTTTATTGGCCTTGCGTGCGCGACTCTTCCGAATCATTTCTAACGCCTTCATCAGGTGCGCGTTTGCTTTGTCCACGTGTTTCAGCAGATCGTTACCGTTTTGTGCGGCTCCATTTCGGGAAGCTACAGGTTCTGATTTCGTACGCGACAGCTTCGTAGTCTTAGACGTGAGTCGCTTCGCCGTACTTTTGCTTGGGCCAGACTTTTTTGAAGTTTTCTTGTGAGTATTCTTAGCCACTGTCATTTTCTCCACTGGTGAGTAAAGGCATATTAACAAACATTCGCCGGATTGGTTAGTGGCATACTTAAAGAAGCGAGCTGACTTGTGCTACCAACATAAGCCAACTACACTTTTAGTCAAGCACCACCAATCCTTTCGAAATCACAGTTAAGGGACTGTTATGCAACGAACACTTCTGAAGTCCATCACTTTATGTCTTTCGATCGTCAGCCTTCTTCTAATCTTCGACAACCGAAGCGAAGTAGTGCGCGCCACCAAAGCGCAGTCACCGGAAAAAACCGTCGAACAAGTCGAGAAGAACATCAAGGTTCTTACCGGCATGCCGCAGTCGCAACTAATTCCTGTAATGAACTTCTTTTCCGCTTCGATGGGACGGCGATGCAATTATTGTCATGTCAACAATCAGGGTCAGTGGGACTACGCCTCAGACGCCAAGCCAGAGAAGGCCGCCGCACGTGAAATGATTAAGCTCGTCATGGATATCAACAAGACAACCGAGCGGCTAAAGCTGGATCCGGTATCCTGTTATACTTGCCATCGCGGTCGTACGTCTCCACAATCGATCCCGGTGCTGCCGTTGCCGCTGCCCTCTCCGCCGCCTAATGCGGGCGGAGCTGGTGGACCAACTCCAACCGCCTCACCGCAGGCATCGCCAAGCGCTACGCCTGAATTGCCTTCAGCAGACGAAATCTTCAACAAGTACGCAGCGGCGCTCGGCGGACAGACTGCGATCGACAAACTGAAATCCCGAACAGCGAAAGGCATGGTCACACAAGCAAACGGAAATTCCTTTCAGTTCGAGCTGTCGCAAGCTGCGCCTGACAAGTTCTATTTGTTGGTGACGACGCCGCAGGGAACTGTAGAACGCGGTTTCAACGGTCAAGTGGGTTGGGAGAAAACTGCCCGTGGGGTGAGAGAGGTAAGCGGGGCTGAGTTGATCAATTTCAAAGCGACAAACGGTCTGTTCAGTCTGCTGAAGCTTAAAGAGCAATACAGCAAGCCGCCGCGGGTCCGCAAAGATAAAATTGGCGATCGCGATGTTTATATCATCGACAGCACGACAACGGAAAACCGGCGCATGCGGCTTTATTTCGATGCTACCTCAGGATTGTTGCTGCGACGCACAACGACAATGCCGACGATCATTGGCATCATTCCCGACCAAATCGATTTGGAAGATTACCGCGAAGCCGATGGGCTGAAGTTTCCGTTCACAGCTCGCGCCGCCACGCTTGAACTTGGAAATCCGACGTCGACGCGCACGTTCACCGAATTAAAACTGAATGTGCCTGTCGATGAATCGAAATTCAATATGCCACCAGCACCTAAACCGGCGACCCCGTAAAAATGTCGCTTAATCGATGACCTTGCCACCGGGTGGATAAGATTCGCGGACTAATGCACGCATCCTGACGGCGTCAATCAAAGGATCGCTCTATACACGACTGTTCTTGCGCAGAACCAGATAAGATCCGAGCGAAAGCAAACAACATAGCCAGCGATCAACACAAGACTGGTTCGATACAAGCTGACATTAAGAGTTTTCTAATCAGGGTGGACCAATTTCAGAACTGTACATTTGTAAATCAAACTTGCGGCTCGCGACGCATTAACAACATTCGCCAAATTGCATGCAAGGTCAACCAAATAGCAGACACATAGCTTCTCAGCATTTACAACTTCAACTAAAAACAATCTTGCCGAGCTAGTTGCTTGTTTGATTTCTGTGGCGGCTAAGACGAACCGGACGGAACCTGCCAGCGCTGGACTGGAACGTCGTCTTCAAACTCGTAGAAACGAAGATCTGAAGTGATCATCATCTTGGTGAGCATGATGATCTGCCCAGCATGCATCGAGAAGTGTTCGGTAACGTGGAAGATGGCTTCGAGGAGCTCAACGTCGTTGCCCTGGATTTTACGACGCTCCAGGAGAAGCGACGGATCCAGATGGAGAAGCGTAGAGTGGACTTCATCGAGCGTCGAGCGGAGCAATGTTAAGAGTTCGTCGCGAGCAATCGTGTCACGCTGCGCAAACTCGGAGTCGCGGTCGCGATTGTCAGGCGCACCGCCGACGCCGCAGATGATCCACTGACGCGCGTTGCCGCAGAGGTGCAGGATCAGATTGCCGATGCTGTTTGACTCTTCGTTCGCTCGCCACCAGATCTGCTCGTCAGTCAGCTTTTCTAGACAGCGCTCAATCTTGGGCAAGTAGTCACCCAGCATAAAGTTCGACGCATGAGCTATAAACGCTTGCGAGGTTGCGAAATCAGACATCGTCTTCTGACGGTTCAGGACGTCGTTTGTGTTTTGCTTTCCGTCCGGCCGGCCGCGCGACTTCATCCGGCTTGGCTCGGGAAATCGGATGCCCGGGAGGCGCACCAGGCTTCCGAATACTGTCGAATACCGGACGCACCTCTCGTCGCTTCGACTTTGGTGGAGAACTCCTTCTAACCATAACTCAGCCTCCACTCAGATCGTTCGGATCAAGCGTGATGCTATAGCCAGCGGAAACGAGGTGTCAAACTTTTCAGCTAGAAACGAAGGGCGCGAGCGGTTTTCACCGTCTCGCGCCGTAATTTTTATACGCGGCCGTTCTTAAAAGTGGTGCTTAGGCTTCACTACCGCGAGGTGTCTTGGAAATCATCCTCAGCGCGTTAGTCGTCTCAGCTCGACGCTTCTGCTGGAACTCGTTAACCCAATTGGTCACCGTCTCCACCATATCGCGCGCGGTTTCACGAGCGGACGTAGCCTTCGCTTTAACAACTGGACGAGTTTGCTCGCCCTTTTTAATTACCTTGATTGTTTTCTTCTCAGACATTGCTAATTTTTTCGAGTTTCGTGTGAATCTAAGTATCCAACGAATTTCCCGCCTTACAGTTCCCAAAATTCTTAAACCTTAGAACGCCGACTGCGATTAGGCTTGCAAAGAATAGGCCACATCCGTTAACGCGCACGCTCCACGATAAAAGGGCCACTTCCCAAAGGATTTTTTCTTCGGCAAGGTTCATTAACGGACTGTACGGTCGCAAACCGTACACAGAGTGGGGCATTCTTGCCCGACAGGGCTATGTTTCTGGGACACTTTTGCTCGTCTTGTGCTCCATATCCAAGGCCCAGATGGCTTTGTGCGTCCGATAGACGATGAGCGCGAGACCGATGGCGCCGCCGATATTCACATACTTGAGCCCGTTGACCATCCGGCGTGTCCCATACAGCACCAGCAGGGCGTTGATGACGATGAGCGCGAGACGAAATTCAGTCGGTCCAAACTTCAAATAACTAATCTTGAATCGATCAGTCGTGGCGAAAGCCAGAAAGGTGCTGATTTCGTACCCGGAACAAATCGCTAGCAAAATCAAGATCTGATAACGCGACTTTTCGGGCAGAATGAATGCGTAACCGATGATCACCGAGCAGAGGAAGTAGTAATCCAGCAGGTGATCCATGTAGTAACCCCAACGCACCAGCCCTGTGCCGCGAAACTTGCCGACTTTCCCGTCGTAGTGGTCGGTCACGTACTGCATCGCGATCATCGCCGACACGCCCCACAGCCAGCGCAGATTTCGCGCGGCAAAGTAAGAGAAAAGCAGAATCAGAGACGACCAAACCAGAGTCAGCATGGTCAGGTGATAAGTCTCCAGCCACGCAGGAATGCGCGGCAGGATGTTCGGCGCGAGCCGGCGCTCGAACGGCGTCAGAAACGAAGTATTGACTTTGGATGCACCGGCGAACTCTTGTGATTCAGTCATAATCACGAACACGAAGTGCAAGCTTCAGGCCATCGTTTAGGCCTGCATTCCGCGCGTTCGCGGAGCTTGGTTCGGAGTTTTATCTGACGGTTGTCAGGTTTTTATTCGATCGGGGAGCTAGATGAAAACCACTGATTGTGAACTCGGAATCTCAAAGCGACGCCGACAACGAACGTTCCGGCACGCAAGCATGTCATCGATGCGCACCAGATAGTCGCGCGATTTTTGAAAACGCGCTTTGTCCTGTTCGTTTGCGCCTCTCGGCGGTTGCGGTTTGCGAGTGCGCTTGAGCCAGCGCACGTCATACTCGGCGCGTTCGCGGCAGTGAGGACAACTATACGTCGCCTTCTTAACTTCTTCTTTCTCGTTAAAAAAATCACGCTCGTTCATGATTGCTGCTCACCACTTTCCGCGTCCTGAGTCTCGCACAACTCGCGCAGGTAGCGAAAACTATAAATCCCTGTTTCGTGGCCATCACTCCAGCGAAAGTTGAGCGCGTAACGCCCGACAAGGCTAATGTCTCGGATTTCAATATTGTCAGAAATGCTCTCGGCCTTCAACATGCGCTCACCTGTCCATTCGTTCACACACTGCGCGCAGGGACACGCACGCCTCAGAGCAGCCGCGCCATAATGGCAGCGACGGTCGTCGCCCCATGTGATACTGACATTGAAATCGTCTTCGTGCTTGATCTCTTTCGGCTCAACAGCCGGTCCGCGTCGTTCCATTACTTTTGCTCGGGAAACTTGAAACCAATATAAGTGCCGGCGCTGAGTCCCATCAAACCCAGCAAAGTCGAACTGAACTCCGGCATCGTCAGGTTATTGTAAACCGAGGAGATAAAAATGATACCCAGCACGATTGTCCAGGCAAAAATCTGGAAACGGTGAAAGCTGTAGCCACTGCCGTCGGAAAGAATATCGCGCAGGAAACCGGCTGATGCAGTCGGTGCTTGCTGCGCGTTCAGAACGCGAAGTTGCTGGTCAATCTGTCCGAGGCGTGTGCGGCTTTCGGTTAGTTGACGATTCAACACATCGCGATTCGACTGGTCCGCCACCGTAGCGGATGCAGCGACATTCGCATCGAGATCACTTTGACTTTGAGAGACGCTCTGCTCGACTGCCTGCCGCTCCGCCGTCAGGTCCTGTACCTGATTTGTTCTCGTAGTGTCTTTGCCGTTATCGATTAAAGCCTCGCCGAGCGCCGTGCCGGCACTGATTCCCATTAACGCAAGCAACGAGGGCGTGATCGTGTCGAGCGCGTCTGTGACCAGCCAGATGGCCATATACGAGCTGTAAACAAGAAAAAACCAGAACGCCATTTGCGCGCGGCCCAGGTTGTAAGGGCGGCTTTTTCCTGGCGCCGGCGGCGGGCCGGGTTCGCGAATAATGTTTGTCTTGCGGGCGAGCCAAAGCAACAGGACCAGGGTTACAGTAATAACGAACAAAGCAACCAAACCATAGACCGGCGAGATCACTGTCAAGATAACCGGATTGCCCCTGACGTGAACGCTGTCGAACGCCGAGCCGTTCTCGAGTCCGACGCTAAGAGTAACCGGATGCCGTATCGCGGTCGGCGCGCCGAGTAGATCAATCCAGACTCCTTTGTTCTCAGGAGTGATCTCGAGGTGATAGATCAAGCGACCACGCGCGAGGTGAATTTCCTCGGGATAGCTTCCTTTGATGGCGCGGCCGTTGATGTAAGGAACGAGTTTCGAGGCATCGTTAGTCTCGGCCCATTTCTCGAGATTCTCAATATCTACTTCGACGATGTCGTCGAGCTCGAGAGTGCCGACCATGGAGATCACTCTGGGTTTCAATTCCTTAACAGCGGTAACGGTTGGTTCGCCAGTGTTGGGTGTGGCAGTAGCCGCGGGCGGTGTCGCAGAGGCGCCGGGCGACGGTGAAGGTTGCTGCGACGTTCCCTGGGCGAGCACGGTGCCGGCAGTGATGAATAGAAGGGCGGCCAGTTGGACCAGTTTGGATGTTTGCATGATGCATCTCTCTTGACGACGACAATCAAGAAGCTAGAGCGCCTATCAGGATGGAACTACTTAATGCGAGGCCCCGCGATACTGCCGGGAAAGACACGAATTGGAGCGAAAGCTTTTATCGCAGTTGAGGAGAGTAAGTCAATCCAGTTAACAAGGATCGATCAACTGTTGGACTGGACTGCCTTCAGCACGTCGTCCGCTGTGACGTCGAAATGCGATGCGTTCCAGACGGCTTTGCCGTCGCGTAAGACGATGACTTGCGGTGTCTCGTGCCGCACGCCTGTGAGGTTTGCGAGCTCGCGTGACACCTCGCGCGCTGACTGAACTTCGAGAATGTTCACCTGGTCGCCGAGCTTCTCCATTTCGCGGTAAGCCCTCGAACTGATGGAGCAGGCGTTGCTGTGTTTGAAAACGATTATGGGTTTAGCCTTCGAATCGGTGATTAGATTCGCGAGCGTTGCGCTGTCATCAATTCTGAAAAAGTTTTTTCCCATGGCTCGATACGTCTCATTATAAGTGTTCGTTGTCGGGTGTATATAGGATGTCACAGACGCTTCGATTTTTCTACGTTAGCCAAGGTTGAAAACATCACCACGTTTTGTGTTGACAGCAAAAAAGCAGGCGAGTTACTGTGTTGGCCAGTTAATTCGAACTCATATTAACCGGAGTTTGGATTGCGCTGGGAATCTCGCCCTTCACCGCACAATCCGGATCCCTTCACCAAAACATTTCCTCCCTCTCCGCTAATGTGGAATGACTACAAACTCGGGGGGACTCCAATGACAATTGTTATCTCTACTGAGGGCAAGGTGCTCGATGACTGGTCGGGTGCCTACGCGCAATCGATTAGGGAAAATGTCGAGTCATTCTTCAAAATCAAACTTCCAGGTATAAAGCCCGCGACCAGCGATGGATCATTTGAAACAGTTCACTGAGGTTTCGGTTTCATATATTTAAGCTTCTCGTTAGAGCTCGTGATATATGCCTAGGCTTACAGAAAAGACGATGGGTTAGCAAAAAGGTTGCTGAGACTCGGATTGTTTTCGACAATTTGTGCAGGGTATTTTTTATACGCTCAGCCACCTTCGACGACCAATCAAGACGATTCTCAAGTTCAGAATCGTACTGGTCCTGGTAGGGCTGCCGCTTTAAGGATTTGGGAGCTCGACTATCTTGCCAGCCTCGCGCGAAGTGCTCCTCCTGAAGTCGCAGCTGATATTCAACTAACGCTTGCATCTTCGAACGGAATCGACCGAGATCGATCTATTGCGCTGATTGAGGAAGCTTTTCGGATTGCCAGCCAAGTGCGCGAACCACACAAGCAGCGATCATCTGACCTCCAAGTGGACACAAGGTCCGGTTTCAAAGAAAGAGCGTTTGACCTGCAACTGGATCGTACGTCACTCCAAAGCAAAGCCGTGATCAAAATGATTTCTCTTGATCGCGTTCGGGCGAGGAATATGTTTGAAGAAATCTCGTTGGGTCCAATAAAGACATTGACCTGCGGGGACACGCTGATAGACGACTTTGATCCGTATTATCGAACAATGGCAACCGTTGCCAACGAATGCTTTACAGACAAGGAGAAAAAGGCATCGCTCCCGGAACAATTCGTAGCGAATCGAATTCGAAACATCAAATCTATTTCTCAAATAACGCCCGCTGAAAAAGCGATTATCGGTCTAAAGACTTCCAGCAACGGATTTTTCTTATTGGCACAACTGATCACACAGGCGCTGAACCGTGTTTCCGACGATCCCCGCTCCTTCGCCTTCATGATTAAACGTGAGTCATTTGTCTCAACCACTAACGGACTGATTTCGAAGCTAAAGCGAAACAACGTTCAGACCACGGACTTCATAGCGGCTACACGATCCCTCTTGATCAGAAACTTCTCAGGTGAGGTATGCGGAGATGCGGACTGGATTAGGAACGGCAACGTGAATATCCCACGAACGTTAGAGAGTTTGAACAGTATCTTGCCCAATCCGATTACTGTTGACGACATCCGTCCGGCTCGGGTCAGTTCGTGCGCCGATAACGTCATTTATTGGAGTACGCCTAAAGCTAAGAGCTTAATGGAGGCGGCCCGGGCGCTTCGCTTTGGTGACGGGACTTCAGAATTGTCTGAGCAAGAACGGATCAGTCCCGACTGGCATCAGAAACTTGTCGAGTTCCTGGACCTGCTTGAGAACTGGGACTCCCACTCTGAGCCTTCGGAAGACGACTATTTTCAGCAACGATCCCATATGTATAACGTGCTGGTTGAGCTCTGCCCTGACGACGCTCTGCGAGATGTCGTTTTCCGGAGGTATGCAATTTATCTGAAAGAGACAAGCGAAAGATACAAGGGGCGTATGGAGTGGATATTCGCACTCAAAGATTACTTGCGAGTTTTGGACTCGAAGAGCGAAATCACTCGCAAAGCATCTCTGGATCCCTGGTTAACCTCACCCGACACCAGTTTGCAACTCTATGCCAAACTCGCAACTTTACGGATGTCTGGGAATCAGTAGTTTGACACCTCGGTCTTACACTCCTCGATTTTTCTATTGACGATCGAATCGAATCGGCCTATTGTGCCAGCGTTACCGAGAAAGCTTTGGCTGTCCTCTAAGCCTGGCCTACTTACCGAGAGCCTCACGAGTCTTCTGAAAGATTCTCCTGCTTTCTCAATGCGGACCGAAGTGTGTCCAAAACCTCATCAAAGGAGAAAGTGTATGTTCTTAAAGCCGGATTTTCGTCTCACCCGACGACTTCCTTACCACCTCATCTGTGCTGTTTTACTTTTCTTTGCAGTTTCGCAAGCTGCTGTTGCCGATGAACTCGCAGTCTGGAACTTCAATGATTCAGATTTGAATATCGATCACGGCAGCGGCACGCTCACGAGCAATCTCAACGTGGCGAATATCTTGTTTGCCGCCGGAACGACTAACAACGCGCGCCTCGGAGATACCGCCGGCCAGGCGCTCTCGCTTCAAGGCGGAACCAGCAACGCCAACAACGGACGTAACCTGACTTTCAACGTCAGTACTCTTGGCTTCTCAAACATCATCGTGAGTTTTGCGACCCAGGGAACCAGCACTGGCTTTAACAGTAATCAGTTTCAGTACAGTCTGGACGGCATAAACTTTATCGACTTCGGAAGTCCGTATACTCCGGCGACTGCGTTCGGCAGTTTGCCGCTCGTCTTCTCGCTTGTGAGTATCGCGGAATTGAATAACAACCCGAATGCGGCGTTTCGCATTGTGTTCAATGGAGCGACGTCAGCGACTGGAAACAATCGCATTGACAACATTGTCGTCGAAGGCACGAGTGCGTCGATATCATCGATTCCCGAACCGACAACGGCATTGCTATTGTTGAGTGGTTTGGGAGGTCTCTACAAGATGAAGCGAAGACGGCGCTGAGATAGGAAAGGGGCGGCCATGGAGTGCCGCCCCTACAGTTATCCAAGTTGACGTCGTGCCGCGAAAGCTAATTCCAATCGCCGACAAGGACAAACGGCGCCCAAAAGAACGGCGCACTGTATTTCTTGCCGGAGATCATTGCTAGCTGCGCCCCGCGTAGCGCGCCGGAGGAGGTGGTGCCCTGGGTTGAACTGAAAAGCCTGCGATAGAAGTCTGTCATCAAATCCGCCGTGGACTTGTCCGCGACTGACCAGAGACTAACGCCAACGGTCGGCGCACCGGCATACATGAAAGCGCGTGTCAGGCCCATCACGCCTTCACCACGCTTTTCCTTGCCGAGGCCCGTCTCGCACGCGGAAAGCATCACCAGCGGCGAGCCAAGACGCAGGTTGAAGACTTCGTCGGTGCGCACAAAGCCGTCGTGTGTCTTGTTACCCACCAACGACAGCACGACACCGGTGAACTGCGGACGCTCTGCGTTCAGCAGACCGTGAGTCGCGACGTGAATGACTCGATACTTGCTGATGTCACGTGCGTCGAGGTTGTCTTCGTTCGCATCGAGATCGAGCCAGACATCCGCCTGGCCGCCTGACGTCTTCGCAAGCTTCGAGATCTGGTCAGCTTCGGTGCGTGTGCCATTCAGGCGCATCAGCGGCAAGCCTTCCATCTGCGCGTTCGGCGCCGGCGCTGAGCCGCCGACGTCTGTGACGGCGCTCTGAATACCGAGACCACGAACTTCAGCGTCGCTCGCCGCTGCGGCAGTTTTCTTTTGTGCGCGCGCGTCGTTGGAGTTGAAGACAGGGTCGGCAATGATCAGCATCGCGCGGCTGTCGTTCTTCGTGCGCTGTTGCTTGATGGCGCCAACCACGGATGCAGACGGCGCATAGATGACCTCGTTTGTCTTAATCAGGTAGCCGAGCGATGAGAAGTCACCGCTGTCCGCCGTCTTGAGCAACACTTCGAATGGGACGTAGTTGAGCGCACCATCGGCGACAACCATCAGTCGCTTCTCGCCGATCATTCCCGCAGCCGGCTCAAGGATGACTTTGTAAAGCGCGTTTGAAGCCGCGATAAACGGCGCGACATCTTCCGGTGCCGTCGCAGCGATGCCGAGTCCACGGTTCGCTTCGGCTACATCGATACCAACAAGCCGACGTTGCAGTTTCGAAGGAATCAACTGCGCCCGCAGATCCATCGCCAACTTATCGACGTTGGATCGGGGCGGCAGCTTGAACAAATTCACCGCACTCTTACTGGCGACGAACAGATACGAATCGTCAGTTTGCAACGCATACTCGAACAACACAGTCTGATCGTCGAGCACGTTCTGCTGCACTTCCGCGAGCGTCAATGGTTTATTAGCCGTCAAGCTCGCGTAACGCGGACTCGCCGTACGAATCTGGTTTTCAATTTCTTCGAACTCCGTCTGCAACTTTTCTAGCTCTTCATCGAGCTCAGATGGTTTCTTCTTGAGCTCTTCTGTCGAGACGTTGACGCCCGTCAGAATGTCGGCAATGTCCTGCTGGCGATCGAGATTCTCCTGTTTTCGTTTCAACAACTCAGCAGGGATGCCCTCGGTGATCGCCGCATCGGTTTCACTCAGCAGATCGAGCAACGAACGGGCTCTCGACTGCTCGTTGATACGAAACGCTTCACTCGCATATTCGAGCGCCTTGCCACTCAGCGGACTTCCCGCGGCTGTATTCGCCACGAGTGCCATCGCCGCATTCGCCGCTGATGCTTCGTCGAAAACGTCTTTGATGGATGCAAGAAACGTCGTACGCGACTCATCAGCACGCAAACTTCCTTCGCGCAACGTTTCGATCGTCGTGAGCGACTCGCGATAATTCGCCAGCGCCGACTCGCGCAAGGTTAACGCTTTCTTCGCATCCTTCTCCTGCGCCGTTTGCAGCCAGAGACTCCGACCCAAACCGCGTTGCGCCGGCCACATCAAGTCGAGACGTTTGTCGTCCTGAGCGCCTTTCTTCGCATCGTTGTAAAACTTCGACGCGTCCTTGAATTTTCCCATGCGCAACGCAACGTCACCGAGACTCGTGCGCGCCGCTGCGCGAAAGCGTCGCACCTGTCCGAGTTTCGCAACACCCGCGAGACTGCTGCCCGAGGCTTCGAGTGCGTTACTGAAATGCTTCTGAGCATTCTCGAGGTCGTTGTCGGCGTAAGCTAAACGACCCAAGCCCAGTTCATAACTCGAATACACGATCGACGTGCGATACTCATCGAGCTCTTTCTTCGCTTCCAGCGCAACGGTCAAGGCGCTCGTGGGTGCAGACACGCTCACCTTCCCCGTCGAAAGCCCACCGGCGATCGCACTCAACCCGCCGAACCGTCGACCTACCTTGGACGCTGCCCCTTCAGGCTTTTTAACGACCATTCGATCGTACGCGGCTTTCGCTTCAGCACTCTTTCCGAGCCGATAATTCACGTCGCCGATCTTTGCAAGCATCAGGTTGGCGTTGTACTGGTCATCGGCGACCGCTGCCGAGGCTGCTACGCCTGCGACTGGCGCAACCGCCGATGCCGCGGCAGTGCTGACCTGCTTTTGCGGATCACCCGCCAGAAAACCTTCCAGCGCCTTCTGATAATGATCGAGCGCGACCGCATACTGCCCTTGTCTCATGTACAGATCGCCGAGCTCGTTATGAGCGGCCGCCATGCCGCTGTTGTTCTTGGCCGCGGTGTAGAGATTGAGCGCGTTGCGCAGTTGCACGAGTGCTTTATCCGCCTGCCCGCGCTTCAGCAAACGTCTTCCCTCGTGCAGCGCAGTACTCGCAGAATCACTTTGCTGAGGCGCCGGCAGCGCGATCGGCGCCATGAGTATGATTGCCAGACCAATGCCAATTACTTGCTTCTTGGTAAAACTCATTTCGTTTCCTTTCGAACCGATTCCAAGCTTCACTTGTGTATCAAATCAAGCGTCGCCACCAGAGTCGAACGCGGCGAAGAGGCCATCATCACCATCGACGGCTGCGGATCGTCTTTCGCTAATCCAAGCCCGCGCGTGGCGGCCTGCTGCTCGCTCGAGGTCTCTGCTTTTCCAAATTGCGGTGTCTTGTCAGTCTTGAACGGCTCCCGCGCTTCCTTCTGGACTGCTGCCCACACTTGTGCATTCGGCTGAACCGGACACTTGGAGTCGCGACAGAACGCGATCAAATCGTCTTCAATGGGAATGTCCTTCAAAGGTTCACGCGTAAAAACGAAGTACAAATGTTCAGTGCCGGCGGTTTCGTCAAACGCAAACCAGCGCAATCGTTCTTCCCCGGCCAAACTCGTCGGGATTTCAAACGGGACGTGCGCCTGAAGGTAGTTGCCTGCTTCGTCCAGATCCTTGTCGGGATAAATCATGGTCGCAGGTCCGTCGTCAGTCGTGTTGAAGATGTACAGATAACCATCGGTGTTGGTTTCGAGCAGCACGCGAACGCGATCGCCTTTACGGAAAACGTGATCGGGATCGGTTCTCACGGCAAGGCCATTCGAATCGCGCATGAACAACGTCACTCCGAGGCCGAGACGCCGTGCATTGACCGGCGTCGAAGATTCTGACGGACTCGGCCCTGGTTTCGATGGCCCAGGCTTGACGGGAGTTTTATCCGGTGGCTTGTTCGGGTTGTTTGAAGCTGTCGTTGATTTCAGCCGCCGCCGGCTCGGCTTGGCGGTCGTGCCGCCTGTGTTCGCGGTCTTGTCTTTCGGACGCGACGTCAGAAACGCACCACGAACGTCATCATCCTGAACTGGCGGCGCAGCAATCCCGATCACGACCGCGCAAAGACAAACGAGTCCAAAAACCATCACGCTCAATCGCATTACCAAATCTCCTTGTCAGAAGGCTAGTTGTGCTGAATTCGAATCTCGAAAACCATCGGATTGTTTGTTTCATCAGGTGGCGCCTTCACTTTTACGAACGGCGCCTGAGCATTTGATTCATCAAGCTCGGTAACAGGTCGCTTGTCCTGGTACCTGGATATGAACGTTTTCAGATCTGATTGTTGCGTCGCCGGTAAAGGCTCACCCGTCACTTGCTCGTTGAAAAACGACGGCGACGACAAAGGAGTTTTCGAAAACACCACGACGAAGTTGTCAGTGCCGGGATTCTTGTCCAGAGTCAGATTATTTCCGGCTCCCTTCGGGAAACTGAACTCGATTTCCCTCGCCACTTTGTTGCTCGTCACGCCCGTTTGCGCCAGTGGCTTCGTGGTCAGAAACGCGGTCGGTTCATTCGTGTCGCCGCCCGGACCAAAGATATAAAGATAACCGTCTTCGTTGAAAGTGAAATGAAACTTGAACGACTGCCCTGAAGCGATCGGCACGAGTCCTGCGACTCTCGTTGGCGTTCTGCCGGCAGCAGCAGGCTCGAGTTCGAGCCAGTAGCGACTCACCTCGCGTGGCGTCACCTCGCTCACGGCAGTGTTTTTATTTGCAGTGTGAGTCGTGCTCGATCGCGTTTTGTTCCAAATCAGAAACGCCCCGATACCGCCGGCGACGATAAGTATCAACACCACTGCCACACCGATCAATATCGGTGCTTTGCTTTTTGCAGGCGGTGCGACAGGTGTGACTTGCGGAGTCTCCGGCGCTGGTTTCGGCGCCTGCGGAACAGTAACGATCGAGGGTGCCGCTGATTCCGCAACAGTGGCGGCGGGCGACTCCGGCTTAACAGCCGGCGCGGGCGCAGGCTCGTACACCGTGGCATCATTTGCAGGTACAACTCGCCCGACAGGCGATGTGGGCGTGGACTCGGCCGTGAGAATCGTCGGTGCATTGACGTCTGAATTCGTCTGCACACCGCGCGGAATCGCGACCGTCTCGGCCAGCCCCGGAGACTGTTCGTTAATCGGACCAGTCGATCGGCTCGCCGTGTCGAGTCCGGCGCGCAGTTCATCCGCCAAGACGCGCGCGGTTGGTTGTCGATCGCCGCGATCCTTTGCTGTCGCACGGACGATCGCTTCGCTAAAACCCATCGGGACGTCAGGAACAACTTCGTGCAAC
>Ga0070681_10002997_pt1 | contig 15669 bp, 14 predicted proteins | sample KBSC83BmetaG_FD_65650 | JGI IMG/M metagenome (GOLD analysis project Ga0070681, IMG submission 65650) | Corn rhizosphere microbial communities from Kellogg Biological Station, Michigan, USA - KBS C8-3B metaG | ecosystem: Host-associated > Plants > Roots > Rhizosphere | place: USA: Michigan...
CGTTTCGCCGACCTCGAGGTGCCGCGAGCAGCCATCGCAGGATCTCAGTGGGTCCGAGGCGGGCGTAGAAGACTGACCGAACCCCGGCGACCGGCTATCCCGGTTGCGCCGGCTCTAGCCAGAACCGCTTAGCGAAGCCATTTGCGGCGACGTGGTACTAGTTTCTCGAAAAGCGCAGCGCGTCGGCGCGCGGGCCGGCGTTGCCTGCGACATCGATGGGCGGGACCGCCCTCCCGACGGGGGGTCGGGCTGCGGCGGGACGGCCCCGCCGAGACCGAGGGTACGCGCAAGCCCGGACGGCCGGTCGCCGCCATCTTCCTTCACCATCCGACGGCCCTGCGACGATCGCCTCCGCGATGCGGGCGCGCGCGACTGCAGAGGCCCTATCGGAGCCACCCCCGCCGTCACAGCTCTCCCCGGTGGCAAGACGACACATCACCGCGAACGGCGGGCGCGTGTACGCCTGGGAGCGGCGCCGGCGCAGATGGTGGCTCCTGACCACGACACGGCGTATCGAGGTCGCGACGGACCCGCCGGACGGGGTCAGCTTCAGTCCTCCGACCCGGATCGACGGGATCGACGTCCACCTCGAGCGCGGGGCCGAGGCCTGGCTCTCGGACCACCCGTACGCGGTCGTCGAGGTCACCCGGCGGCGGGCGCGGTTCGCGATCACGGACGAAGCCGCCGCCTAGAACTGGCGCGGCCGGCGTCAGGACGCGCCGCTCCCCATCCGAGGTGGGGCACCGGCCTAGACCAACGACCGGTGTGTCGGCCCGGGAGGCGCGGGATACTCGCGTAGCCGCGCTGGATGGAGCGCGATTGACGTGCCGCAGAGGCCCGTCGGACGGCCCGGGGGGGCTGACGTCCGGCGGGCCTCGTGGCATTCGCACGTCGGACCGCGTGGCCCCGGGTCGTGCCGACTGGCTACCTGCCCAGCCCGGCGAGTCTCCACCCGGCGCCCACCCGAACGGCTAGGCAGGTCTCGTCCGGCGGGGGAAGAGACGCGCGTGCCAGAGCGCCGATGCTCAGCACATGTCGGATGAGGGTCGGAACGAGGTTGGCGCGGCCCTCGGGAGAGGGGGAACATCCTGATGACGGCGGCACAGTTCGAAGATCTGCGCATCGATGAGGCAGCCGAGGTCCTGGCATGGCGCTTCGACGCCCTCTGCCGCTCGGGCTTCGACCTCGACGCCGCGGCCGTCCTGGCCGCGAACGTCGAAGTCGACCTGCACCAGGCGATCGAGCTCGTTGGACGCGGATGCCCGCCTGCGCTCGCGGCGCGGATCCTGATCTGACCCGTCCCGACGTCGGAATCGCGGCGGCCGATTCCGGCGTCGGGACAACCCGCTAGCGCTAGACGAGGAGGCCTTCGAGCCCGTGCTCGGGCTCGGGAAACTTCGGATCGAGACGCGCGAGCGCGTCCACGAGAAGCTCGGCCACGGCGAGCGCCTTGAGCCAGTTGCGGTCGGCCGGGACGACGTACCACGGCGCCCAGTCGGTCGAGGTCTCGGTGAGCGCCTCGTCCCACGCCTCGACCCACGCGTCGAAGCGCTCCCGCACTTTCAGGTCGTCGTGCCGGAACTTCCAGCGCTTCGTGGGATCGTCGATCCGCGCCTGGAACCGCGCGCGCTGTTCCTCCCGCGAGACGTTGAGGAAGACCTTCAGCACCGTCGTGCCCTCGTCCACGAGCATCCGCTCGAACTCGCGGATGTGGCCGTAGCGCGCGCGCCACACCGGCTCAGGCGCGATGTCGAGCATCCGGACCGCGACGACGTCCTCGTAGTGGGACCGGTTGAAGACCCCGATCGTGCCACGCCGCGGAAGCGCAGCATGCACGCGCCACAAATAGTCGTGCTGGAGCTCGACGCCGACCGGCGCCTTGAAGGACGTGACGGACACGCCCATCGGGTTGACGCCCTCGAAGACACGCCGGATCACGCCGTCCTTCCCCGAGGCGTCGAGGCCCTGCAGGACGAGAAGCACGCTCCGGCGGTCCTCCGCGTAGAGGCGGTACTGGAGCGCGTCGAGGCGCTCGACGAGGCGCTCGAGCCGTTTGTCGCCGTCCTGCTTGACGAAGCCGAGCGTGCTGGCGGGGTCGCGCTCGGCGATCCGCGCCTTCGTGCCTGGCTTCACCTCGAGCTTGTCGAGCACGCGGTCGACTCTAGACTCCGCCGCGATGGCCGACCGCGGGTCGTTCCACCTCGGACGGGCGATCGACCCGGACACGGGCGAGCCCGGCGCCGACGAGGTCGTCGTCGGCTCGAGCGATCTGACGACGCACGGCGTCATCGTCGGGATGACCGGCTCCGGCAAGACGGGGCTCGCGGTCGTCCTGATCGAGGAGGCCCTCCGCGCCGGCATACCCGCCTTCGTGCTCGATCCCAAGGGCGACATGACGAACCTCGCCCTCGTGTTCCCGGACCTCGAGCCCGCGAGCTTCCGCCCGTGGGTGAGCGAGGCCGAGGCGCAGGCGGCCGGCGTCTCGGTGGACGAGTACGCGGCACGACAGGCGACGATGTGGCGCGAGGGCCTCGAGGCCAGCGGCATCGGCCCGGAGCGCCTCCAGGAGCTGAAAGACGCGGCGGACGTGACCGTCTACACGCCGGGCTCGACCGCGGGCGTCCCGCTCAACGTGATCGGCTCTCTCGGCGCGCCCTCGCTGTCGTGGGATACGGAGGAGGAGGCGCTCCGCGACGAGATCGAGGCGACGGTGACGAGCCTCCTGACGCTCGTCGGGATCCAGGCTGACCCACTCTCGAGCCGGGAGCACGTCCTGCTCTCGAACCTGATCGAGAACGCCTGGCGCGCTGGCCGCGATCTCGACCTCGGCACGCTGATCGGCGAGATCCAGTCGCCGCCGATCCGCAAGCTCGGGGTCTTCGAGATCGACCAGTTCTTCCCACCGGCCGATCGCACGAAGCTCGCGTTCACGCTGAACTCCCTCGTCGCCTCGCCGAGCTTCGCCGCCTGGGGCCAGGGGAACCCGCTCGACCCGCAGACGATGCTCTTCACGGCCGACGGGAAGCCCCGTTGCGCGGTGGTGTACCTCGCGCACCTGTCGGAGGAGGAGCGGCAGTTCGTCGTCACGCTCGTCTTCTCGAAGCTCGTGTCGTGGATGCGCGGCCAGGAGGGGACGCCCGACCTGCGGGCCTTGGCGTACATGGACGAGGTCTTCGGGTACCTGCCCCCGTCGGCGTCGCCGCCGCCGAAGAAGCCGATCCTCACGATCTTCAAGCAGGGCCGCGCCTTCGGCCTCGGCCTGGTGCTCTCGACGCAGAACCCGGTCGACCTCGACTACAAGGCGATGTCCAACGCCGGGACGTGGCTCGTCGGACGCCTCCAGACCGAGAACGACAAGGCCCGGGTGCTCGAGGGGCTCCGCTCCGCCGCGGGCGGGACGGACGTGGCCGCGCTCGACAAGGCGATCGGCGCGCTCGGGAAGCGACAGTTCCTCCTCGTCTCGGCGAAGTCCTCCACCCCACGCCTCCTCGCGACCCGCTGGGCGATGTCCTACCTCTGCGGTCCACTGACGAAGGAGCAGGTCGCGAGGCTGCAGCCGGCGGAGGAGCCGGGCAAGTTGCAAGTTGCAACGAGCTCGGTCGAGCCTGCGGCGACGTCGGCGCCGACGCCGGCACCAACCTCGACGGAGCTCGCGGCGGACGAGAGCGCGGTCGCGCCGCCCGTCGCAGCGAGCATCGCCGTCTCGTACCTGGATCCGGCAGCGCCGTGGGCAGCGGGGCTCGGCGCGGTCGCCGGCTCGAGCCGCCTGCGGGCATTTCTCGCCGCGCGCGTCTCTCTCCGCTACGACGACAGCACGGCGGGCGTCGACGAGCAGCAGGAGTTCGAGGCGGTCTACGGACCGCTCGACGGCGGTGTCGACCTCGACAGCGAGACGCAGGTCGACTACGACGAGCGCGACTTCGCCGCGGCTGCGCCCGCCGGGGCGGTCTACGTCCTGCCGACCGCACCGGTCGGGAAGGACGCGTTCTTCCAGACCAGCGCGAAGGAGATCCGGCAACGCCTCGTGGAGCGCCGCCCGCTCGAGCTCCAGCGGAACCGGCAGCTCAAGCTCGTCTCTCGGCCGGGCGAGACGCCCGAGGACTTCGCCGCCCGCTGCGACGCAGCCGCGCAGGAGCGCGCGGACGCCGAGACCGCGAAGATCCGCGGTCGCCTCGAGGCGAAGCGCGACAGACTTGACCGGGCTCTCGCGCAGGCCCAGCGCCGCGTCGAGGAACTGCAGACCGACACGCGCTCGCGTCAGGCAACGGAGCTGTTCGCCGGCGCCGGCGCGGTGCTCGGCGCGTTCCTCGGCGGCAAGCGGAGCACGCGCTCGATGGCCGGTGCGCTCTCGAGCGCGGCGTCGCGTCGAGGGATGTCCGTCCGCAGCGCGGAGCGGAAGGAGACCGCCGAGGCGAAGGTCGACGCGACGAAGGACGACCTCGCCGAGCTCGAGCAGGAGATCGCGGAGGAGGTCGCGGAGATCGACACCCGCTGGCGCGGGGTCGCCGACGAGGTCGACACGCTGTCGATCCGGCTCGAGGCGACCGACGTGCGCGTGGTCGAGACCCGGCTCGTGTGGGTGCCGACCGGCTGACCGCGGCGTTCGCGGTCGCTGCCCTCCTCGTGGCGGCGGGCTGCGACGCGGGCGCCGACCAGTCGCGCGCGGATCGACCCACGACCCGGACGGGCGTGGTCGCGCGGGTCAACGACGGCGACACGCTCACCGTGAGCGACGGCGCCAAGATCCGGCTCGTCCAGATCGACGCGCCTGAGCTGACGACCGACTGCTACGGCCGCGCTGCGCAGCGAGCCCTGGCCACCCTCGCACCAGCGGGGACGCGGGTCCGGCTCGTTCGAGACCCGACGCTCGACGACCGGGACCGGTACGGGCGGCTCCTTCGCTACGTCTTCGTCGGAGAGACCGACGTCAACGTCGAGCTCGTCCGACGCGGTGCCGCGTCCCCGTACTTCTTCCGCAACGAGCGTGGCGAGCATGCGCTGGAGCTGCTGGACGCGGTCCGGAGCTCCCAGGACGGGCACCGCGGCTACTGGGGCGCCTGCCCGCATGCGCGGCTGAACACCGGCCTCGGCGCGCTCACGGGGCCTGCCTAGGCCCTAGACCCAGGGCACCTCGGGGGCGGCGTGAAAGCCGGTCCCTCGCGCCGCGAGCCGTGCGCCGTGCGCGGCGAGGCGGAGCCGGTAGTCGCGCCAGGAGCGCCCCTCGGCCGGCGACCAGCCGAGCTCCGCGTGCCCGAGGAGGCGGGGGAACGCGAGATGGTCGAGCCCCGCGCGGTCGTCGATCGTCTCCGACCAGAGCGCCGCCTCGACGCCGAGCAGGTCGCGCTCGGAGACTCCCTCCACCACGGTCGCCGGATCCCAGTCGTACGCCTGCCGGACGTCCGTCGTGCCCGCCCAGCTCAGGCCCAGCGACGAGGCCGGCGTGTACTTCATGTCGAGGTACGTCCGGGTCGCCGGAGAGAGGATCACCTTCGCCCCCTGCTCGACCGCGCGACGCGCAAGACCGGCGTCGTGCCAGTGCTGGACGACCGAGGTCCGACGCAGTCGAGCGCGTGCGACCTCCTCCCAGCCCACCATTCGCTTCCCGTGCGCTCGCACGATCCGCTGCACGCGCTCGACGAAGAATCCGTAGTCGGCGGGATCGGTCGAGAGCGCCTCGTCGCCCCCGATGTGGAGGTACGGGCCGGGCGTGAGAGCGGCGACCTCGCGGACGACGTCGTCGACGAAGGCATAGGTCAGCTCCTTCCTGATCGTGAGGGAGCTGAACCCGACCTCGATTCCCGTGTACGGGGCCGGCGCGCTGCCGCCCGCTGCCAGGCGCCCGTAGGAGACGAGCGCGGCGTTCACGTGACCCGGCATGTCGATCTCAGGCACGACGTCGACGAACCGCCGCCGCGCGTAGGCCACGATCCGTGCGAACTGCCGCTGGGTCAGGTGCCCGCCCGGCCCCCCGCCGACCTCGCTGCGGGCCCCGATCCGCGTGAGGTTCGGCCACGAGCGGATCGCGAGACGCCAGCCCTGGTCGTCAGTGAGGTGGAGGTGGAGCCGGTTCAGCTTGTAGACGGTCATCTCGTCGACGAGGCGCTCGATCTCGTCGACGCCGAAGAAGTGCCGGGCGACGTCGAGCATCAGCCCGCGCCAGGCGAGGCGCGGCCTGTCGTGGATCGTCCCCCGCGGCACGAGCCACGGCCCCTCGACGGGCTCCCCCGACTCGATCGGCGGCGGCAGCAGCTGCCTGAGCGTCTGCGTCCCCCAGAAGAGCCCTGCCGGCCGCCGCGCCGTGATCGAGACGGTCTCCGCGTCGACCCGCACGCGGTATCCCTCGTCGCCGAGCGAGCGGTCTCCCGGCGCGAGCGAGAGGACGATGTCCCCGGCCACGGCGGCTCTCGGCGCGCGCACCACGGGCAGCGCGTGGCCGGTCGCGGGTCGCAACGCGGAAGCGAGGAGGCGCCCGACGTCGACTGCCTCGAGCGCGCTCCGTGCGACGACGATGCGCGCCCGTGGTCCGAGCTCGAAGGCGCCCCGCTCGGGCGCGGCAGCCAACGGCCTCGGGATCAGCGGCGGGAACGCCGGCGCGCGCACGCTCAGCCGCGGACCGCGCCGGCGGTGAGGCCGAACATGATCCTCCGCTGCACCAGCACGAAGAACACGATGACGGGGATCGCGGTCAGCGTCGAGGCCGCCATCAACCCGCCCCAGTCGGTGTTCTGGCTGGTGCCGTAGAAGTACGAGAGCCACACCGTGATCGTCTGGTTCGACTGGTCGCTCAGGAGCACACTCGCGAAGATGTACTCGTTCCAGGTCGTGATGAACGCGAACACCGACGTCGCGACGAGCCCGGGCGCGACGAGCGGCAGCAGGATCCGGACGAATGCCCCGAGGCGGCTCGAGCCGTCCACCATCGCCGCTTCCTCCAGGTCTTTCGGGATCCCCACGATGAAGCCGCGCAGCGTCCACACGGCGAAAGGCAGCACGAACGTCATGTAGGTGAGGATCACGCCGGTCAGCGCGTTCGTCAGGTGGTACTTCGCGAGCACGACGTAGAGCGGGATGATCAGGCCCGCCGGCGGCAGCATGAGGATCCCGATCATCAGGATCAGGAAGGCCTTCTGGCCGGAGAACCGGTACTTCGCGAGCGCGACGGCTGCGAGGAAGGCGATCGCGACGGACGCTGCGACCGTCACGCACACGACGATCAGGCTGTTCTGCACCGTGTCCCAGAAGTAGGGCCTGTTCATCGCGTCGCGGAAGTGCTGAAGGGTTGGGGAGAGCGAGAACCACGTCGGCGTCGCGCTGTTGATCTCGTCATCGGGCTTGAACGACGTGGAGACCATCCAGAAGACCGGGAAGACGATCACCAGGAAGAGCGCGATCCCGACGAGGTTCCAGCCGCTCCGGCGGACACGACGCCAGGTGCGGCGCCGGCGCCCCGTGCGGGACGCGCCGGCGGCTGCGGGCACGGAGCTCACGCGAGCTCCTCCTGGCGCACCCTGCCCCGGACGTAGACGACGCTCAGCGCAGCGACGATCAGCAGCATCAGGATCGAGATCGCTGCACCGCGGCCGAAGTCGGAGTGCGAGTACCCCTCGATGTAGACGTAGACGCCCATCAGGTAGTTCGACGAGTCGACGTGCGACGCGCCGATCAGGAGGTACGGCTGCGTGAACACGCCGAAGTCCCAGATGATCGACAGGCTCGTGAGGATGAGGACGATCGGCCTGAGTACGGGGAACGTGATGTCCTTGAACACGCGCCACGGGCTCGCACCGTCGATCCGCGCGGCCTCGACGAGCTCGTGCGGCACCTGCGAGAGCCCGGCGTAGAGCGAGATCGCGACGAAGGGGAGCGCGCCCCAGACGATCAGCAAGGTCACCATCGCGAGCTTCGAGAACGTGGTCCCGTACCAGTCGTGCTGCTCGTAGTCGCCCACATGCAGCTCCGTAAGCAGGTAGTTGACGACGCCGTTCTGGAAGTTCGTCATCCAGTACCAGACCTGGACGGCGACGACGGCGGGCATCGCCCACACGAGGACGAGGCCCGTCATCAGCACGATCCGCACCGCGGGGGCCAACCGGACCAGCAGGAGCGCGATCAGCAGCCCGAGCACCATCGTCAGCGCGACGTTCACGGCGGTGAAGACGAGCGTCCGCACCAGCGTGTCCCAGAACACGTGGTCGGAGAGCACGGAGCGGTAGTTGTCGAGCCCGATCCACTCGCCTTCGTGCTGGATCAGCTCCGGCAGGCCGTAACGCTGGAACGACAGCGTGACGAGGTGGTAGAGCGGATAGCCGAGGACCGCGCCGATCGCGATGACGACGGGCGCGACTAGGAGGTACGGGACGCTTCCCCGCGCCGCCCGCCCCACGGATAGCGGCCGTCGCCGCCGCGCCCGGAGAGGTGGCGCGGCGGCGACGGCCGTGGTGGGTTGCGGGACGGGATCAGGTCGCAAGGCGTCTCCCGTCCCGCATCATTGCTAGAGATCGGCGTTCAGGACCCGCGTGATGTTGTCGCTCGCGGACTGGGCCGCCTGCTTGACGGTGAGCTTTCCGGTCAGGATCTGCTGGAGCATGTTGCGGAGGATGTTGCCGTTCTCGACGTTCACCCAGTTCTTGGACGTCGGGACGAACCAGCTCCGCGCCGCCGCCCGCTCGTTGACGCTCTTCCCGAGCAGGCTCGTCGTGTTCGGGATGTTGCCGAGCGCCCGCAGCGCGGTCATGGACGCGTTGCTCGTGTAGGCCTTGATCCAGTCGGCCCCGAGCGTCTTGTCCGCGCCGACCGGGACGGCGAGGATCGAGCCGCCGAGGAAGCCCGGCATCGGCTGGCCGGCCGTGTGGCCCGGCATCACGAACTGGCCGGTCGTCTTCGTGTACTTCTTGCCGACGCAGCAGGTGAACCAGCCCGGCCCGATCATCGAGGCGACCTTCCCCTGCGCGTAGACGTCGTAGGGGTTCGGATGCGTCTCGTCGGTCGTCTTCGACGCGCGCGATGCCGCGAGGAAGAAGTTCTTGTACGCCGTGAGCCCGGCGATCGAGGCCGGGGACGCAAGCTGGCCCGCCCACCGCTTGCCGGCCTGCTTCGCGATCGAGCCGCCGAAGTCGTAGACGAAGCCCATCGCGACGTACCAGTCGGTGCCGGCGACGTAGACGGGCGAGAAGCCCTTGTCCTTGTCCATCGCGCCGAGCTTCTTGGCAGCGAGCGTGTACTGCGCGAGCGACGTCGGCACCTTGAGCTTCGCCTTCTTGAAGAGGTCGGTGCGGTACGTCACGACACGTGAGCCCGCGTAGTAGGGGACGCCGAACAGCTTGCCGTTGTAGACGCCCGCCGCGGCCAGGCCCTGCAGCCACGTCGACGAGTTCGGGAACGAGCTCTTCTGCGACGAGAGATCCTGGAATGCGCCGGCGGCCATGTACTTCGTCATCTCGGTGTTCCCCATCTCGATGACGTCGGGCGCGTCGCCGCCAGCGAGCGTCGCGTCGAACTTCTTCAGGTGGTCGCCCCACGTCTGGTACTGGACGTCGACGTTCACACCCGGGTGCTGCTTCTGGAACTGAGCGGTGGCCGCCTTGATGATCGACTCCCACTCCGGCTTCTGAGCGTCGGTCTGCAACCAGACCGTGATGCCGTCGGCCGACGTACCGCCGGATGCGGTAGACGCCACCACGGCGAGGGCGACGCCGACAAGGACGACGGCGCCGATGATGCGTGCACTGATCATGGACGATTCCCCCAAGCGCATCGGGAGGCGGTGCGGGTCGCTCGGGGTTCCCGTGTGGCGAAGGGAGAACAGACGCCGGATCCGCCTACTGGTTTATACCACTCTGCCACGATTCGGAACAGTCGCACAGTCACTCGATGATGTCAAGACCAATTACGCCTGCCCGCATCGAGCGCGTCTCGGCGTTCCTATCGATTTACAGCGAGAAAACATGTCGTAGCGAGGACCCGATCGGTGTCCGGGCATCGCCGAATTACTTTTATTGGTACTGACCAACGTTCAGAAGCGACGGAGGTCGGTGACGAGCTTGTAGCGATCGCCCCGGTAGATCGAGCGTACGTACTCGACGATCTCACCGCTCTCGGAGTTCGTCGTCCGCTCGAACTGGAACGCCGGCGAGTGCAGAGGGACGCCAAGTGCCTCGGATTCCTCCTCGTTCGTCACAGTCGGCTCGATCGTCTGCCGCCCGCCGACGATCGTGATCCCGAAGCGGCCCTCGAGGACCTCGTAGAACGAGCTGCGCTCCAGGTCGGGCGCCGTGAGGCCGGGCACGAGCGACTCGCGCACGTGCAGGGTCTCGATCGCCATGGTCTCCCGGTCGGCGAGGCGAAGCCGGCTGATGATCATCACGGGCTCGGAGGGCGAGACGTGGAGCAGGCGACCCAGATGCGCGCCTGCAGGCGTGACCCGCAGGCTCAGCGTGCGGCTCGCCGGCACCATCCCGCGCCGCCGCATGTCCTCGGTGAACGACGTCATCGTCAGCTCCTGGGCGATCTTCGGCTCGCTGACGAACGTGCCCGAGCCGTGCCGGCGGACGAGAAGCCCCTCTCGGACGAGGTCGTCGAGCGCCGCGCGAACGGTCAGCCGCGAGACGCCGAGCTCACGCGTCAGCTGACGCTCGGAGGGAATGGCCTCCCCCACGTCGAGCTGCTCGATCAGGTCGAGAACCCGGCTGCGGGCCTCGCTCTGCTTCGTCACGACCTGCTTGGCCCCGCCGACAGTCGCCATCGTCTGCTCCGTTCCCGTCGAGGCAGTCATCCTACCGTCGTCCCGGCTGTGGTCAAGACCACCTATTCGACCGTCAGCGCGGCAGTCCTCGTCATCTCGACGTCCGGGGCGCGCGCCGGGAGGGCGAGACCGCTCGCAGGGTCGAAGAAGTGGAGCCGCCCGGTGTCGACGGCAAGCTCTCGCCGGCTGCCGACGGCAGGGACGGAGCGCGGGTCGACACGAGCGGTGAAGAGCGTCCGCTCGCCGATGCCCAGCCCGGCCTCGTCGGGGTCGTCCGTGCCGGACTCCACCTCCGGCCGGCTGGCGTCGACCCAGAAGCAGACGTGGGTGTCCGCCCCGAGCTCCTCGACGATCTCGACCGAGACGTCGATCCTCGGCAGCTCAGCCCGCTCGCCCTCGGCGTCGGAGAACGCCTCGGGGCGGATCCCGAGGATCACGGGGCCGTCGCGCTCGGGCCGGCGCGTGGGCTCGAGCGGCAGCGCGTACTGGCCGAAGCGCGCGACGTCGCCATGGATCGTCGCCTCGACGAGGTTCATCGCAGGCGCACCGATGAAGGCGGCGACGAACACGTCCCGCGGGTGCGCATAGAGCTCCTGCGGCCGGTCGACCTGGACGACCGCCCCGTCGCGCAGAACGGCCACGCGCTGTCCCAGCGTCATCGCCTCTGTCTGGTCGTGAGTGACGTACACCGTCGTGACACCGAGCTTCGCGTGGAGCTGGGCGAGCGATGCGCGCATTCCGACGCGCAGCTTCGCGTCGAGGTTCGAGAGCGGCTCGTCCATCAGGAACGCCCGCGGCTCTCGCACGATCGCGCGTCCCATCGCGACCCGTTGGCGCTGGCCGCCCGAGAGCTGCGCGGGCTTTCGGTCGAGGAGCTCCTCCAGGCCCAGCAGCCGCGCGACCTCGGCGACGCGCTCGCGCGACTCCTGTTTGGGCGCGCGTCGAACTTTCAGGCCGTAGCCGAGGTTCTCGCGAACGGTCATGTGCGGATAGAGCGCATAGCTCTGGAAGACCATCGCGATGTCGCGGTGGCGTGGCGCAAGGTCGGTGACGTCCACCTCGTCGATCAGGATCGTCCCGTCGGTGACCTCCTCGAGCCCCGCGAGCATCCGCAACAGCGTCGACTTCCCGCATCCGGACGGGCCGACGAGCACGAGGAACTCGCCGTCCGCAATGGAGAGGCTGACGTCGTCCACCGCGACGACGCCGTTGCCGAAGACCTTCGTGACGTGGTCGATCTCGATCGTCGCCATGTGCCTTACCGGGGCCTCAGCATAGTCGTCCTCCGGACAGTTCAGGACCAGCGCGGCGCGCAGTATGCCATATTGGTCTTGACCACTCAAGCCTCCGGAGCGTAGACTGGCGCTCGTGACGGGGCGCACGACCGCAGAGACGCCATTCGACGAGCTGGAGACCGAGGCCCGCGACCCGTCGGCGGCGGATCTCGATCTGCAGAGCACTGCCCAGCTCGTCGCGCTGATGAACGAGGCTGACGCCGGCGTCCCCACCGCCGTGGCGCGGGCCGCGGACACGATCGCCGCTGCGATCGACGCGGTTGTCGAGCGGCTCGCGGCCGGAGGCCGGCTCGTCTACGTCGGCGCGGGGACGTCGGGACGGCTCGCGGTCGTCGATGCGGCCGAGTGCGAGTCGACGTTCGCCGTCCCTCCCGGGCGTGTCGTCGCCCTGATCGCAGGCGGGGCTGCCGCGACTGCCACCGCGCAGGAGGAGGCGGAGGACGACCGAGAGGCGGGAACCAAAGCGATCCACGCGCTCGGGGTCGACTCGGCCGACGCCGTCGTCGGGCTGAGCGCGAGCGGTCGCACGCCGTACGTCGTGGCCGCCCTCGACGCGGCACGCGGGGCCGGGGCGACCACCGTCGCGATCGTCTCGGTCGAGGGCTCGGAGCTCGGCGCCGTCGCGGCCCACGAGATCGTCGTCCTCGTCGGTCCCGAGGTGATCGCCGGCTCGACGCGGCTCAAGGCGGGCACGGCGCAGAAGCTCGTCCTCAACATGATCTCCACGATCGCGATGATCCGGCTCGGCAAGACCTTCGGCAACCTGATGGTCGACGTCGTCGCGACGAACGACAAGCTGCGCGCGCGTGTTCGCAGAATCGTCGCCGCGGCCAGCGGCGCCTCCCCGGATCGCGTCGAGGCGGCGCTCGACGAGGCCGACGGCGATGCGAAGGTGGCGATCGTCGCGCTCGCGCGCGGAGTCGACGCCGCGACGGCACGCGGGAGGCTCGAGGAGACGGCGGGAGACGTGAGGAAGGCTCTGGCGCCGTGAGGCTCGGCGTCGAGGCAGCGCTCGTCGACGGCGCGCTCGTGCCGGGGGACGTCGCGATCGAGGGTGACCGGATCTCGGCCGTCGGCCTCGATCGAAACGGCGGACGCGGGATCGCCTCGCCGGGCTTCGTCGACCTGCAGGTGAACGGCTTCGCCGGCGTCGACTTCCTCGGCGCCGACGCGGACGGCTACACGACGGCCGGCGACGCGCTGCTGGACACGGGCGTGACGTCCTACCTGCCGACGTTCATCACCTCGGCGGAGGACGTCCTGCTCGACGCGCTCCGTGCGGTTCCGGACACGCGCGGCCCGCGGATCCTCGGCGTCCATCTCGAGGGCCCGTTCCTCTCGCCGCTCCGGCTCGGCACCCACGGCCGAGGTGGCCGCCGCGACCCGGATCCGGCGCTGCTCGACCGCCTGCTCGAGGCCGGGCCGGTTCGGCTGATGACCCTCGCGCCCGAGCTTCCGGGCGCGCTCGACCTGATCGGCCTGCTCCAGGCGCGTGGGATCGCCGTCTCGCTCGGACATTCCGATGCGACAGCGGCCCAGGCGCGCGCGGCCTTCGACCGGGGCGCGCGGACGGTCACGCACGTGTTCAACGCGATGCGGCCGTTGCTCCATCGCGACCCGGGGATCGTCGGAGCTGCGCTGACCCGCCCCGACGTCGTCTTGCAGGCGATCGTCGACAACGTCCACCTGGACCCAATGATCGTCAGGCTCCTGTGGTCGGTCGGGGCCGGCCGCCTCGCGCTCGTCACGGATGCGATGGCGGCCGCCGCGCTCGGCGACGGGACGTACGCGCTCGGGGACGTCGAGGTCATCGTCGCCGACGACGTCGTCCGCCGCGAGGACGGCGTGCTCGCCGGGAGCACGCTGACGATGCCGCAGGCCGTGCGCAACCTCGTCGCGGCAGGGGCACCGCTCGAGTCGGCGCTGGAAGCCGCGTCGACGGTGCCAGGTCGGGTGCTCGGCATCCCTGGCCTCGGTCGGCTGTTCCCCGGCGGGCCGGCCGACGTCGTCGTGCTCGACGACCGCATCGAGGTCGTCCGCGCGATCGTCGGGGGCGAGACGCGTGTCGCAGGCTGACCCGCTTCCCCCTGCCGGGGCGCCCGGTGCACGGTTTCTCGCGGAGATCCACGAGCAGCCGGCGGCGCTGCGGCGCCTCCTCGCGCACGACGATGCGATTGCCCGTGCAGCCGCGCTCGCGCTCGAGCGCGATGCGCGCCTGATCCGGCTCGTCGGCCACGGCTCGTCGGACAACACCGCGTCGTACGGGATCTACGCGTTCGGACTCCTGCCCCGCTGGACGGCGATGCGCGATGCGATCACGCTGACCGTCCACTACGACACGCCGCTCGACATGTCGGGCTCGACCGTGATCGGCCTCTCGCAGTCGGGCCAGACACCAGACGTCGTCGAGTACGTCGCCCGCGCGCGTGCCGCCGGCGCGCTCACGATCGCGGTGACGAACGACCCGGGCTCGGAGCTGGCGACGACCGCCGAGGTCGCGATCCCGCTCTCCGCCGAGCCCGAGCTCGCCGTGGCGGCCACGAAGACGTACGTGAACACGCTCGCGGTGCTCGCGCTCCTCGCAGGGCACCTCGCCGGCAGGGGCGCGGAGGTGTCGGCCGGGATCCGACGGGCGAGCGAGCAGCTGGAAGAGGTGCTGCCGGCCCTCGAGCGGGCGGCGGCGGGAATGGTGCTCCCGTTCGTCTACACGGGCCGGATGTTCGTGATCGGCCGCGGGGTGGAGTTCGCGACCGCCCGGGAGATCGCTCTGAAGCTCCTCGAGACGTGCCGGGTCGCCGCGGAGCCGCTCACGGCCACCGACCTCGCGCACGGGCCGGTCGCGGCGCTCGATCCGCTCTTCCCGGTCTGGGCGATCGCCTCGCCCGACGCGACGCTCGCGCCCGTGCAGGAGGCCGCGGCGCGCGCCCGCGCGATGGGCGCGACGCTCGTAGCGAGCGGCACCGCCGCAACGGAGCTCGACGGGGCGGCGTACGTCCTGCCGGTGCCGTCGCCGACTCCGCCGCTCCTCTCCCCCCTCCTCTCCGTCGTCCCCGGGCAGCTCTTCGCCTGGGCGCTCGCGTGCGCGCGCGGCCTCGATGCGGACGCCCCGCACGGCCTCGCCAAGATCACGTTGGCGCGCTGACGCCTCGCGCTCCGGCGCCGGGAGGCACCTCGTTACGCTGCCGCGGTGACCAGGTTCTGGCACCCCGTCGCGGACATGTCCGCGGTCGCCGCCTCGGGCGAGCTCGTCCTCGAGCGCGCCGAGGGCGTGCACGTCTGGGACGAGTCGGGTCGGCGCTACCTCGACGCGACCGGGGGGCTCTGGTACTGCAACGTGGGCTACGGCCGCGACGAGATCGTCGACGCGGCGATGGCGCAGATGCGGCGGCTGCCGGCCTACTCGCACTACGGCGACGTGTCCTCGCGCACGACGACGGACCTGGCCGAACGGATCGCCGCCATCGCGCCGATGGACGACGCGGTCGTGTTCTTCGCGAGCGGCGGTGGCGAGTCGGTCGAGACCGCCGTGAAGCTCGCCCGGCGGTACTGGAGCCTCGTCGGCCGTGACGAGAAGACCATCGTGATCTCGCGGGAGCGCGCCTACCACGGGCTCGCGGGGTACGGCACGTCGCT
>Ga0070681_10002998_pt1 | contig 15667 bp, 18 predicted proteins | sample KBSC83BmetaG_FD_65650 | JGI IMG/M metagenome (GOLD analysis project Ga0070681, IMG submission 65650) | Corn rhizosphere microbial communities from Kellogg Biological Station, Michigan, USA - KBS C8-3B metaG | ecosystem: Host-associated > Plants > Roots > Rhizosphere | place: USA: Michigan...
GTCGCGGGCCGTACTATTCCCGCGCCGAGGATGTTTTCAGTCCACCGGAGCTTTCGAAGATATTTCCCTCGACGAAGCCGGGCAACCCATCGCGCAAAAACGGCGCATCGCCGAAGGCGGCCATCAGCCGGCGCCTCAGCTCGCCTTCCGCCTCGCGCGCGGTGCGGGATTCGATCGCGGCGTTTGCCGCTTCGGCCGCGACGCTGACGCTGACGCCCCTCACGATGCGTTTCACCAGCGGCACCGCGCGTCCGGCAACGCTCAGTGACCGGACACCCAGTCCAATCAGAGCGAACGCCATCAGCGGCTGAGAAGCCATCTCGCCGCAGACCGCGACTTCCAGCCGGTGGGCGACGCCGACGTCGACGATTCGCTTGATGAGCGTGAGCACCGCCGGGTGCAGCGGCGTGAAGCGGGCGGCGAGGGTGGCGCTCCCGCGATCGACCGCGAGCGTGTACTGCACGAGATCGTTGGTACCGATGCTGAAGAACGACACGTCGTCGACCAGAGTGTGCACGGAAAGCGCCGCCGCAGGGGTCTCGACCATCACACCAAGGGGAAGATCGTGGCGATACGGCACCCCACGCGCGTCGAGCTCGTGCGCTGCTTCGTTCAGCAGGTGCTTCGCCTGCTTTACCTCATCGAGGGTGATGATGAGTGGAAACATGATCCTGACGTCGCCGTGCATCGCTGCGCGCAGCAGGGCCCGGAGCTGGGTCTTGAACAGCTCCGGCTCGTCGAGACACATCCTGATCGCGCGCCAGCCAAGGAACGGGTTGGGATCGGTCGGATACCCGCCGACTGGAAGCTTGTCGCCGCCGACATCGAAGGTGCGAATGACGACCGGACGTCCACCAAACGCTTCGACGACGTGCCGGTAGGCGCGGTACTGCTCTTCCTCGTCGGGCATGGTGGCGCGACCGACGACCAGGAATTCGGTCCGCATCAATCCCACGCCTTCCGCTCCGCTGCGCGCGGCGAAGTCCGCTTCCTCGGGCAGGTCGACGTTCGCGCGTAGCGTCACCCAATGCCCATCGAGGGTAACGGAGTCAGCGACAGAAAGTGCCTGGAGCTCTTTGTCTTCCAGCGCTTCGACCGCGCGCCGCTCGCGGTAGATCTTGATCTGGGTAGGTGTCGGATCGATCACCAGCACGCCTGACGTGCCGTCCAGGATCACGTGCTCGTTGCCCTTCAGCTGGTCCGTCGCTTCGCGAAGACCGACGACGGCCGGCAGTCCGAGCGATCGCGCCAGAATCGCGACGTGGGACGTGCGCGTGCCGGCGTCGGTCGCAATGCCGATGATCGCCTCCCGATCGAGCTGCACGGTGAGGCTCGGTGTCAGATCGTGGGTGACCAGAATCTTGTTCGATCCCTTGGGCAGATCGACCGGATCGTGGTCCGGCAGGCCGAGGAGGATCGAAAGCACCCGAATGTGGATGTCGATGAGATCGCCCACTCTTTCGCGCAGCATTGGACGCGCGTGACCCGCGAATTGCTGGCGCCACTCGAACAACACGAGGTCAAAAGCCTTTTCTGCGCCGAGGTTCTGGTGAATCAGCTCTTCGACCTGGCGCGCTAGCACGGCGTCGTCGAGGATCGAGATCTGGACGTCGAAGATCGCCGCCTCTTCGGGTCCGGCGTTTTTTTCGGCGCGGGCGCGAACCTGCTCCAGCCTTTCCTTCGCCTGCTTGAGCGCGGCATGAAAGCGGTCGATCTCGGCTGCTACGGCTTCGTCTGGGATAATCCGATGGCGGACGTCCGGCACTTCCCAGCGCAGGAGATGGACTGGTCCATCGACAATTCCGGGAGACGCGGGCATTCCCGCGATTCCCTTCGCCATCAGCTCTCCCCGAACTTGTTGTCGATCACGGCCTGCAGCGCGTCGAGCGCCTGCTCGGCGTCTTCGCCGGTCGCCTTGATCGTAATGGTCGAGCCGAACTCGGCGGCGAGCATCATTACGCCCATGATGCTCTTGGCATTCACCTCGAGATCGTCACGCACGATGGTGATGCTGCACTTGAACTTCCCGGCCGTCTTCACGATCTCGGCGGCGGGACGAGCATGGATACCCAGCTTGTTGACGATCTTTACGTCGCGCTCTGGCATCAGGTGATTACCGAGTAGAGAACGAACACCGCGAGAACGCCCAGCGCGACGCGCCAGCCCTCGGCCTGCTCCCGCAGGCGCGCGAGAAGAAGTATCCCAAGAAAGGCCGCGCCGATAATTCCGCCGGCCAACGCTCTGCCCGGACCCGCTACTCGCTGCAAAGCCAGCGGCAGCGAGAGTCCGGAGACGAACGCGGCAGCGCATGCGATGTACTGCGGGCCCTGCCGCAGCACCGGATTGCCAAGTGCGGGTGCGACGTTGAGACCGCGCGAGAGACCAATTCGAAGTCCCCATGCCCTGAGGAGAAGGTGCCCAGCGTTGTACAACAAGAGAAATGTACCAACCACTGCCAGTGCCGACCCCCCCGCCCCATAAACTCCCATCGCAACGACTGAGCAGAACGGCAGCCAGCTCGCCCATACCAGTCTGTCGCCGACGCTCCCGAGCGGACCCGCCAGCGCCGTTCGAAATCGCTCGATACGCGCTGGCTCGACCCCCTCGAGCTCGGCTCGCGTGAGGGCACCGATCGCGACCCCAGCCAGATAAGGATGCGCGTTGAAGTACCGAGACTGGCGAGCGAGTGCGGCGCGGTACGCAGCGCCGCCCGGGCCGCCGGGGAGGTATCTGAGGGCCGGCTCGATGGCGAAGCCGATGCCGGTGCCGTTCAGGGTCTCGTAATTCCAGGAGCCTTGAAGCGCGAGCAGGCGGAAATACATCGCCGTCCGCACGTGGAACGGCAGTTTGGGCATGGAGGTGGTCCCGAGCGGGCTGGTCATCTCGTCACCAGCAAAACGCTCCAGGCCACAAGGCCAGCCAGGAAGAACCAAAGGACATGGCGGACCGAGTGGTACACTTTCCAGAGCGCGCCACCGGCGACGACAGCCGCGATCACCACGACCACCGCCCGCGACGCAGCCGACTCGCTTCCCCACACCGCCACGATCGCGCGCACAAGTGGCGCAAAAATCATCATCGCGGTGAGCGTCACCAGCGCGCCACGCAAAAGATCCATGGACATTCCAGAGAGATGCAGCGACATCAAGGCGTCGCGCGATCCTTCCTCGATGCGATCGCGCGACTTCTCGAGGCGGCGCGCTATGAATCGCCGCAGCACCACCATGCTCCAACCGCTGATGCTCGCCGTGAGCAGCGCCGCCAGCATCGACGCCGGAAGCGCGCCCGGCATCCCCGGCGATTGAGCGGAGAAAAGAGCGCCGCCGACGACGCCGGCTGAACCCCACTCGGGGTAGCGGGACGCGCCGAACGGCAGCGTGTCGAGGGCGATCAGCTCCAGGACCACTCCAATCAGCAATCCGGAGCCGGGATGGCCTATCAACCCGCCTGAAAGTGTCGCCGCGACGATGGGCCGTGAGATCATCGCCTGGGGAAAGCTCACCACGTCGAGACCGAGCAGCGCCCCAAGAAGTGCAATCGGCAGTGCTTCGATGAGGCTCAATTGGCCTCGCCCTCGAGAACTTCGGCGAGGGGCACCGCGCGCGCAGACGGAACGTCCTGCGCCGTTACCTCGACGCCGGCGGATTCGATCTCGCGGAGCTGATTCTCTTCGTCGGGGGTGAGGAAGATGTAGCGCAGCTTGGCAGAGCGGCCGGCCCGATGATGAATTCCGCCGAGGTTGACACTACCGATCGCTTTCACGGATTTCACCAGGCGGTGCATGCTGGTGATGTCCCCGGTAATGAGAATTCCGGGGCGGGGATCTGCCTCCCACCGGGAGTGCTCGCGGATGGCGCTGTCGACGTTGGCGAAAAAAATCTCGATTCCTGGCGGGACGGCCATCCGGTAAAGCTCCTTTTCCCAATCGCTCGACGCGACGAGATCGTCCATGAGCACCATGAAGCGCGCGTTGAGCGGCTGGCCCCAGCCAACCACCACCTGGCCGTGAATGAGGCGGTCGTCGATCCGGTAGAGGTGAATGCCCATCAGCGGCCGACCACGATCAGCGATGCTTTCCCTCTCTCGGCGGCGGCCCGTGCGGCCTCGGTTGGAGGTACCGAGGTGTTGAAAACGAAATCCAATAGCGTGGCCAGGTTGACTCCGCTGACGAGGACGAGTCCGGGCTCGTCCCTGACGATGCGCCGCGCCGCGATGGTGGCGCTGCCGGCGGGAAGATCGGTGAAGATGACCCGCGCGCCGGTGGTCGAAAGCTGATCGCGAATGGCGGACTCGATATCCTCGGGCGTCATCCCCATCATCGACATTACCACCAGCTTGTCCGCCATCCCGCAGATCTGGCCGACTGCCGACACGAGGCCGCCGGCAAACTCGCCGTGCCCGACTACGATTGCGCGCGGGTTCCGGGGTGCGCCCCCCGTCTCATCATTCATGATCTTCCTGAAGGTACTCGCGAATGTTGTTCGCGGCCGCGGTCTTGAGCCGGCCGACGAGCCGTTCGTTGAACGCCTCGGCGGCGTTGACACCCGAATACCGTAGAAGATGGTTCAGCGCGATTACCTCGGCTATGACGGTGATGTTCTTGCCCGGGTTGAGAAACACCGTGATCTTCGGCAACTCGACGTCGAGAATGGTCGTCGTCGCGACGTCGAGCCCGGTGCGGTCGGCGACGGCGTGCTGATCCCATTCCTCGAGATTCACCACGACCTCGATGCGCTTTTGCTGGCGCACCGCGCGAATGCCGAAGATGGCAGGGATATCGATCAGGCCGACGCCCCGAATTTCCATGTAGTGACGCTGCATCTCGTGACCACGGCCGATCAGAACGTCGTTCCCGCGTTTGCTGGTGATGACGAGATCGTCGGCGACGAGCCGATGGCCCCGCTCGACGAGATCGAGCACGCACTCGGACTTGCCGATTCCGCTCTTGCCGCTGAAGAAGACGCCGACGCCGAAAACATCGGCGAGTGATCCGTGCAGCGACACCGTTGGCGCGAACTCCATCTCGAGGACGGGCTTGATGCGCCGATAGAACTCCGCGGTCTTGAGCTTGGTCCGGATGACCGGGACGCCGGCCGCAGCCGCCGTCTCCTTGAGCCCAACTGGAAGTCGCTGACCTTTGGTGACGAAGACGGCGGGAATCGGGAACGAGAAGAAGAGCTCGAGCACGCGCCTGCGATTTTCGGGACTCAGAGAAGTGAGATAGGTGATCTCGGTCTCACCCAAAACCTGGAGGCGACCCGCGGAAAAGCGCTTCACGTATCCAGCCAAAACGAGGCCGGGACTCGAGACTTCTGCGTTGGCAACGGCGCGATCGTGGCCGCTGCCAGGCTCGATTTCCTCGAGCTGCAGAGTTCCGCGCAGTCGGTCGATAAGCTGACCGACGGTTACGCGTGCAGGCGCCACTGTCTCTCCGTTATATGCTCATTGGTCATTCGCAATCACTTCCTCCAAGTGCGACAGCGTCTCCTTGGCCGCGCGTTCCCAGGTGAACGTTTCGGCGAACCGTCGCCCCGCCGCACCGAGAACATTCACCCTGTCTGCTGATTGTACCAAGCCTCTCATCGCGGCGGCCATGGCAAGCGGATCATTCTGCGGTACGAGAAAACCGGTCTCACCATCGAGCACCGACTCCCGGATTCCAGGAGAGTTCGCAGCAATCACCGGTGTGCCACACGCTGCCGCCTCGAGATTGCTGATGCCCCACCCTTCCTTTGGCGATGCAAGAACCGATGCCCATGCCCGCCGCAGAAGATGCACCTTCTGATCTTCCGGCACGAAGCCCAGAAATTCGACGCTCCCCGACACGCCAAGAGATTTTACCAGAGCCTCGAGGCTGCCGCGATAGTCACCGGTCCCGGCGATCTCGAGCTTCGCACCCGGGACGCGCAGCGCAGCGAAGGCACGGATGACGTCGTCGACGCGCTTGTACTTCTTGAGCCGCCCGAGATACACGAATAGCGGAGTCGGTGAACGCTCGGCGGGATTGGGGGTGAGCCGCGCGGAATCGACTCCGTTGTAGATGACGCGAATGGAATGGCGTGGAATGCCCCGGCTGACAAGATCGTCGGCGGTGCTGACGCTGACGGCCTCGAAGGGAACGTCGCGATAAATCGCGCCGAGCGGCCGCTCCGACAACCAGACTGCCGCCGCAACCGGTAGCGATGCCTCCCGAAAGACCGTCCCGCCGAAAAGATGGTGGACGAGCGCGACCAGCCTTTTCAGGCCCCAGAGAGGCGTGTACAGCGGAACCTTGTTCAGATCTTCGACAACGACGTCGTAGTCACTGGATGCCAGGTGTCGATTGAAGTAGCTGCGCGCGACGAAGGGGAAAGTGTTGCGGCCGCCGGTGCGGTGGACATCGATGCCGTCGAGATTCGCGCGTGGCGCCGCGTCGCGCCAGGAGCTGCAGAGCAGGTCAACCGAGTGCCCGCGCGCAACGATCCGCCTGAAGACTTCCTGCAGATGCAGCTCGGCGCCACCGGCCTGGGGATTGGTGAAGTCCTGCCAGTTGATGACGAGTATCCGCACTAGATCATGCCGGCCTGTCGGGCAAAAGCATCCAGCACGCCGTTCACGAACTTCGCGCTGGCCGAGGTGCCGAACCGCTCGGCGAGACGCACCGCTTCCTGGATCGCGACACGCGGCGGGGTGTCACCCTTGAGAAGCTCGGCGGCGCCAAGCCGCAGCACCGAGCGCTCGATCGCGCCCAGACGCTCGAGACGCCAATTGGTCGTCAGCTCGGCGAGTTTGGTGTCGAGCTCGTCGCCGGTGCTAACGACCTCCCGCACCAGCAGTCCCGCGAGCCGGCGCTCCTCGGGCGCGACGGCGAGGTCATCCCAGACCTGAGTGGCGACACGATCCAGATTCTTTCCACCCCGCATCTCGCACGCGTAGAGCGCCTGTAGCGCCCGCGCGCGGGCGCGGCTTTCAATCCGCATCGCCAGGGTCGAGCCGATTGAGGAGATCGACCATCTCGAGCGCGGCGACTGCCGCGTCGTAACCTTTGTTGCCGTGCGCGCCGCCGGCGCGCTCCTCCGCCTGCTCGTCGGTATCGCAGGTGAGCACGCCGAACCCGATCGGTGTCTCGGTCTCGGCGCTCGCGGCGGCGAGACCGCGCGATGCCTCGCCGGCGATGTAATCGAAGTGCGCGGTGTCACCCCGAATCACGGCCCCGACGGCGACGAGGGCATCGTAGCGCTCACTCGACAGGAGCCACCGGGCAGCGATGGGAAGCTCCCACGCGCCCGGAACCCAGACGACGTCGATATCCTCGAATACCACGCCCGACTCGACGAGCGCCTGCATCGCACCGTCGACCAGTTTTTTTACAATGGGCTCGTTGAAGCGGCTGGCGAGGACCGCCATGCGGCGGCCCGCACCACTTGGTAACCCCTGGAACTCCGGCATTTACGAGGCGAAGAGGTGTCCCAGCTTCGCCCTCTTGGCTTCGAGGTAGCTCGAGTTCTCGTCGTGCGCGATGGAGATGATCGGCACGCGCTCGTCGATGGTCAGCCCGTAACCCTCGAGGCCGACCAGCTTGCGCGGATTGTTGGTGATGGGCCTGATGGTCTTGAGGCCAAGGTCGAGCAGAATCTGCGCGCCGATGCCGTAGTTGCGGAGATCGGGCTTGAATCCCAGTCGCTCATTGGCTTCGACCGTATCGATGCCCTGATCCTGGAGCTCGTACGCCTTGAGCTTGTTCAGCAAGCCGATCCCTCGACCCTCCTGGTCGAGGTAGACGATGACGCCCTTCCCTTCCTTGGCGATCATCTTCATCGCTGTCTCGAGCTGCCAGCCGCAATCGCAGCGGAGCGAGTGGAACACATCGCCGGTCAGGCATTTCGAGTGCATTCTCACCAGCACGCTTGAGTCGCCAGCGACGTCGCCGTGAACGAGCGCAATGTGCTCGTGCGGATCGACATCGTTCTGGTAGCCGACGACTTTCCAGGTGCCGAGCTCGGTCGGCAGGCGCGCTTCAGCGACGCGATGCACCAGCCGCTCGGTCTGCAGACGGTAGGCAACGAGCTGCGCGACGGTGATGAAGGTGAGACCGTGTTCCTGGGCGAAGCGCTCGAGCTCGGGACGACGGGCACTCGAGCCATCCTCGCTCAGGATCTCGCAGATCACGCCCGCGGGAGTAAGTCCGGCGAGGCGCGCAAGGTCGACGGCGGTCTCGGTGTGGCCGACACGCTGGAGCACCCCGCCATCGCGCGCGCGGAGCGGAGGAACGTGGCCAGGCCGGCGAAGATCGGTTGGAACGGTGTTGGGGTCGACGGCGACGCGGATGGTACGGGCACGGTCCTGCGCACTTACACCGGTCGTGACGCCGAACCGTTCGTCGGCATCGATGCTGATGGTAAACGCGGTGCGATACTCGTCGGTGCTGACTTCGCTTTGCGGCGCGAGCTCGAGGTAGTCGGCACGCTCATTGGTAAGAGCGAGACAGATCCAGCCGCCCGCTTTCCGGATCATGAAGTTGATCATCTCGGGCGTGACGAGGTCGGCCGCGCAAATGAGATCGCCCTCGTTCTCGCGATCCTCATCGTCGGCGACGACGATCATCCTGCCGGCTTTGATGTCGGCGATTGCCTGTTCGACGGTTCCAAACTGCATAGCGCTCAATGCTCCAGCGAGTAATCGGTCAGTGAATTTACCCCCGAAGCCTCACGCAGGTAGGGCTCCAGCAGGCGTCGTACGTGTTTGGCGACGATGTCGGCCTCCACGTTGACGCGGGATCCAGGCGCGAGCTCCGAGAGAGTGGTGTGGCGCAGGGTGTACTCGATCAGCGACAGCTGCAGTGATCCAGCACGCAGATCGTTGACGGTGAGGCTGACGCCATCGATCGCTACCGAGCCATGCAGGACGAATAGCGGGTCGGCACCCGACGGTAGCGCGACGTCTATCAGGACAGCGTCCCCGACCCTCTCGACTGCCGTCACACGGCCGACGAAATCGACGTGACCCTGGACGATGTGCCCACCCAAACGATCCGAGGCGCGGAGGGCGCGTTCCAGATTCACTCGCGACCCTTTTTTCCAGGTTCCAAGGGTGGTCCGCTCCAACGTCGTCGACACGGCGGCGACATCGAACCAGCCAGGCCCGAATTCGCGCACCGTGAGGCAGGCACCATTGAGGGCGATACTTTCTCCGTTCACCAGATCCGCGAAGTCGGCGCGGATGCGAAGCTCACGCCCGGCGTCCGTCTGCCGCACGCTCTCGATTTCTCCAACCTGCTCGATCAATCCGGTGAACATTCAGACCTCACGCAGCGCGTATTCGGTCATGACGTCCTCTCCGAAGCTGGACTTCCTGACTACGCGCGCTCTGCCGATGCGACCTCGAAGATCTTCCGGGAGCCCGGTGAACGGGCTGACTCCCGAATCACCGAGAGTGATCGGTGATTGAAAGATAATCAGTCGGTCCACCAGGCCCTGACGCAGAAATTGCTGCGCGACTCGCGCGCCGCCTTCTACAAACAGGTGTTGAACGCCGAATCCGTGGAGCGCGCCAAGCGCCTGCTCGAGATCTTCCGCCTCGAAGACATCGACTCCAGCGTTGTGCAGCGCGGCAAGGCGCGCGACAGCCGGGTGGTGCGCAAAAATCATGGTCGGCGTTTCTCGCGCCGTGAGAACGAGCTTCGAGCCGAGTGGTGTATCAGCATTGCGGTCGAATACGACGCGCGCCGGCGCGATCCGTGGCCGCGCCGATCCGCGCGCGGTCAGCTCCGGATCGTCGGCAAGCACGGTCCCGACGCCAACCGCGATTGCATCGACATTGGCGCGAAGGCGATGAACTTCCTGGCGGGATTGCTCGTTGGTGACCCAGCGCCGCTTGCCAGACGGATCGTTCATCTTCTCATTAGCGGAGAGCGCGAGCTTGAGGGTCACCCACGGCCGGCCCGGATTAGTCGCGGCAAAAAAGAAGGGCGCATTGAGCTCGAGCGCTGCCGGCTCTTCCACCGCGAAATCGACTTCGACGCCGAAATCGGCGAGGTGACGAGCGCCTCCGCCCGCAAGAGCCGTGGGGTCGGCGGCCGCGATCACGACTCGCTTGATGCGCGCTTGCAAGATTGCTTCGGTACATGGCGGGGTTTTGCCGAAGTGATTGCAGGGCTCGAGGGTTACGTACATCGTCGCGCCACGGGCGCGATCGCCCGCCGCTTTCAACGCAACAATCTCGGCGTGGGGATCGCCGTAGCGCGCGTGGAATCCCTCCCCGACGACGACGCCGTCGCGAACGACAACAGCGCCGACCATTGGGTTCGGCGCTGTTTGACCCCAGCCTTGTTCGGCCAGGGCTAGCGCGCGACGCATGAATTCCGCGTCGCGCTCGTCGTTAGAATCCGAATCGGAATCCGACCGATCCGTAGAGTCTGGAATCGGCTGGCTGCTTGCCATTGAAAGTGTTGTAGGTGTTGATCGTGCCGCCCGAGACCTGTCCAATTTCCGCGTTGAGCTTGAAGAGCAACAGGTTCATCGACAGATCGCCGAAGATGTTGGTTCTGGTCAGACTCTGCGAGATCGATACCGGGCCCGCGTTTGCCGCTGAGGTCGGCGGCACGCTGCGCGCCGCTACGTGCGCGCCGATATCGGTCGATGCATCGTACTTGTCCTGACCGAAGCCGGCCGCGAGCCCGAAGATCAGCAGGCTCTTGCTCGCGGTAACGCGCCACGCCTTTGTCTTCAGGCTGAGGTTGTTGACGTAGAGCGAGTCACCGCCGTTCGCGCCGGTGATGTTGAGGGTGGGCAGGTCACGCACGAGATAGCTGACCGCAACACCGGGAACCAGCAACGACTCCTGAAGGATCCCGACACGCGCGCCGTATCCGAGCTTGAGAGAGCCGTTCGGTACCTTGACGCTCACGCCGCTGTTATCGAACTCGGGCACGTACGAAGCGCTGACCAGTACATCGACGCCGCCGACATTGGTAAGGGCGAGCGGAATGCCCTTGAAGATGCCAATCGCGAGATCAGCTGTCGGCATCGGTAGATACTGGTCCTTGGTCTGGAACTGGTCGCTCTGCGCCCCGTTGACCGACGGCGTGACATCCTGAATCTGCGGCAGGCTGCCCTGCAGGACATTGACCCTGATGCCGGCTGAGAAGTGCCCGAGGCCGCCGAGGTTGCCACCCTGGCCGAGGGTCGGGTTGCCGCCGGCGATCATGGTGCCCAGCTGTGGGGCGAGATACTGAAAGAGGTCGATCGCTTTCTGACAAGCGTCCTGCGAGGCCCGCGTCTGATCCGGAACGCCGAGTCCGCTGACGGTGCCCGGCGGACAGCGCTGGGTATCGATTGCCTGGGCGCTTAGCGAAGTAGCGGCGAAAGTCGCCGCGGCGAACATAACGAACAAACGAGCTTTCATCGTTGATTCCTCAAGAAAGTATGACTGCCCCCGAGCCTGGCGTGAGCGATCCCAGCATCCATGCTTTCACACCAGCTGCGGCTGCTGCCGACATCACGGGCTCGGCGTCGAACCGCGCGCAGATGACCACCATTCCTACACCCATGTTGAACGTTCGGTACATCTCGGCGGGCTCGACTTTGCCCGCTTCCATCAGGACCCGAAACACTGTCGGGACCTTCCAGCTCTCGAGCTTCACCACTGCGTCCAGCGTTTGCGGCAGTGCCCGATCCAGATTCTCGAGCAATCCACCGCCGGTGATGTGCGCCATTGCATGCACCCGGTCGAGGACCGGCCTCAGTGACGGCAAATAGGTGCGATGCTCCGACAGAAGCACATCGGCAACGGTCCGACCTTCACCATCGGGGAACGGGTCACTCAAGTGAAGACGCAACCGGTCCACCACGATCTTCCGCGCCAGCGAGTAGCCGTTGGTGTGCAGCCCCGCGCTCTCCAGACCGATCAGCACGTCGTCTGGATTCACGCGAGCGGCGCCCAGCACCAGCTGCTCTTCCACATATCCGACGATGAACCCGGCCAGGTCGTAATCGGGTGGAGTGTACAAGCCCGGCATTTCCGCCGTTTCGCCCCCTATTAGCGCGCAACCGTTCTCGCGGCATCCCGCGGCAACGCCCGCGACTACCGCTCCGACGATGTCGGGCTCCAGCTTGCCAAAGGCAAGATAGTCCAGGAAGAAGAGCGGTTGCGCGCCCTGCACCAGGATGTCATTTACACAATGGTTGACGAGGTCGCGTCCGATCGTATCGTGGCGGCCCGCTTCGATGGCGATCTTGATCTTGGTTCCGACGCCGTCGGCGCTGGCGACGAGGATCGGCCGCTGGAGATTCGGCGGCATACGGAACATGCCGCCGAAGCCGCCGAAGCCGCCGACGACACCTTTGGTGAAGGTCGATTCAACCAGGCTCTTGATGCGCTGCTTCGCTGCGTTGGAGGCATCGATGTCGACGCCGGCGCTTCCGTAACGAAGCGCGTCGTCGATCACGACGGCAGCTCCTCTTCGAATGCGACGAGACGCCGCATGTCGCGCATCCGCTGCTCGATTTCGGTGCGGGTCACGGTCAACAGCCGCTCGATCGAGAATTTCTCGACGGCGAAGGAGCCCATCACCGAGCCGTAGATCACGGCTCGGCGCATGTTCGCCTCGCTCAGATCTCCTGTCGCGGCAAGGTAGCCAATGAAGCCACCGGCGAAGGAATCGCCGGCGCCGGTAGGGTCGAAAACGCTCTCCAGCGGGAACGCGGGGGCGAAGAAAATCGAGTTGTGATCAAAATAGAACGCGCCGTGCTCCCCCTTCTTGATGATGACGACCCGCGGACCGCGCGCCATGATCCACTGCGCGGCCTGAACGAGGTTGAATTTCTCGCTTAGCTGACGCGCTTCGGCATCGTTGAGGGTTACGAGATCGACGCGGGACAGGAGGTTCAACAGGTCCGGGCGACGGCTCTGAATCCAGAAATTCATGGTGTCGCAGGCGACCAGTCTCGGCTTCTCTACCTGTTCGAGCACATCCAGCTGCAGCCTCGGATCGATATTCGCCAGAAACAGATACGGCGACGACTTCAGCTTTTCCGGGATCTTCGGACTGAAATGGGAGAAGACTCCGAGATGGGTCTCGAGGGTCTCCGCGGAGTTGAGATCGTGGCGATAGCGGCCCCGCCAGCGGAACGATTGTCCCTCCGCGCGCTCGAGGCCGCTGAAATCGACGCCGCGTTTTTTCAGCGGGTCGAGCTTATCGATCGGATAGTCGGAGCCGACGACGCCGACCACGCTCACTTTGGTAAGCATGCTCGCTGACGCCGAGAAAAAGGTCGCCGAGCCGCCGAGGACGTCGTCTGCCTTGCCGAACGGCGTCTCGACGGAATCGAGCGCCACCGAACCAACCACGAGAACCGACATTCGTCGTTATTTCGCTGGAAAGATTGTCAGACTGCTAATGGTAACCGCGCAGTTCCATGGTGCAACTACATCCGCTCCGGCGCGGTTACACCAAGGATTTGCATGCCGTTGCGGAGCACGATTCGCGCAGCGCGGGCGAGTGCAAGCCGCGCCTTCGTCACTTCCGGCGCCTGCTCGAGGACGTGGTGCTTGTGATACCAGAGATGCGCGAGGCGCGCGGTGTCGAGGAGATAGGTCGCAATCCGGTGCGGCTCGAGGCTCTGTGCCGCGGATTCCACGAGGTCCGGGAAATCGACCAGCGCTTTGATCAGCTCCTGCTCTTCCCGCTCGCGCAGCACGCCAAAGTCCACTTCATCCGGTATAATCGTTTCCGGATCGATACCACCGACGCGGAAGATTCCGCACATCCGCGCGTGCGCCATCTGGATGTAGTAGACGGGATTCTCCTCGGACTGCGACGCTGCGAGATCGACGTTGAAGATCAGCTGCGAGTCGCTCTTCCGCATCAGGAAGAAGTACCGCACAGCGTCACGCCCAACCTCGTTGATCAAATCCCGAACGGTGACGTAGCTGCCGGCGCGCTTGGAGATCTTCACCTCTTCGCCATGTTTCATCACCGTCACCATCTGGTGGAGCACGTATTCCGGATAGTTGCGATCGACGCCCATGTCGAGCGCCTGCAGTCCGGCGCGGACACGGGTGACAGTGCTGTGGTGATCGGCGCCCTGAACGTCGATCGCCCGCCTGAATCCCCGCTTCCACTTGGTGACGTGGTACGCGACGTCGGGCAGAAAGTAGGTGTAGGTCCCGTCGCGCTTGCGCATCACGCGATCCTTGTCGTCGCCGAAATCGGTGGTGCGTAGCCATAGAGCCCCATCGTTCTCGTAGGTCTCGCCACTGGCAACGAGCAGGCGCACGGTCTCGTCGACCATTCCATCCGTGTAGAGCGAAGACTCGAGAAAGTATCGATCGAACCGGACGCCAAATGCCTGGAGATCGAGGTCCTGTTCCTTGCGCAGCTCACGCACGGCGAACTCGCGAACCGACAGGCCGTCGCTCGCCGCGACGTAGCGCTCGGCGAGCTCGCGAATGTAATCCCCGTGGTACCCGCCCTCGGGAATCTGCGCGGACCCGCCGGCCAGCTCCCTGATCCTGGCCTCAACGCTGGCAGCCAGGTTCTCGATCTGGACTCCAGCGTCGTTGTAGTAAAACTCGCGGGTCACCTGCCAGCCGGTGTACTCCAGCAGGGTCGAGATTGCGTCGCCGAGCGCTGCCTGTCGGCCGTGACCCACATGGAGCGGTCCGGTGGGGTTGGCCGAGACAAACTCGACATTCACGACTCTGCCCTGTCCGGCATTGCTGCGACCGTAGGTCTCGTCTGCGGCCAGAATGTCGCGCAGTCCTGAGGCGATAAGGGTCTCGTCGATCCAGAAGTTCATGAATCCGGGACCGGCGATGTCGATCTTCGATACTCCGGCATCAGCAAGCTTCATCGCGTCCCGCAATCGCTCGGCGATGTCCCGCGGTTTGGCGCGTAGCGGTTTGGCGAGGACCATCGCCAGGTTGGTCGCCCAGTCGCCGTGGGATTCGTCGCGCGGGCGCTCGAGCAGCGGGTTTACGTCCGCGGGCGCGCCGATGCTCTGCGCCGCCCGAATGAGCTCGGCGCGGATTTTTTCAACGGCTTTCATTCACCGCTTTTGGATTTGCCGCTTGGTTTCGATTCCGGCTTCACGGCCGGCTTGGTCTCAGCCGCTTTCGGCTCCGATCCGGATTTTGACTCGCTGGTCGATTTGGATTCGGAACTTTTTGGCTCGCCCTTGTTGGCGGCGGGCGGCGGAGTCTGGGACTTCTTACCGTCCTTGCCGTAGTCGGTGATATAGAATCCCGACCCCTTGAAGACCAAACCGGCGCCGCCGGAAAGCTGTCGCTCCGCGATGACGCCGCAGGTCGGACAGGCAACCTCCTGCGGAGCAGCGCTGATCGAGCGATAAAATTTTTCGAAGTCGTGGCCGTTAGGGCAACGAAACTCGTAGGTGGGCATGCTGGGGAGGGAGAGGCGAAGGCCGTATCGAAAGCTACCTAGACTGGAATAGTGCCTCAAGCGCGCGACGCGCAGTTAAACGGGCGGCTTGTAAAAACCCCAGTTGTCGGCGAGCACGCCGGAAATCTCACCGACGGTTGCGCGTGCACGCACCGCATCGATGATGGCTGGCATGAGATGCAGCGGCGCCGTTGGGTTCCCGGACCCCATTCGCAGCGCGTCGAGCGTCTTCCGTACGGCGCGGTCGTCACGCTTCTTACGCAGCGCCCTGACATTCCTTACCTGCTT
>Ga0070681_10002999_pt1 | contig 15667 bp, 16 predicted proteins | sample KBSC83BmetaG_FD_65650 | JGI IMG/M metagenome (GOLD analysis project Ga0070681, IMG submission 65650) | Corn rhizosphere microbial communities from Kellogg Biological Station, Michigan, USA - KBS C8-3B metaG | ecosystem: Host-associated > Plants > Roots > Rhizosphere | place: USA: Michigan...
GGCTCGCGCCGAAATGGCGGAGCATGAACCAGCCGCGCGCGGCCGTACGGATCGGCGAATTGTCGTAGACGACGATCCGCTGCTCACGGCCGATCCCGAGGCGCTCCATGGCGCGCCCGAATTCTTGTGCCGATGGGAGCATGTGCGGGGCGGGGTTGGAGCGGTCGGACAGCTCGTCGATGTCGAGGAAACGCGCTCCGGGGATGTGGGCCCGCAGAAATTCCGCGCGGCCGCTGCGGCCGGAGGCGGGCATGTGCCAGCTGGAGTCGACGATGACGAGTTCGGCATCGCCGAGGTGCTCGGCGAGCCATTCGGTCGAGACTAACGATTCCATTTCCTCAGAATAATCGACAAAGTGCCGTCATGGCGACCCGGGACATCAGGCTGCACCCGAGCTGGCTGGAGCGCATCGGGAGCGAGTTCGATGAGCCATACATGGGCGACCTCAAACGCTTCCTTGCCGCCGAGCGCGAGCGGGGGAAACGGATTTTCCCCAAGGGGTCGAACTGGTTCCGGGCGCTGGACCTGACCCCTCTCGACAAGGTGCGCGTGGTGATCCTCGGGCAGGATCCCTATCACGCCGAGGGACAGGCGCATGGTTTGTGCTTCTCGGTCCAGCCGGGGGTCCGCCCGCCGCCGAGCCTCGTCAACATCTACAAGGAGCTGGAGAGCGACCTCGGCATCAGGCCGCAACGCCACGGCTTTCTCGAACATTGGGCGAAGCAGGGCGTGCTCCTGCTCAACAGCGTGCTGACGGTCGAAATGGGCCAGGCCGCGTCGCACCGCGAGCGCGGGTGGGAGCGCTTCACCGACCGGATCATCCGCGAGGTGAATGCCAAGGAAGAGCCGGTCGTGTTCATGCTGTGGGGCAGCTACGCGCAGAAGAAAGGGGGATTCGTCGACCAGTCGCGGCACTTGGTGCTGAACGCGCCCCACCCGTCCCCGCTGTCGGCCCACAGCGGCTTCTTCGGCTGCCGTCATTTCTCGAAGGCGAACGCATTCCTCGAGAGCCACGGTCGCGGACCGATCGACTGGGCGTTGCCGGAGTGCGCCGCTGCCGGTTAAGAGCCGCGCATGGAAACCCGGCACCTTGGCCAGGCCAGCGCCCTGCCTGCTTCCCCCGACGAGGCGGTGCTCGATTACGTTCCGAACCCGCGCGACGATGCGCTCTACCTCGTGCGCTTCGCGGCCCCGGAGTTCACCTCGCTGTGCCCGGTCACCGGCCAGCCCGACTTCGCGCATCTCGTGATCGATTATGCGCCGGGCGAGACGATCGTCGAATCGAAGAGCCTCAAGCTGTTCCTCGGCTCGTTCCGCAGTCATTGCGGCTTCCACGAGGACGTGACGGTCGGCATCGGACAAAGGCTCGTGGCCGAGATGAGGCCCAAATGGCTTCGCATCGGCGGTTACTGGTATCCGCGCGGCGGCATGCCGATCGACGTCTTCTGGCAGAGCGGCGCTCCGCCCGAAGGCCTGTGGCTTCCCGATCAAGGAGTGCAGCCCTACCGCGGGCGGGGGTAAAAGGATGAGCGGGGGGCCAAAGGTCGCGATCCTCGGCGCCGGCTCGATCGGCTGCTTCATCGGGGGTGCGTGGCAGTCGGCGGGGCTGCCCGTGACCTATGTCGGACGCGCCAAGCTCGCGAAGGACATCGGCAAGCACGGCCTGACTCTGACCGACTATAGCGGATGGCAGGTGCGGCTGGAGCCGGGCAACGTCGACTTTCGCTGCCGTCCCGAGGCGCTCGAAGAAGCCGATGTCATCTGCGTCGCCGTGAAGAGCGCGGATACGGCGGAGGCTGCTGCCGAGATCGCGAAGCACGCGCACGAGGGCGCGACGGTCGTCAGCTTCCAGAACGGTATCAGCAACCTCGACGTGTTGGCGAAGGCGCTTCGCGGGCGGTTCGAGATCGCTCGGGGGAGCGTCGGCTTCAATGTCGCCTATCTCGGCAACGGGCGCTTTCACAAGGGCGTCGCGGGCCATCTCTGGAGCGAACGGCACGACGCGACGCAGGCGATCTCCGAGCGCGCCGGCACGGGCCCCGGGGCGCTGAAGCTGTCCGACGACATGCTCGGCCTCGCCTGGGGCAAGCTCCTCATCAACATGAACAATGCAGTGAACGCGCTGTCCGGCCGCACCCTCCGCGAAGAGCTTCGCAAGCGCGACTACCGTCGCGTATTCGCTGCCTCGGTCCGGGAGGGCCTTGGTTTGCTTCGCCGCGCGGGCATCGAGCCCGGCAGCCTGAGCCCGCTTCCGATCCGGTTGCTGCCGGCCATCCTCGAAACGCCCGACTGGCTGTTCAACAACTTGTTCTTCCGGATGTGGAAGATCGATCCCAAGGCGCGCTCGTCGATGAGCGACGACCTTGCCCTGGGCCGCAAGACCGAGGTCGATTATCTCAACGGCGAGATCATTCGGCTCGCAGATCAGCTCAGCATGGACGCCCCGGTCAACCGAGCGATCGCCGCCCTCGTGCACGAGGCCGAGGACGGAGCTGCGCCGCTCGCGCCCGCAGCGTTAAGACGCGCTGCGCTCGGCCGTTAGCGCGACGTTCGTCTCTCTCCGAGTCCAGGCATAGAAGCCGAGGACTACCACGGCGAAGATGAGGATTCCGAGCGGCACCGCCCACGGATTCTCGGCGACGAGTGCCAGCGGCGCGTCGCTCTGGGTAGCCCCGACGATCGACGCATAGACGACGCCCATGATGCTCTCGCCTACGATGAGCCCGGTCGCGAGAAGCACGCCCATTCGCTGCGCGAACTCGGGGTTCGACGTGCGCTTCGCCCATTTGTCGTAGAACCAGCCGAGTAGCGCGCCCAGCGGGACCAGCAGGGTCAGCGCCATCGGCAGATAGATGCCCATGCCGACCGCCAGCGGCGGAAGGCCGCCGCGCTTCATCTTCCGAAGTACCTCGTCGATGATGATGACGACGACGCCGATCCCCGCGCCGTACTCGATGAGCTTCCAGTCGAAGTTCCCGTTCAGAAGTCCTTGCGCGATGGCCGAGATGAGCGCCGCCTGCGGCGCTGCCAGCGCGTTGGCCTTCGCGCCGGGCGCGCCCTGGAAGGTGAAGGCGGTGTTGAGAAGGTCGAGCACGGGCGGGATGACGATCGCGCCGAAAATCACCCCGAGCACGAGGGCGACCTGCTGCCGCCAGGGGGTCGCGCCGACCAGCTCGCCGGTCTTGAGGTCCTGGAGGTTGTTGTTCGAGATGGTGGCGACGCCGAAAACGACGGCGGTCACGAACAAGGCGAAGGCGACAAGCGGCTTCGCCGTGTCCCCCGTGGCGTGCGGGAACAAGGCCGCGAGGATCAGCGCAATGCCGACGACGGATAGAATGCCAACGCCCGAAATCGGGCTGTTCGATGCGCCGATAAGCCCCGCCATGTAGCCGCACACGGCGGCGATCACGACTCCTGCGATCAGGATGTAGACGATGCTGAGCCCGATGCTTGCCACCGGACTGGCCGCGATCGGGCTCGGGTTCATGTTCGCGAAATAGTAAAGCAGCAGGCCGATAGGGATCATCAGGACGATGATGGTGCCGCCGACGACGCCGATTGGCAGGTCGCGCTCGGTGATCGGAAGCGCGCCGCCACGGCCGGCCTTGCGCTCGGCGTTGGCGACCATGGCCGAACGGATTCCGGAGATGATCGGCCCGAGAATCTTCAGCAACGTCCAAATGGCCGCGATGCCGATGGTGCCAGCGCCGATGAAGCGTACCTTGGCGACGAACACGCCGTTGACGAAATCGCCGAGATCGGTGCCGGCCGGAATTCCGGCAAGCGCCGTGTAGTGCGGGACCAGAAAGGCCCAGCTGATGATCAGGCCGATGAACATGGCGATGCCCACGGTCAGGCCGACCAGGTGGCCGACACCTATGAGCAGCATCGAAAGGCTGCCCGAAACAGCAGTCGCGCCGGAACCGACGCCGAACGCCTTGGCGGCCTCCGACGCGAGCAATCGGGTCTGCGCAAGCATGTAGAACAGGGCTGACGCGATCGAGCTCCAGACGATCAGCAAGAGCCCGCGGCGATTTTCTTCCGCTCCGCCAATGCCGGAGCCGACCTTGAGCACCTCGGCGGCCGCCAGCCCCTCGGGATAGGGCAAGTCCGTGCCGGTGACGAGCGCGCGACGCAGGGGCACCGAATACATGACGCCCAGAATGCCGCCAATTGCGATCACCGCGACCGATAGCCAATAAGGGAACCCGGTCCACCAGCCAATCATCACGAGTCCCGGAAGGACGAACACGATCGCGGACAGCGTACCCGCGGCCGATGCGATCGTCTGGACGATGTTGTTTTCCTGGATGGTCGAATCGCGAAACGATCGAAGGACCGCCATCGAGATGACGGCCGCCGGGATCGAGGTCGCGACGGTGAGCCCGATCTTGAGACCGGCGTAGACGTTCGCCGCGGTGAGGATGACGGTGAGGACGGCCCCAAGGATGATCCCCCGGATCGTCAGCTCCTTGATGTTCTCGCCCGCGCGGAGCGCCTCTTCGCGTGCCATCTATTTCCCCTTCGAACGACTGGTCTGGTTACCCGGCGCGGGCGTCGAATGGCGGCGGATCGACATCCAGCGGTTGCCTTCGCGGACCCAGACGTCGGTCGAGACCACACAGTCCTCGATCACGCGGCCGAGATATTTGAGCTTCCAGCGCGCATGGACGGTGCCGATCATGACGTCGTCGAGCACGGTTACCTCGCCGACCCTGAACTCGATATTCTCGACGTCGCGCGTCTGGATCGCTTCGAGCCACTGGTCGCGGTGCATGATGAAGGGGCCGGTGGAGCGGGTCCCGATCAGAACGAAGTCGGGATGGACCATGTCGCCCAGCTGCTCCATGTCCTTGCGGCACAAGGCGTCACGCCATTCGCGCTCCAGCGCCTCGATCACTTCGCAGCTTCCGGTCACTTGATTCCTCTCCGGACGCCTTCTTAGGGCCGAATCCGGCCAAAGCGAATCTTCCTGTGATCGCGATAATCCAAGCCCCCTCACCTCCTCGAGAACAATCGCCTGATCAGCCGCATGAGGCCGTCTTTCGGAGGCGCGACCTCGACCGCTTTCGCCTCTTCCTCTTCCGGGATTTCATGCGGGCTCTGTCCAAGCTGCTCCCGGTAATAGAGGCCGTCACGGCCGGCGTGCAGATATGGCCCCTTCGGCCCGGTGCCGACGCGAAGTCCCTTCACACCGATAGAAGTTCCGATGCCCGACCTGGACAGGTTGAACCTCACCGGGCCCAGTCTGAGGCTCTTTCGAAGATACCAGCCCATTCCCTCTCCCCTTTGTCGGGCGAACAACTATTCCTCTCGTGCCACGAGCGATCCTGCGATACCAATGCCCCATAGCCAATGGGGGATGCGACCATGTCCGACAATAAGGCGCCCGAAGACATCGACGTTACCAAGGAATGGCGTGCGACGCACGGCCAGCAGTCGGCGGCGACGCGCCTGCGTATCTTCGCGGCGATCGCGTGGGTCATCGCCATCGGCACCGAGGTCGCCGGCGTCGTCATGCTTCGCCAGCACAAGTTTGACCATGGCAACCTGCCGCTGCTGATCGGGCTTCTGGTCGTGATCGCGGTCTTCGCCATCGCCGGCAGCCTGATGTGGAAAGCGGCCAACAAGCACGATCCTGCCCGCGAGTCCGATAGGGCGCGGTTCTTCTTCCAGAACCAGCTCGGTGCGATCATCACTGTGATCGCCTTCCTCCCGCTCATTGTCCTGATCTTCATGGACAAGGACATGGACCCCAAGAACAAGAAGATCGCGGGCGGGGTCGGCGTGGTTCTCGCGATCGTCGCCGCCTTGATCGGGGTCGATTTCAACCCGCCCTCGGTCGAACAATACACGCAGGACATGAACAAGTGCGCGGCTGAGATCAAAGGCGGCCAACCGACGACGGATTGCTCTCCCGAAGTCGCGGAGCAGGCCAAAGCAATCGCGCAGGACTCGGCCACGGTCGCCGACGCGACGAAGAGCGCCGCCAACCCGAACGGCCTCGACGTGGTCTACTGGATTGCGCCCGAGAACGGGGCGAAGAAGGCTGCGACGCCGCACGTCTTCCATATTTGCCAAAGCGTCAGCCCGCTTCGTGGCAAGACGGTCAACAGCGGCTCGGTGACGCAGGCCTATTCGGAAAATGCGACGCGCATCACCAAGCAGATCCCGATGGAGCAGAAGCAGTGCGGGTTCGCCGCCGACAAGGCCGCTGCTCCCGCCGCGGGGTGATCACGAACCTGGCTAAGTAGGCGCTCTTCGGCGAGCGCCTACTTCACGCTGACCGCGATGAACGCCTCCGGCGAGGTGCCGCGCTTGACCAGGAGTAGGACGCTCGAGCGGCCGGCCTTGCGCGCGCCGTCCGCGCCGGCGATCACCTGCGCCGGGTCGGACACCGACTGGTTGTTGACCGACATGATCAGGTCGCCGCGCTGCAGCCCTTGCTCGGCCGCGTCCGAATTGGGATCGACGGCGGTGATGATCACGCCGCGCGCAGTGGCGGGCAGGTTGGCGGCCTTCCCAAGCTCGGGGGTGAGCCTGGCGAGCGAAAGTCCAAGCGCTTTCTGCGGCGTGACGGCGGTCGTCCCGTCGGGCGTAGGCGTCGTCGTTCCGCCCGCGCCGATCTTGCTCAGCGCTTCCTCGGTTGGGCGATCCTGCAGGGTGACATAGACCGTCCCGCGCTTGGCGCCGGGCGTGCCGGCCTGACGGATGACCTCGATCGGAACGCGCTGACCGACCGGCGAATTGGCGACGAGGTAGGAAACGGTCTGGTCCGGCGTGACCTGCTGGCCGTTGACCTTCACGATGACGTCGCCCTGCGCAATTCCCGCCTTGGCCGCGGGTCCGTCGGCGACGATCGTGCGGACGATCTCGCCGGTGTCCTTGGCGAGGCCGAGGCTCGGCGCGAGATCCTCGTCGACCGGCTGGAGGCCGACGCCCAGATAGCCGCGAACCGGCCGCTGACCCTTCATCAGCGCGTCGATCACCGGCTTGGCCAGCTCGGCGGGAATGGCGAGGCCGATCCCGACCGAAGCCCCCGTCGGCGAGATCAATGCCGAATTGATTCCGATGACGTTGCCGTTGAGGTCGAACATCGGGCCGCCGCTGTTGCCCATGTTGATGGCGGCATCGGTCTGGATGTAGCGATCGTAGGCGCCGTTGCCGGTGATCCCGCGGTGAAGCGCGGAAATGATGCCGGCGGTGACGGTGCTTCCGACGCCGTACGGATCGCCGATCGCGATCACCCAATCGCCGACGCGGGCGCGGGTGCTGTCGCCCCAGCGGACGTAGGGCAAGTCGCGGCCGTCGATCTTGAGCAAAGCGAGGTCGGACGTGTCGTCGCGGCCGATGATGCGGGCCGTATATTCCTTGCCGTCGGCGAGGGTGACGGTGACCCGATCGACGGTGCCGGTGCCGGTCAGCCCCTGGATAAGGTGGTTGTTGGTGACGATGTAGCCGTCGGGCGAAATGATGAAGCCCGAGCCGAGCGAGCCGGCTTCGCGGGTGCGCCCCTGCCCGCTTTGTCCGCCCTGGCTGTTCCCCTGCGGCTGGGTCGGCGGGGTCTGGCCGAACTGACGGAAGAATTCCTCGAACGGGTCGGCCTGGCTGCGGACCGGGATGCGCTGCTTGGTCGAGATGTTGACCACCGCCGGCTGAAGCTTGGCGACGAGGTCGGCGAACGACATCGGCGCGCCGGGCCGCGGAGCGAGGGCGGAGGTGCCGGGCGCGTTCTGGGCGACCTGCGCTCCCGCCTGGCCGGTGGCGAGCGAGAAGGTCGTTCCTCCAAGCAGCAGGGCCATGGCGACCCCGTAGGCGTAGCGCACTTTTCCGGACTCCTTCGGCCTCATCGATACTCCATCATTTGGTGTGGGACGCAAGCATTTGGACGCGGGAAGCGTTAAATGTCGCCGCGTCCTTAACGCCGATTGAACGCCTCAGTTCACTTCGAGCGTCCAGTGAATTCCTTCAAATAGTCATTCTGCGGCGACAAGATGATGTTGGTCGGCGCGGGTTTCGTCTGGCCATCGCCGATGAAGGTCGTCTGGTAGGACTGCATCGCGCGGTAGAAATCGTAGAAATCCGGATCCCTGCCGAAGCTCGCTGCGTAGGTCTTCGACGCATCGGCATCCGCCTGAGCGCGGATGATCGCGGCTTGCTTTGCGCCCTGGGCCTGGATCGACCGCGCTTCCTGCTCGCGCGAGGTGCGCATGCGGTCGAACGCGGCGGCCAGGGGAGCGCCGTCAGGCAAGTCGGTGCGCTTGATCCGGACGTCGATGATCTCGACGCCATATTGGAGCGCGATTTTGTTGAGCGACGTGCGGACGCTGTCCATGATCCCCTGGCGTTCAGGTGTCAGAAGCGAGGCAAACTCGACGCGGCCAAGCTCGTTGCGGACTTCCGAGCCGAGGATCGGGCGGAGCTGCTCGCGAAGCTGCTCCTCGCTTCCCGCGCGGATGTACATCAGCAGCGGATTGGTGATCCGGTAGCGGGCGAACGCGTCGACCTCGAGCCGGCGCTGGTCGGTGGAAAGCACCTGCTGGCGCTGCATGTCCACGTCCTGGACGCGCTTGTCGATCCACACGATCTGCTCGGCGAAGGGAATGCGCCAGTTGATGCCGGCGCCGAGACCACCGACGGGCCGCCCGGGCGTGTACTGGTTGTAGATCCGCACCGGCTTGCCGAAACGCACGACGACCGCCTGCTTGGTCTCGGGAACGATCGGGAAGCTGCCGAGAAGGATCAACAGCAGCACGAAAGCGACGATTGCCGAGGCGATGGGCCGGCTTCGGATGAAGCCCGTCATGGCTGCTGCTCCTGCGGCTGCTGCTGCTGTTTCTTCACTTCGGGCAGTGCGAGGTAGGGCGTGACTCCAGGCGCCTCGACGATCGTCTTGTCGACCTTTGAAAGCACCTGCTCCATCGTTTCATAGTACATGCGGCGGCGGGTGACCTCGGGCGCCAACTTGTACTGGTCATACACCTTGTCGAATGCGGTCGCCTCGCCTTGGGCCTTCTGCCGGAGCTGCAGCGAATAGGCATTGGCGCTGTTGATGTAGGACTGGGCCTGCTGCTGCGCGGCGGTGACCTGCTTGAACGCGTCGTTGACGGCGTCGGGCGGATCGGCCTGCTTGATGGCGATGCCCTGGACCTGGATGCCCGACCGGTAGGAATCGAGGATCCGCTGCATGTTCTGCGCCGCCTGGGCTTCGATCTCTGCGCGGCGGTCGCCCATCGCGTCGTTGAGCGTGACCTGGCTGACGACGGCGCGCATCGCGCTTTCGGCGACCTCGCGGATGGTCTCGTCCGGCTGCGCCATCTGGAACAGGTAAAGCTCGGGAGTCCGAATGTTCCACCGCACCGAATAAGCAAGATCGATCAAATTCTGATCGCCGGTCAGCATGAGGTCGTCCGCGCTCGCCGAGCCGAGGTCTAACGTGCGGATATTCTCGACGTCGATCTTGGTCACCCGCTCGAGCGGGGAGGGCAAGGTGAAGCTGACGCCGGGGCCGAGCGTGCGGCTGTAGCGGCCGAGCTGGGTCACGACCCCGCGCTGGCCCGGCGAGATCGAGTGGGTGCTGGTGAAGATCAGCCAGAGCAGGACAACCGCGATGACGGCCCATATGATGAGCGAGCCGTCGGGCCGTCCCGGAAGCCCGCCGCCGCCGCGAAAGCGCATCCGCCCGCGCCGGAGAAGATCGTCGAGCGGAGCGACCGACGGCCGTCCGCTGCTGCCGCGCGCGGAGGGCTCGCCCCACGGACCCGCGCCATGGTCGTCGCTCGGCGGCTCGTCGCTGCTGCCGCTTGGCCCCCACGGCCCCTTGGTGTCGGTGAAAAGGCCGCGAACGCGACCGGCCCACCCCGCAATAGTGCTCATGACGAGGGATTATAGGGAGCGTCGGCACGAAAAACAGTGGCAAGCGGCCATTCGCTCCCTATCTCGCCGACATGGACGAGCTCGAGGTGCTTGCGAACCTGCCGAACGACGAGCGCATTCGGTCCCGCAAACTGGCCGCTGGAGTCGCCACGCTGATCGTCGATGCGACCGGACTGCGGGCCGTGGATCGCGCCAAGGCGGAGGAGGAGCTGCGAACCGCCGCGCTCGCCCGCCCCGGCGTGGACGAAGCGCGGATCGCGATGACGGCCGCTGAGCCGTCGCGGACACTGATCGCGATCGGCAGCGGCAAGGGCGGCGTGGGCAAGTCGACCGTCTCGGCGAACCTCGCGATCGCGCTGGCGAGAATGGGCAAGAGGGTCGGACTGATCGACGCCGACGTTTACGGACCGTCGCAGCCCACGATCCTCGGCACTGACGCGAAACCGACGGCTGAAGGCGATCAACTGATTCCCGTGGAAGCGCACGGGATCAGATTCCTTTCACTGGGGCAGCTGGTGTCGCCGGGCCATGCGCTTGCGTGGCGAGGGCCGATGGCGACGGGCGCACTTGCGAAGCTGGTCGAAGCCGACTGGGCCGATACCGAGTTGCTGATCGTCGACCTGCCGCCCGGAACCGGCGACGTGCAGCTGTCGCTGATTCAGAAATCGCGCCCGGCCGGAGCCGTGATCGTATCGACCCCGCAGGACCTGTCGCTGATCGACGCGCGGCGCGCGGTCGACCTTTTCAACAAGATGAGCGTGCCAGTGCTCGGCATCATCGAGAATATGGCGACCTACACGTGCCCGCATTGCGGCCAACCATCGCACCCATTCGGGAGCGGAGGCGCCGAAGCCGCCGCTGCCGAGATGGGCGTGCCGTTCCTCGGCCGCCTCCCGCTGTCGCTCGCGATCCGCGAGGCATCCGACGCGGGGCATCCGCCGGCAGCATCCGAAGGAGCGGACTCCAGAGCGTTCGAAGCCATCGCGGCGAAACTGTTGGATGCCGTCACGCATTGACCATGAAGGAGGCGAAGCCGCCATGCCGCTGACCCGCGACGAAGACATTGCCGAGCTGCTCACCAATGCCCGCACGATTGCCGTCGTGGGCGCGTCCGACCGGCCGAACCGCCCGTCCTACGGCGTGATGAAGTTCCTTCAGGATCACGGCTATCGGGTGTTGCCGGTCAACCCGCAGATCACGGGCGAGCATGTCCACGGCGAGTTCGTTTGGCGCGAGCTGGCGCAGATCGGGGTTCCGATCGACATCGTGGACATCTTCCGCCGCCCGCAAGCCGCCGCCGAAGCGGTCGAGCAGGCGATCTTCGTCGGCGCCAAGGCGGTGTGGATGCAGATCGGGGTGATCAATGAAGAGGCAGCCGCGAAGGCGGAAGCCGCGGGCCTCAAGGTCGTGATGGACCGCTGCCCGAAGATCGAGATCCCGCGGTTGGGACTGCCGAAGATCGCGGCTGAGGCGTGATCCGCTCCCTCCCTGCGAGCGAGGCTCGTGGGGAGGGGGACCGCTCCCGAAGGCAGTGGTGGAGGGGTTGGGCGGTGACCCCTCCACCATCGAATCTTCGTTCGATGGTCCCCCTCTCCATCGCTCCGCGATGGAGAGGATCTACGCCGCCGCCACCGTCATCTCCGGGATCAGAATCGTCGGCGCATCAACGCCTCGGCGGAATTCGAGGTCGCTTGCGGGTTCGAGGGTGGCGAACATCTCGATGAGGTTGCTGGCGATCGTGATCTCGGCGACCGGCTCGGCGATCTCGCCGCCCCGAACCATGAATCCCGCGGCGCCGCGGCTGTAGTCGCCGGTGACGCCGTTGACTCCCTGCCCGATCAGCTCGACGACCAGCACCGCCTCGGGCACGCTGGCGAGCAATTCCTGGCGGCTGCGCGTGCCGGGCTCCATGAAGAGGTTGGACGCAGCGGCGCCCGGCGCTCCGCCGACGCCGCGCGCGGCGTGGCCGGTGGGCGCGATGCCGAGCTGCCGGGCCGCGGCGCTGTCGGCGATCCATTGGTTGAGGATGCCGCCGGTTACGAGTTCCTGGCGCGAGACGCGGACGCCTTCGCCGTCGAACGGGCGCGAGCGCAAGCCGCGCAGGCGCAGGGGGTCGTCGACGATCATGACGCCTTGGGCGAACACGCGCTCGCCGAGCTTGCCGGCGAGGAAGCTCGTCTTGCGCGCCACCGACGAGCCATTGATGGCGCCCGCGAAGTGACCGAGCAGGCTCGACGAAACGCGCGGGTCGAAGATTACCGGATATTTGCCGGGCCTGGGGCGCGACGGGTTGAGCCGAGCGACCGCGCGTTCTCCCGCGCGACGGCCGATGTCGCTGGCCTCGTCGAGATCGTCGAGGTGGCGGGCGCTGTGCCACGCGTGGTCGCGCTGCATCGATCCGCCCTCGCCCGCGATCACCGACGCCGAGCAGCCGTGCCCGCTGGAGCGCGTGGCGCCGGCGAAGCCGTCCGAGGTCGCGAGTGCGATGGTCGATGCCGATGCGCTCGCGCTGGCGCCGTTCGAATTGGTGACGCCCATAATTCCGCGAGCCGCGGACTCGGCTTCGAGCGCTCGGCTGCGGAGATCCGCCGCGTCGGGCTCGACGCTGTCGTCGCCATCGAGGAAAGGCGGGTCGCCGAGCTGGAGCAGATCGCGGGGTGCGAGACCGGCATAGCAATCATCGGGGGCCTCCTTCGCCATCGCCATGCAGCGCTCGACGAGCGCGCCCAAGGCTTCATCGGAAAAGTCGGAAGAGGCAACGGTGGCGGAACGCTGACCGACGAACAACCTAAGCCCGATTTGCTCGCCCTCGGCGCGGCTCACGTCCTCTAGCTCGCCGAGGCGCACTTCGACGCTCGACGAGCGGTTGCCGGCATAGAGCGCGTCCGCGGCGGTCGCGCCGGCCGCGATCCCGCGCTCCACGAGGGATTCGGCAATACTGCGAGCTTCGTCGGGCGATTTCATGAACGCGCGCCTAGCGGCTGGCGTAGCCGACTGCCAGCATCCCGAGGAAGATGAGCAGCCCACAGCTACGGTTCGAGCGGAACAGCTGCAAAGCGAGCTCGCCGTCCTTCGGGTCGGCCCGGAGCGCCTGGTTGGCGAGGTGGAGCGCGGCGGGAACGAGCGCGAGCAGGGCAACCCAGTCCGGCCGGACGGTCCAGATCGCTCCGCCCCACAGGAGGAGCGCGAGTGTGTAGAAGATGCCGATACCGAGCGGCGCCTTGTCGCCGAGGCGTCGGGCGGAGGATTTGACGCCGACGAGCGCGTCGTCCTCAATGTCCTGAATGGCATAGAGCGTGTCGTAGCCGACCACCCAGGCGATGCTTCCGAACCACAGGAGGAAGGTGGCCCAGGAGAGGCTACCGGTCACGGCCGGCCAGCCGACAAGCGCACCCCATGAGAAGACTATGCCGAGCCAGGCCTGCGGCCACCAGGTGATGCGCTTCATGAAGGGATACGCCGCGACCGGGGCGATGCTGATAACGGCGACGATGGCCGCCGTGAGATTGAGCTGAAGCAGGACGACAAGGCCGACGATGCAGAGTGCGGCGATCAGCAGCCATGCCGATTCCAGCGACACGCGTCCGCTCGCCAGCGGGCGCAACCGCGTGCGCTCGACGCGACGGTCGAGGTCGCGGTCGACGATGTCGTTGTAGACGCAGCCCCCGCTCCGCATCGCGAAGGCGCCGAGTCCCAGCCAGAGGAACAGGTCCCAGCGCCCGCCGACCCCCGCCAGAGCAACGCCCCACGCGCAGGGCCAGTAGAGCAGCCAGCTGCCGATCGGACGATCGAGGCGCATGAGGCTCGCAAACGGGCGCACGCGTGGTGGCAGGGCACCGATGAAGCCTCGCCGTTCGCTGTCAGGAACGATGTCGGTCGTGACGGTCACGGCGCGCGACTAGCACGGTTGCAAAATATGTCGCGCATCCGGGCTGGCAATCCACTCGTAGCTTTACCTTGGAGCGGAACGATGGTGTTTAATTTTCGTTAACCGTTCAACGCGGAGGAGGAAAAGGTCATGTCTCGATTCAAGCAATTTTTTCATGCGTGCGCAGCCGGCGGGTTCATTGCCGCGGCTGCGGGGTTCTCCGGCTCGGCTTTGGCCGCGCCTTCCAGCATCACGGCGCAGACGCAAACCGGGACGCTGACCGCGCTCAACGGCAGCGGCGCCAATGGCACGATCAGCATCCAACTAAGAGGCGAGCGCTATCTCACGGTTCAGGTCGACGCCACGGGCCTCGAGCCGGGCATTCAGCACCTTGGCCATATTCACGGCCGCCAGGCGCCCGGGAATGTGGTGAATTCGGTCTGTCCGTCGACTGCCCAGGATAGCGATGCCGACGGCTATGTCGAACTCGCCGAGGGCCAGGTCACCTATGGGCCGATCATCATCGGCTTCGGCAATGTGGACCCGGACATGGACGGGACGGTCCACTTCAATCGTACGTTCGACCTCAATGATCCGAGCATCTACCAGCCGGGCTTCAGCAAATCGGACGTGCTGCCCCTCGACCTGCGCGAAATCGTCCTTCACGGAATGACGCTGCAGGCCGGGCAAGGCGCCACCAACGCCAACAGCATCGCCCCCAATGAGGCCGACGGCACCGCCGGCGAAAAAGCGGTTCTGCCGGTGACCTGCGGAGATATCCAGAACGCCAGCCACTATCCGCACGTCGTGAACAACCCGCACAAGCACTGATCGAACCAACTCCTCTCAACGTGAGCGCGGAGCCCGTCCTTCCAAGCGGGCTCCCGCTCACGCGCGATCTGGTACCGACGCTCGGCTAGCCATTTCAACTGCGGCATTCATCATTGGCTATGCTCTATGTTATAGAGCTTCCCGGCGCGTCGGAGTCGCCCTGTTCACCCGCCGTCCCCGCATGCGGAACCTGGCTCTAGGAGTGAACGATGGACAACATGATCAAATGTGCATTCGCAGCCGTCCTGCTGACAAGCTCGGCAGCGGGCTTCGCAGGGGAAATCAAGGGACCGCCGCCGCCACACAATACCACGTCGGACCCGGGGACCCGGATCAGCAACGGCAATTCGTTCTGCTCCTTTTCGGGCCTGAACGACACGCCCGACGGGGTGGGTGAGCCGGGAACGCCCGAATATGATCCCGGCGGAATTGCGCAGTCGTTCGGATTCTTCCACTCGCAGGGGCTTTACGATCCGAGCGATCCAAACCAGCGGGATTCGTTCGCCTTCCCGGGGACTGGATGCAATCCCAACAAAGGCGGCAGCCTGAACCCGAACAGCGGCCAGCAGTGAGGCGAGAGCGCGCGGCGGGTCCGCGCGCTTCGCTTCTCGACTAAGCGGCCGCAAGGATTATGGCGGGCGGCATGCCTGCAACTCCCGCCTGGCCGCCGAAAAGCCTGCCGCGGCTGTTCGTTCGACAGCCGCTCGACGAGGGCGTGCAGGTCGAGATGAACGCCGGCCAGGCGAACTATCTCGGCAATGTCATGCGCCTCCGCGACGGTGCGGAGGTGTTGCTGTTCGACGGGCATTCGGGCGAGTGGCTGGCCCGGATTGCGGAGGTCGGCAAGAAACGAATGACCCTCACCGTCGAGCGCAAGACGCGCGAGGCCGAGAACATCCCCGACGTGTGGCTCGCCTTCTCGCCGGTGAAGCGGGCGCAGACCGACTGGCTGGTTGAGAAAGCGACCGAGCTCGGGGCGGCGCGGCTGGTACCGGTGATGACTCAGCGGACGGTCGCGGAGCGAGTGAAGCTCGAGCGGCTCGAGAGCATCGCCATCGAGGCGGCGGAGCAATGCGGGCGGACACGGCTCCC
>Ga0070681_10003002_pt1 | contig 15660 bp, 11 predicted proteins | sample KBSC83BmetaG_FD_65650 | JGI IMG/M metagenome (GOLD analysis project Ga0070681, IMG submission 65650) | Corn rhizosphere microbial communities from Kellogg Biological Station, Michigan, USA - KBS C8-3B metaG | ecosystem: Host-associated > Plants > Roots > Rhizosphere | place: USA: Michigan...
CTGAGCTCCCGGCCGGTGAAACGCTGCTCGAAAGCCTGGCGGCCCGAGCGGCCGAGGCTGGGGGCAAGGCCTTCGCGGCCGGGGTTGGCGGCAAGACCTTCGTGGCCGGCGCTGGCGCGCACACCGGCGATGATCCTGAGACCTGGCGCATGGCATCGCGCCTCAACGAATACCTCCACCGCTTCGATCTGGACGGCGAGCGGGCGCCGCAGACGACCTCCGGGGGCGAGCGCAAGCGGGCCGCTCTGGCGCTCGCGCTGACACTGCAGCCGGACCTGCTGCTGCTGGACGAACCGACGAACCATCTGGATATCGAGGGCATCGAGCGCCTCGAGGAGCTGTTGATGAGAGTGCCGGCGGCGATCGTCATTACTCACGATCGCGCCTTCCTGGACCGCGTCGCCACGCGGATCGTCGAGCTGGACCGCGGAATGCTGCGTTCCTATCCGGGGAACTTCGCTTCCTACGAAGAGCGCAAGGATCAGGAGCTCGCGGCGGAGGAGGTGTCGCGGCGCCGCTTCGACAAGTTCTGGCAACAGGAGGAAGTGTGGATTCGCAAGGGCGTCGAAGCGCGGCGCACACGCAATGAAGGCCGTGTCAAACGCCTGGAGCGGCTGCGCGAAGAGCGGGCAGAGCGGCGTAATCGAATCGGCAACGTGAAGCTGACGTTGGATGCGGGCGAGCGCTCAGGACAGCTCGTCGCGGAGCTCGATTCCGTCACCAAGCGCTTCGGCGAGCGCACGGTGATAGACAGGCTCTCCACGCGAATCATGCGCGCGGATCGCATCGGCCTCATCGGCCCAAACGGCGCGGGCAAATCGACACTGATCCGCATCATTCTCGGCGCTCTCGCGCCGGACAGCGGCACCGTGCGGTTGGGCACGAATCTGCGCGTCGCCTACTTCGATCAGCTGCGCGAGCAACTGGTGCCCGACGCAACGGTCGCCGAGACGATCAGCCCCGGCTCAGACTGGATAGAGATTGGCGAGGAACGCAAGCACGTCACCAGCTACCTGGGTGACTTCCTCTTCTCCGCACAGCGAGCGAAATCGCCTGTCAGAATGCTCTCCGGCGGGGAACGCAACCGCCTCCTCCTGGCACGGCTGTTCGCGCGCCCGGCCAACCTGATCGTGCTGGATGAGCCGACGAACGATCTGGACATCGAATCGCTGGAGCTCCTGGAAGCGAAGCTGCAGGACTACCCGGGCACGCTGCTGCTGGTGAGTCACGATCGCCGGTTCCTCGACAATGTCGTGACACAGACGCTCGCCTCCGATGGTGACGGAGTCTGGCGCGAGAACGTCGGCGGATACAGCGACTGGCTGCAGCAGCGAGCCGCACGGGAGCCCGCCGAAAAGAGCGCTCCCAAGGCGGCGGGCGGCCGCGCATCAGTCGGCGCCCCGCCGGCCGGCGCCAACGCGCCCGATGGGCCCTCGGCAGGCCCTGCCCCGGCCAAACCCCGGACAAAGCTTTCTTACAATGAAGTACGCGAGCTGGCCGCGCTTCCTGATGAAATTGAGTCCCTGGAGCGGGAGCAGTCCGAGCTCACGACACGCATGGGCGAGCCGGACTATCATCGTCGCGGCGTACCGGCCGTCCGTGAGGACCGCCGGAGGCTCGAGGAGATCGAGGCGTCGCTGGCAGACAAGTACTCGCGCTGGGAGGACCTCGAAACCCGGCGCACCCGGCCACAGTGAACTTAGGCTCGCACCCCCAGCTCTAAAACGCACCATGATAAGTCCAAGTCTGCGGTGGTCTCTGTGGGTCCTGGCATCCTGCGCCGCGCTCGGGGGCTGCGCGCCCAGCACGAACGTCTCCGTCGCTACCAGCACCCCCTCGCAGTACTCCCACGTTTACCTGACCATCCAGGAGGTCTGGTTCAATACCAGCTCCACGGCCACCCCCGAAGACACCACGTGGCAGAAGTTTCCGCTCACCACCCCGATCACCGTCGATCTGGCCTCGCTCACCAGCGGCGCCCTTGGACAGATCGCTACCGCTCTCAAAGTCCCCGCGGGGACGTATGCGCAGATGCGCCTGATCCCAGTCGATCCGAGCGCGGCGCTCACCTCTTCCGCGCAAGCGGCGGGAGCCCAGTACAATTCCGAAGTCGTCTTCGCGGACTCATCCGTCAGCCCGCAATCGCTCCCCCTGGAACTCCTCAATCCCGAAAAGGGCATCGGCATTCAGGGCTCCATCACCCTCAAGGCGAATGTCAGCGCGGCCGTGGGCAGTCTGTCGGGCGCGGTGACCAGTACATCCAGTTCGTGTACGCCCACAACAGACCCCGCGACGGGGGCAGTCACCCCCTGTCCCACCACTACGACGGCTGACACATCGACCCCGACGGCGAGCACGGTCTCACTCGCAGTCACGCTCGACGCGGTGCACGATCTCGTTCGATTCCACTATGGCGGACAGAACGGCACCGGCGCGCAAACAGGGGTGCTGCTCAGTCCGCACACTGCCGCATACGACACGTCACTGACTGGAACGATCAGCGGGACGCTCGACACCACGAATGCCTCATCCAGCACGGGCAATATCTTCGTCACCGCCGAGACTCTGAGCGCGGACGGTACTCGCCACACGGCGGTCAAAACCGTGCAGCTTTCTTCATCGGGCGGGAACTTCGTCCTCTATCCACTGCCGACAGGCTCGGCGACCTCGACCGGCGCCACCACTTCCACGACAACGACGACGACCACGCCCATCAACTACGACCTCGTGATCCACGGTCCGGGCATCGCTACGGTCATCATCAAAGCGGTTCCGGTCTCTGCGGGCGATCCTTCATCGACGCGTGTAACGTCGGTCGGCACAGTCAGCCTGCGCGGCGCGAGCGCGTTCACGTTGAATCTGCCCACCAGCGGCCAAGTGGTGCCGGCTGGCGCGCTGGTCAGTTTCTACCAGACGCTGCCGGCCTCGGGCGAGGTGCCCTACCTGATCGAAGCAACGCCCATGGACCCCTTCAGCCTCACGTTGTTCGCGAGCGATTCGTTGTCCGAAGAGACCATCGACTACGGCACGTACAGCGTGAGCGGCGGCAATGTCACGCTGACGTCCGCGACCCCTACGCAGGGCGCCGGAAACTACCTGCTCTCGGCGCAAGCGCCCCTGTTTGCCGATGCCACGCTGATTACCACCGTCGGCAGCGGCACGACGCTCGTGACTCCCCCGGCGCTCACCCCCGCGGGCGCCACCTCGAGCACCCTCTCCCTGACCGTCTCGGCCGCCACCCCGGGGAAGTACGACCAGGGCGAGTTGATCGTCTCTCACGACGGCGCGGTGGTTCAGACGGTGGCTATCGATCGGGCGCTCACGCAGAATGGCGGCCAGAACATCATTATTGGGGGACTGCCGGGCGGCGCGAGCAGCTCGGTCTACTACCTGTCCGTGCGCGCGTGGCGCAACGCGGGGGGCGATCCAGCCGGATCGTTACAACGCCAGTCGTTCGTCACGCCGGTCGACCTGCGCTCGGGCAGCATCTCCGGGCTGACGCTGACCGTCAATTGACGAGTCGCCGCAGCGTCCTTGACAATCGCCGATTTGCGTCCGCCGATCCGTATCGAAAGGGTTCCTTAGCATGACAGTTGCTTGCCGTGGTGCCGTGTCCGTTTCGCGCCTGATCCAGTGCGCCAGCCTGGGCTTCCTGGCCCTCATCGTGGGTTGCAACAAGAGCACCATCGACAACGGCACGCCAACAGTCACCGCTTCCGCGACGAACGCGCACTTCACGAGTTTCATCGTCAACATCGACTCGATCTCGATGACGCGGGATGACAACAACGTCTTCACGGCGCTGGCCGCAGTCGAGCGCGTGGACCTCGCACACCTCACGGACATCGGCGAGTTGGTGGAATCACCCGCTATCCCGAGCGGAACCTACAAACAGCTGGCGATCACCATCGATTACACGACGACACCGGAAATCACGGTCGACCAGAATGGTCAGGCGACAGCTCTGCTTCCCGTGGATAACACCGGCGCCGCCCTGCTCAGCACGCAGACGGTCACGCTGAATCTCGATCCGAACAAGCCCCTCGTGATCACGAAGGGCAAGTCGGTGCGGTTGGACCTCCACTTCGATCTGCCGGCCTCGACGACGGTGGATCTGGCCAATAAGCTCGTCACGGTGTATCCGTTCGTGGTGGCCAGTCTCACGCCGACCATCAACCCCACTCTGCGGGCCCGTGGCGGGTTCCTGGCGATCAACGCGGGCGGCAACTACTTCATCATCAACGGCCGGCCGTTCATCGACCTGGCATCGAGTCTGGGCGCCGTGCAGATCAACGTCGCGCCCACCACCTACTTCGATATCAACGGCACGGCATACACCGGTAGCGCGGGACTCACTGCGCTCAAGGATGCTCCTGTCAACACCACGATCGTGGCCTACGGCAGCCTCGCGGACCTGTCCAAAGTGACTCCCATATTCGCGGCCACGGAGGTCTACGCCGGCACCAGTCAGGAGACCCTCGACCACGTACTCGGAGTCGTGGCCGCGCGCTCGGGAAACACCCTGACCCTCCGGGGCGCCGAACTCATCAGCAGTCTGGGCAGCGAGAGCTTCCTGAACAGCGGAACGGTGACGCTGGGCAGTTCCACCAAGGTCACCCAGGACGGCCAGCCGAACGCCACCGGCCTGTCCCCGGATTCCATCTCGGTAGGGCAGCGGATCGATGCGGGTGGCGGAGCCACGACCCTGGACTCCGCCGGCAACGCGATCATTGCCGTCGATTCGAGCGGGCCCGGCGGCGAGGTTCGCCTGCAATCGACGCGGCTGTGGGGCACATTGAACTCGGCGGCCGCCGGAACAGCGGATCTGAACCTGCTCTCGATCGAGAACTACAGTCCGGCCGCGTTCACTTTCACGGGCACGGGTGCGACGGCGGATGCGACTCCCGCGGACTACCTCCTGGATACGGGCTCCACAACCGTGAGCGCGGCGCCAGGTACTCTGCTGCGTGTCGACGGTCGGGTGACGCCTTTCGGAACGGCGCCGCCCGATTTCTCCGCCAGCACGATCACCCCCGCTTCCTCGACCGAGTCGGTGTTGGAAGTGGAATGGACAGGCAATGGAACAACCGCGCCTTTCAGCTCACTGACCAGCACAGGTCTCGTCATCGACCTGACCAACACCGCACTGGGCGCCGTGCACGCCATCGAGACCGGCCCCACGAGCGTCGATCTCGTCACGAGCCTCCCGGCGAGCCCCACAATCGTGCCGGATCCCAACGCCACCAACTTCTCGCTCGGCGCCGGGTCGACGTTCTCGATCGGCACCTTCTCGACCTATGCGGGCTGGCTGTCCTCCACCCAAACAGGCCTCAACGGTACGAACACCGTGCGCAAATTCGTCGCCGTAGGCACTTATAACGCAGCGACCAACACGTTCTCTGCGACTCGCATGAACCTCGTCGCCCACTAGGCAAGCGCTCAGCCAATGCCGTGGCAACGCCGTCAGTTCAACAGTCGCGACCTGTCGCGAGTGCTCAACATCTCCGACCTGCGCGAAATCGCGCGGCGCCGGATACCGGGCTTCGTTTTCGAGTATGTAGAGGGCGGCGCCGAGGACGAACAGACCCTGCGTTGTAACCGCCGGGCCTTCGAGGCGATCAGCTTCGTGCCGCAAACGCTGGTCGACACGACGGCGCGGCATCACAAGATCGAGTTGTTCGGGCGCCCTGCTGCCGCGCCGCTCATCATCGGACCCACCGGGATGAACGGCATGATCGATCCCCACGGCGACACCGCGCTCGCGCGTGGCGCTGCGGCGGCCGGCATTCCATTTTGCCTCAGCACCGTCTCCACGACACGCCTGGAGGATGTTGCCTCCTCAGCCGGCGGCCGCCTGTGGATGCAGCTGTATGTCATGAAGGATCGCGCCGTCGCCGAGGACATCATGAAGCGCGCGGATGCGGCGGGCTATGAGGCGCTCGTCTTCACGACCGACGCCAACGTTTTCGGCAGCCGCGAATGGGACCGCCGCAACTACTGGGCGCCCGGGAAGCCGACATTCCGAACCAAGCTCGACATCCTCCGCCACCCTCGCTGGCTGCGGGACGTGCTGATTCGGGAAGGGATGCCGCGGTTTCGCAATTTCGAGTCGTTTCTGCCGCCGGGAGCGTCCACCGCGGTGGGCGGCAGCACGATCATTCCGAAATTGTTCGCCCCTTCCATCACCTGGGACGACATCGCCTGGATCAGGCGGCATTGGCCGCGGAAGCTGATCGTCAAGGGCGTCCTGAGCGTCCCGGACGCGCAGCGCGCGGCCGATCTGGGATGCGATGGCATCGTCCTCACCAATCACGGCGGCCGGCAGTTGGATAGTTGTGTTGCGCCCATTCAAGTGCTGCCGGATATCGTCGCGGCGGTGGGTCAACGCATGACGATCATCGTCGACAGCGGATTCCGGCGCGGCACGGACATCGTCAAGGCACTCGCGCTGGGCGCAAACGCAGTCATGCTGGGGCGGGCCACGCTCTATGGCCTGGCTGCGGCGGGAGAGCCCGGCGTAAAGCTCGCCCTGGGTATCCTGCAGAACGAGATCGATCGCGTGTTGGGTCAGCTCGGCATCCGTTCGATATCCGAGCTGGGACCGCACATCCTGCGTCGCAGCAGGGAGTAAAATCCGCTGCGCGGGCTGCTGGAGGCGCCGAGGACGGCGCCACTTATTCCGCGCCTGATTCGCGCAACAAATCCGCCAGGTACTGCTTCCACAGCACCGCGATCGTATGCGACCCGTGGCCCCAGGTCTGGTCGCTGTACGGAATCACGACCGCGGTGCCCTTCGGGACCCGTTTGATCTCACGCTGCAGGGTCGGCAAGGCCAACTCCGGCGGGTTGATGAGGTCGTCCTCCGAATTCACGGCGAACAAGCGCGCCTTGATCTTCTCGAGATCCGCGTTCGGGGAGTAGTCGTGCGAGGACTCGATCTGATACAGCACATCGTTCGCGTCCTCAGTGTTCAGCGCGTTGTCGGCATAGGCATCCAGTACCCGGTTGGCGTCCGCGAACGTCGGCATTTCCTTTTGCCTGCGGACGGGATTGCTGCCCATCAGCCATGTCATTTCGGCCGCGGTGCGCAGCGAGGGAGGCTGGGTGGTGTAGTTGCCGCCTCGCCAGGCAGGATCGTGGCGAATCGCATCGCTGATGAGCTTGCGCCAGGCTCGATTGCGCCCCGACATCTCGATCGGAAGAGAAGCAAGAGGCAGCAACGCATCCATGAAATCCGGATGCCGCTCACCCCAGAGCCAGGTCTGCATGCCGCCCATCGAGGTCCCCATGACGAGCCGTGCGTGGCTGACTCCCAACCCCTTGGTGAGGAGTTGATACTGCGCTTCCACCATGTCGAGGTAGCCATAGTGCGGAAAGCGTGCGCGCAGGCCGTCGCTCGGCTTGCTCGATTTCCCGTGACCGATCCCGTCAGGGAGCACGATGAAGTAGCGGGAGGCATCCAGGAGCTGTCCGGGCCCGAACAACTCTCCGGCGAATTCCGCCCGCACCAGGCTGCCGCCATTGCCGCCCGTACCGTGCAGAACGAGCACCGCGTTGCGCACCTGCCCGTTGGAATCGGGAATCGGCTTGCCGATCGTGCGGTAATGAATGCGCAGCTGCGGCAACGACTCGCCGGAGGTGAAGTGAAAATCCTTGATGACGAAGTCGCCTTCCACCGGCGCAGGATACGACTCGGCGGCGCGAGCCACGTGCGGTATGGATGCCACGGCGAAGAACGCAGTCAGCGCGGCAGTGGCCACCCTCATGCCCGCCCCCCATCTTGATTGTTAGGAATTCTGGACGTGAATACGGTTGTCAATGTCCTGCACGCCCGGGCAGGCGTCAACGAGATCTTCGATGCTGTGGCGGGCGCGGGAATCCGGGACCGAGCCGGTCAGGGTGACTTTGCCGGCCTGCACATCAATGGTGAGCTTGTCGGCCTCCGCGTGACCGGCCTGCTTCAGTCGCTCTACGATCTCCCCTCGCAGACACTCATCGTCGGTGCAGACGATTCCTTCCGGGTGATGATGGACCTGGAACTCGCGAGTCATGCAAACCCCTTACGCAACAAGTGTGCCTGGGGCGTTCACGCCGGCAACGGGCGGCACCCGCGGCGAAAGGTTCGCGCGGATGCCGTATCCCGGGGGGCTTTCCCTATGCCGCGAGTGTGCCTTTCGCCTTCGCCGTGTGAGTGGCGATCGCGTCCATGAGCGCCGGATTCAAGCAGTCGTACGGCTCGAGCCCCAGCTCCTTGAGCCGTGAGCGCACCGCACCCATCTGCGCCGGCGGGAAGCCGGACTCGATGATCGAGGAAACGAACGCCGCAAACTCGGGCGCCGACCACCCGCCGTCCTTCGACAGCTCGGTGTGAACGAAGTCGAATCCGTAGAACGGGTGTCCTTTGTTCTCGATGCGGCCATACATATGGACGCCGCAGCCCGTGCACGCGTAGCGCTGAATGGCGGCGCTGGGATCGACGATCTTCAGCTTGTTCGCGTTGGACGTGACGGAAAGATTGTCGCGTCCGATCACCGCCACCATGGAGAAGTTGGCGCCCGAAGGCTTCCAGCACTTCGTGCAGCCGCAAACATGGTTGTAGGCGGTATTCCCCTTGAGGCTCACGGTCACGGGCGATGACGAGCATTTGCACGTGAGCGTCCCGCCGGCGAAGTTCGAGGCACCCGGCTTCACGCCGTTATCGACGGAGGGATGGATTGAGATAGCCATGACGTTCTTCCTTTCTAAAAAGTGACGACGGAACGGATGGACTCGCCTTTGTGCATCAGATCAAACGAGTCATTGATCTTCTCCAGCGGCATGACGTGCGTGATCAGATCGTCGATGTTGATCTTGCCGTCCATGTACCAGTCGACGATCTTCGGCACGTCGGTGCGGCCGCGGGCGCCGCCGAAGGCGGTGCCCTTCCAGACTCTGCCGGTGACGAGCTGGAAAGGCCGGGTCTTGATTTCCTGTCCCGCGCCGGCCACGCCGATGATGACCGAAACGCCCCAGCCCCGATGGCAGCACTCCAGCGCCTGGCGCATCAGCTCGACGTTACCGACGCACTCGAAGCTGTAATCGGCTCCGCCGTCAGTGACCGACACCAGGTGCTGCACCAGGTCCCCGCCAACCTCCTTCGGGTTGACGAAGTGTGTCATGCCGAACTTCTCGGCCAGAGCCTTGCGGCGCGGGTTGATATCGACGCCGACGATCTTGTTCGCGCCCACCAGGCGCGCGCCCTGGATGACGTTCAGCCCGATACCGCCGAGTCCGAACACGACGACATTGGCGCCCGCCTCGACCTTGGCGGTATTGATGACGGCCCCGATGCCGGTGGTCACGCCGCAGCCGATGTAGCAAACCTTCTCGAAGGGGGCGTCCTCGCGGATCTTCGCAACCGCAATCTCGGGCAGGACCGTGAAGTTGGAGAAGGTCGAGCAACCCATGTAGTGGTGCACCATTTCTCCGCCGATCGAGAACCGGCTGGTTCCGTCGGGCATCACCCCCTTGCCCTGGGTGGCCCGGATCGCGGTGCACAGATTGGTCTTGCGCGAGGTGCACGACTTGCACTGCCGGCACTCGGGCGTGTACAGCGGGATGACGTGATCCCCCTTCTTGACGGAGGTCACTCCGGGACCGACGTCGACGACGATTCCAGCGCCTTCATGGCCGAAAATCACCGGGAACAGGCCTTCTGGATCGGCGCCGGAGCGCGTGAATTCATCGGTGTGGCAGACGCCGCTCGCCTTGATTTCGACCAGCACTTCGCCCGCCTTGGGGCCGGCCAGGTCGGCGGTCACGACTTCCAACGGCTTGCCCGCCGCGTAGGCAATGGCTGCTTTGGTCTTCATGGAATCCCCCAGTCCGTGCAAATCGAGCGCGAAGTCTACGCGCCTGCCCCGCGCAATTTATAGAGCATGCGCGAGCCGTGACCGCAAAAACGCTTGCCCGCAGGTGAGGCCTCACCGCCACTGTTCCAAAAGAGAGCAGTGGCCCGGGGGCCTGTACCAATTCCGGTGCTTAAGACCGTGTCTTGCTCCCGCGTGGCATAATTGGACCATCCGATCGCGGTCCGCGTGGCCGCAATCATCCGGGGAGCTTCGCCAAACAGTGAGGGGGAGGCCATGCTCCAGCCGATCGGCACTCATGCGCGCTACATTCAATCGGTGCTGCGAGGCGGCTCCGACAGCTCAGGGACGCCGGACTACGTCAAGCGCTCCTGGCTTCGCTGCCTGACCCAATACCGGCTCGACCCGCAGTCGCAGCGGGAGCCCTACGTGCTGCCGCGCGAAGAGCGCCTGGCGCGCAAGGAGGCGAACCTCGAGCTCGTTTCCTTCGCCGACGCCGAGATGGCGCACCTCTATCACCAACTCGCCGGCTCGGGCTACTCCATCATTCTCACCGACCGGGACGGAGTCCTGCTCGACTACTATGGCGACCTGAGCTTCCGCAACGCGGCGTTCCGCACCGGACTCGTACTGGGGGCCGTATGGAGCGAGGAATACGGCGGCACCAACGGCATGGGAACGTGCCTGATCGAGCGGGCGCCGCTGATCATCCACCGGGATCAGCATTTCTTCTCGCGCAACATCGGATTGACCTGCTGCGCCGCCCCGATCTTCGATTACAAGGGCGAGCTGGTGGCGGTGCTGGATGCCTCGGGCGAGTCCGACCGCGCCCAACAGCACACGCTCGTCCTGGTCAACATGTCGGCGCAGATGATCGAGAACCGGTTGTTCCTGCAGCGCTTCAAGGACACCTTCGTCGTCCGCTTCCACAGCCGGCCGGAGCTGGTCGGCACCTGGGGCGAGGGCATCATCGCCCTGGAGGGCGCGGGAACGATCGCCGCGCTCGATCGCAACGCCCTCTTCCAGCTCGGCTTCAAGAGCGCCGCGGACCTGATCGGCGCGCCGCTGGAGCGTGTATTCAACATCTCGCTGTCGGCCCTCGTCGGCCGCAGTCAGAAGAAGTCCTTCCATGCGCTGCCGATCTACGAAACGCGCCACGGCGGGCGTTTCTTCGCGATCGCGCAGGCGCCGCAGTCCAAACGCAGCCAGTCGGGACGCATCCGCGTGTCCGCCGGTGAGGAGAGCCCTCCAGCGGCGGTGGGGCGCAGCGTGCTGGAGGAGCTCGATCTCGGCGATCCCACGATGGGGCGCAACATCCAGGCCGCCAAACGCCTGGAGTCCCGCGATATCCCCATACTCCTGGTCGGTGAGTCCGGTACAGGCAAGGAGTATTTCGCTCGGGCCCTGCACGCGGCGGGCGAGCGCGCCGACAAGCCATTCGTGGCGGTGAACTGCGGAGCGCTGCCCGAGATGCTCATGCAGAGTGAGCTGTTCGGTCGCGCGGCGGTGCCCGGGGCCACGACCGAGCCCGAACGCGGCCGCGTGGTTCAGTCCAACGGCGGCACGCTGTTCCTCGATGATGTTGGCGACCTGCCTCTGGAATTGCAGGCGCAGCTCCTGCACGTGATCGAAGAGCGCGAGGTCATGCCGCGCGGCAGCGATACCCCGATCAAGGTCGACGTCCGGCTCATTACGGCCGCTCGCGGCGGCTTGCAGGAGAAGGTACGGCGCGGGGAATTCCGGGAAGACCTGTTCTATCGTCTGCAGAGCCTGGTGCTGGCGTTGCCTCCGCTGCGCGAGCGGCGGGATAAAGCGGCCCTCATCCGTCATGTGTTCGCTCAGGAATCGGCAGCCACCCCGGCGGTCACGCTGAGCGAGGAGCTTACGGACGCGCTGTGCGCCCACACTTGGCCCGGCAACATCCGGCAGCTTCGCAATGTGCTGCGCGGGATGATCGCGATGCGTACGAGCGACCGGCTCGATGTCGCCAATCTGCCTTCCGACTATGGAATCGGTCTACCGGCCCCGGACGCGCGGGAGACGCCGCCCGAGGCTCAGTCGCTGAATCCGCTCGAGAAGGCCGAACGGACGGCCCTGCTCCGCGAGATCGACCTTCAGCACGGCAACATCAGCCGCGTCGCCCAGAAGCTGGCGATCGGGCGCAATACGCTCTACCGGAAGATGCGGCGGCTCGGCATCGCCTTTCCGTCGCGGAACTCGGCCAAAAAGTAAGAGGCGCCGGGCAGACCCGCCGAGCTACCGCGGGTGCTCGTCCGCGCTCACCAGTCGTGGTGACCGAGATACACGTAGACGTAAGCCGTAACGGATAGCACGCACACACCGCAGGCGATAAACGTCGCGCACGCAGCAGCCAGCAGGACGAACACATCCAGACCCTGGCTGCCATCGCTCAGGCCGTCGAATAAACCGGTGAGCGCGAAGGCTACACCGCAACTGACTATCCAGCGAATCATGCAGGCGGACAGCTCGCCGCGCAGGCCGCGATTGTGCCGATAGGCCGCGGCGCGCTCCTCGAAGCTCCCGCGGTTCACGTCCTTCATCAGGCGGAAGGGCGAGAAGAACCTCAGTAGAGCCTGTATCACGGTCTGTCCTCTCAAGCGCTCGCCGCCCCGTTTCGGTTGCACCTTTATGGCGCGGCTTCCACTATCACCGCCTCGTTACATAGACGATCATCCGGAGCACATGTTCCACCCGGAGCGGGTCCGCTCCCAAGCTGAGGCGAGTATGGCCGACACGATCTTCGGAAAAATCATCAGTGGTCACATTCCCTGTCACCGGGTCTACGAGGACGATCGGGTGCTGGCCTTTCTCGATATCAATCCGCTGAGCGTCGGTCATACGCTGGTGGTGCCGAAGGAGCCGGCGGAAACACTGGACAGACTGTCCGACGAATCTGCCGCCGCGCTCGGGCGCGTGCTTCCGCGGATCTGCCGCGCCGTGATGGCGGTGACCGGGACGCGGGACTACAACGTGCTCGAGAACAATGGCGCGCCGGCGCATCAGGCGATCGCGCACGTTCACTTTCATATCATTCCCAAGCCCAATGGCCAGGAAGGCCTGGTGGTCGGCTGGCCCGCCGGCGCGCTGGATCCGGCGCGCGGCCAGGAACTCGCGGAAAAGATTCGAGCCGCGCTCTTGCACATCGGTAAGTAATGGCTTACCGTTCGCACACCCTCCGCACCAAAGGAAGTCAGGTATGAGCGAGCTCGTCGTCCATGGCGTACCCGGCAGCCCCTACTACCGCAGCGCGCTGCTCGGGCTGGAGGAGAAAGGCGTGCCTTACCGCCTGTCGTTCCTGCAGCCAGGCGGTTCCAAAAGCCCCGAGCACCTCGCGCGGCATCCGTTCGGGCGTATTCCCGTGTTGGAACACGGCGGCTTCAGCCTCTACGAGACGCAGGCCATCCTCCGCTACGTCGACACGTTGTCCAGTCGACCCGCGCTTCAGCCGCAGGACCCGAAGACTGCCGCTCGTATGGATCAGATCATCGGCATCGTCGACTGGTACGTCTTTCCGACGATCACCGTAAAGATCGTCGCGGAGCGTCTGATGTCCCAGGTGTTCTGGCAACGCCCGACGAACGAGGAGACGGTTGCCGCCGCCGTGCCGCAGGCACGCATTTGCATTGGCGAGTTGGATCGCCTCAAGGGCTCCGGCGCCTTCATGGCCGGCGACTCGGTCTCGATCGCGGATCTGATGCTCGCGCCCCACATGGAGTACTTCAGTGCCGTGCCCGAGGGACAGGCGATGCTCAAAGGCACCGGGATCGAAGAGTGGCTGGCGCGAATGCAGTCGCGGCCGTCCATGCAGGCAACACAGCGCGACAGGCTGACGAAGGCCGCCTGAGCGCGGGACAGAAACCGGCACGCACGACAGGTCGCTTGTGGCATCCTGACACCCGCCTAAGACAGTTTTTCCATTTCAGGCGGTGCGGATGGATGTGGATTTGCGCGCAGAGCGCGTGCTGCGCGATGTATTTGGCTACGCTTCATTCCGAGGCGAGCAGCGCGACATCGTCACGCACGTTGCGGAGGGCAAGGATGCTGTCGTCCTGATGCCGACGGGCGGAGGCAAGTCCCTCTGCTATCAAATTCCGGCGCTCGTGCGCGAAGGCATGGGAGTCGTCGTATCTCCCCTGATCGCTCTCATGCAGGATCAGGTTGCGGCACTTGAGGAGGCGGGCGTTCGCGCCGCCGCCCTCAACTCCTCGATGTCATGGGCGCAGATACAGAGCGTCGAGCGCAAGGTTCGCGAGGGTGCGCTCGATCTGCTCTACGTCGCGCCGGAGCGTGTATTGACGGACCGGTGCCTCGAGCTACTCGACTCGGTGCCGCTCGCCCTTTTCGCCATCGACGAAGCCCATTGCGTTTCGCAGTGGGGACATGACTTCCGCCCCGAATACATGCGCCTGGCAGCCCTTGCCGAGCGCTATCCGAAGGTCCCTCGTATCGCCTTGACCGCCACCGCGGATGCGACGACCCGTAAGGAGATTGCCGAGCGGCTGCACCTGCGGCAGGCACGCACCTTCATATCGAGCTTCGACCGGCCCAATATCCGTTACCGGATCGCGGAAAAGGACAATCCGCGCAAACAACTGCTCGAGTTCTGCCGGACGGAGCATCCGGGGGAAGCCGGAATCGTCTATTGCCTGTCGCGAGCCTCCGTCGAACAGACCGCTCATTTCCTCACTGAGAGCGGCATCAGCGCCCTGCCCTACCACGCCGGGCTCGAAAGCTCCGTTCGCGAACAGAATCAAAACCGCTTCATCCGCGAGGACGGGCTCGTCGTTGTCGCGACCATCGCGTTCGGGATGGGCATCGACAAACCCGATGTCCGGTTCGTCGCCCATCTGGACTTGCCCAAGAGCGTCGAGAGTTATTACCAGGAGACCGGTCGCGCGGGACGCGACGGTTTGGCTGCCGATGCGTGGATGGTTTACGGGCTCGCTGACGTCGTGCAACAGCGTCTCATGATAGAGAACTCCGAGGCCGCCGCGGACTACAAGCGGGTTGCCTCTGCCCGGCTCGACGCGATTCTGGGGTTGTGCGAGACCACGGAATGCCGTCGCGTGAGGCTGCTCGACTACTTTGGCGAGACCGCCCGTCCCTGCGGCAATTGCGACAACTGCCTCGAGCCGCCACAGGAATGGGACGGCACGGAGGCCGCCCGAAAGTTGATGTCGTGCATTTTCCGCTGCGAGCAGGCCAGCGGCTTTGCCTTCGGCGCGCAACAGATCATCGATGTCCTGCGTGGCAAGAGCACTCCGAAGGTCCAACAATTCGGACATGACAGGTTGACAACGTTCGGTATCGGCAAGGATCTCGACGCCGCGCAATGGCGATCCCTCCTGCGGCAGCTTTTGATGCTGCGCCTCGTGCGGGTCGACCATGAGCGCTTCAACACGCTACGTCTGACGGCTGAAAGCCGGGACGTCCTGCGTGGCGAGCGCCGGTTGAAGTTGCGGCGCCCGACAGAACGGGCGCAACCGAAGCGGAACAAGCGGCGGAGCGGCCCGGTGGGTGCAACCCGCGACGGCTCGGCCACAACGACCGGCAGCCGCCCTGCGAGCGTCGAAAATGACATTGTATTCGAGGCCCTTCGGTCCTGGCGCCGCGAGGTCGCCAAGGAGCACGGCGTCCCGGCCTACACCGTCTTTCATGACACCACCCTCCACGAGCTGGCGGCGGCACTACCCGACTCGCCCGAGCGGCTGCGCTCCATCAATGGCATCGGGGCCGCCAAATTTGAGCGCTACGCGGAGGCGCTGCTCGATATCATCCGGCAAGCCGTCCA
>Ga0070681_10003003_pt1 | contig 15657 bp, 14 predicted proteins | sample KBSC83BmetaG_FD_65650 | JGI IMG/M metagenome (GOLD analysis project Ga0070681, IMG submission 65650) | Corn rhizosphere microbial communities from Kellogg Biological Station, Michigan, USA - KBS C8-3B metaG | ecosystem: Host-associated > Plants > Roots > Rhizosphere | place: USA: Michigan...
CTGGAGCAGGAGCTGATCGCCAATGCCGCTCGCATGGGCGCTTACATGATGGACCGTCTGCGGGACTGGCCAGCCCGGTTTCCCATCGTGGGTGAAGTGCGCGGGCTGGGGCTGATGATCGGAATCGAGCTGGTGCGCGATCAGCAAACGCGGGAACGGGCGCCCGCCGCAAGGAATCGGGTGCTCGAGCTGGCGTTCGCGCGCGGTCTGCTGGTATTGGGCGCCGGAGAGAACAGCATTCGGCTGGCGCCGCCGCTTACCATTACCCGCGACCAGGCCGGCTTCGCCATGGATGTGCTTGAAGAGTGCCTGACAACCGCGATTCGCGAAGGCTAAGAATACTGGACGTCGGCTGCGGTATCCATAAGCAGCCTGGCGCGATCGGCATCGATCGCAATCCCGCAAGCCGCGCTGACGTCCTTTGTGATCTGAACCGCACGCCCTATCCTTTTGCCGACAGCAGCTTCGACCGTGTGCTCGCGATCCACGTGATCGAGCACGTGGACGATGTCATCGGAGCCATGGAGGAGTTCCACCGCCTCGCGCAGCCGGGCGGCAGGGTCCACATCGTCACCCCGCATTACACCGATTTCAGCTCGTTCTGCGATCCCACGCACCGCAGCCACTTGAATAGTTACTCGTTTCGCTATTTTGGCGAGGACCACGGCGGTTTCGGCTACTACTCAAAAGCCAGGTTCCGGGAGATTTCCGTTCGCGTGAAGCTACTTGCTCTATGGAAATGGCTCGGCTTTGAATTGCTGGTGAACCATTTCCCGCGTTACCGCCGGTTTTGGGAATACTACTTGTGCTATGTGGTTCGGGGAAAGTTGATGGAGTTCGAGTTCGAAGTGCTGAAATGATTTCACTTCTTTACCATCTTGCGGACCGCACCCGTCACGGCGTGCGGAAGCGCCGCTGGGCTGCCGATCTGTGTGCCGGCCGGCGCGGCGAGGATCTGGCTCATCGTTTTCTGCGCCGTCAGGGGTTTACGGTGGTCGCCCGCAATTACCGGTCCCGCGCCGGATCCGAAATAGATCTGGTGGCGCGGGACAAGGACACACTCGTGTTCGTCGAGGTAAAATCTCGCGCCACAGAAGAGTTCGGCACTCCGGACCGTGCGGTAGATTCGGAAAAGCAAGCTAACATCGAACGTGCCGCTCGCGAATACGCCCGGCGCGCGGGTGTGGATTGGGGCGCAGTGCGGTTCGATATCGTCAACGTCCTGTTAACACGCCCGCCGCAAATTGAGTTACTGCGAGATGCCTTCGGTCCAAGACGAACGATATAATAACGTGGCACGGGTTACCTGCCTGGGCACACTTCGTTACGCACAAGGCTTTCACTAATTGCCAGAACTTCGTAAAGACCCGATCACGGGCCGGTGGGTAATTATTGCCACCGACCGGGCGCGCCGCCCCGCCGATTTCAGCCGCGAGCCGGTGGTGATCTCCGCGCCAACTCGCTTCTGCCCTTTTTGCTACGGCAATGAACAGAAGACCCCGCCGGAGGTGCTGGCTTACCGTGTGAACGGCGGATTCAATCAGGCCGGCTGGTCATTGCGAGTGATCCCGAATAAATTTCCGGTGTTGGGTATTGAAGGCGAACTGACGCGCCAGGGCGATGGCATGTTCGACAAGATGTCCGGCATCGGCGCTCACGAGGTAATCATCGAAACGCCGGATCATATTGCAACGCTGGGCTCCATGAGCGACAAGCAGGTGGAAGATGTCCTGTGGGCATTTCGCGAACGTGTGCTCGATCTCAAGAAGGACCGGCGGCTGCGCTACATCCTGCTTTTCAAGAATCATGGAGAAGCCGCGGGTGCGACGCTCGAGCATCCACATTCGCAGCTGATCGCTTTGCCCGTCATACCGAAACGAGTGAAAGAAGAGTTGGAGGGTGCGCAGCAGTACTACGATTTTAAGGAGCGCTGCGCCTACTGCGACATCGTGCGCCAGGAATCACAAGCGGGTGTGCGCCTGGTGACAGAAACCGATCGCTTCGTGGTCATCCAGCCATACGCAGCGCGCTTCCCTTTTGAAACGTGGATCCTGCCCAAGCGCCATGACTCTCATTTTGAAGAAACCGGCGCACCCGATCTGCAGAACCTCGCTTGGGTGTTGCGCTCGACGCTGCGCAAAATCGATAAAACGCTCGAGAAACCCGCTTACAATTTCCTGATCCACACCGCGCCTGTGCAGGAGCCGGCGATGCCGCATTATCACTGGCACATCGAAATCATGCCGCGATTGACGAAGGTGGCCGGCTTCGAATGGGGAACGGGCTTCTACATTAACCCCACGCCGCCGGAGGAATCTGCACAGTTTTTGCGGGAGGCAGGACTGGGGTAGGCGGGGACGCGGTAGTCAAAAACCGCTCCGTGACTGTGGCGGCCCTGTAACGCGTTAAAAATCTGGCCGGGCATGCATGGCCACTACAGCAGGCTCCTATTCAACTTCGACCACGTAGACTTGCGTGTGGCCGCTGCGATCGCTGGCAAACGCCACCAGTTTTTCATCAGGGGAGAAGGAGGGATGCGGGTGCGTCCACTGCGGCCCGTATACTGAATCGGTGGGCATTTCCATCCAGCTCAGCGCGCGCTCCTGGCCGGCGTTGGCTGCGGCGGCGAAGTCCGCAGCTAGCGCGTAACGGGATTTGGTCCACTGCGTTCCCTGGCTGCTGGCTTCGGAAAGGCACAGGCGGTGGCGCGCACCACTCATGGCGTCGATCAGGTGCAGCCCCAGGTCGGGATGATTGGTGTCGCATAAAATCTGCGTTCCTGCGCGATTTGGCGTGATGTGCCAGGCGTTGAATTCCGTGAGGGTGCGGATTTCGCGCGTGCTCCAGTCCATGATGCGCAATGCGCGCGGCCACACGGTGAAGACCAGATTTCCAGTGCGGCCCAGAAATGTCTCGTGCACCACGAATTCATCGTTACCGTGGTGGTAGAGGCACTCGAGACCCGAACCATCGCGCCGCACACGGTGCATGCGCGGGGCCGGATCGCCTGAGAACTCGATCCACTCGGACTCAATCGGATGAAATTGCGGGTGGATTACGGTACGCGGGAACGGAATCAGTTTGAAATCGGAGCCGTCAATCCGGCCGGCAACCAGACCCTGCTGAGAGCCCTGTTTGATCGCCGCCGTAATCCATTCGCCGGACGCGCCGAGCGAGCATTCACCCAGCTGCCCTCCTGGAAAACCGGCTACGCGGCGCTCCTCTAGCGCCGTGCGATCGATCTCCCAAATCTCACCACCGCGAATGAAGAAGATACGCCGGCCGTCGGGGTGGATCGCAGGTGAAAACGGATGGATCGCCGCCCCGTGGGTTAACTGGCGGATTTCGCCAGACGGGTATGGAGAGATTTCGAAAAGCTGCGCGCTGCCAGTCCGGTAGGAAGTGAAGAGCAGGGCCTGACCATCCGGCGTGAATGAACTTTGCAGAAAGTAGGTCGGATGGTTGATGGAAGGATGCTTTGTCAGCTGATGTATGCGCGCTCCGGTCGCGCGGTCTTGAAAGGACGAATGCTCGGAGGGAAAGCGGTCGCCCTTCACTGCACGCTCTTCCGAAAGATCAGAATGTGCTGGCGCGGCAGGGTTGTCAGATTCTTCTCGAACCGCAAGCCTTCGGGCTGGACTTCCGCGCGCACTTCGTCAACGGTCATTTTGTGCTCGGGCCGGATGGGGATTGACGGATCCTCTTTGCGGTATTCGAGCAGCACTAAGCGGCCATCGGACTTCAGCGCCTGCCGGATTTTCAGAAGCATCTTCTGTGGCTGCGAAAATTCGTGATAGACGTCCACCAGCAAAATCACATCCACCGCGCCGGCCGGCAACTTCGGATCGTCTTCGTCACCCAGCACCGTCTGTACATTCGTTAGATGCCGGGCCTCCATGTTCGTGCGCAACTTATCCAGCATGACTTGCTGGATGTCGTTGGCGTAGACCTTGCCGGACGGCCCGACGCGCTCGGCAAGCCGCCAGGTGAAATATCCGACTCCGGCGCCCACATCGGCGACAGTGGCGCCGCGCGGAATACCGATTGCGTCCAACGCCGCATCGGGCGCTTCCTCCGTCTCGCGCTCGGACCGAACCAGCCAGTCTGCGCCCCCCACGCCCATGACCTGCGCAATGCGCCGGCCCGTGACGGGATGGACTTGCTGGGCGACGCCGGCCCCGTATAGCGAAAGCAGCAAACAAATAACGCGAAGCATTGTCCCCATAGTGGCACAGGAAACCGGTTGCTTTGTTACCGGACGTCCGTTCGTTTAACATGGATCAGAACCGAAATGCGCATTACCGAATCACTTCTAGGCTACCGGCGTTCCAGTATTCTCATCACCGCCCTGGCGATGATTTCGGCTATCGCCTTCCTCGATTGGAAAGTCGCGACAGAAATGTCGTTCGGCTTCCTTTATTTTTTCCCCATATTTCTAGTTGCAAGTTCGTACGGGCAATGGGAGATCGCGGTGGTCGCAGCCATCTGTACTTTTCTGCGCGAAGCTTTTGGCCCGTTCGACCGTACCTTCATGTTCTCGCGGCTGTTCCTGGCCTGGGGATCGTTTACCGCGGCCGGATGGCTGGTGCGCGGCGTCCTGGCCAACTTCCAAAGGGTTCGGCAGCAGCTGGTCGAGATCCAGGCACGCGATCGGCTGCTCAAAGACTCGGAAGAACAACTGCGGGTGCTCATAGAAACCAGCTCAGCTTCCATCCTGACCCTGAATAAAACCGGCGCTGTCATTCAAGCGAATGAGGCTGCCAGCCGGTTGCTCGGCGCCGAAAAGGACGCGCTGCTTGGGCAGAATATCGGCAGCTACCTGCCGGCCTTGGCGCAGGTACCGTCAGACCAGAGCGCTCCCGTCTTTCGCACCACCATGGAGTGTTGCGCCCAACGCGCCAACGGAGAAGCATTCACAGCCAATGCCTGTTTTTCGACGTATATCTTTTCCGGCGAGCCGAGGTTAACTGCGATTATTACCGAAAACGAGCCGTCGGTTACCGGCCTGCCGGAACCCCAGGCGGAAGCGGCGGCAGTGTTAACCAACCTGGAGCACGTGGTGCTGCGGGCCATCTTCGAGGGGCAAAGCAATAAGGAGATCGCAGCCGGGTTGCAGTCATCGGAGAGCGCTGTCAAAAGCACTATCCAGCGACTTTTTACCAAATTGGGCGCCCGCACCAGGAGCCAGTTGGTTCGCATCGCTATCGAGCGGCTGGGCAATACGTTCCAGGTGGCACCGGCGGCTAAAGCCACCGCCCCGGATCAAAAGATACTTTCGGAGTAACGCCGGCCGCCGAAAGATGGCTTGTTCCAAAACGGATTCTGAGCGAAATTAGTCCTGTCAGCACTGGTTCTACTCCTTATTCAGGGGCCGCCCGGTAAGCGGCCCCCAAAGCTCTGACCCAAGATCAACACTCAGTTGCCCGATGGTGTGGCAGGGTGGGGACCCGGGCGTTTCAGCCAACTGGAACGGACGCCGGGTTCCCCAACCCATTCGGTTGTAAACTAGCCTATTAACCTCTCTTCTAATGGGCATGGGATTGCAACCAAACGCCGTCCAGGATCCTTCCGCGTCTCCGGAGGCGGCTTCCGGCCGCCAGCCATGGCATGGCGATTACCTTTTCCTACTGGGCAATCTCATGCAAAAGGACTTTAAGGTCCGCTACCGGAACATGTCCCTGGGGGTGTTCTGGTCGCTGCTGAACCCGCTGGTCATCATGGGTACTTTGACCTTCGTGTTCACGAAGATCTTTCCCAACAACCGCATCGCCCATTTCCCGACTTTCGTGCTTTGCGGTCTGGTTCCCTTCAATTTCTTCACCATGGCGTGGAGCACAGGGACCAGTTCGCTGGTGGATAACTGGAACATCATCAAGCGGGTCCCTGTACCCCGCGAGATCATTCCCATCGCCACAGTTCTGGGGAATTGCCTTCACCTGCTGATTCAAATCGGGTTACTGCTGACACTTGTGCTTGCGTTCGGCGGCAGGGTGAATCGGTACTGGCTCTGGCTACCGGTAGTGTGGAGTCTTGAGATTGTGTTCGTCTGCGGGCTCGCGCTGATCTTTTCGGCACTGAATGTATTCATACGCGACATGCGCTACGTCGTGGAATCCTGCAATACGATTCTGTTCTGGATTGTCCCGATCTTCTATGACTTTGGCATCATCCCGCAGCGTTATCGGGAAATCTACCAGTACAACCCCATTTCGGCACTTGTGCTCGTTTTGCGTAACATCCTGCTGGACGGGGTTCGGCCCGGATCTGCTCTATTACTCAAACTGGCACTAAGTTCGTTTATCATGCTGTTTGCCGGCCTCTTGATATTCCACCGTTTGAAGCAACGCTTCTACGACTACCTGTAAAGTGACCCCCATAATCCATTTCAACCGCGTGACCAAGAGTTTTCGGCAGGGAGGCGCCAAAATGCTGCGCGGCCACCTCGAGGATCGCTTTCGCAAACGGAATAGGGAAGTATTTCAGGCGCTTAAGCACGTCTCCTTCCGGCTGGATCGGGGAGAGAGTATGGCGGTGGTAGGGCGGAATGGCGCGGGCAAGAGCACGCTATTGAGCCTGGTCGCAGGGCTCGCTCAGCCCAACGAGGGATGCGTAACGGTGAACGGGCGCGTAGCGGCCCTGATGGAGCTCGGGTCTGGTTTTCATCCGGATTTGACCGGCCTAGAGAATCTGCGCCTGAACGCGTCACTACTGGGACTCTCCCGCGAGCGCACGCGCGAGGTCACTGACAGCATCGCGGAGTTCGCCGACATCGGAGACTTTATCGACCAGCCGCTCCGAACCTATTCGTCCGGCATGAACATGCGGCTGGCGTTTTCGGTTGCGATTCACGTCGACCCCGATATCTTAATCGTCGACGAGGTACTGGCGGTAGGCGATCAGAACTTTCAAGCGAAGTGCTTCGATAAGATTTCGGAGCTCAAGCATGCAGGCAAGACGCTGCTGTTCGTCTCGCACGCATCCACCAGCGTCCGGCAGCTGTGCGAGAGGGCGCTCTGGCTGGACCACGGGGCGGTCATGATGGACGGGCCCGCGGGTGAGGTGATTGACGCCTATGTGGGCCAGACGGCGGTTCAGAAGGGGTAGGCCTTGGCTTTTATCCAGAGGCGCTGGAGCAGGAATCAGCAGATAGCACCCGTTCCAGCAGAACCTCTGCGGCCAGACCCCAATTATCCAGATTGAAGATCATGGGGCAGTTCAGCTGTCGCATGTGCGCCGCCCAACTTACCAATTGCTCATAGCCGAGATACTGGACACCCTGCGCGGACAGCCGCGCATATAATTTTGCCTGACCTTCGGGCGTCCAGCCAGAACCGGCTCCGTGTTCAATGTGATAAGCGCGCATGGGATCGCGCAGAACTTCTTCTCTGAAACCGGCGTGGTGAGCGGCGTAGCACAGTACAGAGTCGAGATTCATCGAGTACATATCGAATTCCGGGTAACCGCGCAAATCCAGCCAGTGCTCCCGTGCCATCAAAGTGAAGTCGCCGCACGCGTTGGTGTGAAGGAAGACTGGCGGCGGGGTTTCGGATTTCTCGATCGGCGGTGGCACATCCTCCGAGGGCATGGCGGCGGAGCGTTCTGTCGACCATCCGCACCAAAATACACGAAAGTTGAGAATTCGCGTATCACCCGGCGCAGGCCGATCACCACCTTCCAGAGTCAGCCAGAACGATTGGATCTCACCGGGGCGCAGCGGTAGCGGCAATTCCACCATTTCAAGCCCGCGCACCAGAACGCCGGCGACGATTTCCGCATGTTGATCGCGAACCATTAGCTCGAATGGTCTGTAATTGACGCCAGGCCCGGGCTCCACCTGAAGCAGCAATTTCGCGGGCGCCTGATTTGGACACTGAACCGTAATCCGGGCATTCTTTCTCACCCATCGGAAGGTTTCACCCATGCAGTGCTCCAGCGGACACCAGCCTTCACCCGGCCGAATTCCTGAACGGAGTTGAAAGACGTCCTCACCTTCTTCAACCGCAACGGCGAGTTTCCGGGCGCGCACCTTGTGCCTGGCAAGAGCCAAAAAGGTTCCGGGAATACTGCGGGTTTCGCGATAGAACCGCAGCGTCTTTCTGACCGTCGGATTGGTGATGAGGGTTCCCGCGGGTCGCAGCTGCGGATACACCGTCAGCCCCCACGTTTCGGTGTCCACCGTGTGCTGATGCTGCGCGGTCCACGCACAGCGGAAGATTCGAAAATTCAAGATTCTGGGGTCATCAGTGATCGGAAGGCCGCCATCAAGTGCGCGTAGCCGCAACAGACGAGTGCCGCGAGGGAGATCGATCACCAACGTTGAACGGGTGTGAATCGGTATCTCCGCCGCCACCGATCCGGCAGCGTCCAAGACCTGCAGGCGGAATGTTCGCCTGGCGACGCCTGGTCCAGGTTCCAGATCCAGTAGTAACGGCCGGAGCAGGCCGGTAGGCTGGCTGATGACAACCTCGGCATCGTTTTCCGCCCAGCGAAAGACCTCCTCGTGCGAGTGTCGCTCCAGCGCGAACCAGCCGGCGCCAAACGTAATTCCGGAGCTCGGTTCCGCCACATCCTGTGCTTCGAGCGCCCTGAGGCCGTCCTGCGTCAATGCGCAAGTACCTTCGCGAGCGTTAATCCGGATCATGTGGGTCCGGCAGTGCGCGAGTTGCTCGTCGATGGAAGCGTCGAGTGGAACGTCGCTCATAACATCATGCCGGTCGATTCGATACATGCGGCCAGCCTGCAACCCATGCTCCGCGAGGTGATGCACGAGCTCGTCGTTGAAGAGAATGTCGATATTCGTGGCGAGCACAAAACGTCCTCGCGCCCGGCGGATACCCACGTTTTTCGCGATCATTTGATAGAGGGGCAAGGCGTCCGCGTGTGCATAGCGAACGTGGACTTCGTGTGGAACGTGGATGAATCGTACTGTGCAGAGTCCGAGATTTGCGGGCCAACTAAGAGCGTCGGCCAGTGGCTGGCGGTCTTCAGGCGGATTCCATTCGACCACAATCAGCTCGGAGGAGAGCCCGTGGCGGTTTGTTTGAGCGATCCACCCGTCCACGAAAATCTGCATTCTACGGAGCAGATTGCCGCCGTGATCGTCGTTACGCGCAGTAACCACCACGGAAAGGTACGGGCTGCTTTCGCCGATAAGCTCCTCCTTCACTCTAGCGTCCGGCGCTTGCCGATTGCTTCGCGAAACGCGGAAATGTATAAGTTCCGGCGCGCTCGTTGAGGCTGAAATAGAACCAGTGTCCCTGCAGATTAAATAACTCGCCCAACTGTGAAAGCATCTGGCTCTGCTGGTCCTCGCTGAGAGTCGTGCGGAAACTGTGATCCGCGGAATCCAGCGTGATGCGGTTTCTGGTCGTGAAATCCACGGCCGCAACCGCTTGCTCGACGGCTGAATCGATAATCCCGAGTTTCAATCTAGGCCCGGACCAGTTATTGCCCTTCCAGACGCCGGAGTCGCCGTACTGCATGTGCTCTTCGGAAGCATACCGTGTGTCAGAGAGGTCATGCATCATCACGAGGTGTTGAATGGGCGCAAGGAGAGGCATTATGGCTCCAAGCACGCATTCAGCGATTTCGAACCCATGCGCGTCCCAGAAAAGCAGCACGCGTTTCGCGCCTGAAATCGCTTTGTTGTAGTTGAATTCGAGGATATCGGTACGAAGGATTTCGAGTGGCGCGAACCACGATTGCGGCACAACCTTTCGAAGCCGGGGAACCGTATCGCGTTCCCAATCGCCGGAATTGCACAAGCTGATGATACGAATCCGTCCCTGTTGGAGATTGGAAGCTTCCGCGAATGAGCACGTCGAATTCCCGCGGCCTCGCCCGAGCTCAATGATGAGATCGGGCGCGAACTCGAGGGCCATTGCCATGAGCTGCGCGAATTGAAACGGGGCGAGATCTGTGGGGCGATCTACGGCGCGGCTTAAATCCAATATGCGGTCGCGCGATCGGGACAATGCCTCGCGTTGGTTCCAGTACGCTTGTGCTGGTGAAAGGACGGACACGGGTTTCTCCTGTTTCGCTGGCCTAGCTAGGCATGAGCGTTACTACAATTATGGCCATTCAACCAGCGTGACCACAGTGCTGTAAGATGATCACCGCAAGCGGATGATCGAATGCTTCCCGTCGGTTTGTACGTTCCCAATCGGCCCTCCGGCAGTCCCATTAAGTCTACCTCGCGCTATCCGTGCTCAATGAGTCGGCTTTCGACAGATAACCGTTTGCAGGTACGTGCGGCCGGTCAAGCGCCCTAGCCCGAAGAGACCCCACACGCCCGCCTGCAGGACCGGAGTCACCAGTCGCGACCGTGAACTAATATCGACCCCGCCCATCGGAATGTTGTGAAGAATGGTCTTGTCAGGCTGCAGCCCGCATGAACCCATGAGCCTATGCAGCGACGTCACATTAAAGTGATTTAGATGATGGGCACTGTACAGCTGATCCGCCGGCAGGTTGAAACCAATACGCTTCAAGAGCCTGGCGGTGCCGTAGAGAAGGCTTCTGTCGTTCATCGTCATCACGATCACAAGCCCCCCCGGTGCGCACAGAGAGTACACGCGCGTAACGAATGCGCGCACGTCTCTTAGGTGCTCGATTACCGCGAGGCTAACCACAACATCGAACTGCCGGGAGAGCGCCATTGACATGAAGTCGCCCTGCAAGAACTCGATACCCGAGCCGGAGCCGGATTCGTTCTTCGAGAGATCAATGCCCGTTAGGGTGAAGCTCGGATTAGTTTGATGAATGTGTCGCAAGAAAGCTCCGTTCCCACAGCCGACATCAAGAACAGAGGCATTTCGATTATGCATCGCAATCGTATTCGATATATTGTCAAATAAACCGGTATTGCGACTTTGAAACCACTGTTTCTCGAAGTAGTCCGGCCCGTATTCTTCAACTGCACGAAGGGACGACGGGTCGCTAAAACAGTGGTCACATTCGGGGCAGCGGTAGAGGTCGGCGTCGCGGCACGTTTGTTCCAGGGCGCTACCGTGTCCGCAAACGGGGCAGGTCTTCGTTGACGTCTGCTGGTGGAGACGGACCGTCAACGCCCCGCAACTCTTCCGCGAGGCGCGACACGAGCAAGCTCTGAGCTGCCACGAGGCGGCAAAATCACCGCACGTGCGACCGTTGCATTTGCGTCTTGAAGGTTCATCGTCCTGGCGACAACGTATAGTGGCCGGTGCTTCGCTTCTTCATAGATTCGCGCGACGTAGTCGCCCAGAAGGCCTACAGCCATCAAGGTGGCGCCGGAAAATAAGGTTTGAAGACATACAAGCGAAGTCCAGCCGGGTACCGTGACCTTCTTAACAACCGTCAGATAGATACTGTAGGCGGAATACAGTATCCCCACACATGTGAGCATCGCACCCAGTGGCAAGCTCAATCGAAGGGGCAGTGCCGAAAATGAGGAGATGGCGGTCCAGGCGAATCGGATCATTTTTGAAACCGAGTACTTAGTAACCCCAGCGCCGCGCGCTCGGCGGTGGAATGGCAAGATTGCCTCGCGCAATCCAAGCCAGGCCACAAGACCCCGCATGAAACGATGCTGCTCGCGAAAACTGCGGATCGCTGTCAAGGCCGCGCTGCTAAACATGCGGAAGTCACCAACTTCGGGCCTCAAGCGCTTATCCACAGAGTTTCGCATGATCCAATAAAATACCGACGCAGTTTTGCGCTTCAAGAAGCTTTCGCCTTGCCTGGTCAACCGTTGCGCGGAAACTACATCATAACCCTGGTTCATCAAATCCAGCATCTGCGGCAGCAGTTCAGGTGGGTCCTGCATATCTGCATCCATAACGACCACCGCGTCGCCGGAGGCAAAGTCCAACCCCGCGGTGATGGCTGTTTGATGTCCGAAATTTCGGCTGAACTCCAGAACCTTTATACTCGGGTCGGAGGTTGCGGCTTCGCGAAGGATGCGATTGGAATCATCAGAGCTACCGTCGTCGACAAATAGCAACTCTCGTTGGCATCCCATGTCGACAAGAACTTGCTCGAGGGTTGAAAGCAGAGCCGGCAGGCTTTCAGCTTCGTTATAAACGGGAATTACGACGGAAATTAACATGCCGGTATCCCGCTGTGAGGCGGCATTTTAGTTTTTTTCAGCTAAGACACGCTGGCAACTGACGTGCCTACATTCTCTTGCTGAATATAGCATATTGCCCTCCGAACGGCAGTCGCTTCAGAGCGGATTCCACAATTCGGGCACGGGTGTAAAAGCTTTCCGGTAGATAAAGAAAAAACTCCGAGCACATGACATGGAAACCGGAGGCGCGAACATAGCGTTGTGCATGACGGGAGGAGAGAAGGCGTGCGTCGACATCTACCGGCGCTCTGTGGACAATTATCCGAGTTACCGGGTTGAGCGGATTGTGTTCAATGATGCAGAAAAAACCGGTCGGACGCAAGACGCGATGGATCTCCCGCGTCAGGGGAATGCGGCTCTTTTCTTCGACGTGATGGTAGACGCATACGGCTGAGACGAAATCGAAGCTCTGGTCCTCGAAGGGAAGCACATCCGGGGCTGGTTGTAGTCGCACGTCGCCGCCTAAGGCCCTGGCCATCTCTTCGGACGGATCGCAACCCACGGCGCGCCCGAAACTTGCTCGCCCAGCGCTCAACAGCTCACCCTTTCCGCACCCCACGTCAAGCCACGAAGATTTCGCCGCGGCGAGTCCATGCCGCTGGATGAAACGTTCGATCAACATCCACTTTCTTCGATGGAAGAAATCGTTTGATTTGGCAAACCGATCTCGAATCGGATCCTGGAGCAGCTCCTCATAATTTCGCGCGTAGGAATCAAACTCAGCTGGCATGCAGGCGCCTCAACGAAATTCCCTGGGGCCTGCTTGCAGGTGACGCCCGAAACAATATGTTCTGCATTGGTATAATTTTAGCGCTAAAAGCAAAAATGCAATGTTGGCTGAAACCCCGATGTTGGCTAACGAACCCCGTACGGCCGCGCAGGCTGCCCATCGATATGCCATCGCGTGCGCGCTGGCCTTTTGTGTAGCTGCTCTTTACATCACAGTCATAATACGTCTGGACAATACGAACGTGGGCACTTCCAACGGTCTCTGGAAGTCGCCACTCATTGATGCCTGGGAACACGGAACAGCTCATCCAACGGATGGCGGACAACTGATCTATCTTCCGGCGTACGGTTATTTGAGCCGGCTCATTCCTGACAGCACCGTTCAATACGGCTCTCATGGGCCGATGGTTGCCTTTCGTAAGATGGCCATATTGAACGCGCTCGCAGGGGCACTCGCATCCGGTTTTGTCTTCCTGCTCGCGATCCGTTTTCTCGGTCTGATCACTTTGGCTCTCACAATCTCACTCATGCATGCTTCTGCCGCGTTCGTCGTTCTAAACAGCATCAACTCGGAAGACATCGCGCCCGGTTATGCGTGCTTTGTGGCCAGCGTTACGTTCTTTTTCGAATACTTGACCACCCGCCAGTTTAGATTCCTTCCGGTGAGCACTTTCTTTGTCACTTTCGCGATGCTTCTCCACTGGACGCTGATTGGCCCCGCTCTGATTGCCTTTGGTGCGGCGCAACTTTTCTTGCTATTGAAGAGCCGGCGCTACATATGGTTGCCAGTATGCTCCATTTTTTTGTTCCTATTGTCCATTAAGGCAATATTGCTGCTCTCCTCCGCGTCCCTATCCATCTTGACCGTCTTATACCCGGCTAAAGCCACGTCGCAAAGTATGGTTGGTTGGATGGGCTTCCGCCCTGACAAGGCTTTGTTTGAACTCATCGGGATCGGAAATTACTTTTCTGGCGGCTACAATATAGGAAGCTACGCTTACGCATTTGAAGCTCCCTTGATCATCAGAGTTATGTCCGTCTCATGGGCGTATTGCATATTTACAGTCGGCGCTTGTATTTGGGCATTCCTAAGTTTGCGTACTGACACTCTGATGAAAACAGGCGCCGCATTTGCTTTAGGATTATTCGCGGCCGGTGAATTGTCTAATTTATTTGTGCAGCCGCAGGATCCCCAGTTCCAAATTGAACCCATGTTCGCCACAACGATTGGGCTGATTTTACTAGGACATGGTCTGAAAGGCAGGATGCGGGGCAAGACTTATCGACTCATCACGGGCGCCCTTATTTTAGGTGCCCTGTGTAATGGTGCTTTAAACGTCCGCATGATGGCTGCCACGGGTCAGACGGATAGCGAATCCTACCGAATCACGCGTCAGCTCGAACAGTTGTTTCCGCCGGACACTACTACAATTATTTGGCATGGCTTTGAGGGCTGGACTACTTGGCAATTTATTGTCACATTCCATGCTGACAGTGAACAATTTCTGAAGCATGCCCTCTTCCTGGCGGGCTCATTCACGCATAACCCAGGATTCTCGGCACACGAGCGCGCGGCGTTAATGAGGGAACAAATCGATGCGGAGTTCACTTCAGGACGCCGCGTCGTAGCGTTCGCCTTGTGGACAAAGACGCGGCGTGATTTCATCGCTTCCTTAAGTACCCTTACCGATACCAAAAGTGCAGAGACCTATTATGACGAGATCACCGGGGCTTATGGCTTGGGACAACAATGGGAAACACCTGCCGGCCTCTTTGTTGAGTTACTGCCGAAACACACGGGGAACGACACGATCCGCCCCAGTCGAGTGCCCTGCATCCATCGTGTGCACGAGCGTACGCCCGACCTAAAGGGCTCGCTTTCATCCATCCGTCCACGGCTGCGGCCGGGCTGACTATGACGCATCGAGGCAAATAGTTTTACAGGCTATATAACTACAGACACAAACTGGATCGCATCATTCCGATGAATAAGGAAATTCCAAAGTATCTGCAAGACCTTTCCGAATATCAGCGCGCATTCTTGGGCAGCTATCCGCCAACTCAGGTGTTTGCCGTTGTTTCCTGGGGATGCGCCGGCACAGGGTGGATCGCCCGAGCGCTGGATTCTCATCCCGATATTTACTGTGTACATGCGGCCAACACCTTTTGGCATGTGCTCGCCGGCCACGAGCGGCTTGATGGTATCTCATATCTGCGCGTGATCGCTAGTCAGGGACATGCTCATGCGGCCGCAGGTGACGTGCATGGAGTCGGCCGCCACCACATTCCCGCGTTGAGAAACGTTTTCGATCAGCTTTTCAATGCTGCAGTAGTAGTGCGTGAGCCGATTCTGAGGCTCCGCTCACAACTCGCTCTTTTTGAACGTTACCAAGACGTTGAAGGATCAAAGACATTCTGGGACCTCAGTTACATAGATGGTGTCGTCGAGCGTTGTAAAGTCGAATTGCCTCAAGACGATCATCGGTCCAGATTTTTTGTGCACGCCGCGAATATGCTGAATGCGATCATCGAGGAGAGGGAGGTCGGAAAAATATACCGCTCTGAGGATTTGACCTCTGATACAACCGTTCTCGGGGATTTCGTCGGTGAGATCACGCGCGGGAGAGTTTGCCCTACCATCGAATGGCTAGAGGCCGCCGTTCAAATCCAACGTGTGAACTCGCACGCCGAAACTACAAGCCAGTGTCAATTTCAGGAGTGGGAGATAGACGTCATTCGTAAAGTGGTCGAGCCGCGCTCTTGGGAACTGTACGAAATGCTTGGCTATACGAGGCCACAGTTCGCACAGAGCAGTTTCTTGG
>Ga0070681_10003005_pt1 | contig 15652 bp, 10 predicted proteins | sample KBSC83BmetaG_FD_65650 | JGI IMG/M metagenome (GOLD analysis project Ga0070681, IMG submission 65650) | Corn rhizosphere microbial communities from Kellogg Biological Station, Michigan, USA - KBS C8-3B metaG | ecosystem: Host-associated > Plants > Roots > Rhizosphere | place: USA: Michigan...
GGAAGGTCGTACATGGCGATGTACGGGCTGTCCGGATGCAGCATCGCGTAATGCTGATGATAGGCTTCCGCCGGATAGAACGCGTGCAGCGGCGCAACCTGGGTGACGATTGGCCGCGCGTACGTCTTGGCGTCCGTCAGCTGCTTGAGATACGCGTCGACGACCTGGCGCTGGGCATCGGTCGTGTAGAAGACTGCTGATCGATACTGCGTGCCGACGTCCGGGCCCTGGCGGTCCTTCTGCGTCGGATCGTGCGCGACGGAGAAGAAGACCTGGAGCAGCGTGCCTAACGATACCTGGGACGCGTCGTAGGTCACCTGCACCGACTCGGCGTGACCGGTGGCCCCGGAGCTCACGTCCTCGTACGATGGCGACGTCATCGTACCGCCCGCGTAGCCGGAGAGGGCGGTCTTCACGCCGCGCACGTGCTCGAAGACGGCCTGGACACCCCAGAAACATCCGCCGGCGAAGACGATCGTCTCGTCGCGCGGGCTGGATGCGAGTGCAACGCCGCTAATGGCCGCCGGCGAAGTCATCATCCCCGCAGCCGCGGGCCGTGCCGATGCCCAGTAGGCACCGCCAGCCACCACCGCCGCCACCGTCGCCATGCGTGTCATCATTCCTGCCATATCCCCACCCTGTTTGGACTCCTGTTGAACTACTCGAGACGCTCTCTGGTTCCATTCACCGCTCTCGGGATTTCATCATCTTGATCTCGACCTCAACCTCGGACGGGGCGATCTGCAACGCCGTCATCATGCCGTGCCAGACGATGCGGGTGGAATCGGAAGCTTCGACGTACACGATGGCAGCATCGTCGCCGATCGCGACCGGCGTCCGTGTTCGCCACCCCGCCGCGTCGAGCTGCGTTCGGTAGTGCGCGACTACCTCGACCGGCTTCAGTGGACCCGTCAATTGCCCCGAGGTCGAGGCAGAATTCCCGCCAGAACCGCCACCCCCTCCCATGGAGCTCATCCCGGGCGGCGGCAGCAGCGTCGGAAACTTGAGCGTTGGCATGGCCATGATGCGCCATCGCTCGTCGCGCGGGTGGCAGAAGTTGTGTTGCTGGTTCCGAGGCTGCGTGATCTTGAGGTAGGTCCCTCCCCCTGGAGCCGGCAGTGCCGCGAGGGCGACACCGGTGCTATCGGCGCAGTAACCGCTGGCGCCACCGCCGGTGTAGCCGAATCCAGATGAGATGAAGCCTCCGCGCGTGGCGTCCGGCGGGGGAGGTGGCGGTGTCAAACCGCGCGCGCGGAGCTGCCGGTCGGCCGCCAAGATGACCTGGTTCGGTGGCAACGTGAACGAGTAGACGACGATTGTGCTCCGGTCCGATGTGAGGCCGCCAAGCACGGTACCGCCCTCCAATGACATCACGCTCGGGAGCATTCCGTCCGGCGGGCGGCCGACGATAACGCGCGGCTGTCGTCCCGAGTATTCGTTCCCCTCGAGCAGCGCCACCACGAGCTCCGTCGGGATGCTCGTCGGGTTCTGCTCCTGAAGGCGCCGCTCCTGTGCTCTCGACAACCGCGGCGCGCCGACGATCATGAGCACCAGGCACACGCACCTTACTCTCCTGCTCATGGCATCCTCCGCCATCCACTCGTTGAGCGTTAGAGATACCGGCGGATCGTCCTATTAGCAAACCTACAACTGCCGAGGAGCCGCTAGACTCAGCCGAGCTCCCGGTACCACGCCTCGAACGCGCGGTTGTAGAACGCCTTGCTGAAGAGCGTCCAGCTGCCTAACGACTCCGGGAGGCTGAACGCGCCGGCCGCGTCCGCGGCGCTCATCCCCTTCGCGTGCGCCGCTTTCGCCGCGCGCTCGACTTCATCGAGCATGGATGTGTAGCGATCGTACTCGGCCTGCTTGCCGAGCGCGCCATGACCCGGCACGTAGATCGTGTCGCGGTCGCGGCGCAGCGCGCGGACCGACTGGGCGAGCTGCGTCGGGATCGCGTCGACGTAATTCGGGAACATCGCGTTCCAGAAGAGATCGCCGCAGAAGACGATGCTCGGGTCGTCCAGCTCGAGCGAGACGTCGCTCTCGGTGTGTCCGCGCCGGGGCACGACACGCACGACGCGGCCACCGAGATCGAGCGTCGTCGGCCGGTCTGGGGTGATGAAGGCCACATGCTCGAGGGCGGCGACTCGCGTCGCATCCTCCGGCTTGTTGCGCTGGACGACGAGCTCGCGCGTCCGCTCGGTCGCGCGCAGCTCGGGATGCTGATTCGCCGCGAGGTAGCCAGCGACCCCGTTCGCGTGATCGGCGTGGTAGTGCGTGAGCGCGACGTGCGTCGGCCACCGGCCGGTCAGCTCGCGCGCCTTGTTCGCGAGCCATTCGGCGCCCTGCGGCGTATTGAAGCCCTCGATGGCGAGCACCGCGTTCCGACCGGCGATGAGCCCACCGTTCGAGATCGTCGTGCGATCGCCGCCGAGTGGGTTGGAGACGAGCGCCCAGACGCCGTCGGCGATGCGCTCGAGGCTTCCGAAGGGCTCGCGCGCGACGGTGCTGCCTAACGGTGACCAGCTCCAGCGCCGACGCAGCGCGGCTGGAAGGACGGAGCCGGCGAGCGCGAGGTGGGCGGCGCAGCTGCCGGTCGTGAGTAGGAAGTCGCGTCTCGAGAATTCGCTCATGGGGCTCTCGGCAGGGGTTGGACACTGTCTTCTAAGACTACGTAACGATAAAAGCGGTCCGAAAGGGACGGTCCGAGAACGACGGTCCGAGAGGAGCGGTCCGAGAACGGCGGTCCGAGAACGGCGGTCCGAGAACGGCGGTCCGAGGAGAGCGGCGAGAAAGCGCGCCGAGAACAGCGTCGACAAGGTAGCGGGCGCGCGGAGCGCGCCCGCATTCCGAATTCGCTGATGGCAAGGGACTATGGACTGATAGCAGCCGCCAGTGACGCCCGCGTGCCCCGTACGTCCATTCGTCATGGATGCGGGCGCGCTGAATTGTCCAGACTGCGGGGCTGCGGTCCCCGAGCACTCGACCGAGTGCAGCTTCTGTCACGCGCGGCTCGCGACCATCGGCTGTCCCAAGTGCTACGCACTGGTGTTTGTGGGGAGCAAACACTGCCAGCGCTGCGGCGCGGAGATCGGGCAACCGGCCGACCGCGCGGCCGCGGCGCTGCCCTGCCCCCGCAAGTGCGGCCCAATGCGGCCCGTACGCTTCGGCGGCGCGGACATGCATCTCTGCGACGTGTGCAACGGCGTGTGGGTCGACACGGGGACGCTGCAGCGCCTCGTCTCCGAGCGTTTGAAGCCGTCGCCACTGCTCGGCACGGGCATCCCGACGCCGCCGGCCGCTCGGATCCATCTCGGCGCCGTGGAGTACGCGCCCTGTCCGATGTGTAAGAACTTGATGAACCGCGTCAACTTCGGACACACATCCGGAGTCATCATCGACGTCTGCACGCCGCATGGTACCTGGTTCGACGCGGATGAGCTGCGGCGGGTACTCGAGTTCATAACGAGTGGCGGTCTCGAGGCCGCCCGCGCCCGCGAGCTCCGCCAGACGCCGACGTCGCTGCCAATGACGGCCGCGTCTCCTCTCGAGGATCGCTGGCGCATCGTTCGCCCCATCCTCGACGGCGACGACGCGAAGCTGATCATCAACGCGCTGGTGACGTTCACGGGGCGGAAAAAAATCTAACCCGGCTAGCGCGACGACCGGGAGTACGCGCGAACAGCGCGCGCGTGCAAAGGCGAGAGGAGTGGGAGCGCGCGCGAACAGCGCGCGCGTTCATAGGCGAGAGGAGTGGGAGCGCCCGCGAACAGCGCGCGCGACTCCACATAGGATTGGCCGCGAGCGAAGCGAGCGGCCCGATGTCTGCGTTAGTCACGCGCGATGCGCGCGCTCACGATACGCCCAGGCACACCCGACTCCCTGCAGCTCGAGGACGTTCCCGAGCCCGATCCTCGGACGGGGCGGCTGCTCGTGCGCGCGCTCGCGCTCGGGATCTGCGGCACCGATCGGGAGATCGTCTCCGGGAAGTACGGTACCGCGCCAGCCGAGAGTGAGCGACTGATCCTCGGGCACGAATCCCTCGGACGCGTGCAGGACGCGCCGCCGGGCAGTGGCTTCGCGAAGGGTGACCTCGTCGTCGGCATCGTGCGCCAGCCCGATCCCGTGCCGTGCGTGAACTGCGCGGCCGGCGAGTGGGATATGTGTCGCAATGGCCGCTACACCGAGCATGGAATCAAAGAGCTGCACGGCTTCGGCGCCGAGTGGTGGCGCATCGATCCGGGATTCGCGGTGAAGGTCGATCCGGCACTTGGCAACCTCGGCGTGCTGCTCGAGCCCGCGAGCGTCGTCGCGAAGGCCTGGGAGCATATCGAACGGATCGGACGCCGTGGCGTCTGGGAGCCGCGGTGCGTGCTCGTCACGGGCGCGGGTCCGATCGGATTGTTGGCGGCGCTCATGGCGCGCCAGCGCGACCTCGAGCTGCACGTGCTCGATCGTGCGACGTCGGGACTCAAGCCGGCGCTCGTGCACGCGCTCGGCGGGACGTATCACACGGGAAAGATCTCCGAGCTTGGCTTCGAGGCGGACGTCATCATCGAATGCACGGGCGCGCCGTCGGTGGTGATGGAGGTCATCGGATGCACGGCGCCTAACGGGATCGTCTGTCTCGCGGGCGTGTCGGCCGCTGGCGCCAAGCGGCTCGTGGACGCAGGGGCGCTCAACCGCGACATCGTGCTCGAGAATGAGGTCATCTTCGGATCGGTGAACGCGAACCGCCGGCACTACGAGGCTGCCGTCCGCGCCCTCGCCGCCGCGGAGCGCTCCTGGCTCGAGCGGCTCGTGACGCGACGCGTTCCGCTCACTCGGTGGCGCGAGGCATTCGAGTCGCGCCCCGATGACGTGAAGACGGTCCTTCAGTTCTACGGCGCCTGACGATCGATGCCGGATCGGATCGAGGACTATGCGCTCATCGGCGACTGCGAGACGGCGGCGCTCGTCTCACGGACGGGATCGATCGACTGGCTCTGCTGGCCGCGCTTCGACTCGAGCGCCTGCTTCGCCGCACTCCTCGGCGGACCCGAGCACGGGCGCTGGTTGATCGCGCCGCGCGATCCGAACCCCAAGATCCGCCGGCGCTATCGTGAGCATACGCTCATCCTCGAGACGGACTTCGAAACTGCCGAAGGCGCGGTCACCCTCGTCGATTTCATGCCGCTCCGCGGCCACGCGTCCGACGTCGCGCGAATCGTCATCGGCAAGCGCGGACGCGTCGAGATGCACACGGAGTTGATCCTTCGCTTCTACTACGGCGCGTTCGTCCCGTGGGTCACCCGACTCGACGACGGCTCGCTGCGCGCGATCGCCGGGCCGGATCGCGTCGTCGTGCATACCGACGTCCCCCTCCGCGGCGAGAACCTGACGACGGTCGGCGAGTTCGTCGTCAACGAGGGCGATTTCGTGCCGTTCGTGATGACGTACTCGCCGTCGCATCTGCCGCCGCAGAGTCCCGTGAACGTGCGCAAGGCGCTCGACGACACGGAGCGCTTCTGGCGCGAGTGGTCGAAGCGCTGCCGCTACCGCGGCGAGTGGGGAGACGCGGTCGACCGCTCGCTGATCACGCTCAAAGCGCTCACCTATCGCCCGACGGGCGGCATCGTCGCCGCGCCAACGACGTCACTCCCGGAGCAGATCGGCGGGCCGCGCAACTGGGATTACCGATTCTGCTGGCTCCGCGACGCGACGTTCACGCTCCTGGCGCTCATGGACGCCGGGTACTACGACGAGGCGTCGGCGTGGCGCGATTGGCTCCTTCGTGCGGCGGCCGGCAGCCCGTCGCAGGTGCAGATCATGTACGGCCTCGGCGGCGAGCGCGTCCTCCGCGAGGCCGAGATCGACTGGCTGCCGGGTTTCGAGAGCTCGAAACCCGTGCGCGTCGGCAACGCCGCGTCGGACCAGCTTCAGCTCGACGTCTTCGGCGAGGTGATGGACGCGCTCCACCAGGGTCGCCGCAGCGGGCTCGCGCGCAGCATCGACTCGTGGGGGCTGCAGCGTGCGCTCGTCCAGCATCTCGCGACGATCTGGGAGCGACCCGACCAGGGAATGTGGGAGGTGCGCGGCGGACCTCAGCATTTCACATACTCGAAAGTGATGGCGTGGGTCGCCGTCGATCGCGCGATCAAGGGCGCGGAGGAGTTTCGTCGGGACGACACCGTGGACCATTGGCGGGCGCTTCGCCAGCAGATTCACGACGAAGTTTGCGCGAAGGGCTTCGACCGCGAGCTGAACTCGTTCGTCCAGGCGTTCGGCTCCAAGCAGCTCGATGCGAGTACGCTCATGATCCCGGTCGTCGGCTTTCTCCCCGCGGACGATCCGCGAGTGCGCGGCACCGTCGAAGCAGTCGAGAAGCATTTGCTCGTCGACGGCCTTGTGCTCCGCTACGACAGCGCCGAGACGGACGACGGATTGCCGGCGGGAGAGGGCGCATTCCTCGCCTGCAGCTTCTGGCTCGCGGACAACTACATCCTGCAGGGACGGTACGCCGACGCGCGGAAGCTCTTCGAGCAGCTCCTCTCGCTGCGCAATGACGTCGGGCTGCTCGCCGAGGAGTACGATCCGCGGGCGAAGCGCCAGTTGGGAAATTTTCCGCAGGCGTTCTCGCACATCGCGCTCGTCGATACCGCGTTCAATCTCGGGCGTGTCGGCGAGCAGGACGGGCGGAAGCCCGCGGAACAGCGCCAGATGCGGAGCGAGTGAGAGGTCGCGGCCGCGCGCTCAGGCTGGCGCGCGGATTGCCCCGCACGGCAGCGCTATGGTCATCAAGGGATTTCACGTCGGCCACCTGCTCAAGGCAGTCGGCAAGGCGATCTGGGCGGACAACATCCTCACCATCGCCGCCGCGGTCGCGTACAACTTCTTCTTCTCGCTCTTCCCTCTCCTGCTCTTCGCGGCACCGCTGCTCGCGCTGGTCGGGAACAAGCAGCAGCTCTTCAACTGGATTCTGGGACAGCTCGCGGGGAGCGTGCCGCCCGCGGCCTATACGATGTTGGCGGGCGTCGCGCGCGACGTCGTCTTCGCGCCGAACGCACCGGGCCTCGTCTCCATTGGCGCATTGCTCACGGCCTACTCGGCATCGAACATCTTCGGGTCTTTGATGGGCGCGTTGAACATTGCCTACCACGTGAAGAACGACCGCCGGCCATGGTGGAAGCAGCGGCTGATCCAGCTCGGGATGGTGGTGGTCGCGGGTGGGCTGATGTCGCTCGCGGCGGCGGTCATGATCGCGGGTCCGAACATCGTCGACACCGTCGCGCGCGTCACTCATCTCGGCGGTCTGACGAAGTGGGGATGGATGATCCTGCAGTATCCGCTCGCGTTCGCGTTTCTGGTGTCGGCGTTCTGGCTGATGTACTACATCCTGCCGGACTTCCCGCAGCACAAGCGACAGATCCTCGTCGGCGCGATCATCGCCGCGGCCCTTTGGGTCATCGCGACGACGCTTTTCCGGCTCTACGTCATCAATTTCACGACTTTCAACAAGGCGTACGGCACGGTCGGCGCGGTGCTGCTCCTCCTGTCGTGGATGTATTACTCGATGGTGGTCGTGCTCGCCGGCGGCGAGCTGAACGCGGAGCTTGCCAAGGGAACTGGAGAGGTGGCGCCGGAGCCCAAGACCGAGTACGACAAGCAGGTCGCCGCGGCCCAGACGGAGCGGACGAAAGAAGACCGCCACGAGGAGAAGAAGAAGGAGCAGAAAGAGGTTCGGTCGAACGCCAAGCGCGAGGAGCTGGCGAAAGAGTGAGCGGAGCGCGGGGTGAGGGACGCAGGGCGCGGGTGCGGCCCACTTCGCGCTCTCGCGATACGCATTCTTGCAATCCAGGGGACTAGTCGTCAGACTACAGAGCCTGGCCTCGAGGGTCGAGGTCGCACGTCATCGTGCAGTGAGGTCTCCATGCGCATTCGTGCCGTCGTCGCCGCAAGCGTGGTGCTGCTTCCTCTTCCCGCAGCCGCTGGCGCACAGCGACTTCCAATCCCGGTCATCGGACGTCGCGCGCCGCGGCCGGCGGACCTTCCGCCGCAGCCCGGGGCGATCGTGCGAGAGACCGAGTACCGGCGCTGGCGTCTCTCCACCGAGACCTATCCGCTGGTGAGTTACGTACAGGCGCCCGGGCTCTCGGGTGTGAGAGCGCTGTCATCGTGGGCGACCTTTGGCATCGGACAGCGTGCCGACTACCTGCTGACGCGGAATTTCTCGGGGACGCTCGATTTCACGTCATCGTTCCTCGGCGGGCCCTCGATCACCAACACCGCGGAGCTCGGCACGCGAGTGCATCCGGAGTGGGCGGAGCACACGCTGTATCCGTTCTTCGATCTCCGCATCGCGTACATCACGACCTACGACCGCGGGCTCAGCGGCTACGATGATCCGTTCGCGTACAACCTGAATTCTCCGAACGGATACGTGGTGCGCTACGCCAGAGGCTTCGGCTGGGTCGGAGGCGGCGGGTTGGAGTACGCGCTCACTCCACGCTGGTCGCTGACGTCAGCGCTGTCGGTGCTCGATACGCATCTCGCGGCGCGGGACTTCGAGACGACGGGTGCCGTGCCGTCGGGACTTCAGATGACGTCCTTTCGCTTCACCGCGGGCGTCCGCTACAACCCGATCCGCATCATCCGCTCGGGCACGGACATTCGTTAGGCGGCTACGCAGCGCGGCCGACGTCGTCGAGCGCACCGACGGTGTAGCCCGCGGGGGTCGGCTGCGTGTCGAGCCAGGCGATGACGGCCTCGCGATCCGCATCCGTGGCCTGGAATCCGTCACCGGTCACGATGTAGACATTCGCGGCCTCGCCATCCATCAACAGCAGGCCACGCCCTTCGAGAACGTCCGCACGCAACGCGGACAATAATCGGGCGAGGGCATCCACGTCGTCCGTCCGCAGCTGGAGGACGAACCCAAAGAGTGGACAGGCAGCACTCATGGCGAGTGTCTCCATCGTCTGGTCGAGATCTCGACCACTCGCGAAAAGCCTGGACGCGAATGGCGCGGATTGATGCGAATCGTTCTGTGTCGCAAGACAGTTCCATTGGCCGAGAACAGAGATGAAATCTTTGCGAACGGCCTCGGGAGGCCTCAACACACGAGCTCTCCCGGTGTGCCGTTCACAACAAATTCAGCGCCGACCGAGGCCGGCGGGCTCTCTTCGCGCTCGGAGACATTCGCTTGGATTCGCGTCATTCGCGACCAAGGCTTTTTCGTGATCGGTCGAGATCTCGTTCGGGACGAACTTCACGAACTGTAAACATCGCGAAATCTGTGGCGGGGGCGGGCGACCGGGCAATCTCTCGTCGACGCCGTCGCGTCATTGTCGACACGGCGCGATTGCGATGCTGTCCGGCCTCTCGCGCGCATGAAACGAGTGGTCCTCCATGGTTTCGCACCGACTGGCCAGACGACGGAGCAATCGACATGATCTTCACGACGGTGGCCGCCGCAGGCCGGCAAAATACGTTGTGACCTGATGCGTGCTCGTGGTGTTGAGTCGGCATTGGCAGTCAGGTCCACATTTTCATTGCGGGGAGGACAAGTGCAACGAATTACACTCGCTGTCGCCGCGCTGCTGCTCGTGGTCAGCGCGCAGGCAGCGTCCGCGCAACGGCGCCTAACGGGAACCGTGACGGAAGCCGGCACCGGTCAACCCGTCGTGTCGGCGACGGTGACAGTCGTTGGCTCGACGGCCGGTACCCACACCGGTGACGACGGCCGGTTCACACTCACGATTCCATCGGGCCCACAGACACTCCGCGTCCGCCGCATCGGCTACCGCGTGCAGGACGTCGCGATCGGCGCCGACCAGGCCGAGGTTGCCGTCTCGTTCGTGCGCGACGTGCTGCAGCTGGAAGCGCAGGTGATCACGGGCGCGGTGACGAGCGTCGCGCGCGCCAACGCCGCGAACGACGTCGCGCAGGTGACGGGCGACCAGCTCAACCGCGCGCCGACGCCGACGCTCGAGAACGCGCTGCAGGCGAAGATCGCCGGCGCGACGGTGACCACCAACTCGGGCGCACCCGGCGGAGGCGCGCAGTTCCGCATCCGCGGCGCGAGCTCGATCCTCGGCAATTCCGATCCGCTCATCGTCGTCGACGGCGTGATCGTGAGCAATCAGGTCATCGAGCCGGGCACCAACGCGGTGCTCCAGGCGATCCGCAACACCTCCGAGGCGTCGAGTCAGGACAACGGCACCAATCGACTCGCCGATCTCAACCCGAACGACATCGAGAACATCGAGATCCTGAAGGGCGCGTCGGCGGCGAGCATCTACGGCTCGCGCGCGTCGAACGGCGTCGTGCTCATCACGACGAAGCGCGGCGGCTCGGGAGCGCCGTCGTTCTCGATCACTCAGCGCCTCGGGACCTTCGCGCTCTCCAACAAGCTGGGCTCGCGGCACTTCTCACTCGCCGACGCGACAACCGTCGGCGCGCGAAATGGGCTGTCGGCTGCTCAGGTCGCGGCGAATTATGCGCAGTGCAACGGCTTCTGCGACTACGAGCAAGAGCTGTACGGGAACAAGGATCTCTCGTACGAGACGTCGCTCAGCTCGCGCGGCGGCAATCAGACGGTGCAGTACTTCACGTCGGGGCTGGTGAAGCGCGACGGCGGCATCGCGCCCAACTCGGGCTACAACAAACAGTCGGCGCTGCTCAACGTCAACACGAATCTCACGCAGCGGTGGACGGCATCGGTGAAGATGAACGTCATCCACAGCCGCGCCGAACGGTCGTTGAGCAACAACGACAACGTGAACGTCACGCCGTACTTCGCGATCGCCTCGACGCCGAGCTTCTTCGACCTGCGGCCGCAGGGCGGGCTCTATCCGGTGAACCCGTTCACGTCGAGCAACCCGCTGCAGACGCTCGCGTTCATTCGCTCGCCGGAGGACGTCTGGCGACAGATCTCGTCGGTTCGCACCGACTACTCGTTGATCAACACCGAGCGGCAGCAGCTCGTCGCCAACGTGACGGCCGGTCTCGATCACTTCGACCAGACGTACAGCCTGAGCTCGCCGCGCACCCTGCAGTACGAGCCTAACGACGCCCTCCCCGGCACGCTGACGTACCTGGCGGGGACGAGCGTCTTCGGCAACGGCGGCATCGCGCTCAGCCACACCTACCGTCCGGGATCGATGAGCTTCACGACGTCGGCGGGCTTCCAGCACGAGTACCGTTCGTTGCGCGTCGCGAACATCATCACGAAGGATGTCGTCGCCGGCCAGGACAACGTCGAGCGCGGTGCGTCGAAGGAGATCTCCGACACGCTGTCGCTCCAGGTCGACCAAGCGATGTACGCGCAGGAAGAGTGGCTCGGATTGAACGAGAAACTGCTACTCACTGCAGCCGTCCGCGGCCAGCGGAGCACGGTGAACGGCAACCCGCACACGTACTACCTCTTTCCAAAGGCCGCGGCGTCGTACCGCCTCACGTCGCTTCCGTTTCAGACGGACGAGATGAAGTTCCGCATCGCGTACGGCGCGGCTGGCAATCCGCCGCTCCTCGACTCGCCGTTCACGCCGTTGACGGGAACCGTGTACTCGGGCCAGAACGGACTCGCCGTCGGCGCGCGCCGCGGCAACTCCGACATCAAGCCGGAGCGGCAGACCGAGCTCGAGGGCGGCGTCGACATCACGATGTTCAACGCGCGGGGCACGATCTCGCTCACCGGCTACAGTCGCACGATCACCGATCTGCTCCTGCGGGTGAATGACGCACCGTCGAAGGGCTTCATTCAGCGCGACATCAACGGCGGCAAGATGCGCAACACGGGCATCGAGATCACGGCCGGCGCGACGCCCATTCAGAGCGGCTCGGTGAGCCTCGTCTCGAACCTCACCTTCGCGCGCAACGTCGGCAAGATCGTCTCGCTGCCCGACCTGATCGGACGCATCGCGTGCATAGCGCCTGACGGTAAGTCGCTGGAGCCGGATACGAACAAGTGTCCCCGCGGCTTCCAGACAGGCGGCTTCGACGCGTCGTTCGGCGTCGGCCGCATCGAGGAAGGCGCGTCGACGACGCAGATCGTTTCCAACGACACGCTGCCCGACGGCTCGGCCGTCATTCGCAAGTGGGGCGACACGGAGCCGGATTTCTCGCTCGGCCTCGCCAACAGTCTCACCATCGGCGGGCTCCGTCTCTACGGCTTGCTCGACTGGCGGCACGGTTTCAAAGTCGTGAATCTCACGCAGTTGATCTACGACGCCAGCGGCACGTGGAAGGACCCGGCCGCCGCCAATGCGCGGCTCGGGTCGTTGGGCGTCACCGCACCGTACGTGCAGTCCGCGTCGTTCCTGAAGCTCCGCGAAGTAACGGTCGCTTACGCGCTCCCGGCAGCGTGGGCACACCGCGTCTTTGGCGGGCGCGCCGACAATGCGTCGCTCGAGCTGAGCGGCCGCAATCTCTTCACCTGGACCAATTACGAGGGGCTCGATCCGGAAGTGAGCAACTTTGGAAATCAAAACGTCGCGCGCAACCAGGACGTGGCGCCATTCCCGCCATCGCGCAGCTATTTCCTGTCTCTCAACCTCAACTTCTGAGCGAGGAGGACCATCATGAAGACGATCCGCTTCCTCGCCGCGGCAGTCACGCTCGTGACCATCGCCGCCTGCAGCGAGCCGCTAGTCCCGAACCTGAACAATCCGACGGAAGAAGAGCTGAACACCATCACCGATCGGAGCCAGATCCAGGCGCTCGCCACCGGCCTGCTCGACAGCGACCGGCAAACGCAGTTCAACTACGTGTTCTTCCCGGAGATGATCGCCCGCGACATTCTCCGGCTCGACAACTCCGATCCGCGCTACATCGAAGGTCTCCTCGGCTCGCCAAGCGATGTGTCGCCGAGCGGCTTCCTCGGCTCGGGTGTGTGGGCGGGACCGTACGCCACGATCCGCGGCGCGAACTTGTTCATCAACGGCGTCAAGAACGCCGGGGCGATCACGCCCGCGCCACTCTCCGACAAGGAGAAGTCGGCCGCCATCGGCTTTGCACAAACGCTCAAGGCGATCGAGTATCTCCGGCTGATCGAGTTGCGCGACAACAATGGCGTGCCGGTGACGACGGGCGGCGACGCCCTGGCGCCGATCCGCTGCAAGCCGGCGGTGTACGCCGCGATCAGCGCGCTCCTCGATTCCGCCATCACGGACCTCACGAGCGCGGGGCCGACGGCGGTGCCGTTCACCATGCCCGCGGGGTGGGCCGCGTTCTCAGTCGCCAACGCCGCGGGCACGAATACCGACCTCCTCGGCCTGGCATACGCGTACAAGGCAAAGGTCGAGATGTATCGTGGCTTCCTGCCGCTCAATAGCGGCGGCCCCACTGCAGCGCCGACGCAGACGAACTTGCTGTCCGCGCTCACGGCGCTCGACAATTCGTTCTACAACCCCGTCGCCACGCGCGCCGGCCTCGACGTCGGCATCTTCCACACGTACTCGACGGGCGCGGGCGAGACGGTGAATCCCTTCTCGGACAAGAGCGTGAACTACGCGAACATGAAGGTGATCAGCGAGGGCGCGGAGCCGGGCGACCTTCGCGTGCAGGCGAAGGTGGACACCTCGTCGTCCATCGCGCTCCGGACGCTGCAGGGCGACAGTTCGAAGTATCAGCTCAAGCAGCCATCGCTCCCGACGGATCCGATCGCCGTGCTCCGCAATGAGGAGCTCGTGCTGATACGCGCCGAGGTGCTCTGGGGCCTCAGCCGCGATCAGGAAGCAGTGGATATGATCAATCTCGTGAGGCAGGCCGCGGGGTTGCCGGCGAAGGCACTCACCGATTTCCCAACGCACGGGGACGTGCTCCGTGGCATTCTCAAGGAAGTTCGGTATTCGATGCTCTTCGAGAGCGCCAAGCGGTGGGTGGATTACCGGATGTTCGGTATTCTGAATGAGCTGGGCAAGGAAGTGGGCAACGATCCAATTCCGAGGCTGCCGATTCCGCAGGCGGAGGCGGATGCGCGGAACAATAATCTGACGTGCTCGTGATTGCTCGGGCTTCGATGTTGAGTAGCGTTACTTGATTTTCACCGCGAAGGACGCGAAGGACGCAAAGAACTGCCAAAGCAAACGCGTTTGCTTTGGCAGTTCTTTGCGTCCTTCGCGTCCTTCGCGGTAATGTTGCTCTTACTGGAATGAACAAGGAGCCTATTCGTGAGCTCGATGCCTAACGTCATTCGCGCGACCGTGATGACACTGCTGATCGGCGCCCAAAGCCTGCTCGCCCAACAGCCGGCCCACATCGAGCACGGTCTGCGGCCGGCGGTGCGGCTCGTCGATCGTGCTGACACGACGTTCGATCTCCTCGAGCGCATGCGCTACTACCACGTGCCGGGCGTCAGCATCGCCGTCGTCGACGGGGATCGCGTCGTCTGGGCAAAGGGGTTCGGCGTGAAGGCGTTCGGCGGCAGCGAGCCCGTGGACACCTCGACCCTCTTTCTCGCGGGATCGATCAGCAAGCCGGTCTTCGCGACGGGTGTGCTGAAGTTGGTGGAGGAGGGCAAGCTCGATCTCGACAAGGACGTGAACGATTATCTCCGCAGCTGGCACCTGCCGGAAAGCGCGTTCACGCGCGATCAGAAGGTCACGCTCCGCCGGCTGCTCAGCCACAGCGCCGGGCTCACCGTCTGGGGCTTTCCCGGTTACGAGCTCGGCACGGCGGTGCCGACGGTTCAGCAAGTGCTCAATGGCGAGAAGCCAGCGAACACGCCGGCGGTGCGGAACGACACCATTCCCGGCGCGCGTTGGCGGTACTCGGGCGGTGGCATCACCATCGCGCAGCTTCTGGCGACCGAGGTCGCGGGCGAATCCTTCCCGGAGCTGATGCGACGACTCGTGCTGCGGCCGGCGAACATGGTTCACAGCACCTACGAGAACCCCCCGCCACCGCCGTACGCGAAGTTCACATCATCGGGTCACGAAAAGCGTGATACGGTCGTTCCCGGCGGCTACCACGTCTATCCGGAAATGGCTGCTGCAGGACTCTGGACGACTGCATCGGACCTCGGCCGATGGGGACTGTCGATCATGCGTGCGTGCAATGGCGCTGCCGGCGGACCGCTCTCGCCGAGGATGGTGAAGCAGATGCTCACGCCGCAGGTCGAGGTCCCACCGTCGTTCTCCGGTGCGGAGAAGAGCTACTGGGGACTCGGCGTCGAGCTGCATGGAGCCGGTGACTCACTCCGGTTCTCGCATGGCGGGCGCGACGAAGGCTTCGTCGCTGACCTCGTGATGTGGCCCGCTCGGCGCCGCGGGATCGTCATCATGACCAATGGCGTGAGCGGCGGCCTGCTCCAGGAGATCGAGCGGGCGTTTGGCGCCGAGTATGGCCTGACGACGTCGACGCGTGTCGAAAAACGTCTCGCGGCCGTCCCCGCCTCGACGCTCGATTCGCTTCCGGGACGCTACCTCGTGACGCGCGGGCGGGACACGATCAGCGTCTCCGTAGTGCGTCGCGGCGACGACCTCTGGCTCTCCTCGTCGAACGATCCGACGAATACGCGTTTGCTGCCTCAGGCAACCGACTCCTTCTTCGACTTGGTCACTGGCGTGAACTTCACCTTCGTGCGTCCCGCAACGAACCCGTTAGGCACGCCGGTCAAGCTCGTGCGCGAGCTCCGCGGGCAGCGCATCGAGGCGGTGCGCGCCGCGGCGTC
>Ga0070681_10003006_pt1 | contig 15650 bp, 11 predicted proteins | sample KBSC83BmetaG_FD_65650 | JGI IMG/M metagenome (GOLD analysis project Ga0070681, IMG submission 65650) | Corn rhizosphere microbial communities from Kellogg Biological Station, Michigan, USA - KBS C8-3B metaG | ecosystem: Host-associated > Plants > Roots > Rhizosphere | place: USA: Michigan...
CTGCTCGTTCTTGAAACAGTATCGTTTGTGCCGCAATCCGACGCACATGAAGCAATCGGAACTGTCGCGGCAGTCATAGCAGAACGCGCAATCGCTCAACGCGACGGAGCTATAGACATTCCGGCATTGGTAGCATTTTTCCGTCGCGACCGTGTCGTATATGAGATTACAATCGCCCATGCTGTCCGTCGAATCGACGATCTCCCTGCCGCTCAAAAGATAATGGCTATATAAACAATCTTCGAGCTTCCATGCGATGAATACCATATAGCAATTTTTGCTGAATGCGAAGTCCTGCGTGTATTCGCAATTCACGCTTGCGATGCCGTTATCATTTACGAGCGCAAGCGCCGGAACACGGTTTTGCAATTCTTTGAATTGTTCGAAAAAACTGCGCGAAGGATCGTAATCCTGCGCATATGATTTTGGATCCCATCCGTCGCCCCACCAGCACTTTTGACAATAGACGGGAAACGGTTTGTCGGTCGAATACAATGATACGATCGATTTTTTGCACAGATCGCACGCGCGCGAATAAAGATTCATGTCGTTGCGCCAGGCCATGCGACGAGCCCTGCGACACTCCGGGCAAAACGTCGGCGCAGGCACGCGCAGCTTGGCATAAAACGCAAAATCATCCGGTTCGATCACAAACGATTGCTTGCAGTTCTGGCAGGTGCGGGTTTCGGCGGTCATTGGTTGGGCAGGGTTCATAGTATCTCGGCCTGGTAGCATTGTTCGCAATAGACAAGTTCGGGGCGATCGGGGGCGTATGAAGTTTCGAATTCATTCGGACATCGCACATTCCCATGAAAATGATGACTTGCGTTTGAGTACAAGTTTTTCGCAGAATGCCCTCCCTCGCACTGACACGATCGATGCCAAAGTTTCAAAGGATTCCTCTGCGCAAGACGTTCATAGTGACGGCAATTCGGACAGATGTCAGGCAAAGGAACGTTCAGATGCCGATAAAACTCTAACTCGGCGGGAATAATCTTGAATGCAGTCGAACATTGATGATTACATTGCCCGTTATGTCCGCAAGAAATAACTTCCTGTAAGATTGAGTCCTTCACGTCGGAAATACTATCGGACAAATCGCCTCCCATGATCGTCGGACTATATTTTTTCTCAACGACTTCCTTCCATTTGATCCCCCGCTGCGCTGCCTGTGAAAAAGAAAGTGGCGCGAGCTCCTGCGCAACGGTTTCGTTATAGGCAAAGGGAGATATTTCCGCGGGGAAAAATTCGCCGTATTTATAAATCCTCCCGCCTCGGTCGGCGTAAGGCATCTCGTCCATGTGCTTTATGATGCGAGGAATGAGCTTCTCATATTCCTCCTTCGAATATTGCTTATTGAATATGCAATATTGCTTATTGCGCAAACCGACGCAACCGAAAAGATACGATGAATTATGGCAGTTATAAGAGTATTGCACGTCATGGCAGTTAAAGAGAAACCGCGAAAACATGGAGTTATTGCCTGGATAAATCGTTGATATTTCATGGGCAAGTTCGGATTTTAATCCAAAATGATCGCAGTCAAAGCAATCTTTTACGTTCGAATATGCGAGCCAGAGATAACGGCAGTCCTCCGCACCGCCAAAAACATCAAACACCATCGAGCAATTTTTCGTTTCCTCGAGATTATCGCCAATGGAATTCACCGCTCGAAGCACCCTCGCGAATTTCTTCGGATATTTTTGGGCATGAGCAGTGAATTGTTTTTTTAAGTTTGCTATGCTTTCGCGGCTGCCAAGGTTATATTCTTTAATTTTCTTTTCGTATTCTTCCTTTGAATATTGCTCATTGAAAATGCAATACGACTTGTTGGAGAGATTGACGCACCCGAAACAATCATGGCAATTCTTGCAGTTAAGGAGAAATGCGCTGCTATAAGAGCCCTCACAATATCGGCTATATAAAAGCTTTGAACAATTGATGCAATCGACAGTTTCATAATTCCATTCGCATTTTGTATCCCAATAGCAATCGCAGCACTCTTTGCTATTAAAAATGAATGCCGCATAATTCGTGTTTTCATTAAAATCGCCGCCCACCACCAAATAGCAGTTCTTATTACCCTCGGTAACACTGCAGTATTCGCTATTGACCGGGTTGATATTGAGCAAGGCAATATCGGGAACCTCTTGCCATAGGTTCTGGAGCTGCGAGAAGAAAGAAATTTTGAAATCATATTCGCGGCCGAAAGAAATGCCATCCCATGCATCACCCCACCAGGCCTGATGGTCGTACACCGTCTGCGGATTATCAGGAGAAAAGACGGAAATAACTTCTTCATTATGCCCCGGCGCATCACACTTGCGCCGATACAATGTGCGCTCATTGCGGAAAGCCATCCTGCGATGTAGGCGGCAATAAAAACAAAAAGTCGGGGGCGGGATATTCATTCTTTCGTAAAACGCAAAATCATCCGGTTCGATCACAAACGATTGCTTGCAGTTCTGGCAGGTGCGGGTTTCGGCGGTCATTGGTTATATTATAGTATTTCAGCTTGATAGCACGGTTCGCAATACACGATCTCAGGACGTTCGGGGGCGAATGTGGTTTCGAACATATTCGAACACCGGCCAGATACATGATGGGCATGCTTCGCTGTATTCGGATAAATTGTGTAATCGCACATGCATTGGCGGGTCCACAGGTGCAACGGATTGCGCTTGTTTAACCGCGCCGCATGACGGCAGTTGAAACATAATTGCGGAAGCGGCAGATTGAATTTCCGATAAAACGAAAGTTCCTCGGGCACGATCCTGAACGCCACAGTACAGCCATCCGGACATGTTCCGCCGTGCATGCATCCGATCACCGCCGACTTTATATCATCGGTTACTGCAGCTATGGAATCGGGCAGATCGGCACCCGGCACCGTGGCTGCATGATGCCGCTCCCGCTCCTCATGCCATGCAAAACCCTGCTCTTTCGCCTCCTCGCGAATCATCGGAAGATAATCCCGCGCAATCGACTCATTATATGCAAAGGGCACTATCTCCGGCGGGAAATATTCTCCATATCGATATTCGCGGCCGAGCGCGTCGCGATACGGCATCGCATTCATGTGCTCGATGATTTTCGGCACGAGACGCTCATACTCCTCTTTCGAATATTGCTTATTGAGGATGCAATATTCTTTGCTCCGCAGGCTGATGCATCCAAAAAGGTTCTTGCTTGCGTGGCAATAGAGCGCATAGCGGATATCATGCGATCCGTAAACCACATTGGTAAACGCAACATTCGCACTCTGAAGGCCAGTATCCGTGCCTTCGTACACGAGCTCGGCAACGCCGCACCCCGGTCCCGCATCGAACATCATTTTTCCTTCGAGTGCCCAGTGGACATATTTCGAATCCTCGATTCCCTGCGTTGCATCGAAAACGAAGTAGCTGTTCTTTGCATCTTCGATGTTGTCCCCCGTCACATTCAATGAATGGTGGATTTGAGCAAAACGATGGATAGATTTCAAGCGCAACTTCTCGAAGCGTTCTGCGGCATCCGCGATGCCCGCGCGCGACCCAAGCTTCAATTCTTTCAATTTTATCCCATATTCTTCTTTTGAATATTGTTCGTTGAAGATGCAATATTTTTTGTTCCGCAAATTGGTACAGCCGACGCAATCGGAACATCCGCGGCAATCATATAAAAAGTAGGAATTGGTGCAATTAATGCAGTTTTGTCCGTAACGCAATTCATAACAGGCGTTGCACTGCACGCACTCGTAACACAGCTCGGATCGGAAGCCGACGTAGCAGTCCATGGAATCTTTGAAGCTCGATATGCGGTTCGAGTAGAGGCAGCGCTCGATCTTGTACGTCCCCGAACAGAGGTACGAATCCCTGCTTTCGTCGGCAATATTGCAATAATCGCTATTCGTCGCGTTGCTGTTCGATAACGCAAGAAGTGGCACCCGAGACCAGAGCTCCTTGAACTGTTCAAAAAAAGGCCTCGTGAAATCATAGTCGTGGCCGCATGCAAGCGGGTCCCATCCGTCGCCCCACCAGTATTTCTGATCGTACACAACGACATTCTTTTCCGGGGCGTACATCGAAATCAGCTCTTCCGAATGTCTTGGCGCGTCACATTTGCGTTTATAGAGATTGCGCTCATTTCGCAAAAGCATCCGTCGCCGAAGGCGACACTCCGGACACCATGTCGGCGCCGGAACCTGCATTTTCTCATAGAACGCAAAATCATCCGGCTCGATCACGAACGGAGTCTTGCAGTTCTGGCACGTGCGGGTTTCGACGGATGTCATATCACTTCTTTGTTATAGCATCCCTCGCAATAAACTTTCGATTTTCCTATTAGGTTCTCCGAAATCTGCGTTTTCACCCCGCATTGAGGGCATTCAAAAGGCAACAATCGCGATTCTTTCACCCATATGTCATACTTGCTCTCAATGCGGCACATGGGACACCATCGCGGGAGCGGCAAGTTGCGCGCGCGCAATATTTGAAGTTCCATCGGCGGCATCCGAAACGCCCGTCCGCATCGCGCGCATCCGATCGCCTCCTTTAATATATCATCGCCCGCGTCTTTGACATGATCCGGCAAATCCTCAGCACGCTTCGTAATTTCGTGCGGTGCGCGACCGCCCTCATACCACTTATACCCCTCGCGCTTCGCTTCTTCAGGTTTCATCGGGTGGAAATTTTGTGCGATCGTTTCGTTATAACCGAAGGGTGATATTTCGATCGGAAAAAATTCCCCATAACCATAGGTCCGGCCGCGCGAATCTTCATATGGCATCGCCGCCATATGCTCACGGATTTTCGGAGCGAGTTCGCGGAATTCCTGCTCGCTATATTGCTTATTCAAAATACAGTGCGAACCTTTTTTCATCGAAACGCAGCCAAAAAGATCATTGCCCGCAATCGCAAGGAACGAATACTCGAAGTTCGTCGCGCCGATCGCGCCAAGCGCCGTGAATCTTATATTTGCCGCCTGTGCGCCAATCGCCATGCTGTCATACGCGCCTTCGACGCCGGACCATGCCGTCACATCGTATGCACTTTTGATATTGTCCCCTTGGCGCACGTATCGGCAATTCTCGCAGCGCATAATCTCAAAACAATCGCGGCAGTTGCGGCATTCGAATATCTGGTTGCCCGTACAATTCACCGCCATATCCTGATAGAGCGATTTATACGGCAGCGCATCCCAATGTTTTTCCGCGCGCTCGGCGAGCTCACGATATTGTTTATATGATCCAAGGTCCCACTTCTTACGCTCCTCCTGATATTCCTCTTTTGAATATGCTTTATTAAAAATGTGGTATTTCTTATTCCGCAAATTTGCGGATACAAAGCAATCCTGGCAATTCCGCGAATCGCGGAGAAATCCTACGTCAACGGATTCGGTCACTTGGTAGCGCAACCCGGTGCCGTTATTCACCTTCCACACATGCATTGAGTCATACATCTTTTCCGTCTCGATGGCGAGCGACGTATCGAGCGCGCTTTTTGTATGAAATAAATAAAATCCATTCAAGCAATCTTCGTTGAACTCGGCGTTGAAAACTAGATAGCAATTCTTATCCGAGCCGCCGTAATTCATATAGGGCGATGTTTCTGCGGCGGACATCTCAACGGCGAGACCGAGATGCGGCACGCGATGCATCAGTTCATCAAACTGCTCGAAGAATGGCCTGTTGAAATCATAATCAGCGCCGTACGATCTCGGATCCCATTTGTCGCTCCACCAGCATTTGGGACAATACACGACGTAGGGCGATTCAGGCGGATAGCTCGAAAATGATTCTTTATGGCACAGATCGCACGCGCGCTTATAGAGCGGAAAGAGATTGAAGAACGCATAGCGCCTCTGCTGTCGGCAATCGGGACAGAATGTCGGCGGCGGGACTTTTATCTTTGCATAAAAATCAAAATCTTCCGGATCGATCACGAATGATTGTTTGCAATTCTGGCAGGTTTCGGTTTGAGCGGCGGCCATGGGGGATCAAAATCAATTCACGTTCGCCTGATAGCACGGTTCGCAATACACGGTTTCGGGCTGTTTGCTTGTGTAGGCGGTTTCGAATTCATTGGGACACGGAGTTCCCCCGTGGAAATGGCCCGTTTCACGGCACGCGCACGCGCGATGATTGAATACGGGAATATTGATGCGTGCGAATCGGGCCGCCAGGCGGCAATTTGGGCATTCGCGCGGCAGCGCTACACCCGCATTTTTCAGGAACGCGAGTTCATTCGCAACGATGCGATACGCCTTCTTGCACGACGCGCATTCGATCACCTGCTGCAAAATATCATCCGCTGCCGCTGTTATGGAATCCGGAATGTCCGCCGCTTTCGTCGTCGTTTGGAATTCGCGCGCCTCGCCGTCGTACCACGCGTATCCCGCCACAAGCGCCTGCTCTTTCGTAAGCGGGAACGTGTCTTGCATCATCGTTTCGTTATAGCCGAATGGACTGAACTCGGACGGGAAAAATTCGCCGTAGCGATATTCGTGACCCTTCGCATTGCGATACGGCATTTCTTTCATCTGGTTTATGATCTTTTCGCGAAGCGCGGTGTATTCCTCCTTCGAGTACTGCTTATTGAAAATGCAATACTGCTTTTTATTCAGGCCGACGCAGCCGAAGCAATCCGACGACGAGCGGCACGAAATGCAATATTCCAAATTGCGGCACGACGGCCAGCAATCAAATGAGAAGCGGAGATTATATGCATTCTCCGCGGATGTAAGAACTTCATACATAAGCGACGAATGATTCCCCCACACGGTATAGTCATAGCAATCTTTCGCGCCCATATATACATGCTGGCAGAACTTCGCATCCTGCACATCTTCGACAAAAAACGAATAATGGACGTTTTTCACGTCGTTCATATAGTCCCCGCTCGATTCGACGGCCCGGACTCCATGGAAATATTTGACCGGAAATTGCGCGATGTGCTCGTGCGCGAGCTTTTTCGCAGCCATGAGGCCGGTCCACGTATCAAGCTTCAATGCTTTCACGCGCCCGGCATATTCTTCTTTTGAAAGCTGCTCGTTTAAAAAACAATATGACTTGCCGCGCAGATTTGCGCATCCGAAACAGTTCGTGCAACCTGAGCAGTTTTTTGAAAACCAAACATCGGCGCAATTTTCGCAGTCGTCCGAAAAAAGCGTTTTATATGAGTGCGAGAGTCCGACGCCCTCATAACACAATTCGTTTTTCGTCGTCTGCGTGAGATCGAGGCAGTTTTTATTTCCCATCGCGCGCACCACGTATGTGCATTCTTCGCTGCTATCGATATTAAAACAAAGATAGCAGTTCTTCAGATCCCCCGCTTGGTCGCAATAATCGGAATTCGTAATGCGGATCACGCTGCGCGACGGCCACGGCACTGCGTGCATGAGTTCTTTGAACTGATCGAAAAACGATCGGCTGAAATCATAGTCGCGGCCGTATGTCGCGGCATCCCACGCATCCGAAATCCAATACTCCTTATCCCAAATCGTAACCGGTGCCGTCGGCGCAAAACCGGAAAAGATCATTTCGCCCGTGCGATCATCTTTGCGGCGATAGAGCTGATGTTCATTGCGCCAAATTAGGCGCCGCTTGAATCTGCACTCCGGGCAAAACGTCGGCGCCGGCGTGTCGATTTTTTTGTAAAAATCAAAGTCTTCCGACTCGATCGTAAACTGGCTTTTGCAGCTCTGGCACGTGCGGGCCTCGGGGTTCATAGGGTTATTTTAGCATGCGGATTACGCAACTTCGGCCTGATAGCATGGCTCGCAATACAGGATTTCCGGACGATCAGGAGCATATGAGGTCTCAAATTTATTCGGGCATTTTCCCTCGAGATGATGCGGGTGCCTGGCTTCGTTCTTATATATTTTATAATCACACATGCATTCGCGGGGATAAAGCGCCGGCACGTTGCGCCACTGGACGCGATCAACGTGACGGCAGTTAAAACAAAGGCGCGGGAGCGGCAGCTTGAGTGTCCGGTAAAAATCGAGTTCTTCTTTGGTGATCCGAAACGCGCTCGCACAATCCGCGTCGCAGCCATGCGCATGGTCATTTGCCGTTTCGTGCACACACTCAATAACCTCGTTCAAAATGCCGTTATCAACTTCAGCAATCGTCTTCGGAAGTTCGTCCGCTTTCTTCGTGATCGGATACTGGCGCCCCTCACGGCTTTCCCAACGATATCCTTTTTCGCGCGCTTCCTTTTCCGACAAAACGAAATATTCGAATGCCTGGGATTCATGATATCCATACGAGCTGAGTTCTGGCGGGAAAAATTCGCCGTATCGGTATACGCGGCCGAGTGCATCAACGTAGGGCATGTCATTCATATGCTGGATGATTTTGTCCCGAAGCGCGAAATATTCTTCTTTCGAATATTGCCTGTTTAAAATACAATAACTTTTGTTGCGCACCGCGACGCAACCGAATATGTTCGTGACATTGCGACAATTCAACGAATACGCGCTGTCACTCACATTGCCGCATTCGACGACGCCGAGCGTCCGCTGAACGCCAAGGCCGGAACAAAACGTTTCATACGCCAGCTCGGTCCCCTCGCTCGACGTCACATCCATGCCATCCCGGTTCGGCGGATAGATCACGCTTTGGCAATGCTTCATATTTTGAGCGTTGCCCACGAAGAAGCAGTTCTTCAGCTCGGTGCCGTTGTACAAATAATCGCCGTAACTCAACGTTGTCTGCACGCCGTGCTGATAGCGAACCGGGCGCGTCTTCCAAAACGCTTCGGCTTTTGCCCGAGCCGCCTGAATGCCTGATTGCGTATCGAGCTTCATCTTTGTAAGCTCGGCTTCATAATCCTCTTTCGTATACTGTTCGTTGAAGATGCAATATTTTTTATTCCGCAACCCGCTGCAGCCGAAACAATTACTGCAACCCACGCAATCCCCACTGAACCAAACCTCCACGCACGAGGTGCAATTGCGCGAATAGAATGTTTTATATGATTGGTTGGTGTTGATGCAGTAATAGCACAATTCGCAATCTTTCACATTCAAATCATCAACGCAATGTTTGCTATAGAGAACCGTCACGCCGTATAAACAATCTTCGTTGTAGCCGGCGTCGAAGCAGAGATAGCAATTTTTTGAAAATGACGAGGCGCTGTAATCGCTGTTTACCATGTCGACCGACCACATAATTCCCCACGGCACCGCATTGTAGAGATCGCGCCATTGTTCGAAAAATGAACGCGAGAAGTCGTAATCTCGTCCGTATTGCATCGGATCCCATTTATCGCTGTTCCAATATTTACTTTCGTATACGGGCATCGGCGCCGACGGCGGCATAAACGTGAAAATCTTTGCTCCGGTTGCGTCACACGTGCGCGCGTAAAAATGCCGCATGTTGCGGAAGGCCATCCGCCGCATCGCGCGACACTTCCAGCACCATGTCGGCGGCGGGACGTTTACTTTTTCATAGAACGCGAAATCCTCCGGGTCGATGCGGAATTCTTGTCTGCAATTTTGGCACGTCCTCGTTTCTTCCGAGTTCACCACTCTATAATATCATGCCTAGGCGCCTGGATCTGCCGGGATTTGCACCCGGTACTCTACTTGTCAAAGGCAGTGTTTTACTCCATAAAACTACAGACCCCCCACATCCAGGCTGGTACACAATAACAAATCTCTCATTAAAAAATCATAAAATATGAACAGCCACCGAAGTGGCTGTTCATACGACAAGCAGAATATGGAATCCATAGTACGGAGACCACACTACCTCATCAACACGATATAGCCCCGAAGGCAAAAAGGCAAATCCGATTTAATATTTTTTTAATCATTAACGTGCTACGTCACATCCTCAGGCTCGTATTTGATCTTCTCGCCTTCCTTGAGTCCTTCCAGATTGCGGCACATTTTTTCGAGCCGATTCACCCGGCGATGCAAATGCACGTCCATCGCGATGAGGTAAATATAGAGAATACCCATCAGCACGATTCCCCAGGCGGGTATGTACATGGCCTAATTAAATCAACGGTTCGGGGGTCTTGTCAACTTCAGCCTGTGCGCCGCCTCTTTTGCCTTCAATAATGGCTTTTTCCTGGGCGCTGCGCAAAATAGTGGATTCTTCTTCCTGGATAAGCTTCTTCGCGGCGTCGGCGGAGATTGTATATTTTTTGCGGGACTGTTCTATTATTTCCTGCCGGAACGAACGGTGCGTCGCGGGCAATACTTTCAGCGTTTCCGCGGAAAACGGATCGTACGACTCGCCGTCGATCGTCATCTTCATATAGAACTCCTGCGTACCGAGGTTGATCATATCCTTCACATCGAAGACAGGCGCCATTTCCGGCTTCAAGTGCACTGCATCGTCGCCGCCTACGCGGAAAATCACGATGCTGCCCACATTGCCAAGCACGGCCGCCTGCACCTTGGGCAAAAGCTGTCCCATATATTGATGCGCCATTGTGAGGCACAGTCCGTATTTGCGCGCTTCGGATAAAATATTTTCGAACGTTTCCGTGACGACGTTATGAAACTCATCGACGTACAAATAAAAATCATGGCGATCTTTTTCCGGTATCGATGCGCGCGACATGCCCGCCTGCTTGATCTTCGTGATGAACATCGCACCAAGGAAGCTTGAATTTTCTTCGCCCAGGCGGCCCTTCGACAAGTTGATGAACACGAGCTTCTTCTGATTCATCAGCTCTTCAAGGTTAACCTTGTTTTCTTTCTGGCCAAAAATGTTGCGGAGCAAGGGATCCGACAGAAACTGTCCGAGCTTGTTCACGAGCGGGATGATCGCGTCCGTGTCGAACTTCTCCGACCAGTCCGCGAACTCAATCGCCCAGAAGCGCTTCACCATGTCGTCATCGATGTACTCGACCACTTTCTGGCGATAGTTGCGGTCGGTGAGCATGGAGATCATGCCGCGCATCGTGGCGTGCGGATAATCAAGAAGCGCCAAAACCGTAAACCGGAACACGTGCTCGAGGCGCGGCGTCCAGTTCGCGCCGAACTGCTTCTCCATAACCTCGATCAAACCCTGCGCGAGCTGATGCTTGAATCCCGGGTCGACGTTCTGCAGCGGATTGAATGAGACCGGATGCTGCATGTCGGCGGGATCGATCAGAACGACGTCATTCATGCGGTTTTCCGGAATGAAATCGAGAATCGCATCGATCACGTCGCCGTGCGGATCCATCAGGCAGAGTCCATGGCCGTATGCCACGTCCTGGCGGATTAAAAGTTCCAAAAACTTCGATTTGCCCACACCGCTTTTGCCGATCACGTAGAGATGCCGGCGCCGGTCGCTGCGCTTGATGCCGAATACGAATTTCTTTTCTTCAAGCGCCGCAACGTAGTTCGTGCGGCCGATGAACGATGCCAAAGACGGATCGATCTGCCCGTAGATCGGAAGCTCCGGCGGCGGCGGCGCATATTTGATGATTTGGATCTTGCCTGCTCGTGCCATAAATGTGGTGATGTGATGTATTAAAAAATCATAAAACCTCGATTTCCTTCAAAAACGCTTCGTAGTCGTTCAAAGCGAGTTCCGCATCGGAAGCCGAGAGCGAAAATCCCGGCGTGTGCACGAGGTCATTGCGCAGCCGGTGCGCGCGCCAGAGGCGGTTCACGGTCGTCAAATCTTCCGTATCGAGATTCGAAAGCCGGTCGGCCAAATGATCGCCCGGAATATCCATATTTTTGAGTGCGGTATCGACGAGCGCATCGGCTTCGATCACGGAAAGCCGCATCGACTCTGCCGTGCCCAAAGAAAACTTTTTCGCGATCGCCTCCCAGCGCTCTTTCATGAGCGCATCGCGGAGCGTGATCGTCTTTTTAGCCTTATCGCGCTCCAGTTCAAATCTCGGATGGAAATGCCACGCCCGCGACAACGAATACGCAATCCCGGCTGCGAGCGCAAGGCTTATGAGGATCATAATCCACTTAACCGTTTCGATAATGGTGCCTATGGGACCTGATAAAAGAGAAGAAAGCATATTATTTGAATTTCTCTATTTCCTCCTCGTCGCCATAGATAGCAAGACCCGCCGGCGGGCCGGTCTTCCTGCTTTCCATGCGCTTGATGTGCGGCGCCGTGAGCACTAAATACGTCGGCGGATGGAAGAGCGTCGCGAGCGAGCGCGTGTTCAGGAAAAACATTTCCGAGTGCTCCCAGTTGAGGAGCTTGGAAAGCAGCAGGCGGCCCATCCAGGTTTCGGGCGGGACTTCCCGGTGGCGGTAGCTCATGAGAAGACGCTGCTTGCGCCGCGTATTGCGCGCGGCCGGAAAAAGGTGCGGCCAGCTCCATACGCGCGTTCTCGTACTCACCGCGTGGTTTTGCTTGAACGAATTCAAATCGAGCGACCCGTACTGATTGAACGCACCGATGATGCCGCGGCGCGCGAACGTGTCGTAGTAAAGCTCTTTCGGGGAAACATAAATGAACCGGACGAGCGTTTTGAATGCCGGCCGCGACAGGTTTTCCTCGATCGCTTTCAAGACATCGGTTTCGCCCGGCGTACGCGAGAGCGTGCGGATGAATTCCCGCTCGCTGCCTTCTTTCTTTTCTCCATGTCCCTTCACGGGGAAGGTCGGCAGGATATGCGGAAACTCCAAACCGAGGCTTGCGGATTTGCCGCCATGCGCGCCGCCTTCCTTTTTGGCGCGGAGCTCTTCGATTACTTCTTTGAATTCGTCTCCCCAATTCGGCGCTGCGGGAGCGATCGTGAGCTGAATGCCAACGATCTCTTCGCGCTTCACCTTGCCGAGCACCTCAAGGAACATGGAAATCGGATCATATTGTTTCTCTTCTTCCATCGCTTCGAAGTCGAGATAGCTGCGGATCGGATACGCTTCGGACTTCGAAAGCAGGAGTTCAGTGCCCCACAGGTCATACCCGCTCTTGAACATTTCGCCCACGGTCGTCGGAAGCAGATTAATATAATCTTCCACCTCGACAATTTCCACGTCGGGGTAGTACGCAAAAAACGCGGCCTCAACCAAGTCCCGCTGCTTGCTATAGGTGCGGATGTAAAAATGGATTTCGCCGCCGATGCTCACCATTTCAAACGAGTACCAGCGCGTCACTTCGCCGTCGAGCCATTTTTCCTTGAAGTCGCCCGGCGCATTGCGGAGCGCATGGACGGCGGTGAATACCTGCTCCATGGCCTTCGGATTCTTCTTGATCTCGCGCGGAATCCGGAGCTCGAGAACAACCCAGTCGAGATGGTGCTTGAATTCCTCCTGTTTCCAGAAAATCCACGTCGATTCGAAAATCGGGAACAGAATGAATGGCGCAAAAATCCACCAGGTGTTCAAGAACACCGTGATGATGCTGTCGAGAAGTCCCTGGGTCACGCTCATATAGTTAAATTATAGCCGATTGCTTAAAAGAACGTTACCGGAAAACATACCGTGTTCCGGCGGAAAAGATCGCGGATTCGGAGGGTGATTAGGATTCGCGGACGCGATACCGGCCATCCGGCATGCGCTCGAAATAGTTCCGGTTCTGGAGGTTGATGAGGATCGTGTTCGGTTTGAAGAAGCGCTGGCGGTTCACGTGCGATACGACATCCGTCGGCTTCAAGGGACCCTGTGACTTCAAAACTTTTGCGATCACTTCGCGGGCGGTGCCGGGTTCGTAGCCGTGCTCTTTCAAGCCGTACATGCCGCGGCCGACGAGGACAAAGCGGTTGTCTTTGATAAGTTCGTTGTGCACCGTGGGCGCAAGCGCTTCCTGTTCGTCGAAAGCAATCTTATTGATGTGCTTCGCGATGTCTTCGAAGTGAAGCGGCTCTTCGTGCTTCTTCAGAACGAGATAAATCTTGTCGCGCACCGTGGACGGGCTGATTTCGGGCCACTCGCGGAGACCGACGTCGCCGTACGGATTCTTGTGGATGCGCTTCGAAATGCCGAGATAATTTTCGGCCGCAGCGGAAGCGAGCGATTTCGATTTGACGTATGAAGCGAGCTGCACATGATAGCTGCCGCCGAAGATTTTGTCTTTTTTCGAACGGAGGAACGACGTCCAGCCGTCAACAAACGCCTGCGCGTTCTTCAGGTCTTTGTCGCTCACATAATAGAACGGATAAAAATCGGTATCCTCGCTGAAAAGATTGAACGCGCCCGACGCTTCCGCGAGGAAGTCGACATGGGCTTCTTTGATGCCCTGCGCAAGCGAGCCCGCGAACTGCACGACATCGGCTTTCTTAGCCACGCCGCCCTTCTGAGCGATAAACTTGCGGATCTTTTCGATCAGAGCTCCCGTTTCCGGGCTTTGGCCGATATTTGCCTTCACAAGCGAAATAGCACCGTTTTCAATCTGACGGATGCGCTCGCGGGTAACCTGAAGCCGCTCGCCGATGGCTGCAAGGGTCTCCCCTTCGCCGCCTTTTTCCAAACCGAAGCGGGCCGCAACCACCTCCTTCTGGCGGGGGTTCAAGCCGGTAAGGGCCGTGGTAATGATTTTAGAGATAGACGCCATGGTTGATTTATTTTCTGATATTATAATCTATAATAACTGAAATTGCAAGTACCTGTCAAGCGCCCGCCCAAAATCTGCAGCTATGCCTCTTTGGGACTCACCAAAACGAGCGCCGGACTTGCAATAAAGATGGACGAGTAAATACCCGTCGTTACGCCGACAAGAAGCGTGAGTACGAAATACTTGAGGTCCACCGGGCCCGTGAAGTAGAGCGCGAGGAGCACCAAGATGAGCGTGAGCGACGTGTTGATTGAGCGCGCGAGCGTCTGGTTCACGCTGTCGTTCACGATCTTTTTGAACGGTTCCTTGCCGCGATGATTCAAGAGGTTTTCACGCACGCGGTCGAAGACGACGATCGTGTCATGCACCGAAAAACCCATCACAACCAAAAGCGCCACGATGAAATTGCTGTCGATCTGAATATTATTCAGATAACCGAGGAACGCGAAGAGTCCTGCCGGGATTGCGACGTCGTGGAAAAGCGTAAGAAGCGTGATCCATCCATACTTCCACGAACTGATCGGGCGCGATGCTTTGCGGAATGCGAATGCGATGTAGAGCGAGATGCCAACCAAGACGAGGATGATCGCAATGATGGCATTCTTGAGGAGGGCGGCGCCGATCGAAGGGCCGATCGATTCGAAGCTCAATTCATTGAGCGACGCCCATTTCGATTTGAGCGCGGAGAGATATGCAGCATGATCAGTCTCGCTCACCGTGCCGAAACGCACGAGGAATGATTGGTTCGTGGGGTCGAAGTTCACCGTGGCATCCTTCACATTAAGGATCCCTGCGAACTCGGTCTGCACATCGGCAATGCTCGGCGTATTCACCGGAACGGAAAAATTCCAGAGCGTACCGCCTTTGAACTCGGCGCTCTCTTGGAACCCGAACGCAATGATCGCAATGACCGCAAGCGCGACGAGCGTACCGGAAAGTGCGAACCAGATTTTTCTTTTTCCAACGATATTCAGCATGGTTTTATTTCTTGTCTTTAATGAAAACTCTAAGGAAGAGCCGCGTCGTCGTGATTGCACTAAACAAGCTCACGAGCACGCCGATGAGGAGTGTAAGCGCGAACCCGCGGACGAAGCTCGATGTAAGGTAGTAAAGAATGATCGCCGTGATGATCGTCGACGTGTTCGAGTCGCGGATCGACGGCCATGCGCGGCGGAAACCTTCTTCAATCGCCGCAGCG
>Ga0070681_10003015_pt1 | contig 15622 bp, 15 predicted proteins | sample KBSC83BmetaG_FD_65650 | JGI IMG/M metagenome (GOLD analysis project Ga0070681, IMG submission 65650) | Corn rhizosphere microbial communities from Kellogg Biological Station, Michigan, USA - KBS C8-3B metaG | ecosystem: Host-associated > Plants > Roots > Rhizosphere | place: USA: Michigan...
CCCCAACGTCCCTACACTGATCCCGCCGACGCTCAGCGGATACGTTCGGTTACCAAGACGCAGCGTGCCCTCGCCGCCACCAACACCGATAATGAATCCCGCTCTGGTGACCGTAACCCGGACCGATCCGGTATCCGCGTACGACGGCGAAGCCGCCGCAAACAGCAGCGCCGCAGCCACCAGAGTCATCACGCTGTATTTCACTGCACGAAAGATACCCGACATAATCGTCTCCCCAAATTTTGATAATGAGCGGACCAGTTAACGTAGCACCGCGCGATACGACTTTCCAAGGCCGCCGCAAGCCTAATTGACGTAACCAGGCGGAGCCTTCTGCCACGGATAGCCACCGCGACCCTTTTGATATCCGTACGCAAACAATGTCTGCATGTACTCCTTGTCGAAGGGTCCCTTGTACGGCACATCGAAGTCATCACCGATCGATGCAAGATTGAAATCAATACCATCTCGCCTGGTGAGCAAGAAAATCCGGTACGTGTCGTTCACTCCGCTCGAGGTGATCATCGTCGACAGCGCTTCTTTTGCGATCGCCACGGTTTGCAATTTGACCGTCTCCTCCGGCCTTACAAGCCGACCATTGCGGATTACGTAGCCAGTACGCTTTCGCGCCGCCCTCACCGTTTTCTCGTTGAGTCCAGCGCGTGCAGCGGCCGACCTGAGCGAGAATGAGGGTGGATAAAGAAACGCCTGCGCGATCGTCCCGCCGTCGACGTGCATTTCCTGGTGTTGCACTCCGCCAACTGTGACATCCAGCATGACCGGCGGGAAAACGGCAGGAATAGACGCCGACGCCAGCAACACGTCGACAATGAGCCCCGGCGCCCTCGGATTGCCACTCGCGGCAATGGCCCCGATATTCCAGATCACCGGCCGGCCCTGATCCAGGTTGGTTGTCAAGATGAACAGGAGACGTCCCTTGCTGTATTCTTCCGCGAGCCGTTGAATCATTTCCTGATCGAGGTAGCCCGCGATCATGCGACGCAACGGCGCGCTGTCTGATACAGCGTCACTTGCGACTGCGGCCAGCAGTGTCGGTCGACGCACAAAAATATCACTTGCAGTTGTTTGCGTGTAAATCTCTTTCAGCTGGGCGTCATATTTTTGTCCGAGAAAAACAAATGGGGCCGATAGCGACCCTGTACTGACACCCGTGACGATGTCGAATACCGGCCTGTCTCCCCGCTCACTCCACCCGACCAACACACCGGCGCCGAAAGCGCCATCATCCCCGCCGCCGGAAATCGCCAGAAAATTTCGATTTGTCGAAGCGCCCCGCGAATGAATGAGCCGCCCCGCTGCCTTGATCGCAAGGTCGTCGATTTGTTTGCGCTCGCTCACGTAAAAGCGGGCATCCGGGATATCGAATATGTCGGTTTGCTTCGCCTGCGCGTAAGTGACCGCAGGAAGACGCTCAAGTGTTGCGCAGCCACTCACCGCGCCGGACACCGCAATACTCACGGCTAAGAATAGAGTGGATTGCAAACCACGCAATCGGTTACGAATGGTTACAGATTTTCGGAGCATCTACGCCGCGCTTCCGGAAGCCGCAAAGAGAGATTCGCTAACACGGCATACACGCAGCGAGCAAATCGCATGCTTACTGCGTTGCCTGACCATGCGGTGGATTTTGCGTCCGCTGGATGTGTTTGTGAATGCGGTACCGGCGTAGGTGGCGGGTTTACACATTTGCAAAGGCCTGACCCAGCAAGGCGGCTTCGACCAGTCGGGCTTCTGCCCCCAAAAGCACAGACTTTCGCAATCGCCGCCATTGAACTAAGCTGATTTGACTGAGGATCCTTAACGCTTGGGGCGTCCGCAGTGGGGGGTTCCGTGTCGCGAACTGCCGTGACAATCACTTTTGTCGCGTCATGTGCGCCAGGTCTGGCCCAGCCAGGTCACCCCGCGACCCGATGGCACCTATTGCGCGTCATCGGCAAATCCTGACGTGGATCGATTTGTGTGGACCCCCACATGGATAAATTTCACCAGGGAAAGGGGGACAACATGTTGCGGAATTGTTTGCTGGTCGTGTCATTTACTTTGACGGCGATGTTCTCGCCACCGGCGGGGGCGCAACCTGCATGGACTCAGGTTGGCACGCTCTCGTGCAGGGTTGATCCGAACATTGGTTTCATCATCGTCGGCCATCAACCGATGCAATGCATGTACAATCAAGCTCCGGGCGCCGTTCCCCAGGTGCCTCCGCAATCCTACGACGGTGCCATCAATACCGTCGGTCTCTCCATCGGCATCAGCACCGGCAGCGTGCTGGGCTGGGCCGTGTTTGCGCCCACGAGTGGCGTGCCAGCTGGTGCCCTCGCCGGCGAATATGTCGGCGTTTCAGCTGATGTCGGCCTCGGTTTGGGCGCCGGCGCGAACGTTCTTATTGGCGGATCTAATCGCACCATCGCCCTTCAGCCGCTATCGCTTCAGGGATCGCTCGCACTGAACATCGTGGCTGGCGTGTCGTCGCTCAAACTGCGATGGCGTTAGCAGCCTGTACGAAAACGCCAAGCTGTACCTCTGGATCAACTTCGGTTCAGCGTGATCGTTGCCCTGACGATCTGCCCGGCACCATGTGAGTCGATGTCCACACTCTGCCGCCGGTTACGAGTCACCATGACAACATCGGCAGCGAAACCCGCACTTTCGATGCGAAGCTGGAGGCGGTCGCCTTGGGCCATGCCGATGGCCGTGCCCCCGGTGCTGCGGCTGCGCTCTGTCCAGCGGCCGCTGACCTGGTTTTGTTCGTCCACGCTGAACTGCCCGATGAGATCGAAATTGTAACTGTCACTGGCACAGCGGAGCTGCAGTTCGATGTCACGCTGGCTCCGGCCGCCCGGTCGGTAAGTGGCATTGCAACGGATACGCTCGGACGCGCCGTTCTCTGGCCGTAGCGTTCCGCTGCCGGACCAGGTGCCGGCAAACTCGGCGAAAGGGCCTGACTGCGCCATTGCGGGAGGCGAAGAGACATACATCGCCGAAACCATGAGACAGCAACCGAGAATTCCGGCCTGCAAAATCGACATTCGAAGACCAAATGAGCTCTGCAAGGGCTATTCCCCTTCAAGTTCGGGTTAAAGAGAAGGAAAGTGTCACCCGCCCTTAACTGCGAACGGGGTGGTTTGGGTTCCCAACGAAGCATGCGCGAACCCTACCGGGTTCGTCTATGGTGATTTCGTCACAGAAATATCGGCTTATTTTTGTTCGCGTGGCAGAAATGGCTTCAAAGGCCGCTTAATTGAGCCGGAACAGGTCCGGCTGACGGTTTTGCCGCCGTCGCTCCAAACTTGAGTGCCCTTGAGGCTGGCGTGACGCCGCACGAACGCCCCGCTGTATTTGGCCTCGTATTGGCGGTTACCACTCTTCCACGATCCTTGCAGGCTGATGTTGTTGCCGTTGAGCGCCCCCGTACCCGTCTCCGAGGTCGGGGCTGCCGCACCGTGGAGCCTCACTGCATGGATATAACGCACCGCATTTCCGGCTATCGTAACCTCAATTGCCTCACGGCCGTTGCCCACTGTAAATGGCAACTTGGCACATACCATCGTGCCGCGATACACCGCGTCGCGTACCTGCGCTGAAGCCGACGTGCCTGTGATCGCAAATGCCGCAGCGAGCAAGCCGAGAAATCCTCTCCGCATTGTGCCCCTCTCCATGAACTTTTCTGTTATTGTTACCCGTTAAATTGCTCAAGTTCTCATCCGCGTGATTGACTCGAAATGATTGCCGGGAGCATCCCCCTTGTGCGGCGATACCGCACATTGTTTTCGCATCGCTGAAGTGTTCAGGTCAACAGATCATGCCTCGTTCCACCAGTGCTTTGTGCGCAGGTATACTCGCCGCCGTTCTAGGTAGCGGGGCGACATTTATGTCCGCGTCCGCGGCGCCAAGCCTGTCGGAGGCAGACGACCGCGCCATCAAAGAGGCGATCGCTTCCTGCAAGGCCGAGGTTAAAGCCAAGAAGATCCGCTTTCCCACAAGCCGGACATACCTGAGAAATTGCGTGACAGAGACTATCAGGAATAATTCAGCCAAACGTTAGCGCGGCGCCGGCATCGTCGTGCCGATCTGCCGAATTTGCTGTTGGTCCAATTTCGTCTTGTACTCCTCGACAAGACCCTCAAGACGCGAGACGTTTTGCAAAAGGCGCTCGCTGGTCAGACTCAGCAAATAATAACCGAATTCCGGATTCTGGAAGTAAAGCTCGAGCAGCGTTTCATATGTGATAGTCAGAACATCGCCACTTTCGATGCACTTGACCGTCTGGGTACGCTTGTTTTTCGGTGCCACGAATCCAAGTTCACCCATGATGCGGTTGGGTGGGACCTCAACGCCAATTTCTGTCACCAGAAACTTTCCAGTGACTGTCAGAAACATTTCATTGGCAACGTCACCCTTGCGGAAGAGCGTTTCATCCTTGCGATATTTCCTGGGTGTCATGTACGGCCTGAGCCAGTCCATCGACAGATCACCTTGCGCCGACAGCCGTGCCTTCTTGACCAAGGAGAGCATCTGACGGAGGCGAATGACGTTGATCGGAAGCGAGAGAAGGTAGAGCAAAAATGTCGACACCGCTCCGGCGACTACACCATAGGCGATGAAAAAAGCTATGCTGATGATGCCAATCACCCGAAGCGGCACGATTGTGCGCATCATGAGTGTGGCGACGTAGAACGCAGCGCCGACCAAAGCCAGCACATTCGCAGTATTGATATTCGCGATCGCGACTTCAATCACACGATGGGCTACGGCGTCCCAGGTGAAATGATTAGGATCAAATCCAAGATCGATAAAAATCTTGTCGAGGTGAAGATTTTGCCCCAGAAAATTGTAGATGCGGCCTAAGATTGAATCAGGATCTGCGCTAAGCATGCTTCCCCCACGGAAATCTGCCGGTGGCACACGGTTCGCCAAGTTTCGCTTGATATTACAACGCGTACGCGCGGTAAGCGAGTGAACCTTGTCACATTACATGCAGCTGTCGGCCAGACAGCAGATAGGTGGAAATTCGCCATAGCCCGGCGGGCGGCCTGCCGACGATGCCGCAGGATGGGCAGTCTGCATATCAACGGCGGCGCCCGAATCATCGGGGCCGGCAAACGGCGGTGCCGAAACTGGGTGTTTGGCAAACTACGCGCTCTGGCCCAACACAACTTCCATGTGCTCCGGATTGATCGAAAGGCCCGTGACCGATCCGCACAGATCGCCGCTTTTTTTAATTAAAACCGGGACCAATTTCCTAAAGGGTTCAATACAGACAGCCGGTAAAGATGAGCTCCGACAAGAATACCTTTTCGCTTAGGGGCTCAACATGGATCAGCCGAGGCAACAGTCGTCGCGCGGCGATGTTTTGACCTTCCCGCACATGACGCGGAAAGACGAACAATTGCTGCAGACTGTCCTGAACAACATGTCGCAGGGCGTGCTGATGTTCGATTCCGAAACACGCCTAACGTTTTGCAACAAACGTTATATCGAATTGTACGGACTTTCTTCCGAAATCGTAAGGCCAGGCTGCCATCTGCGCGATCTCCTCAGGCACCGGATCGAGCTTGGGAGCTTCGCGGACGACCCTGATCAATACGTTGCCAGGCTCAGGGACGGCATTGCTGAGGGAAAGACTTTTAATCAGGTCGTGAATTTGCCCGATGGACGGGCTTTTTCAGTCGTGAACAAGCCGATCCCTGGCGGCGGCTGGCTGGCCACCCATGAGGACGTGACCGAGCGCCAGCGATCCGAAGACCGCATCGCGCATATGGCGCGCCACGACGCGTTGACCGACCTTCCCAATCGCGTACTCCTGCTGGAGCAGCTCAATCACGAAATCAAGCGGGTGAAGCGCGGCGAGTGCCTGGCGGTGCTGTGTCTCGACCTTGACCAATTCAAGAGCGTCAATGATGCGCTCGGCCACCATATTGGCGACGAACTCCTGAAGTTGGTCGGCGAACGCCTGCGCGGCTGCACCCGGGAACTCGACATCGTTGCCCGCATGGGCGGCGACGAGTTCGCCATCATCATGACCCAGATGGAGCAGGCCGCCGATGCGGCAACTCTCTCCAAGCGTATCCGCGACTCTGTGATCAAGCCCTACCAGATCGAAGGCCACCAGATCGTCACAGATATCAGCATTGGCATCTCAGTGGCGCCGATGGACGCGGTTGAGTCGGCCGAGCTTCTGAGAAACGCCGATATGGCGCTCTATGACGCAAAGGCTGACGGCCGCGGAACCTTCCGGTTTTTCGAGCCAGAAATGAACACGCGCATGAAAGTGCGCCGCGAGCTCGAGATGGACCTCCGCAGGGCGCTGGCGAGTGAACAATTCGAATTGCACTACCAGCCCCTCGTGGTACTGGAAACGAATGAAGTCAACGCTTTCGAGGCACTGTTGCGATGGAATCATCCGACGCGCGGGCTGATTTCACCGGCCGATTTTATCCCCATCGCCGAGGAGACGGGACTCATCGTACCGCTTGGCGAGTGGGTGCTCAAAGCTGCATGCGCCGAGGCCGCTAGCTGGCCGGAACACATCAAGGTTGCGGTCAATCTTTCGCCTGCCCAATTGAACAGCCGCAATCTGGTCAGCATGGTCATGTCGGCGTTGAACGAATCCGGAATGGCGCCGCACAAGCTGCAGCTTGAAATCACCGAGACCGTCCTACTCCAGAATACCTTCACGACATTGGCCACGCTGCACGAGCTGCGCAAAATGGGCGTGCAGATCGCGCTGGACGATTTCGGAACAGGATATTCGTCATTGAGCTATTTGCGCAGCTTCCCGTTCGACAAGATCAAGATCGACCGGTCGTTCATTCAGGATCTCTCCAATGGTGCGGAACCGCTTGCGATCGTCAACGCAGTGGCGGGCCTCGCAAAATGCCTCAATATGACCTCAACGGCCGAAGGCGTGGAGACTCAGCAGCAAATGGACGTACTGCAATCAATCGGCTGCACCGAGATGCAGGGCTATCTCTTCAGCCACGCCAGGCCCGCCAGCGAAATCAGGCAATTCTTTGCCCAACGCACGATCAGCAAGGCGGGAGCGGCCTGAACAAGGGACTGCCGGCATGGCAGGCGGCTTACGCCCCCCTCGCCCGTAGCACCGATTCGATCGAGACACGCGACCAGGGCGCCGTGCGTTCGCGGAAGGCGGCATAGGATGCATGTACCTTGCCGGTGATCGCGCTGCGCCCGGCTAACTCCGCGATTACATCGTTCGCCTGCGCGCGTGCAGCGCTGATCAGATCCTCTGGAAATGCGGCCAGCTTCACGTTGTGTTCGGTCACCAGCGCGGCGAGCGCTTGCGCATTGAGGCGTTCCATCTCCGCCAGTGCGTAGTTCGCTTCGGCTGCGCAGGCATGCGCGATAACGGCCCTGAACTCATCGGAGAGCGCGTTCCATGCCTTCAGCGATACAATGCATTCGCCGGTGCCATTCGGCTTATTGAAGCCCGGATAATAGTAAAATGGCGCAACGCGATAGAGCCCGAGCGCGATATCGGTGCCCGGTCCGACGAATTCGGCTCCATCGATCACTCCCGATTGGAGACCCATGAGAATTTCTGCCGGCGGGGTGGTCTGGGGCGTGACGCCAAGTCGGCGATAGACCTCGCCACCGAGCCCCAACGTGCGGAGCTTGAGGCCGCGCAGGTCGGCGAGGCCCTTTACCTCGCGCCGGAACCAGCCGCCCATGCAGACCCCGGTGTTGCCGGCCATAAAGGGCTTTACGCCGAACGGGCTATAAAGCTCGTCCCACAAGGCCTGCCCGCCGCCGGCATCGACCCAGGCGACGTGCTCGCCGGGCGTGAGTCCAAACGGCACCGTCGTAAAGAAGGCGGCGGCTGGCATCTTGCCTTGCCAATAAAAAGAAGCCGTGTGGCCAATATCTGCAACACCGTTGCCGACGGCATCAAGCACTTCGAAGGCCGGTACCACTTCGCCCGCCGCGTAGACCGCAATGTCGAGCTTGCCTCCCGAAAGAGCGCGAATGCGCTCAGCAATACGCTCTGCGGACATGCCAGGCCCCGGCAAGCGCTTCGGCCACGAGGTGACCATGCGCCATTTCTGCACTTGCGCCCGGGCAATCGCAGGCGCAGCAACGAGGCCGGCAGCGATGCCCGTTCCGATAGTGAAATTCCGTCGGGTGGTCATAGCTTGCTCCATAGTTCATGAAAATGGTGCAATGGCCCGTGGCCGTGGCCGATCCTGAGCATTTCAGCGGAAGCGATGGCTGCGGTGACATAGGATTTGGCGTCTCGCGCCGCGGCTTTGAGGTCGAGACCTTTGGCGAGCCCGGCTGCGATCGCCGAAGACAATGTGCAGCCGCTGCCGTGCGTGTTCCTGGTAGCAATGCGCATTTCGGCAAAACGGGTGACGCTCGTCGCATCGACCAAAAGATCGACACTCTCCGGCCCTTCACCGTGGCCGCCTTTGATCAAAACGGATTGCGCGCCAAGATCCAGCAACGCACGCGCTTGCTCTTCCATTTCGGCTTCCGAATGCGCGGGAGCATGCTCCAGCAACGCCGCTGCTTCTGGTAGATTGGGCGTCACGACCAGCGCACGCGGGATAAGCGACGCCCGCAGTGCCGCGACGGCGTCAACAGCAAGAAGCCGATCGCCAGACGTCGCGATCATCACGGGGTCGAGCACGATGTTCTTTGCGCGATGACGATCAAGGCCCTTTGCCACCGCCTCGATTGCCGCGGTTTGCGATAGCATACCGATCTTCACCGCATTGACTTCGAGATCGGAGAAAACGGCGTCGATCTGCGCAATAATAAAATCGGCCGGGACATCGTGAATCGCGCGAACGCCCTGCGTATTCTGTGCAGTCAGCGCTGTGATGACCGACGCGCCATAAACACCGAGAGCGCTAAAAGTCTTGAGGTCGGCCTGAATACCGGCGCCGCCACTCGAATCCGATCCGGCGATAGTGACGGCGATAGCGGTCATGATCGCATTCGTTGCTTGAGTGCGCTGTCGACGACCGCACGCAACTCTCCGGCCGCCTTTTGCGGATCAGGTGCAAGCGACAAAGCAGAGATCACGGCGACACCATCGGCGCCAGCGGCAATGACATCGGCTGCGTTGTCGGCGTTAATTCCGGCGATCGCGCAGATGGGATAGTCCGGTTCGCGCGCACGGATCGCATCGGCAATCGCGCGGAGTCCGCCAATGCCGATCGGTGCGGCCGTGTTGTCTTTCGAGGTCGTACCGTAGACGCCGCCGATCGCAACGTAGTCGAGCAATTCGAGGGGCGCCGCTTCGGCCTGCCCGAGGGTTTTGACGCTCAGGCCGATGATGGCGCTCCGCCCAAGCAGGAGCCGCGCGTCGGCCGGCGCAATATCGTCCTGGCCGATATGTACACCATCAGCTTCGGCGGCGAGCGCAACGTCCACACGATCGTTGACCAACAGAGGAACGCCCTTGGGCTCAAGCACAGCCCGCAGCACACGCACCTGCTCAACCATCGCACGCGTAGACCCATGTTTGTCCCGCAACTGGATGAGCGTAGCGCTGTTCGCGATGGACGCAGCAAGCTCGGCGAGCGAGCGGCCACCGGCGACAGCCGGATCGACAAGCGCGTAGAGTCGGAGATCGACGGCCATCAGTTCACCTTCGCACGCGCGGAGACCATCGGCCCGTCCAGGCTGTAGAGGGCATCGATGATGGCCGTCGCAAAGCTGCCTGGGCCACTCGATTTTTCGGCCGCCAGCTCGCCCGCAATTCCAACAATAGCCAGCGCGGCTACGGCCGCACGAATCGCGTCCGACTCAACTGTGAGACAGGCCGCGACCACGGCCGATCCGGCGCAACCCATGGCGGTTATTTTCGTCATCAGCGGATGTCCGTTCGTGATCGACGCAATTTGCTCGCCATCGGTGACAAGATCAGTCTCGCCCGAAAGTCCGACCACGATCCCGTTCGCACGCGCATAGGCCACTGCCTCACTGGACGACGGCTTATTGCCTGCGAGCGCGGCAAATTCGGTGTGATTGAGGCGAACGACCGTCGGCCGGCGGCCAATCAGTTCGCGTGCAAACGCAGCCCGGGCCGGCGCCCGGTCGACAAGGACCGGGTCCAGCACCCATGGAAGTTTGTGACTCACCGCAGTTTCCACCGCAATCGTGGTTGCCTCGCGCCGTTCGGCATCGAAGGTGCCGAGATTGACCAGAAGGGCCTGCGCGCCGGAAACGAACGGACCGATCTCTTCCGGTGACAAGGTCATCGAAGGCACGCAGCCCGCGGCCAACAGGACATTGGCGGTGAAGTTCTGGGCGACCGTATTTGTGATGCAGTGAACGCGTGGCCGACGGTGGCGCAGGCGCGCGAGAACGTCAGACACGGTCTGCCCTACGCTATCGCGCAATGCTTTTGTCGGGTGATGCATCTCTGGTCCCTCCGCCGGTATGACCCGGATCAGGTTCGTTGGGTTGGCTTACGCCTCTCAGTCCGGCAACCGCCGGACACCCCACGAGATTGCTGTTCAATACGTAGTCCGCGGGCACCCCCAAGGCAAGGCCGCCTTGCCAGCCACCCTTGTTTTTGCTGGATTGCACACAAATCGGAGGATCGCGATGACCCCCTTCTTCGTCCAGATCAAATGCGAACTCGGGAAGTCTTACCAGGTTGCCAATGCGCTGGCCGAAGCCGAAATCGTCTCCGAGATCTATTCCACGGCCGGCGACTATGACCTGTTGGTGAAATTCTACGTCGATACCGGGACCGACATCGGCCACTTCGTCAACGAAAAGGTGCAGTGTATCCCCGGCATCAAGGACACGCACACGATTATCACCTTCAAGGCATTCAAGGCCTAGGGTCTTCTGCTTCGCGGTCGCGTTCGAGCCCAATCTGTCGTTCACGCCAGATGACGAACAGCCCGGCAGCCGTGACGATTGTCGCGCCCACATAGACCAATCGCTCTGGCAACTCGCCGAACAGCCAGTAGCCGAGCAGAAGTGCCCACAAAAGCGATGTGTAGTCGAACGGTGCGACCACGGAGGCGGGCGCATAGCGATAGCTTTCGGTCAAAAAAATATGTGCAAGGCCACCAAGAACACCAAGCGCAACAAGCGCACCGAGTTCACGCGCAGTTGGCGAATGCCAGGCGAACGGCAGCGTCAGTGCGCCGGCGATGGCGCAAACCAAAGAGAAATAGAAAACGATGGACGATGTCGTCTCGCTTTGAGTGAGACGTCGGGTCTGAATCACGGTGCCGGCGTTGCAGACCGCCGACGTGATCGCAAACAGCGAGCCGACCGCCGCTACTGTCCCTGCAGCCCCCGCATAGGCGCCAATATCGAAATGCGGGATCAGCATGACAATTACACCCACAAAGCCGATCAGTACCGCCGACCAGCGGTAGATACGCACGCGTTCCTTCAGAATAAGAGCAGCCAGCGCTACCGTAATTAGCGGCGATGCAAACGAAATGGCGGTTGCATCAGCAAGTGGCAGGCGCGTGAGGGCAGAGAAGTTCGTGAACATGCCGCAAACACTGAGCATGCCGCGACCGAACTGTCCGAGGGGTCGGCTTGTACGGACCGCGGAGTAGAGTTCGCCGCGAATGGCATAGATCACCACCACTGGCAAAATCGCGAAAGCGCTGCGGAAGAACACCATTTGTCCAATGGGCGCAACGTCGCCCAATTGACGTACCAGCGCCGACATCGCGGCAAACAGCAGCGCAGAGATAAGTTTGAGACCGATGGCTTTGAGTGGCTGCATGGAAAACTGACGATTCGCTCCATGCATAAAGAACTATAGCTCGGAGTGTCATAGCAAGTCGGTTGCGCCTAACAGGGGCGCGCATAAGTGCAAAAGTCGAGCAAGCTCAACTTCGATGCAGTGCAAAGCGATGCACCGATTATTTCGGAGCCGGCAGCGACTTGAGATAGACCGCTATGGCTTCGCGATCGGCCGCGCTCAATTGCTTCGTGTTCGCAACGACCTCGACCATGGGGCCACCGACTCGATCGGAATCCGGTGTCATTCCCGTCTCAAGCGTCTCAACGAAGTCCTCAACCTTCCAGTCGTGAAGTTTGCCTTGCGTGATGTTGGGGACGCCCCCTTGGCCAGTAGGGCTTTGTCCCCCCGTGAAGCGCCTGCTCGCGACAATGGCGCCTAGCAAATTGCGGGGCGAATGGCACTCCGCGCAGTGCCCGGGACCATTTACGAGATAGGCGCCACGATTCCATTGCGCTGATTGCGCGGCGTCAGGGGTGAACGCCTTGCCGTCGAGAAACAACAGCTTCCATATGCCTAGCGTTCGCCTAATATTGAATGGAAATGGCAGATCGTGTTCTCGTACCTTGCCCGAAATCGCCGGCAAGGTTTTTAGATAAGCGAACAAGTCTCGCAAATCATCAATGCGTATACGTTGATACGACGTATAGGGCAGCGCGGGATAAAGATGCTCGCCGCCGGGCGATGTGCCTTTTACCATAGCAGTGACGAACTGCGCTTCGCTCCAGCCGCCGATGCCGTCTTTGTCATCCGACGAAATATTCGGCACGTAGAACACGCCGAATGGCGAATGCAGTGCCAATCCACCACCAAGCAGGGTGGCGTCTTTTTGTTCAGGCACCGCGTGGCAGGACGAGCAGCCGCCAATGAGAAACATCGTGCGGCCATTAGCGAGATCGCCTGTATGCGACGTGAACGCATTCGCCGGAATTGTTGCCGGGATGGTGAGATACCAGAACGCGGGCGCCACAACCGCGGCCGCTAAAGCGGCGACAATGACAAGCTTGCGAAACATCCCGGCAAGTCTCGCGGCCAATGAGAGTAACCTGACAGTGAACGCGGGAATATACCCCGCAACGTATGCGCTATTGCTTCGCCAGCCGATAGTCCTTGTGGCAATTGTCGCAAGCGTCCGCCACAACCGGAACGGCGGCACGTAAGCCAACCAGCGACGCTTTGGCTTTGTCGCGGTTTCCGGCGACCACTTTGGCGAATTCCGCCGCCTTAGCGTCGAAATCCGCCTTCGTCATCCAGATCTTCGGCGCGGCTCTTGTTTTTTGCCCGGTCTTGGAGTTATCGGGGAAAAGGCCGGGCAATTTTTGCGCAGTCTCAGCCCATTGCGCAAAGGCGGCATCGACCTTGCCAGCGTCGAACGCGGCTTGACCCTTCACCATCTGTACGACGACGGTCGCGTTGTCATTGTTACCTTTCATCAGTGCCATGCGCGCCGCAATCGGATCAGTCTGCGCCACTACCGCGCCCGCTCCGAGCACAGCAAAAATTGCGGCGAGCGCCGCTCCGTCGGTTCTTTTCATTACGATGCTCTCTCGTTTATCGCCCTGTAGCCCATGTTGGAAACATTTGCCCGATAAGGCTTATTCCTGCCAGACAGTCCGCTCGTTGGCCTCCCGATCACAAATTTGTGATCTCGGAAAAGCCCTTAAACATTGGTCTTCTGGGCGGTCGCGATCGCCTCCCAGATCCGCCGCGGCGTCGCTGGCATGTCGACGTGTCGGATCCGGTAGCTTCGCCAAAGTGCATCGACAATTGCATTCATGACCGCGGGACACGATCCAATGGCGCCCGCTTCGCCCGCACCTTTCACGCCAAGCGGATTCGTCCTGCACGGAACGTTGCGGGTCTCGAATACGAAGTCTGGAGCATGACCGGCGCGTGGCATTGCGTAATCCATGAAGCTCGCGCTGAGGAGTTGGCCCGTCGCTGAATCGTAGACGGTATCCTCCATCAATGCCTGGCCAATTCCTTGGACCGCACCACCGTGCACCTGTCCCGCGAGCAGCAATGGATTGAGCGTTGCGCCAAAATCATCGACCACAACGTATCGGACAATGCTTGTTTCGCCGGTGTCAGGATCGATCTCGACCTCAGCAATATGCGTGCCGTTCGGATAAGTCGGCGGTTCAACGCTGAATTCTTCCGCCGCACGCAACTTGTCTGGCGAACCGCCTGGAAGGCCGGCGAGTTCGGCGAACGAAACGATACGGTCGGTACCCGCAACCCGCACGGTCCCATCCACGATTTCCAGGTCGCTTGCCGAAGCTTCCAAAGCATCCGCAGCGATCTCCTTGATCTGCTCTGCGAGTTTCTTGGTCGCGCGGTCGACAGAAACGCCCCCGACAGGAATGGAGCTTGAGCCGCCGGTACCCGCGCCACTCTTTATCCGATCAGTATCGCCCTGAATCACCCGTACGCGCTCGGGCGGCAGGTCGAGACGCTCGGCAATAAGCTGGGCGTAAGATGTGGCGTGGCCCTGGCCGGTCGACTGCGAGCCGATCAACAGTGTTACCCCGCCGTCGGGATCAAGATTCAGCGTCGCGGTTTCCGGGCCGTTGTTGCCGCAGGCCTCGATATAGGTCGCAATGCCGATGCCTCTCAAACGACCGGTGCGTCTGGATTGCGTCGCGCGTTTGTTGAAGCCCTCCCAATCAGCAAGCTCCTGGGCACGCGCGAGCGTGCCTGCGAAATCGCCGGAATCGTAGACCTTCCCGGTCGGAGTTTTGTACGGCAGCGCCTTCGGCTTGATGAGATTTCTGCGACGTATGATATCGGACGCGATTCCAAGATCGTGTGCTGCTGCATCGACAACGCGTTCGATCAAATATGAGGCTTCCGGCCGTCCGGCACCCCGATAGGCATCGACCGGGACGGTGTTGGTATAGGCCGCGCGCAGCCGTATATGGGCAATGGGAATATCGTATGGGCCCGTGGCCATGCCGACCCCGAGCCAGGGTATGTAAGGCGCGTAGCACGACAGATAGGCGCCCATGTCGGCGATGATGTCCAGTTCAAGCGCGAGAAAGCGCCCCTTGTTGTCGACTGCCAGCCGCGCGGTGGAGATATTGTCGCGGCCGTGACTGTCGCCGAGAAAATGTTCGGTTCGCTCGCAGACCCATTTGACCGGTTGCCGTAACCGTTCAGCCGCAACGGCTGCGAGCGCGTATTCCCGATAGGGAAACAGCTTGGTACCAAAGCCCCCACCGACATCGGGCGTCACGACCCGCATCTTTTCCGGCGGCAACTTCATGACTGCTGCGCCGATGATGTCACGGATGATATGGCTACCCTGACTGCCGAGCGTGAGCGTGTAGCGCTCTCCGTCGTATTCCGCGACCACGCCGCGTGTATCGAGATAATTGGTCACCAACCGCTGATTGACGATCGTCAGCTCAACAATATGCGCAGCATTGGCGAAGGCCTCTCTGGTGGCGCGCGCATCACCCACCTCTGTTTCAAAAGACAGATTGTCAGCCCTGTCCGCCCAGACCTTTGGGGCACCCGGCTTAAGCGCGGCGACCGCACCAATAACGTGCGGCAATTGTTGCCATTCGATTTCGACCGCTTCCGCCGCATCCTTCGCCGCATCAAGACTGTCGGCGACCACAAAGGCCACAGCATCGCCGACGTGACGCACGACATCTTTGGCCAGGATCGGATATTCAGGAATCTGTATAGCCACGTCCGGAAGAACTCCGGGCGTCGGTAGCGGTCCCAAGGTGGAAATATCGGCAGCAGTCAGCACCAGGTGTACACCAGGCATAGTGCGCACACGCGCAAGATCGCCAATGCGAAACCGGGCGTGGGCATGTGGCGAACGGATCACGACCGCCTGCA
>Ga0070681_10003020_pt1 | contig 15616 bp, 13 predicted proteins | sample KBSC83BmetaG_FD_65650 | JGI IMG/M metagenome (GOLD analysis project Ga0070681, IMG submission 65650) | Corn rhizosphere microbial communities from Kellogg Biological Station, Michigan, USA - KBS C8-3B metaG | ecosystem: Host-associated > Plants > Roots > Rhizosphere | place: USA: Michigan...
CCCATTATCGGCCCCGGTCGCGGCCCACCCCAACGGCTGGTCGCACTCAGACACCCGGTCGTCTAATTACCGACCAGCCCGTAATCTCCGACGTGCCAGGGGTCGTCTAATACCCCACGAGCTCGACGTACCCGCGCCCCGATGTAGCTTGGCCTTCGTGCGACCCAACGACATCCACGGCCCCCTCCCAATAGCGCGGCCGGGTACCGAGCTCCTGGTTGGCCATCACCGGCGTCACGTCGACATCCAACGCGAGCGTTGGAATCTGTAAATGCCACCGGGACGGATAGCGGGTTCCCCGCGGACTGGTCCAGTGGGCGCCCACGTCAATCCGGACTTCCTGGCTCGTCAGGGCCCGGGTATTGCCTTTGGAATCGATCCACGTGCCGGCGCTATGCGACTCCCGGGTGCCATCACGATTTCTGAGCGCATAGAACATCACCGCGCTGCCATCCTGCAGTTGGAGCGCGAACCAGTCCCAGCCGGCCTCGTTGGGACCGAGTGACCCGCTGCCCCACTCGCGGTCCAGCCATGCGGTTCCGCTGACCGCAACAGGGGAGCCATCGCGGACCAGACGACCGCGCACCGTGAGCCTGGGGATCGAGTAGTAGTAACTGGCGGCGCCCGGCTCACCCGACTTGACGCTCAAGCCCTGATCGCCGTTGAGCATCGGCGCCGATACAGGCTCCACGTCGAGTTCCAGCTCGTAACCTTGTTGGTGCGCGTAGAGCCTCCACGGCGCGCTTGCCCCGTCGCCGCGCGCCGCCACAGTCGAGCCGCCGCGCGCCATCACAGTCGAGCCGCCGCCCACCGCCAGAGTCGAGCCGCCGCCCGCCCCCACAGTCGAGTTGCTGGCGCCCGCTTCGCCCACGCGCCAGTCATCGAGCCAGACATTGAACGGCGCGGCCTCCGCTCCGGCGAGGCCCAATGCGTGGCGAGCGTACTTCTGCGCGAAGCGGAATTGGCCTGTTGCCACATCGGTGATGGCGAAATGCGCTGTGTACACCTGCTTCGTACGCCAGCGCGAATCGTATTTCGCGCCGCTGCCCAGGGTCACACCTGAAGGCGCCTCGCTCCCGGGACTCAGCGCAAACCGGAAGAACGTCAGCTCGAACCCGAACCGCTCGCCCGCCGCGCCGGTGAGATTGCCCGTCAGATACCACCATTCCTGACGAAACTCCGGATGCGGTCCGTGGTCCCGCGGAAACTCGAACCGACGGGGCGTCTCCACCAACGGAAAACCTTCGGTCCCGGTGCTGCGCAGCGGCGCCAAGTCATCGTCTAGCGGGGCCGCGAAGGCAGCCGTCGCGAACCCCAACGCCGCCGCTGCCGCCGCCAATCTTCCGGCGCCTCGCACTACTCCTCCCGGATCTCGCGAGCGATCGGCGCGCGCGCCGTCCGCCACGCAGGATAAATGCCGGCCACCAGCGCCGCGAGCAGCGAAACCAACAGCGCGTCGGTGAACTGAAGACTGTTCAGGTGCAAGTCGATCTGCCATCCGAACGCCCGACGATTGATGACGTCGATGAGAACCAACGCGGTGAGTAACCCCGCCGGCACCGCCGCCAGCATCGCCGCAATACCCATGAACCCCGTCTGGAGCTCGATCAATCCGGCAGCCCCCCTGGGCGTCAGCCCCAATGAACGGACAATCGCAAGCTCACGCGAGCGCTCCAGCTCCCAGGCCAGCAGCGAGCTGATCAGGCCAATCGCGGCCACTCCGGCGGCCAACCAATTGAGCACGCGGGTGATGACGAACGTCTGCTCGAAGATACTCATCGAGATGGCCCGGATATCCGCGTTCGGGCGCATCAGCAACGATTGCCGACCGTGCGCTGTCGCGCGCAGCGCGGCCAACACGTCCGCCGGTTTCGCAGTCGGCTGCAGATAGAGCCCGAGCGCGGTCACCGCGTCATCGTCCCAAAGCTTCCTGTACACGCTCAGGCTCATGATGACGTTGCCGCGATCATTGCCGTACTCGCGATACACGCCCGCGATGGGGAAGGTACGCTCTCCCGCACCCGTCATCAGTTTGAGCTCATCGCCCACATTCAGCTTCAGGCGCCAGGAGAGCGGTTCGGAGATCACCACGGCGCCGCGATCGAACTGCGGCCACATCCGCGCCGGATCGCCCTGCACGAGTTGCAGCGAATCGTAGCTCTCAGGGGCCGGGAGCAGAGCATCCACGGGGACGGGTCCGCTGGCCGACTCTACTGTCACTCGCCGGCTCATTCCGTAGTGCAGGACTCCCTGCGTCGCCAGCAAGTCTTTGACGAGATCCGGATCGAGACGCCGTTCCGGGCGTCCCGCCCCGGGACCTGGCGCCGTCACATAGATGTCCGCGCGCATCGTGCGCTGCAGCCAGTCGCGCAATGACTCCCGAAAGCTCGCGACCATGATGGAAACGCCGATCATGGCCGCCACGGCCATTCCGAGGGCCGCCACGGCAACACCGGTGCGGCTCAGCGAGGCGGCCACGTCTCCGAAGGCCAACCGGGCAACCGGGCTCACCCGGCCCGTCAACGCCGCAAGACCGCGAGCCAGCCAGCGCAGCACTGCCGGAGTCAGCGCGGCAACACTCAGCAACAACATGAACAACGAGATGAACCCGGCCAACAGGCTGCGGCTGGACGCCGCGATGATCAGCCCTGCACCGGCAGCAAGCACGGCGCTCGCGATAACGAGTTGCCGTGCGAGGTGGCTCGCCCGCTCCTCGAGCACCGAGCGCCTCAGCCCGAGTTGCGGCGTGCTTCCAACGACCTCCAGGGCGGGCAGCAATGCCGCCGCGAGTGCGACCCCGAGACCCGCAACCACCGCTTTGACGATCGTCGTCGCAGGCAGGGTCACCTGATTGACCTCCACGACGAAGTACAGCTCGTTGATGGTTCGGGACACCAGCCACACGAGCTCCCGGCCGATCAGGATTCCCACCGCCACTCCCAGGCCGGCGCCCACGATTCCCAGCAGGGCCGCCTCCATCAGAACCAGGCGCAACATTTCGGCTCGCGTGGCCCCGAGCGCCCGGAGCACACCGATGAGTCGCCGGCGCTGTACCACCGCAAAGCTGATTGCTCCGTAGATCAGCAGCGTACTGACCAACAGCGCGAGCAGGCTCATGGCTTTCAGGTTGGTGGTGAACGCGGCCGTCATGTCGAGGCTCTCGTGCGTTCGGCTCTGGGCTTCTTCGAGCCGCACGCCTGCAGGCAGGGCCGCGCGAATCTTTTGAACGACGCGCTCCGCATCCGGACCATCAGGAACGCGGACATCGATTCTCGACAGCCTGCCGCGCAGATCCATCCACTCCTGCGCCTGCGCGATATCGGTGAGAAGGAGCGTGGCGTAGCCGGCTCCCTGGTCCTGCAACCGGGCGATCAGAGTGGCCGGGAAGTGCTTACCGCCGATATCCAGCGAGAACGAGTCGTTGTCGCGGATACCGAGCTGCCGCGCCGTCTCAGCCGCGAGGACGACAGTGCCGCGCTGCGTGAACCAGCGGCGCAGGTCCGCGTCGGGCACCTTCAGCGCCTGGGCGGGTCCTACGATGTCTGACGCTGACTTGCCGTTCACTTCAGCGGCTGCCAGCGGATCCACGCCAAGCAGCTGCAGATCCTGGTCGCCAACACTCGCGTAGCCCTCGACCACCGGCGCGTAGGCAGGCGGCGCAAGCACACCGGGCATCCCTGCACGCTGCAGCTCCACATAGAGTCGCTCGTCGATGCCGTCCGGGCCCCCGACAATCTGATGCGTCGCGGAGCCATTGACCGCCTGCATCGACAACTCGAATGCCCGTTGCGAACTGCCGGTCGCGATATCAACGGCAACGATCGTCGCCACTCCGAGCGTCAAACCCACCAGCGCCAGGGCAAGTTGCGCTGGATGATGGAGCAGATGCCGGAAGCTCGCTGCCCGCAACGTGCGCATTCAGGTACCCGAGGAGCGGCGGGCGGCGGCCTCCGGGTGCCCGAGGGTCACATCGAACAGCCGCCCGTCCCGCAATTCCAACACCCGGTCGACGGCGGTGGCCAGGCGGGTGTCGTGCGTTACGAGCAGCAGCGCGGCGCCCCGCGACCGGGCCAGAGAAAACAACAATGGCGCAACCTGCCGTGCCGTCTGCTCGTCCAGATTTCCGGTCGGCTCGTCAGCCAGCAGCAGTGACGGTTCGTGCACCAGAGCGCGCGCGATCGCCACCCGCTGCTGCTCTCCTCCCGACAGTTTGTCCACCGCACTGTGCGCGCGCTCCGAGAGCCCGACCTGCTCGAGCATGGCGAGACTGCGCCGACGCGCCTCCGCGCCGCGCATTCCGTTCAGCTCGAGAACCAGGCGGACGTTCTCTTCGACGTCGAGTGTCGGAATGAGATTGAAGAACTGATACACGAAGCCGACGCGCGACCGGCGGAACAGCGTGCGGGCAGGCTCTCCCAGCCGCGTGATCTCCTGCCCGTCGAGCTCAATCGAGCCGCTGTCCGGATGATCGATGCCGCTGATGAGGTTCAGCAGTGTCGATTTGCCCGAACCGCTGCGCCCCAGAATGGCGACAGCCTCGCCGCGATCGACGCTGGCATCCAGGCCGTCGAGGACGCGGTGGACGACGTCACCTTCGCGAAAAAACCGGCTGACTTGCCTGATCGTGAGCACTGCGCTGGCCCCGTTATGCCCATGGGTTACAGTGAAGGGGCGACTACTGTAACCGCTGGGCAAGCTTGGCAAGGGCGACTTTCGCCGCATGAAAAAGCCCAGCGGCCGTCCGCCCGATGGTCCAAACTCTCGCCGCTGCGGTTCCTAGCCGTGTCTCCACGGCCCGCACGCCCGAGGTGCCTCATGAACTTGCCTGTTGCCCGGCGCGGGAACACATCCTCCGCGCAACTCCGCCGTCACGGATCGACGCCATTCGCCGTTGCCATGCTTGCCACCGCTGTCGCACTGGCCGGGTGGGGTTCCGTCCGGGCCGCTGACCAGGCTCCCGCCGCGAAGCCGGCGCAGGGGGCCGCAACCAAGGGCGCCGCCACCAAGAAGGCTGCCGCGCCGGCGGCCGCAGGCGCCGCGGACGCCGCGAACCCGAAGTCCGCAGCCAGTTACAGCGTCGGTGTGTCGATGGGCGAGCAGCTTCACCGGTTCGGCCTCGGTCCCGAGGCGATCTCGATGGACCGCATCATGGCCGGTATTCGCGACGGCATGAGCGGGAAGGCCAAGATGAGCGATGCGGACCAGCAGAACATCGCCACGCTCATCAAGGCGGCGCGCGCCGGGCAGGTGGACGCCAATCATGCGATCGCCGATAAGTTCCTCGCCGAAAACGGCAAGAAGGCCGACGTCAAGACCACCGCGAGCGGCCTGCAATACAAGGTGATCTCGGCCGGCAACGCCAGCGCCAATTCGCCGAAGCCCACGGACGAAGTCACCGTCAACTACGCCGGCAGGCTCCTGGATGGCACGGAGTTCGACAGCTCCTACAAGCGGGGTCAGCCCGCCACGTTTCCCGTGAACGGGGTCATTCCCGGTTGGACCGAAGCGCTGCAGCTCATGAAGCCGGGCTCGAAGTTCCAGTTGTTCATTCCGCCCAAGCTCGCGTACGACGCGAATGTGCCGCCGGGCGCGGAGATTCCGCCGGGCTCGCTGCTGGTTTTCGATGTTGAGTTGATGAGTGTCAAGGCGCCGGCCGCGACCCCGCCCTCACACCCCACTATCCCGCCCCCACAGCCGCAGAAGTAACCGACGCAGGCATCGCCGCCCCTACCGGGCGGCGGTCGCGCCACACCGGGCGGCGCTCGCGGGATGGCCGCCCGACAGGCCCCTCGTGCCAGGCCGGTCCCTGCAGGTCCGTCGCGTCAGGTCAGCTCGTAAGGGTCCGGCGGCGCGCCGACGTTCTGTCCCGGGTCGAAGCGCATGGGTTTGGTCACGCCCATGCGCGTCAGCTCGCGCCGCAGGGTCTCGGCAAGCTCATGGTAGGCGGCTCTGTCGAATTTCGGAGCCGCCTCCCAGTCATACGCCCAGGGATGCGCGGTCCGCAGATTCTCCGGCTCATCCAGATAACGCGGCACGACGTGCGCGTGCAGCGCAGGCTCCTGATTTCCAAAGATCGCGTAGTTGATCCGCAGCGCGCCGGTGACTTTGAGCAGCGCATCGCCCAGCCGCGTCATATCCAGCAGGTACTGCGTCCGTTGCTGCGACCCCAGGGCGTTCAACGTCGGAACCACCGGATCCGGTAGCAGCAGCGCATACCCTCGCACGAACTGCCGCTCCCCGAAGAGCGCCCAGCCGGAAAACAAGCGCGCGATCACCCGCGGCTCACGGCCGCTGCGGGCATCCGCAACCTGACGATGAATGATCGTGTCCGACTCGATGCGCGTCTCGATCTTCATGGCTCGGCTACACCCCCACCCCCATCGCTCGCAGAGCGGCAACGGTGGCTGCGTGATCGGTATGGACGATGCCGTGCCATCCTCTGGCGCGGGCGGCGGCAATGTTTTCGGCCCGGTCGTCTATGAAGACGGTCTCCGGCGGCGTGAGCGCAAACCGGCGTTCTGCCTCAGCGTAGATGCCATCGTGCGGTTTCATAACACCTGCTACGTACGACGGTAGCACACCGTGTCCGATGTGGTGCAGCCGGTACTCCCTGGAAAGGTGAGCCCAGTGCAGATCGCCGATGTTCGAGAGCAGATAGACGCGATGCCGCTCGCTGAGGCGATGCGCCAGATCGACCATGGCCGGCTGCAGCTCGAACATGTCCACCCACTTGGCGTGCAGGTCGGCGTGAACGACGGGCTGCTTGGCAAGGCCGGCGAGGCGCTCGAGCAGGCCCTGGCCATGCAGGCGCCCCGACTCGTGATCGTCGAGCTGGACGCTCGCAACGAGCTCCTCGATGTTGCCCGCGCTGCATCCATGGGCGGCCAGAAATTCCATCACCGGACGCGGGTTGAGATGAACAAACACCCAGCCGATGTCGAAGACGACATTGCGGATCACGTTGACTCTCCCTCAAGACACTTCGTCCTGCCACGTGCGCACGCGGCCGGTATCGACGTGTACGAAATTGGAACGCGGATAGAACCCTACTCCACCGCGCTTTGCCGCAAGTGCGAGATCCCTGAAGGCGGCGAGCTCGATGCCATGCAGACGCACATCCATCGCCCGACCCTGCATATGCATGCTCTGTTTGGCGACGTGATGACCGCGTGCGATGAGCCCGGCGTTGGTTGCCGGAGAGCGGTATCCCGAAATCACTTCGTAACGCGGCTCGAGTCCGGCGGTGCGCGCAAGATCGCTGAGCAGCACATAAAGCTTCGGGTCCATCGCGTGCTCCCCACCGGTGCGATGGTCGCGCAGCAGGTGCTGGAGCTTCTTCAGGGCGTCCTCCACGAAACCGTTGCGGTCCTGAAAGACTATGTCGAGGGACTCGTTCGTGTTCAGACTATGCAAGACGAGCCGCCGCGTATCCGCTGCTTCCGCTGCGACAGGCGAGGCGGCAAGCACGCCCGTGATGGGCAGCAGCGCCGCACACAGCGCGCCGCCCAGCATCTCTCTTCGCGTCCACACAGACGAGGTCACACCACGCTTCCCGGATCTCCTGGCGTACCGTTGACAGTGACGACCGTCGCTTTCGGAAAGAAGTTGAACTCCGAAGCGCTCGCCCACGTGTACGCGCCCATCGCCCGCCCCACGATCAGATCGCCCGCCTTCAACTCGGGCAGCATCAGGTTTTCCGCGATCACATCGATGCTGTCGCAGGTCGGACCCGCCAACACGGACGGCAGCCTTTCGGAGCCGTCGCGCAGCGGCTCGACCGGATAACGCGCATGATCGTAGAGTTGCCCGCTGTAGGAGCCGTAGAGGCCATCATCCAGGTAGTACCACCAGTGGCCTTCACGCCGCGCCCGGCCCATCACCGAGGCAACTCCGATCGCGGCGGGCCCGATGATGTACCGGCCCGGCTCGGCGATGATCCGCACCCGTTTCGGAACCTTCGCCAGCGCAGCCCGCAGCGGCGCGCAGAAGCGGGAGATGTCCTGGACCGGCTGCCCGTAGTCGATCGGAAAACCGCCGCCGATATCGAGCGTATCGAAAGGGCCGAGATGCTCCTTGCGCGCGGACGCCATCAGCTTCGTGCATGCGTGGATCGCTTCAACGTGCTTTGCGGAATCCACGGCCTGAGAGCCCACGTGGAATGAGAGACCGCGCACTTCGATTCCCGACTCGGCCGCGAGGCGGGCGAGGGCCAGCAGGTCTTCAGGATCGCAACCGAACTTGCGCGACAGGTCGCACATCGCTCCGGGGCTGCGAAACGAGACGCGCAGCAGCAGGTCGGCGTCCCTGGCGTAGCGCGCGAATTTGCGCACCTCGTCCGGATTGTCGGCAACGAAGGTGCGCACCCCGAACTTCACCGCATTGCGGATGTCCTGATCGCGCTTGATCGGGTGAGTATGGATGCACCGCTCGGGAGCGACACCCAGCCGCTCGACAAGCTGCACTTCGCCCGTCGTCGCAAGGTCGAGGAACCCTCCTTCCTCGAGCACAGTGCGAACCACCGCGGCGTGCGGCATCGGCTTCAACGCATAGTGCAGGTCGACTCCGGGAAGCGCCTTGCGCAGCTTTCGGTACTGCACGCGCACACGCTCGCAATCGAGTATGAGCAGCGGGGAGCCGAACTCTCTGACGAGGCGCCGGATTTCTGCTGGTTGAAACGGATCTATGTAGCGTGTGCGGCGAGCCCGACGTTTCATTTCATTGTTCGTTAGGGGAGCACGGCCATCGAGCCGGTATCGTCACTTTCACTGACACTGCTGGCCGCGCGCAAGAGCCGGTCGCGAATCGCTTCCCACCGCTCACCCTCGGGGACGTCCTGCACCAGGATGCGCTGGCATCCGGCCTTGTCGAGCGTTCGCAGGTTCGCATAGAGGTCGTGCCCGTACTGCTCGGGGCGGCGGCCTGCGTTGATCCAGGTGACGTACTTGTGCGCTCTGAGCGGCAGCCGCTGCGCGAGCACGGCAACGCGCCGGCCCCCTTCGGAAAGAGACGCGGCATGGGCGTCGATCTCTCCAGCGGGGACGATGGACATGGGAGTATTGGGAGCGTAGTGCACGGTCGCGCTGCCCGGAACACGCGGAGAGTCGAGCCCCGCGCCGACGATCAGATCGCTCACGATCTGGCGGATCTGGCCGGCCGTCACGGCCCCGGGCCGCAGCAGTCGCACATTGCCGCCCTCGAACGCCACGATGGTCGATTCGAGCCCGATCTGGCACTCGCCGCCATCGAGAATCACTTTCACCGCCTCGCCCAACTCGTCCCGCACATGCTCGGCGCGAGTCGGGGACAGTCGCCCATACCGGTTGGCGGACGGCGCGGCGATCCCACCGCCGAACGCGGTGAGGAGCTGTTGGGCCATGGGGTGCTGCGGGACGCGAATGGCGATAGTGTCCTGTCCGCCGGTGACGATGTCGTGAACCTGGGGCGCCTTCGGAAACACCATCGTCAGCGGGCCGGGCCAGAAGCGCTCCGCCAACCGGGTGGCGACGTCCGGCACCTCTCGTACCCAGCGATGGAGAAATCGCGGGCTGTCCAGATGAACGATGACCGGATGCGTCTCGGGGCGCCCTTTGGCCTCGAAAATCTTCCGCACTGCGGCGGGGTTCTGGGCATTGGCTCCCAGCCCGTACACCGTTTCGGTCGGAAACGCGACGAGCTCGCCGTCGCGCAACGCCTGCACGGCGGTCTCGATCTCGACCTGAGTAGCCCTGACTATTCGCACCATGGTTGATGAATTCTACCAGTCGCGGGCTGTGGACCGCTGGACGAGAGTTTCAGCGAGCGCGCGCACCGTCAGCGGCGCTGATCCTTCCGCATTATTTGCGGCCACCACGTGAACGTCGCGTTCCGACGACAAAGCTTTAAGAATCATACCGGTGACACGGTTACGGTTGAGCTCATCGGGACGCGCTCGCTTGTCGAAAGGTGAGAACCGTGCACTGGCGCTCTCGTAGTCGTCGCCTGCACCCAGCATCCAGCGGATCAGCAGCGGCCCGCGGCCCGGATCCGACACTTGCTCATCCACGGGCGGCATTCGCGAGTGAACGCTCGCACAGTGCACTGCACCCGTTGCAGCCAATGCGCGCTCGTAGCGTTCTCCAAGAAGCTCCGGATCTCGCAACTCAACCGCGTACTGCGGTCCCACCGGCAGTTCGCTTAGGAATGACTCGAGCTCGTCCGCAAATGCTCCCGGCGCGCGCGTATGCAACGCGCCCAGCGGCGAGAACTGAAAGAGCACCGCGCCCAACTTGGGCCCGAGGCCTTCCATCATTGGGGCGATGGTGTCCCGGGCGTACCGCGCGTCCAGGAACACCGGATCCCCCTTGATACTCACGCCACGCGCACTGTACGGCGAAGTCGTGAGCCCCAGGAAACCCTTGACGAGAAATAAGAAATCTTCCGGCACCTGCGCCGCGTACTGCGCGAATTGTTCCGTGGTGAGGGGGCGGTAGTACGAGCTGTCCAGCCCCACACAGCGCATCAACGGGTGACGTGCGTAGGCCGAAAGTCCGTGCCGCGCGAGTGTCGCAACCGGGTATACAGCCCCATAGACGGTGTTGACCCATCCGGGGAAAGACCAGCTCGATGTGCCGAGGTGAGCGTTCTTGGGCACGCGTCGCGCGATACTCACCAGTTCGTCATCGGGTATCGCAGGCTCGACGATCGGCGGCTCCTCGACGGAGCCGCCGAACAGGCTTTGCTGGACCGGAGGATGTTCTATTTGAGCGACCGCCGCTCCCATCCGCCGCTCTTGTGCACCAACTCATACGTCGGCCAGTAGTGCTCGTCGAGCTTGAGAGTGATGACTTCCGGCGCGTTGTTCCAGGTGATCGTCTTCAGGCGCACCGAGGCACGATCCGGCTTGCCGTTGACAGCCGCGAGGAATGCATCGAGGTCCGGTGTGGGCACACCGTCGACTTCGACGATGCGCCTGCCCGGATACAAACCATAACGCGTTGCTGGAGAGCCGTAGGCAAAGTACCCCACGTACACCCCGACAGGAGGAATGCCCCGCTGGGCGCTCATCGCACGATGAGGAGCCTGCAGGGTTGCACCCGCCCACTCCACGAGCCGGTCCAGATCCGATCCCGGAAGCTCGACGGTGGGCACTTCCAGGGTCTGCTCGCCATGGCCTCTCCAGATCGTGACTTTCACGGTCGGTTTGTCCGCGGCGGCGCGCTCGACCTCTCTGAAGCGAGTGACGACATTCCCATCGATCGCCAACACCAGATCGCCCTGCTGGAGGATCTTGGAGGCCGGCGAGCCTCCGACCATGCGGACCACGGTGAGCGCCTGGCGCTGGGTGGAGTTGTGCTGTGACAGCTTGCGGGTCCAGTCCTCCGAAAGTCCGATTTCCCGGGCGGTGGCAAGAGGCTGCACGGCGAACTCCGCTTCGAGCGAATGCAGCGGGCGATCGTTTCTCACGCGGTCGAGCATGTCGGCCACGAGATCGATCGCCACGCCCCGGTTATCCTGCGTGAGGTCACGACCGCTTTCGTAGGCAAAGCTCGACCACAGGCCCAGCACGTTTCCGGACTTGTCGGTCAGCACTCCGTCGAACTCCAGCGGCGGATTGACGAGCTGCACCGCCTCCAGATTGCTATCGCGGAAGCGCATCGTGCGCGACAACGGCAGCTCGAGAGGATCGATGGCCGCCACCTGCGTGTTGCGCGAGCGCAGTTGACTGTCACCGCTCATCCCGACGACCCACACACTCTCACCGGAGGAAAGATCGCGGGGAGTCAGTTTTGCCGACTTCACCGGCGTGGTGCCGATCAGCTTCGGGTCGTAAGCGACGACGGCGAGATTGTGCAGCGGATGGATGTAGACGACGCGCCCGGGCACCTGCACCGTCCCGGCAAATGTAATCGTGACATCGCCGACACCAACGGGAACCGTGTTGCGATCGACCACCACGAGCCCACGCTCCGCGTCTACGACGAGACCGGTGCCGTGATAGTTGCGCTCAGTGATTCCAGAGACGGAATAGGGCATGTCGAACGTAACGACGACGAGCGACGGCGCCAGAGTGGTCAACAGCGGATCCTTGTATTTCGGATACTCCGTCGAGCTCACTTTCTCCGGCTTGGGAGAGGGACCTGGAGGCAGGTCCTTGCAGTCCCACAATCCCTTGGCATCGTCCCGCTCGCAGTGATGCGCCGGGTACCAGCGCCGGTCCATCCGGATCGAGCGCAACTGGCTGCCGTTCGGATCGTCGATCGTGAGGTACCGCAGGGTTGCCCGGTCGCCATCCCCGAGCTGCTGCAAGCCGTCCTCCAGATCGGTCAGGGTGTTGACGGGCTTGCCGTCCATCATCGTGATGACGGCGCCCCGGGGAATTCCGGACGCCCCGAAGACATAGCCGGGATTGGCTACGTACACGCCGCGGACCGGCACATTGAAGTGCCGCGCCTGCTGGTACGACAGCCGGTTGACCACGGCGTCGCCGAATTCGGCGTAGGCGCTGGGCGTGATGCTGTGCAGATCGTTGACTGGCAGCTTCGCCTCGATCAGCTTGCCGCCACGCTCGAGGTTGAGCTCAACCTGAGCGCCCACCGAGTTGTCGAGTGTCTCCGAGAGTGGCTCGAATTGCGTGACGTACTGACCGTTGACCTTGGTAAGGATGTCGCCGGGTTGAAGAATGTTTTCGCTGGGCGACCCCGGCAGCACCTCGGTCACGACGAGCATGCCGGTGTACTGGGGAAACATCTTGCGGACCGCGCTCTCGGTATCCGGGTTGAGTCCCAGGCGCTTGAGTTCGTCGTAGGGCGTGTAGTTGAACACGGTGTCGACCGTGCCGCGGCTGACCGGCTTGCCGGCCTGAATCAGTTGCAGCGCCCGGCGTACGCGGCCCAACGGCAGATAGAAGCTCGATGCGGCGCCATTTGCCCCGCCGGCATTGAGCGCCACCACACGCCCGCGGATGTCGATGACGGGCGAGCCGGAAGAGCCGCCCGAGGTTCCCGAGGCGGCCTGCAGGTAGAACGTATTGAAGTCGTTGTACTTGCCCAGCCCGTATTCCGGAGCTTCGCGATCCAGTCTGGCGAGAGTGCCGGCGAGAATGGAGAGCTGCTCGCCCGCGTTGTTGCCAACGACCCGGATCTCGCGCCCGATCTGCGCGCCCTCGGGATAGAGAGGCAACGCCTTGGGCTTGATGAAGTGCAGCTTCGAGGGATCGTAGTGATAGAAGCCAAAATCATGGACGGGGTCGCGATACACCGGATAGAGCTGCACCTCTTCCCGGTTCAGAAACGTCGCCTCCGCCGTAACCGGTCCCGGCGTGACCACATGCCGGTTGGTCAGGATCAGGCCGCGCTCGGCATCGACGACGAAGCCGGTCGCCTGCGCGGTCGCATTCCATTCCGTGTCGAAGGCGCGTGTCGCATCGATGTTGATGGACACGACACTGCCGGCAATACGCTCCAGCGTCACCGCCCAGTCCGGGTTCTCCTCGACGGCGGCGGCCTGCTGCGCGACCTGGTTTGCCTGCTTGTCCGTGCCCGGGGGCGGCTGCGGCTGCGGCTGCAGCGGAATGGGCTGCGAGGGGCCCGCCTGTGCCGGGGTCTGACGGGAAGTGGTGTGGTTGGCGGGTTGCTGAGCAAGCGCCGACGCAGACAACGCCAGCACGCAAAGCCAAAGCAGTCTTCCAGGGCGCATAGGACTCCGTAACATCGGAAGGGTCGAACGAGACTCGCTTAGCGGCCGAGCAGAACGAGCAGCCAGACCGCGAAAAACAGCACGAACGACATGAACACCGCGGCCGAGCCGATGTCTTTGGCCAGCCCGGCCAGCGCGTGGCGCTCGAATCCGATGCGATCGACAGTGGCCTCGATCGCGCTGTTGACGAGCTCCACGATGAGTATGAGCAGCGCGGGCGCAATGAGCAGTGCCCGTTCCACGCCAGTGTGCCCCAGCCATAAGCCAAGGGGTATGACGAGCACCGCAAAAGCGAGTTCCTGGCGGAACGCCGCTTCCTCTCGAAAGGCCCCCCGCAAGCCCCGCCAGCTTGCGCCGAGGGCCCGCAGGATCCGGGTGGCCCCGCGACGCTTGTAACGATCTATTGCTGTGCCGTCGGCTTCCACGTGAGATCCAGCTGCTTGGCCGCCCGGACGTCGTCGAGCCGCCGCACCGGCATGGTATGCGGTGCGCTGGTCACGCGCTCGGGTTCTTGACTGGCCTCGCTCAGGATCTGCGCCATTGCGGTCACGAAGGCGTCCAGCGTCTCTTTGCTCTCCGTCTCGGTCGGCTCGATCAGCAGGCATTCCGGTACCAGCAGTGGGAAATACGTTGTGGGCGCGTGAAAGCCGTGGTCCAGCAGACGCTTCGCGAAGTCCATCGCAGTCACTTCCAGCTCCCGGGCCTGGCGCCTGAGGGTGATGATGAACTCGTGACTCGCCCTGCGCGAGGGGTATGCCGCGTCAAACCCGGCATTCGAGAGTCGCGCCATCAGATAGTTGGCGTTCAGCGTCGCGTACTCGCCGACCTGGCTCATACCCTCCCGGCCGAGCATGCGCATGTAGATATACGCGCGCAGCAACACGCCGGCGTTGCCCATGAAGCCTGACAGCCGCCCAATGGACTGGGGGAGATCTGTCTCGGTCAGCCACCTGTACTGTTCGCCGTCGCGGCCTACGACCGGTATGGGGATGAAGGGCATCAGACGTGTGCCGACACCCACCGCGCCGGCTCCAGGGCCGCCGCCGCCGTGGGGAGTCGAGAACGTCTTGTGGAGGTTCATGTGGATCACGTCGAATCCCATGTCCCCGGGGCGCACCTTGCCCAGAATCGCATTCAGATTGGCGCCGTCGTAATAGAGAAGCCCGCCCGCGGCGTGGACGATTCGCGCGACCTCCTCGATTCGCCGCTCGAACACTCCGAGCGTCGAGGGGTTCGTCAGCATGATTCCGGCAGTCTGCGGACCCACTGCCGAGCGCAACGCCTCCAGATCCACGTCGCCTTCGGAGTTGACCGGAACCTCGCGCACCACGCAGCCACACATTGTCGCCGTCGCCGGATTCGTGCCATGGGCGGCCTCGGGCACAATGATCTCGTTGCGGGCCAGGTCCCCGCGTGAGCGGTGATACGCCCGGATCATCGCGACACCCGCGAATTCACCATGCGCGCCCGCCATCGGGCTCAGGGCGACGGCCTGCATCCCGGTGACCTCTTGCAACATCTCCTGCAATTCGTAGAGGCAGGCGAGAAATCCCTGGCCGTGAGTCGCGGGGGCCAGCGGATGGCGGCCCAGGAACTCGGGCAGCATCGCGTACTGATTACAGGCCTTCGGGTTGTATTTCATCGTGCACGAGCCGAGCGGGTAGAAGTGCGTGTCGATGGAGAAATTCAACTGCGACAGGCGCGTGAAGTGCCGGACCGTGTCCAGCTCGCTCACCTCGGGTAACACGGGGCGCGTCGTCCGCCGCAGCTGCGCGGGCAGATCCGCGGCCGCGGACGCGACATCCGCTTGCGGCCACTGATCGGCGGCGCCCCGCCCGGGGCGGGAGTGTTCGAAAATCAGCTTCTCGTGCATTTGCATGGACCCCTCCGGTCACGCCGCCCGCTCAGAAACGGCGGCGGGTGCGTTGCTCAACACTTCGCC
>Ga0070681_10003022_pt1 | contig 15608 bp, 13 predicted proteins | sample KBSC83BmetaG_FD_65650 | JGI IMG/M metagenome (GOLD analysis project Ga0070681, IMG submission 65650) | Corn rhizosphere microbial communities from Kellogg Biological Station, Michigan, USA - KBS C8-3B metaG | ecosystem: Host-associated > Plants > Roots > Rhizosphere | place: USA: Michigan...
CGGGCGGGCCTGGGCAAGGGGACGGTCTTCCGCCGGTTCGGCACCCGGGCCGGGATCTTCCAGGCGCTGCTCGACGACGACGAGCGCGAGTTTCAGGGGCAGGTGCTCTCCGGCCCGCCGCCGCTTGGCCCCGGCGCCCCGCCGCTTGACCGGCTGATCGCTTACGGCCGCGCCAGGACCTGCTTCCTGACCGGGCACCACGAGATCGCGCGCGCCGCGCTTGACGGCCGGGAGCCGGTCCCGGCCGGGGGGCAGACGCCCATTTCCCGTATGCACATCAGGTACCTGCTGCAGGAAATACGGCTCGGCGCGGTCGACCTGGACGTGCTCGCCCTCCAGTTGACGGCCGCGCTCGATGCTCCGCTGCTCCTTTACCTGTCAGGCGTCGAGGACTCGCCGGACGTCGTCTCCGCGCGCCTCGGCCAGGGCTGGGAAGACCTGGTGCGGCGCGTATGCGAGCCGTGGCCCGCGGCCCCGCTACGGCAGGCCGGCGAAGGTCTCGCGTGAATCGGCGAGCCACTGATCGATTGGCCGCGGACCGGCGCCGGTGAGTTCGCGGACGGTGCCGGTCACGGTGCCGGCGCCGCCTTGGCGGATCCAGTCGAACCGCTCGATCGCGCCGTCCGCCTCCCACGGCGTGCGGCCATCGGCGAGCAGGAGTTCACGCTCCCGTTCCTTGGGCAGGTCCGCGTACTCCACCTGCCAGGCGAAGACGGCGGAGAACCGGGCCGCGATGTCGGCGTAGCCGAGCGCCTCGGGCCCGGTCAGGACGTAGGTGGCGTCCTCGTGACCGTCCGTGGTGAGGACCCGGGCGGCGGCCGCGGCGACGTCGGTCACGGCGATGAACCCGGCCCGTCCGTCGCCGGCCGCCGCCCGGATCTCGCCGGTGGTCCGGGCGTCAGCCGCGTCGTCAAGCAGGTTCTCCATGTACGTGGCGGCGGCCAGGTGCGTGACCGGCAGGCCCACGGCGTCCAGGTGCAGGGCGACCTGCTGATGGGCGCGCATGAACCGCACGTCGCAGTCGGGGTCCTGGAAGCCGTCCGGGCAGACCTTCACGATGTGCGGCCGGTGCCCGGCGGCCGTCACCGCGTCGATGAACACGGTCTCGAGCGCGGCCTGCTCCTCGATCTCCGGGCTCAGCAGGAAGATCCGGTCGAACTCGCGCAGCACCTCGGCGGCGGGCGGCCGGTCGAGCGTCGCGACCACGTGCCGGGGCGCCCCCGGCAGGTCCTCGGCCTTGGCCTCGACCCGCACCATCGCGGCCACGTCGGCGCGCGCGTCGGCCAGCGCCTCCATCAGCCGGTACCCCACCCGTCCGGTAGCTCCGGTCACCAGAATCACGTCGGTGCCTCCTCAGCTCACTCGCAACGTTACTCGCCGTCATAGACGGCGACTTCCAGGGAAGTGGGACGGTGACGACCGCCACCGTCGGCAGCCCTCCGCCTGGCGGTCAGCCTCGCCGTCATATTCACCGTTGACCCGAACGGCCGTTTCGGCTACTTCGTCTACCCGCTCGGCCTGCTCAGGTGGCTGGCGCTGATCAGCTCAGCGCCCGTCGCCGCCGCGATGGCCGCCCGTTACCAGGCCGCGGTTATCGCCGGTCGCCGGTCGCCGGGAGCGAACCCGTCATGCGCCGGGAACGACCGGCTAGCCGGTCTTCGCTGGTGAGCAGGCTCCGATCTCAGCGAGCCGAGCGGTGACCTGGCCGGCGGCGGGCATGCCGAGACGGCGGAAGATTTCCAGGGCTTGACGCAGGCAGGCGGCGCCGGCTTCGAGGTTCCCTTCGCGCAGCCGGGCCTCGCCGAGGCCCCGCAGGGCGATCGCCTCGTCGTCGGGCTGCCGCACCTCGCGGGCCAGCCGCAGCGCGTCGTGGTAGACGGCGATCGCGCGGTCCTGGCCGCCGGTGCCGGCGAGCACCGCGGCGTAGTAGTTCAGCGCCCAGGCCAGCGCGCCGCGGTTGCCAAGGTCCTGAAATATGCCGATGGCCTTGTCCAGGTCGAGAAGCGCACCCTGGTGGTCGCCGGTCAGCCGTCGGACGTCGGCGAGTTCGGTCAGCGCGGTGGCCTGGCCGAGCCGGTTGCCCAGCTCCGCGCAGGCGTCATGGGCGGCCTGCTGGCTCCGCGCCGCGCTGTCGTAATCACCGGTCAGGCGCTGCGCCATGCCCAGTTCCATCAGGGCCCGGGCCAGCCGGAGCCGGTCGCCCAGTTCCCTGGCTATCACCAGGGCGGACTCGCCGTTCCTGATCGCGTCGGCGTACTCGCCGGTCGCGGTCTGCACCGCTATCAGTTGAGTCAGCGCGTAGGCCTGGCCCGCCTTGTCGCCCGTTTCCTCGCACAGTTCGAGCGCCGTCCGCAGGCTGGCCTCGGCACCAGGGAAGTCACCGGACTCACGGCCGACGCTTCCCAACCCGGTCAGTGCGTAGGCCTGGCCGACTCTATCGCCGGTTTCCTTGTGCAGTTTGAGTGCCGCCCGCAGGCTGGCTTCCGCGCCCGGGTAGTCGTCGGTCAGCCGCCGCATGTTCGCTAGTTCGGTCAGTGCGTGGGCCTGGCCGGCTTTGTCGCCGGTTTGCTGGCGCAGTTTGAGTGCCGCCTGCAGGCTCGCCTCCGCCCCCGGGTAGTCACCGGTCAGCCCGCGCAGGTTTCCCAGCTCGGTCAGCGCGCGGGCCTGGCCGGCCCGGTCGCCGAGGCGTTCGGCCGCGGCGACCGCCGCGGTCTGGACGGCGATGGCACTGGGCCAGGGCCCGTCGTTGCGCAGCAGGTTGGCCAGGCCGGCGCTGATCGCCACGGTGGTCTCGTCGAGTCCGCTGTCCACGGCAAGCCGCAGGCAGGCGGTGAGGTTGGCGCGCTCGGCGCGCAGCCACGCCCGGGCGGCCTCGGCGTCGGGCAGCGCGGGCGCGTGGGCCGGGGCGGGGCCGTCCGGGCCGGGCTGCGCGTTGCGGGCGATGCGGGCGTCGGCCCTGCACGCGGTGTGCTGGTAGTAGCCGAGGAGTCGGCCGAGCGCGGCCTGGCGTTCCGCTGCGGGTTCGGCCGCGGCCTGGGCGTGGGCGCGGATGAGGTCGTGCATGCCGTAGCGGCCCGGGGCGGGCTCGGACAGCAGGTTGTGGTCGACAAGTTCTTGCAGCAGCCGTTCGGCGGTACCGGGGTCGGTGCCGGCCAGGGCCGCGGCGGCGTAGGCGTCGGTTTCCGGGCCGGGGATCAGGCCTAGGCAGGCATACAGGCGCCGCTGGTCCTCGCGCAGGTTCTGCCCGGACAGGCCGAAGACCGCTTCCAGGTCGCGGTCGCCGTCGGAGAAGGCCGCCAGGCTGGTGCGGGCGGCACGGAGCTTGCCGGCCAGGTGCTCCAGGGTCCAGGCGGGGCGGTTGCGGAGCAGCGCCCCGGCGATCCGCAGCGCCAGCGGCAGCCGCCCGCACAAGGCGGTCACCTCGGCCGCGCCCGGGTCGCCCGCTGCGACCCGTCCGGGCCCGGCGACGGTGCGCAGCAGCGCGACGGCGTCGGGTTCGGGCAGGACGTCGACCGCGACGACGCGGGCGTCGTCGAGGGACTTGAGCTTTTTCCGGCTGGTGATCAGCACCAGGCAGCCGGCCTCGCCCGGGATCAGCGGCCGGACCTGGGCTTCGTCGGCGGCGTTGTCGAGGACGATCAGGGTGCGGGTGCCGGCCAGCCGCTGCCGGTAGAGGGCGGCGCGTTCGTCGGTGTCGGCGGGGACCTGCCGCGGGGGGACGCCGATGGCGCGCAGGAACGCCTCCAGGGCCTGGGCGGCGGTGCGGGGCGGGTAGCCCTGGGTGTAGCCGTGCAGGTCGATGAACAGCTGCCCGTCGGTGAACCGGGGCGCGAGCCGGTGGGCGGCGTGCACGGCGAGGGCGGTCTTGCCGACCCCGGCCATACCGTCGATCGCGGAGATCACCACCGCGCCCGGGCCGCACCCGGCGGCCCGGCCGAGTTCGAGCAGCCCGGCGAGCTCGGTCTGGCGGCCGGTGAAGACCCCGGTGTCGGCGGGCAGCCGCCGCGGCGGCCCGCCAGAGGTCTCCTCGCCCGCCGGCCCGAGGCCGTCTCCGGCCGCCGGTTGCGCCGCGGGCACTTCGCACCGGTCGGCCTGCAGCAGCCGCCCGTAAAGGTCCTGCAGCTCGGGTGAGGGGTCAAGACCGAGCTGGGCCGCCAGGATCTCCCGGGCCCGGTGATACTCGCCGATCGCCTCGGCCGGACGCCCGGCCGCGGCGAGCGCGCGGATGAGCTGGCCCCACAACGGCTCGCGCAGCGGGTACCGGCCGGCGAGCTCGCGCAGCTCGGCGACGACCCGCTCGCAGCGGCCCGCCGCCAGCTCCAGGCCGGCCCGCCACTGCACCGCCGACAGGTACTCATCCGTCAGGCCCGGCACCACGTCCCGGTCCAGCGCGGCGGACCTGAGCCCGGCCAGCGGCTCGCCGCGCCACAGCCCGAGCGCCTGGCCGAGCAGCCCGAGCGCCGCATCCGGATCGCCGGCCTCGCCTGCCTCCCGCACCAGCCGCCGGAACCGCAGCACGTCAACCCGGCCAGGATCGACATCGAGCAGGTACCCGTCCCCGGCGGTCACCACCACACCGGGCACGAGCCCGCGCAGCCGGGCCACCACCGTGTGCAGGCTCGCCCGCGAATGCTCCGGCTGGTCCCCGTCCCAGATCAATCCGGCCAGACGCCCGGCGCCGACCGGACGGCCTGCCGACATCGCCAGCACCGCGAGCAGCACCCCGGTCCGGCCCCTCGGCAGCATGACCGGAGTCCCGTCACGGATCACCAGCAGCGGCCCGAGAACACCGATCCGGAGGCCAGCATCACCGGTCACCGCGGCCCCATTCGTCGTTCCGCACGACCCCCCAGATACGCCGCCACGATAGCGAGCGCGGCCCTGCTTCACCTGACGTTCAGCGAACTTTCAGGAAAGCCAGGACTTAATGATAGGCGAGCGCCCCGTCACTCGCTCGGCGGGCGCTGCACCCCAAGGGTGAAGCGGACCTTGCCCTGGGTGTCCACTTCCGCGTCGAGAACCTTGTCGTCAAGGTAGAGCGCGGCTTGCGGGTCGAGGAAGACGCGCGCGCCCGCGGTCTCCACGATCTGGTCGCCGGCGCCGGGTTCCGCGGCCGCGGCGAGCTGGAGCGCGCCCGCGGTGCCCGGTTCGGCGTCGGACTGCGTGATGCGCAGCCCGGTGCCGTCCGGCGCCTGCGGCGTGTCGGTGACGGACTTGACGACCTCAGCGGCCGCCTCGGTCAGGACGAGCATGATTGATCACCCTTTCGTTTCTCGTCCGGCAGACCGTTGCGAGGCTAGCCGGCGGTGTAACGAAATGGAAACGAGCGGGCCGCGGGCCGGTCCGCCCTCAGGAGCGGAGCCAGGCGTCGAGCTGGGCGCGGGTCGGGGACGTCGCGGGCCCGTGGCGGGTCACCGCGAAGGCAGCCGCCGCGTTGGCGCGGGCGGCGGCGCCGAGCGGGGAAAGGCCATCGGCCAGGGCTGCGAGGAACACGCCGGAGTGCGCGTCGCCCGCGCCGGTCGAGTCGACGGCGGTCACGTTCGGTGTCCGCACGTGGACGACGTCGGACGATGCGAGCAGGGCGACGTAGCAGCCCGCCGCGCCGGCCCGGACGAGGACGTTCGCGGCGGCGCCGCGGGCGAGCAGGCGGCGGGCCGCCGCGGCGGGGTCGCCGGCCGGCTCCGCCGAGCCGGTGCCGCTCAGCCCCGTGTTGGTAAGCAGGACCGCCTCGCGGTGGTTGCAGCTCAGCCAGTCGCAGCGGGCAAGCACGGGGTCGAGCACCGCGGCCGGGATCTGCGCTACGAGCGGGCCCGGGTCCATGAACAGCAGGACATCGGACGGCAGCGAAGCCGCCCAGTCCCCGAGGGCCGGACCGGATGCCGGCGGCACCAGTCCGTAGCCGGATACGTAGACCGCGTCGCCTGGTTCTGTCCGCACCGCGTCCCAGGCCCGCGGCCCGCGCACCGTCTCCGCGCCGAGATGCGTGACGAACGTGCGCTCGGCGTCCGGCTCGACCAGCGCGACGTCGAAGCCCGTGTCCCGCTCCTGGTCGGGTGGCCGCAGCAAGCCGATGCCCTCCGCGGCCAGCGCCGCGCGGATCACGTCGCCCCATTGGCCGGTGCCGTGTCCGCCGGCGTAGCGCACCGGCAGGCCCTGCCGCGCCGCGGCGGCCATCACGTTGAATCCGCCGCCCGCGGTGATCTCCGCGGACGTCGCCAGGGTGTCGCCGCCGCGCTGGGGCAGCGCGTGGACACGCATGACCACGTCGACGATGGCCTCGCCAGCGAAGACGAGACGTCGCGGGCCGGCCGGGCGGCGTACTCCTTCGTTAGGGATACTCATCGGCACTGGCTCCTCATTAGCGCTGGGCCAGCAGTGAGTCGGCCAGTTCGGCAAGCGCGAAGCCCTGCGCGTCGATGACCTCGACCGCGTGCGGCGGGAAGGCGGCGAGGCCGTGGACGGCGCCGCCGATGGCCCCGGCGATTGCCGCGATCGTGTCGCTGTCGCCGCCGAGCGACGCGGCGAGCAGGCAGGCCTGCCACGGGTCGCCGGGTACGGCGCTGAGCACGGCGAATGCGGCGGGGACCGACTCCTGCGTCGCCAGGCTCGTGCCGACAAGCGAGTAGATCACCGCGGCCGCTTTCTCGGCTGGGAGGCCCGTGACCAGCTCGGTGGCCCACCGGATGCGCGCCGCGACGTCCGCGCCGGCCACCCAGTGGCCGCGTTCGGCGCCGATCTGGGCCGCCTCGACCGCGATGTCGGTCACCGCCGCGACACCGCCGCCTTCGCGGCCGGCCCCGCTGATGCCGGCGCTGACCGCGGCGGCCACGGCGGCGGCGCCGGCCAGCGCCACCGACGTGTTGTGGGTGACGAGGCTCGCCGCTTGCACGGCGTCGACAAGCGCCCGCGGGTCGTCCGCCGCGACCTTGATGCCGACCGGGGTGATCCGCATCGCGGCCCCGTTCGTGTCGCCGGAGACGCCGGCCTCTTCTGGCGGGGTGCCCGCGAGCACCGCTTCGACCGCGCGCCGGGTGGACGGGCCGAGCAGGTCGAGCGAGCCGCGCGCGGCCATGTCGCGCTCCCAGGCGACAAGCGCGGCCGCGAACTCGCGGGGGTCGACGGGGCCGGACAGCAGCAAGCGGCCGAGCAGCACGGCCTGCTCGGTGTCGTCGGTCACCGCGCCGGCCGGCATGCCCGCCGCGATCGGGTGACCGGGCGGTGCGGGCTCGAAGCCGGTGAGCAGCGGGCCCCAGCGTTCGGTGATCTGCCGCCGGGACAGCAGTTGCGTGGGCATGCCGAGCGCGTCGCCGATCGCCAGGCCGTACAGCGCGCCCCTGGCCCGGTCTCTGTCCAGCGAGGAGGGCGTGGCGGGCGGGCAAGACATGGAAGACAATCCCCTAGTGCGCGGTTTACCCGGTTGCCTGTATGTTGCCGGGCTACAGAGCCGGACTCTACCGGCAGCGAGGGAAGGAGCAGCGGGTGAGTACCTCAGCACAGCAGCGCCCGCTCGGTCTCGAGACTAACGGGATCAACGTCATCAGCGAGGACGAGCGCAGGGGCTCGCCGCGGAGCCTGTTCTGGCCGTGGTTCGCCGCCAACATCTCGGTACTCGGTCTCAGCTACGGAGCCTACGTTCTCGGCTTCGGCATCTCGTTCTGGCAGGCGTGCGTGGCCGGGCTGATCGGGATCATCGTGAGCTTCCTGCTCGTCGGGTTCGTCGCGGTGGCCGGGAAGCGCGGTTCCGCGCCGACGCTGGTCCTTTCCCGTGCGGTCTTCGGCGTACAGGGCAACAAGCTGCCCGCCCTGGTGTCATGGATACTCAACGTCGGCTGGGAGATCGTGCTCACCGTGCTGGCGACGCTCGCCACGGCGACGGTCTTCCACCAGCTCGGCTGGAGTTCAGGCGACGTCACCAAGGTGATCGCCTTCCTCGTCATCACCGTGCTGATCGTCGGCAGCGCGGCGCTCGGCTTCGACACGATCATGCGGCTACAGGCCGCCATCACCGTGGTGACCGGGATCTTGACCGTCATCTACTTCATCCTCGTCGCCGACAAGATCCACTGGTCCACGGTCTCGGGGCTGCACTCGGGTTCCGCGCAGGCGTTCCTCGGCGCGACGGTGCTGGTGATCACCGGGTTCGGCCTCGGCTGGGTGAACACGGGCGCCGACTACTCGCGCTACCTGCCGCGGCGCACGTCGGGCGCCGGGGTGGTGTGGTGGACGACGTTCGGCGCGTCGATCGCGCCCATCTTCCTGCTCGGGTTCGGGCTGCTGCTCGCCGGGTCCTCCACGTCGCTGTCGACCGCGATCAACACCGACCCGATCGGGGCGCTCGCCACGATCCTGCCGACCTGGTACCTGGTGCCGTTCGTCGTCGTCGCGGTGCTCGGCCTCGTCGGCGGCGCGGTGCTCGACATCTACTCCTCGGGCCTGACGCTGCTCGCCGCCGGGCTGCGCGTCCCCCGCTGGTCGGCCGCCCTGCTCGACGGCGTGCTGATGATCATCGGCACGATCTACGTCGTGTTCTTCTCAAGCAACTTCATCGGGCCGTTCGAGGGGTTCCTGATCACGCTCGGCGTGCCGATCGCGGCGTGGTGCGGCGTGATGCTCGCCGACATCGCGCTGCGTCGTTCGGCTTACGCCGAGGCGGACCTGTTCACCTCCTCGGGCCGGTACGGCATGGTGCGCTGGGTGCCCGTCGGGCTGATGGTGCTCGGCAGCGTCCTCGGGTTCGGGCTTGTCGTCAACACCTACGCGGGCTGGCTGTCATGGCAGGGATACCTGCTCGGGCCGTTCGGCCTCGGCGGCAAGACGGGGACCTGGGAGTTCGCCAACCTCGGCGTGATCGTCGCGCTCGTGGTCGCGTTCCTCGGCTGGCTGGCACTGGGCCGCGCGGCGGTCCGGCGGCAGGAAAGCGCCCCGGCGACGGCCGACGCGACCGCGGGGGCCAGTGCCTAGCGGACCGACCGGCGGGCAATGACATGGGATACTTCGACCCCCTATGAGGGGTCGAAGTATCCCATGTCTTCCTCTTCCGGCGTCCATACCACGATCCATGGTCGAGGGGCCGCCTCGGGTACGTCGGGGAGCGTACGCGCCGCCTACGCTTGCGGTCCGACGCCGCCGCCGGGGACCTGGCGTAGCGTTACAGCTGTGATCGAAGCTCATCGCACCGGGCTGCTTGCCCGGGCGCGGGTGTCGGGCTGGGTGCCTGACGTGGTCGCCGCGGCGGTGGCCGTCACCCTGCTGCTGGCCGTGTCGGAGCACATCCGCGACTTGCCCGGCCGGCCGCTCGACGCGCTCGGTTACGCACTGCTCGTGGCGGCCGGCGTGTCGATGGGCCTGTGCAGGCGCTGGCCGCTGGTCGCGGCCTGCGTGGTGACGTTCGTGCTCTGCGTCTTCATCGTGCGGGGATACCCGAACAATCCGGTGTGGGCAACGGGGTGGATCGCGCTCGCCGCGGTGAGCTGGCGGACGAGCCGCCGGGTGGCGCTCGCCGCGGGGGCGGCGATGCTCGTCATGCTTAGCGTGGTCGCGGTGTTCGCCGGGAGCGGCGGCCTGCTGCTGCCGGTCATCTTCACCGGCTGGGCGGCCGCGGCGGTGTTCGGCAGCGACGCGCTGCGCAGCCGGCGCGGTTACCTGACCGGGTTGCGGGAACGCGCGCTGTTCCTCGAGCGCACGAGGGATGAGGAGGCGCGACGGCGGGTCGCGGAGGAACGACTGCGGATCGCGCGTGACCTGCACGACAGCGTGGCGCACGCGATGGCGACGATCAACGTGCAGGCCGGGGCCGCGAGGCACGTGCTTGACCGGCGGCCAGAGGCGGCGGGGGAGGCGCTGGCCGTGATCCAGCGGGCCAGCGGCGACGTCCTTGACGAACTGGCGGCCATGCTGACGGTCCTGCGCGACGACACGCAGCGGGCCGACCGCGCCCCGGTTCCCGGCGTGGCGGACATCGCCCGGCTGGCGGAGGCCACGACCGCGTCGGGCCTGGCCGTCGCGCTGAGCGTGGAGGGCCCGGTCGAGGCGGTGTCCGGCGTGATCGGAACCGCGGCGTACCGGGTGGTACAGGAGTCGCTGACCAACGTGCTGCGGCACTCCAGGGCCAGGACCGCCCGGGTGCGGCTGGCCAGCGACGAGGACGGCCGCGTGCTGCTTGAGGTCGGCGACGACGGACCCGCGGTGCCGCAAGCCACGGCGGGTACCGGCGTGGGGATCCGCGGCATGCGCGAGCGCGTCGTCTCCACCGGCGGCAAGTTCGAGGCGGCCCCGGCCGAGGGCGGCGGCTTTCAGGTCCGCGCGGAGTGGACGGCGCCCGCAAGCCGGGTGGTACCGGCGTGATCCGGGTGGTGCTCGCCGATGACCAGCCGCTGGTGCGGGCGGGGTTCGCGATGATCCTCGAGGCGGAAGACGACATCACGGTGGTGGGGGAGGCCGACGACGGCGCCGCCGCCGTCGAACTCGCCGCCTCCGCCGCGCCGGACGTGGTGCTGATGGACATCCGCATGCCGGGCATGGACGGGCTTGAGGCCACCCGGCGGATCGGCCAGGACGACCGGCTCGCCCCGGTGAAGATCCTGGTGCTGACCACGTTCGAGCTCGACGAGTACGTGTTTGACGCGCTGCGCTGCGGCGCGAGCGGGTTCCTGGTCAAGCACACCCAGCCAGGCGACCTGGTGCGGGCCGTCCGTGAGGTCGCCAGCGGCGAGGCGCTGCTTTCCCCGAGCGTCACCAGGCGGCTGATCGCGGAATTCACCGCACGGCCGGCCCGCCCGGCGCTGACTCCGCCCTCCATGGCCGCGCTGACCGAGCGCGAGCGTGAGGTCGTCGCGCTGGTCGCGCTCGGACTGACCAACGAGGAGATCGCGGCCGAACTGGTGCTCAGCCCCGCGACCGCGCGCACCCACGTCAGCCGGGCGATGATCAAGTTGCAGGCCAGGGACCGGGCCCAGCTGGTGGTGTTCGCCTACCAGACCGGCCTGGTGCGCCCGCCGTCGCAAACCCCGTAGCCGTCGAGCCCGCGTGGCCGTAGTGCCGGGAGCGTAGCGGCAAGATACGCTCCCGCGCAGACGACAGGCCGGCGCCCAAGCGGCGACTGTGGAGCCCATGACTACAGCACCGCCCGCCGCGATCGAGGTCGCCGGGCTGACCAAGGTCTACGGCCGCCAGCAGGTGGTCACCGACGTGTCCTTCACCGTCCGGCCAGGCTCGGTCACCGGGTTCCTCGGGCCGAACGGCGCCGGAAAATCCACCACGCTCCGCATCCTGATCGGGCTGGCCAGTCCGGACGCCGGACGTGCCGCCGTATTCGGCGCCCCGTACGCCACGCTGCCGAACCCAGGCAGGCGGATCGGGGTGCTGCTCGATGCGTCCGCTCAGCACTCCGGGCGCACCGGCCGCGAGGTGCTCGCCCTGTCCATGCTCGTCATGGGCCTGCCCGAGCGGCGGGCGGACGCGATGCTGGACCGGGTCGGGCTCAGCAAGGCCGAGGGCAGGCGCCGCACCGGCACCTATTCGCTGGGCATGCGGCAGCGGCTCGGGATCGCGCACGCGCTGCTCGGCGACCCGGAACTGCTGATCCTCGACGAGCCCGCCAACGGCCTCGACCCGGCGGGCATCCACTGGATGCGTACCCTGCTGCGCGACTTCGCCGACCGCGGCGGTGCGGTGCTGCTCTCCTCCCACCTGCTGCGCGAGATCGAGGTCATCGCCGACCACCTGGTGATCATCGGCGGCGGCCGCGTGCTGGCCGACGGCACCAGGGAAGAGCTGGTGGCCGGCGCGGACGGCGGGCTCGAAGAACTGTTCCTGCGGCTGACCGCGGCCGACGCGCGAGAGGACGTGACCCGATGAGCGTGCAGAGTAGCTCCCTCCCCTTGCAGCGGGCCAGCGGCCGCCGGGCGGCGGCCGCCGGCATCCCGTTCTCCCGGCTGGTCCGGGCCGAGCTGCGCAAGCTGACCGACACCCGGGCCAGTCGGCTGCTGCTGGTCGCGATGGCCGCCGCGACCCCCGTGATCATCGCGGTGATGCTGATCGTCGCGTCGCCGCGCGACCTCAACTACACCCGGCTAGCCGACTTCACCCAGACTCCGCAGAAATTCATCCTGCCCGCGCTGGCCATCCTGGTCGTCACCAGCGAGTGGAACCAGCGGACCGGCCTGGTTACCTTCACCCTGGTGCCCAGCCGCGGCCGCGTCCTGCGGGCCAAGGCCACCGCGACGCTCGGCCTCGGCCTGGCGCTGATCGTCATCGCGTTCGCCGTGGCCGCGGTGGGCAACCTGCTGTCCGGGCTACGGCACGGCGACGGGAGCTGGGCCTTCGGCGCGCCGGGCTTCGGCGACATGATCCTGGTCCAGATGCTGACCCTGCTGGAAGGGCTGGCGTTCGGGATGCTGCTGCGGGTGTCGGCCGCCGCGATCGCCGCCTACTACGTGCTGCCCACCGTGTGGAGCGCGCTGTTCAGCGCGCCCGGGCTGAAGGGCATCGCGCCCTGGTTCGACCTGAACCAGGCGCAGGGCCCCCTCTACACCCACGACATCACCGGAACCGGCTGGCTGCAGCTGCTATCCGCGGCGGCGATCTGGATCGGCGTCCCGCTCGCCGCCGGGGTCGTCCGCGCGCTGCGCGTCGAGATCAAGTCCGCCTGACCGCGACCGGGACAACCGCTCACGCACCGACAATCTGAGGAGCATCCCCATGACCCTTTCCCGCCTCAGCCGGCCGGCCCGCACCGCGGCCGCCGCCCTGGCCGTCGCCGCGATCGGCATCGTCATCCAGATCATCGGCGGGGTGAACTACCCCGCCGTCCCGCCCGGCCTCATCATCCTGCTCGCCGCCGCCGCGCTGGTGGCGTTCCTCCCGTGGCGCTGGGCGCCGGTGTTCGGCGTGCTGGCCGGCGCGTTCATGGTCATCGGCGCCATCGCCGCCGCGAACGCCCGTTACGACCTCACGCACCCCGGCCACCCGGGCGCGTTCATCGGCACCTGGATCCAGCTCATCGCGGTTGTGGTCGCCGTGGTCGCCGGCGTTATGGCCCTGGCCGTACGGAACCAGCGCCTGGCCCGCGCATGACGAACCGCACCGAACCGCACCGAGCCGGGGCCGCCGCCAGGCGAACCCTGGCTCGGTCGCGGCGCCCTGTCGCCGTTACCGTTGAAGGAGATGAGGCACATGCGTATCGCCATCGTGGGCGCCGGACTCGCCGGCCTGGCTACGGCCGCGGCGTTCACCCGTGCGGGTCATGACGTCACGGTCTTCGAGCAGGCGGACGGCCTGCGCGCCAGCGGGCTCGCGATCAACCTGTGGTCGAACGCGACGTCGCTGCTTCCGGCCTTCGGCATAGCGGCCGACCGCATTCCGGGTGAACCGTTCTCCCGGATGGTGTGGCGCGCGTCCGGGCGCGAAGTCACCTCGATGGAACTGCCTGCCAGGGGATTGCCACACGTCAACGTGGAGCGCGCCGCACTGCTCGGTGCCCTTGCCGCCGCCCTGCCCGCGGACGCCATCAGTTACGGAGCGCGGTGCGCCGACGTGGTAGCCCTGGCCCGCGGCCATGATCTCGTGGTCGTCGCGGACGGTGCCAACTCGGCCCTGCGGGCCGCGGTTATCCGTTCCCCGCGCAGGCAGTGGACGTGGACGGTCTGGCAAGCCAGCGTCACCGCGGAACTCCCCGAGGTTCCCGCGGGCGCGGGCGTGAGCGTGCTCCGGGCGGGGCTCTTCGTCGGGGTCTGGCGGCTTGGGGGAGGGCGAATCACGTGGTTCGCCGAGCAGCCGGACCGCAGGCCGGGCGACGGCGCGCGGCTGCTCAAAGACCTGCAAGCCGACGCGGACCCGGTCATCCGGACGCTGGCGCGGGCCACGTCGGAACCGGAGTGGACCGAATGGCACGCGCGGGACATGTGGCCAAGCCGGACGCTGCACCGCGCCAACGTGGTGCTCGTTGGTGACGCCGCGCACCCCATGCTGCCGACGCTCGGTCAGGGTGCCTGCCAGTGCCTCGAAGACGCCGCGGTGCTGACCACGGCGGTCGCCGCCGAGGACGACCTGGACCGGGCGCTGCGCCGCTACGCGGCGGCGCGTGTCTCGCGGGTGCGCCGGATCGTCGCGATGGCGCGGGCCGGCGCCGTGAGCAGGCGGTCCAACGCGGCCAGCCGCGCCCTGCCGGCCACGGTGGCCGCGCGGCTCACGGCGCTGTCCGGAGGTCCGGCCCTGCGCCGGATCACCCGGCCGGTCGTCACGGTGAGCTGACCCGGGCGAGGTTTACCTCGTTCGCGCCGGGTATCCGGGTAGTCGTAATCGCAGGCTGCTGACCGGGGAGGAAGGATGATGCGCCAAGAGACATACGTGGCGGGTCAGCTGGAGCGCGCGCTGCGCACCGACCCGCGCACGCACGAACTCGGCATCCGCGTCGAAGTCAGCGACGATGACATGGTGCTGCACGGCCAGGTGGCGAGCGCCGACCGGCGGCGGCTCGTCGCCCAGGTCGCCGAGGAACAAGCACCGCTGCTGACCGTGCGGAACGAAGTATCGGTGACGGAGCTGCCGCCTGAGGTGCCCGAGGTGCTCCCGCTGCCCGACGAGATCGTGCCGTCGCGGGAGGTGCCACCCCCGCACCAGGCATCGTCATGACGAACACGCTTGCCGCACCCCGGCTGGCCGCCTGCCGAATGGCCGGGTGCGCACCTCGATGCCGGCGTAACGCATGCCCCGAAGTCTCAACCAGCGGACCGGCCGGCATGGATTCAGCTCTTGGGCGAGCGGAGCGATGGTCTAACGGTCGCCGGCGGTGGCGTCTGCCGGGTCTGCGTCGGGTCGATGAACACGTGGGGCTGCAGTGGAAGCTTTTCCGACAGCCTTCGGTCGAGCTCGTCGGCGAGGTCCTCCGCCTCGTCGGCGCCCAGTTCGTCGTCGAGGGCGACCCGGGCCGCCACGATGAGGCTGTCCGGTCCCATGTGCATGGTGAGCAGCTCAAGGAGGGCGTCTACGCCCGGCCTCGACTCGATCTCCTCGCGGATCAGCCGCTGCATCTCCGGGCTGGCCGCCCGGCCGATGAGCAGTTCCTTGCTGTCCATGCCGAGCTTCACGGCCACGGCGACGAGCAACGCGCCGATGGCGATGGATGCCCCGCCGTCCCATACCGGCGAGCCGGTTAGCTGCGTGAGGCCGACACCGAGGGCCGCGAACACCAGGCCGACCATCGCCGCGCTGTCCTCGAAAAGGGCAACCTTGACAGTAATGTCGGGACTGGATTCCACGTGGTGGAGGACTTCTTGGTGGCCTTGCCTGGCTTCGCCGCGAACCTGCCAGTAGGCGCGGGCGAACGATGTCCCTTCCGCGACGAACGCGACGGCCAGGGCCACGTAAGCGAATACCGGATTCTCGTTGTGCTTGCTAGACAAGGCCAGCAAACCCTCGAAAACGGAGAACCCCGCGCCAGCGATAAAGATGCCGAATGCCGCGAGCAGCGACCAGAAGTACCGTTCCTGGCCATGGCCAAACGGGTGTTCACGGTCAGCCGGGCGGTCCGCCTGCCGCAGCGAGGTCAGCAGGAACACCTGGTCGAGCGTGTCGGCCGCGGAGTGGGCGGCCTCGGCCAGCATGGCGCT
>Ga0070681_10003024_pt1 | contig 15596 bp, 17 predicted proteins | sample KBSC83BmetaG_FD_65650 | JGI IMG/M metagenome (GOLD analysis project Ga0070681, IMG submission 65650) | Corn rhizosphere microbial communities from Kellogg Biological Station, Michigan, USA - KBS C8-3B metaG | ecosystem: Host-associated > Plants > Roots > Rhizosphere | place: USA: Michigan...
TTCGCAACCTATCAACAGGCGCGGCCGAAGGTCGAGGCGCCGATCCAGCTCCGCTCGATCCACCCCGCGCCGCCAGGACAGATCAGCTTCCGCGGCAAGCCGATGCAGCTCTCGGGGCTCGAGAATCCCCTGCGCAAGACCGGCAACCTCGCGGATCATCTCCGCGAGGGGAAGCGCGTCTACTATCAGAACTGCATCGCCTGCCACGGCGACCGCCTCGACGGCGCGGGCCACTTCGCGCACGGCTTCAGCCCGGCGCCGGCGAACTTCTCCGACAACGGCACGATCGCGCAGCTCACCGAGAGCTACGTCTTCTGGCGCGTCGCGAAAGGCGGTCCCGGCTTGCCGCGCGAAGGCACGCCATGGAACTCCGCGATGCCGGTCTGGGAGAACTACCTCACCGAGGACGAGATCTGGTCGGTGGTGATGTTCCTGTACGACCAGACCGGCTGGCAGCCACGTCGTTGGGAGGCGTCGCCAGAGGAACAGAAGAATCCAACTGGCACGAAGCAGCCCGTGGCGCCTAACGCGCCGAAGGCGGGGGGTGCCAAATGAATCAGGCCACTCGCTCCACCGCCAATTCCCTGCGCGAGCACGCATCAATTGTTCTGAACAACGAAACGGCCGGAAACTGCCAGGAAAGTGCCGGATCTTCTTCAAAAAGGAATGACCCGGCCGTTTCCCGGCCGTTTCAGGCAGTTTCGTTTTGCAACCAGTTGATGCCTGCTTCATCGCGGAGCCGTCGGAGCCTCGCGATGGCCGCCATACTCGTCTCGCTAGCCACACCAACACTCGAGGCCCAGGACGGCAAAGCCGTCTACACCAAATGGTGCTCGGGCTGCCACGGTGACACGGGAGCCGGCGATGGCGTTGGCGCGAAGACGATGCTGCCGCATCCGCGTGACTTCACCAAAGCAGTTTATAAGATTCGAACAACCGCCAGCGGCGAGATACCCACCGACGACGACCTGCGGCATGTCATCGAGGTGGGGATGCCGGGCACCGGGATGCCCGAGTGGAAGTCGCGGTTGAGTGCGGGCGAGATTGGCGCGGTCGTGCAGTACATCAAGACTTTCTCGCCGAACTCCTTCAAGGGTGCCGCGGCGAAGGCGATCGCGATCGGCAAGGCACCGGGCGGTGACGGCGTAACAGAGGGAAAGGCTGTCTTCCAGAAGCTCGAATGCTACAAGTGCCACGGCGTCGCGGGACGTGCCGACGGCAAGTCAGCGCCGACGCTCAAGGACGACTACGGAAATCCAATTCGCCCGGCCGATCTCACCGAGAACTGGAAGTTTCGCGGAGGCAACGCTGTCAGCGACATCTATACTCGGCTGCGCACGGGACTCGACGGAACGCCGATGCCGTCGTTCCAGGATGCCGTCGATAACAAGCTCATCACCGACGAGCAACTCTGGCGCGTCGCGCAGTATGTGCACAGCCTCTCGCCGGAGAAGACGCCCGAAGCACGCGAAGTCGTTCGCGCCGCGCTCGCACAAGCGCTGCCGAAGGCACCCGAGGACGCGGCGTGGGGTAACGTCGAGCGCTTCTGGATTCCGCTCGTTGGCCAGATCATCGACAAGCCGCGCTGGTTCGCGCCCACCGTCGATGGCCTCTGGGTGCAGGCGCTCCACGACGGACGCTCGCTTGCCCTACGAGTGTCGTGGGACGATCCGTCGAAGAGTCCGGATCCGATCTGGGACGAGTGGCTCGGCCGCATGTCGAAGACGCTCACCGACGTCGACGGCCCGTTGGCGACGCAGCAGGGGCCCGATCGACTCGTCGTGCAGTGGGCGCAGAACCCGAGCGACGAATCGAAGCGACCGTACTTCCTTGGCGGCGACAGCAGGAGCCCCGTCTATGCCTGGCGCTGGTCGAGCGAGCCAAAGGTCGAGGAAGGCACCGAAGCAGGACTGGGCAAGTTCACTGCCCTGCCTAACGCGCAGGTGACGCAGAACGCGCGCTACGCCGACGGCCAGTGGCAGGTGGTCTTCACCCGGCCGCTCACGTCGTCCGACACGACCAAGATTCCGCGACTCACCTCCGGGCACGCCATCCCCTTCGCCTTCTACGCTGCCGACGGCTCGAGCGGCGAGGACGAGGTGCGTGGCGCCGTGAGCACCTGGTACGCGGTCTATCTCGATGTGCCGACGCCCACGCGCGTCTTCGTCGCGCCGATCGCGATGGTCGCGCTGTCCGCCGGGTTGGGGATGTTGCTGGTGACTCGAGCCCAGCGCCGGGACGATGGGCGCGGGGAGACTACTGAGGATGGTTCATCACACAGGGAGGAACGATGAGACGAATGATGCTTGGCGCGGCAGCCGTCGCCTTCGGAGTCTGGGGATGCGGGGGAAAGGGCTCGGACAACGCAGGCGCTGGTGGCACCAGTAGCGCCGGCGCCGTGGCACAGTCCGGCGGTGGAGGGGCGGGTCCGACGGGTTCGGCATCGGTCTCGGGCGTCATTCACTTCACCGGGGCGGCTCCCTCCAACCCGAAGATCGACATGAGCCAGGAGGCTGCCTGCAAGGGGAAATACACGACACCTCCGGTCGAGCCGCAGTTCGTCGTCAACGACGGGAAGCTCGGCAACGTCTTCGTCTACGTGAAGAGCGGGCTGCCTAACGGCGCAACGTACACGGCGCCGGCGACGCCAGTCGAGATCGACCAGACTGGCTGCCTCTACCACCCGCGCGTCTTCGGCGTAATGACGAATCAGGACATCGTCATCAAGAACAACGACGCCGTCCTGCACAACATCAAGGCCGTGCCGGCGACGAATCGCGGCTTCAACATCAGTCAGCCGTCCGCGGGAATGACGTCGACGCGCAAGTTCACGTCGCCGGAAGTGATGGTCCCGCTCGAGTGCAACGTGCACGGCTGGATGCACGCGTGGGTCGGTGTGCTGCCGCATCCATTCTACGCGACGGCCGATTCCACCGGCTCGTTCTCGATCAAGAACCTGCCGCCAGGCACATATACGATCGAAGCGTGGCACGAGAAGCTCGGCACCCAGCAGGCGACGGTCACCGTCGGCGCGGGCGAAGCCAAGACGCAGGACTTCACCTTCAGCGGTCCGAAGGCCTGACATGGGCAACTTCCTGAGCTGGATGCTGCCAGAAGGCGCGTCGACGTTCGTTGGCGATATCGACTGGATCTATTACCTGATTCTCGTCGTCACCGGCGTCGCCTTCTTCGCCGTCGAGATCGCGCTCGTCGTCTTCCTCATCAAGTATCGCAAGCGGCCCGGCGGCAAGGCGACGTACGTCCACGGCAGCACGAGAGCCGAGATCATCTGGACGAGCGTCACGGCGGTCGTGGTCGTCATCATCGGTCTCCTCAGCGCGCCGGCGTGGAACAAGATCAAAGGGCGCGAGGGCGTACCGCCTAACGCGATGCCAATCGGGATCGCCGCGAAGCAATTCGAGTGGAACGTCACGTATCCCGGCGCGGATGGAAAGCTCGGCACGCCTGACGATTTCACGATTCGCGGTCAGCTGCACGTCCCCGTGAACAAGCCGACGGTCGCGATGCTGACGTCGCAGGACGCCATTCACTCGTTCTTCGTGCCCTCGTTCCGGATCAAGCAGGACGCGGTTCCGGGGATGCACATTCGCGTCTGGTTCCAGCCCACCAAGGTGGGTGAGTACGAGCTCGGATGCGCGGAGCTGTGCGGGTTGGGACACTACCGCATGCGCGCCGTCGTCACCGTCCACACGCAGGAAGACTACGACCGCTGGGTGGCCCAGGCTGCCCACTCGGTCGCACAACGCTGAGAGTCTCGACTATGGCGACGACCGCGACCGGCACCTCCCCGTTCACCTACGACCATGGCCACGCTCATGTGGACGATCGGTCGTTCATCCGCAAGTACATATTTTCCACCGATCACAAGATCATCGGAATTCAGTTTTTAATCATGAGCCTGACGTTCCTTCTGCTGGGAGGAACGCTGGCGATGGTCATGCGCTGGCAGCTGGGCTTCCCGGGCAAACCGCTGCCCGGGGGCACGCTGCTCCCCGACACCTATACCTCCGGCGGGGTCGTGCTTCCCGAGTTCTACAACTCGGCAGTGACGATGCACGGCACGTTCATGGTGTTCTTCGCCATCATGCCGCTCCTCGTCGGCGTGTTCGGGAATTACCTGATTCCACTCAAGATCGGCGCGCCCGACATGGCGTTCCCGCGTATCAACATGGCGTCGTTCTGGACGGCGGTGCCGGCGGGCTTTCTCATGCTTGCCGGCTTCTTCGTCGAGGGTGGGAGCGCCGCCGCCGGTTGGACGTCGTACGCGCCACTCAGCGCCCGCTCCGATCTCACCGGTGTGCACCTCGGGCAGATCTTCTGGTGTGTGAGCCTGATCGTGCTCGGTTTGTCCTCGATCATGGGCTCGTTCAACTACATCACGACGGTGATCAATCTGCGGGCGCCCGGCATGAACTGGTTCCGGCTTCCGTTGAGCATCTGGTCATTGTTCGTCACCGCGTGCCTCGTGCTGCTGGCCATTCCGGTGCTCTCGGGCGCGGCCATTCTGCTCCTCTTCGACCAGACGATCGGCACGAAGTTCTTCGAGCCGACGGCGGGCGGACAACCGCTGCTCTGGCAGCACCTCTTCTGGTTCTTCGGGCATCCCGAGGTCTACATCCTCATCTTGCCCGCGATGGGGATGGCGTCGGATATCATCGCCAACGGTGCCCGGAAGCCCATCTTCGGCTACACGTCGATGGTCCTCGCGATCATCGCCATCGGCTTCCTCGGTTGGGGCGTGTGGGGCCACCACATGTTCCAGAGCGGCATGAACCCGACGTTAGGCACCACGTTCATGATCTCGACGCTGCTCATCGCGGTGCCGTCGGCGATCAAGACCTTCAACTGGCTCGGCACGATCTGGAAGGGGCAAATCACCTTTCACGTGCCGATGCTGCACGCGCTCGCCTTCGTTTCGATGTTCGTCATCGGTGGACTGAGCGGCGTCTTCATGGCCGCGTCGCCCTTCGACATCTACATCCACGATACGTACTTCATCGTCGCGCATCTCCACTACGTGCTCTTTGGCGGGAGCCTCTTCGCGATCTTCGCCGCCGTCACGTACTGGTACCCGAAGATGTTCGGTCGGATGATGAATCCGACAATCGGGAAGGTGCACTTCTGGCTGACGCTGGTCTTCTACAACTGCACGTTCTTCCCGATGCACCAGCTGGGCCTCCACGGCCACATGCGGCGCATCTACGATCCGACGCAGTACGCATTCCTGAAGGACCTGCAGCCGGTGAACACGTTCATCTCGATCAGCGCGTTCTGCCTGTTCGCGACGCAATTCCTCTTCGCGGCGAACTTCATCATGAGCTGGTTCCGCGGCGAGAAGGCGCCAAACAATCCGTGGCTGGATAATGGCTTGGAGTGGACGCTGCCGTCGCCGCCGCCGCATGGCAACTTCGCTACCGTGCCGACCGTATATCGCGGCCCGTACGAGTACAGCTCTCCGCACTCCGACGAAGACTACATCCCACAAAACGTGCCGACACCCGGTGGCGGTTACGGCAGTCCGCATCCACAACATGCAGGCGATTAGGAGACGATAAACATGGCGCATGCAGCCGCTGTGCAAGAAGACGTCATGCTCCCGCCGCCTTCGCGGGCTCCCGGAGCGGGCGTCTATAGCGAAAAACTCGGCATGTGGATCTTCCTCGGCTCCGAGGTGATGTTCTTCACCGCGCTCATCGGGACCTACGTGATTCTGCGCTTTGCGCATCCCGACGCGTGGGCCGGGCATCCCAAGCCGCACACGCCGCTCAACATCCCCGTCACCGCGGTGAACACGTTCCTGCTGATCTGCAGCAGCGTGACGATGGTGAAAGCTTTCGCCGCGGCGCAGGACGGGATTCAACGTCAACTCCGCCTCTGGCTTCTGGCCACGGTGCTCATCGGCGCGACCTTCGTCGGTGTTCAAGTCTACGAGTACACCCATCTGATCGAGCACGGCTTCGTGCCGAGTCAGGGGCTGTTCGGATCCACGTTCTACACGATGACGGGTTTCCATGGATTCCACGTCACGATGGGCGTGCTCTGCATGATCTACGTGACGATGAAAGCCTTCCGCGGGAAGTACACGCAGGCCGACCACCGCGGCGTGGAGGTCATCGGGTTGTATTGGCACTTCGTCGATCTGGTCTGGATCATCCTGTTCACGATCGTCTATCTCATTTGAACACCGATGTCATTCCGGGCGCAGCGAGGAATCTGCTCTATCACGGTAGATCCTTCGCTTCGCTCAGGATGACAAATGAGGCCTCATGTCCCATCCTGAAGCTGCACCCGGGCGTCCGTCGCACGCGCATCCCAACTACATCCTCATTTGGGTTTTTCTTGCCGTGCTCACAGGTCTTGAGCTCACGGTCGCGTTCCTGCCGTGGCCCAAGACGGTGATCGTGTTCATTCTCATCGGCATGGCGTTCTGGAAGGCGGCGTTGGTCGGGCTGTACTACATGCATCTGCGCTTCGAGCCGAACCGGCTGCGGATTCTCGCCATCGCGCCCCTGCCCCTCTTTGCTGTCCTCGTCTGCGCTGTCATCACGGAGTTCATTTGGTAGCGCCCGCCCGTCCCACTCCGGTCACGGCGGCCGGCGCGTCGTTAGGCGCGCCGGCGGACTACCTCGCGCTCACGAAGCCACGGATCGTCGCACTCGTCCTCGTCACGGTGGCCGCGGGGTTCGTCGTCGGCTTGCCGGCGGCAGCGCACGTCGGCTTCAGTGGCAACGCTGGAACCTCGCCGCTCCTCGTGCAGCTCTGGATCCTCGCGAACCTGCTCTCCGGCACGGCGCTCGTCGCGGGCGGCACCAACGCGCTCAATCAGATCTCGGAACGGGACGTCGACCTGCTCATGCACCGGACGCGCCTCCGACCGCTCCCTGCGGGACGCCTCGAACCGGCGACGGCACGTTGGTTCGCGTGGTCGATCGCCGTACTGGGGACCGCGCAGCTCGCGCTCCTCGTCAACTTCACGACGGCCGTTCTCGCCGCCCTCACGCTCGTGAGTTACGTGTTTGCGTACACGCCGCTCAAGCGCCGCTCGTCGATCGCGACGCTCGTTGGTGCCGTGCCGGGCGCGCTTCCGATCGTCGGTGGATGGGCCGCGACCGGTGCCCCGCTCGACGTCGGTGCGTGGGTGCTCTTCGGCATCCTCTTCCTCTGGCAGATGCCGCACTTCCTCGCGCTGAGCTGGATGTACCGCGCGGATTACGCGCGCGCCGGCCTCCGTATGCTGAGCATCGAGGACGAGACGGGTGCGATGACGTTCCGTCAGGCGGCGCTGAACGCGGCGGCGCTCGTTCCGATTAGTCTGATGCCGGCGGCGCTGGGCATCGCCGGTCGAGTGTACTTCATCGTAGCCGTTCTGCTGTCGAGCATGCTGCTCGTACTCTCGATTGCCGCCGCGCGCGCTCCGTCGCCGAAGTCGGCGCGGCGACTCTTTCTGTCCACGCTCGCTTATCTCCCCGTGCTCCTCGGGGCACTCGTCGCGAACCGTCTCGTATGATCCCATTTCATCGTTTTCTCATCACGACGGCGATTCTCTTCTGCGTCGGCTTTGCCGCGTGGGCATTCGTCGCCTATCGAGCGAGCGGCGCGGGCTCTGACCTCGCGTTTGCCCTCGCCTTCGCGGCCGCCGCCGGTGCGCTCGGCTACTACCTGAAAAACCTCAACCGGTTTCTCCACCGATGATGCTGCACCCCGACATGAACGACGACGTGCTCTCGCTGAGCATGTTCTGGGCGGGCCTGATGATGGTCTTCACGCCTCTCATCGCCGCAGCCGTCGTCATCTTCATCTGGCGGCGTGGCCAGCGAAAGGTGCCGCAAGGGCCTAACGTGGCAGCTCAAAATCCCAAGCCGTGATGCCTGAACAAAGCGTTGGCGCTGACGAACACGGACAAATGGAAAAGCGACACGCGCGGACACAAAAAAAATTGTCCGCGAGCGTCCGCCAGTGCCCGCGTTTGTCAGCGCCAACGCTTTTGACGTTAGGACCGGAAAGCTTCCTCGGCCCATCCCTCGGGACTCGAAAGTCGTCCGACGTAGAAGTCCCCGAAGTCGGCGTACTTGGCGCTCGCCTCGTCGAAGCGCATCTCGGTCACGAGCTTCTTGAAATCGACCGGGTCCTTCGCGAAGAGGGTCACGCCCCATTCCCACTTATCGAGCCCGATCGCGCCCGTAATGATTTGTGTAACTCGGCCGGCATAACGACGGCCCGTCAGGCCGTGGCTGTGCATCAACTTGCTCCGCTCCTGGAGCGGCAGCGTGTACCAGTTCTGGCCCGTGTCGCGCCGCTTCGACATCGGATAGAAGCTCACGTACGGCATGTTTTCCGGCACCGGCGGATAGAGTCGGCGCAGAGTATGCGGGCTCTCGCGTTCGGCGCGAAGACGCGCCTCGCGCTGCGGGTCGTCCTGCCCGTGCGCGGCGAGTTGATAGAGCCCGAGCTCCGTCACGCTCAGGAAGTACATCGCAGGGCGCAGGTAGTCCATCGCAGGCAGCCGGTCCATCCGGCACTGAACATCCCGCAGATCGTCCAGCGTCGGCCGCAGGTGCATGAACAGCACGTCCGCCGTCGACGCGACGAGCGGGACTACGATGCTCCACCCTTCGCTCGCGTCCCGCGCGATCGCCTGGAGCGAGTCCGCGGTCGCGCAGCGCACGTCACGCACGGCGTCGGGCGAGAGAGCGCGCATGGCCCGGCGGTCGATGGTGTAGAGCTGATGGAGTGCGTACCAGCCCTCCAGTGTCTCCGGAGGCAGTCCCGGTGTTTCGGCCGGTCTTTCCATAAATGTCGATGAGAGCAGTTGAATAGCAGGAAGATGGCGACGCGCCGCGGACGGTGGCAGTAGCCGCTCGGATCCGCGGCGTCATCCTGAATGCCGAGGTGGCTCATGACGAAAGCTCGCGCGGTGGACGCCTTCGTAATCTGGACGTTGAGCATCGTGCTCGCCGGTCTCTTCCTCCTCACCGGCCTCCCGAAGGTCATCGGCGTGGGAGCGATCGGCTTCCAGGCTTCGGCGATGCGCGACTTCCCACAGGCGATGCGCGTGATCGTCGGCCTCGTCGAGTGCGTCGGCGCGATCGGCCTCCTCATCCCATCGACGGCGTCCTTCGCGGCGATCGTCCTCGCCGTCGTGATGATTCCGGCGTCGCTCACGCAGTACGCCAGCGGCGAGGGGCACGTCTGGGTCCCCGTGCTGGTCCTCGGGCTCCTGCTGCTCACGGCATGGCGGCGGAACGCGAAGAAGGTGAACGCGAGCTACCATGAGTTCGCTGATCATCCACACCCGCTTCTCCACGACGGCATCATCGCCGGATTGATCGGCGCCGCAGCGATCGCGGTCTGGTTCCTCATCATCGACACGATCGCTGGGCAGCCCTTCCGCACACCCGCGGCGCTCGGGAACGGGCTGGTCGACGTCTTCGGGCCGGCGGACGCGACCGACAGCGTGCTCACCTTCGTACTCGTCTACACGATCTTCCACTTCGGCGCGTTCATGTTCGTCGGCTTGCTCGCGGCGCTCATCGTTCATCTCGCGAAGCGTGAGCCATCGATTCTGCTCGGCTTCGTGGTCCTCTTCGTCGCCACGGAGATCGGCTTCTACGGATTCACCGGGCTCCTCCACGAGGCGAGCTCACTGAAGGACCTGGCATGGTATCAGGTGATGCTCGGCAACCTCATCGCGGCGTCGGCGATGGGATACTACTTCTGGCGCACCCACCGCGAGTTGGGCGACGAATTCCGGCACTCACTGGATTGGGACACGGATCTCGTCCCACCCGAGCATCGTGAGGCAATTCCAGCGGCGAAGGCTGTCGCCCCGTTAGGCGCCAAAGGCGACCGTCAGCCGACGAATTCGACTAACCGCTGAGTGATCTCGATCGCTCCCAACAGCGTTGGCGCGGACTAACGCCGGCACTGGCGGACTTTCGCGGACCCCTCCTTTGCACTCGGAACTCCGCTCGCCACGCGCCATGATTGCTTTTGGTGAACGGCCTCGGGAAGCGTCCGGCGCCGGTGCTCGACTGGTGTGTCGTTCACAAAGAGTGATCGCCGGGCTCGTGCCATTACAGCTCGTTAAGCGACGCGGAGCAGTCCGCGAGTGTCCGCCAGTGTCCGCGTGTGTCCGCGCCAACGCTGTTGTTTGGCTCGGAAGCTCCGCTAGGCCGTATCCGTTCCAGTGCTGGGATCCGGTCCATGGACATCCTTCCGGGCGGCTCCGCCGCGGCCACGGAAGAGCCACGAGATGAGCTTGTAGCCGAGCCAGATCGGAAGGACGACGAAGACCGCGAACTTGAGCGCCATCATTCCAATCGAGAGCGCCACGAACAGCGCGCTCATCGCGAGCCCGCCGACGAGGAGCACGAGGAAGATCGGGAGCCCGAAGAGGAACAGCAGAAAGAGCACGGGCAACGCGAGCACCCCGAGAACGATCAGCAGTGGCAGACCGATGGCCTTGAGCAGGAATGCAATCGGCAGAAACGCCAGCATGCCCAGCACCTTTACGATCCAGCGCACGACCGCGAGTCGCATCGCCAGCCACTTGATCAATGACCACATGCGTGTCGCCTGTGAGTTGAGGGACGCCGACCGTACGCGGCTGTGGCGGATCCCGTTTCACAGAGTGACAACCTCCTCGTGAAATTCGCTCGGCGCGGAACGGCATCTGCAATTGTTCCCGATCGTACATAGGCGGTGCGCCATCGGGCGGGGGGACGAAGTAACGGGGAGCCGGGAGCTGTCAGATGTCGAAGTGGGCCCAGAGCGGAGTCATCGGGATCGCAAGGCGCAGAACCGTCAATCGGCAACAGGCCGAGTGCCCCATCATCACCCAGCCGCGCGCCAGCAATCGGGATTACGTCCTTCTCGACGGGCACGCGTTTCGGAACGCGATGAACGTGCTCATCGCGCGAGCCCGCGAGCCATTTACCGTTCTCATTCTGCGGACGCAGCAGCGTGACTGGACGCTCGCGCTCGGCGAGACGATCATGCGCCAGCTACGCGGCGCCTCGGGCGATCTGGTTGGCTACCTCGACGCGGCGATCGCGGTGGCGCTCCACGCGACTGACCATGTCGGCGCGATGTCGTTTGCGGACCGCGTGCGCGACGCGTGGCGTCGCAAGGGTCGCGGCGAGCTCGAGATCGAGATCGCCGAGCATCCGCTGGCCGAACCGCGCGTGATCGAGCTCCTCACGACCGATTGGTCGGTACCCGTCTGGAACACCGGCTTCATCGACAACGGGGGTCCCCAGCTGGGCGGTCAGCCTCGTCGCGCCGACGGGAGACGGACCGGAGTGGCGGACCTGCAGTAATCCTCGAGCTCGGGGTGGTCGCAGGACTCCCAGTCGGGTGGGATGGGCATCAGCCGGCGGCGACTTCCCGCGGCGTCGAAGCAGAGCCACCCGTCGCGCAAGCCACTCGTTAGGGGCGTCCAGCGCCCCTCGACCTGACGCCGGTCGCTTTGCCGGCGATCCGCGAACGCTACCGGCTCGCGACAGACTCGCCGACTTCCAATCCGGCGCTCGACCGCCTTCGGCAGGACATCCCATGCCTGCCACTCCACTCCGTTCGAATCGATGAAAACGCGATAAGCCATGTCGACCTCGTCCGCGTGCTAACAAAGCAGACTTGATGCCAGATTCTGCTTGCGCTCGCTCCGGGCGAGCCGTATGCTGCGAGGGCGACGCCGCGAGCCGGGTACGTTTTGCCGGAGTCCGATGCCAAGGCCGCGAGTCTTACTCGCCCATGGAAATGCCGACTGCCGAAGGATTTACGGCAGCGTGCTCACCCACGAGGGCTACGAAGTCGACACGGCGACCGACCTCGATTCGGCGCTGGGTCACCTCGACGGTAGCCACCACGATGTCATCATTGCCGATCTGTACCTTTTCGGCGGGGATGACGAGTGCCTTCTCCGGGTCGTGAAGGCCTCTCGGTTCGCGGCCCATATCCCCTTCGTAGTCCTCACCGGCTGGACGACGGAGCCCCATCGTCGGCTCGCAATCGAGCTCGGCGTCGACTACTTCCTGCCCCTTCCGGTGCGGCCTCGTGAGCTCCTCGCTCTCCTCGCGAGTGTGCTCACGCCAGCGGAGATCGGGCCGCCTCGCGCACTCCGGATCGGCGATCCGAACGACCACTCGATAGCGAAGGGGATTTGACCGCCGCGTTCAGGCGCTGAGCCCGACCGGCACGTCGGCTGCACTACTTCAGGCGTCCTAACCGGGAGTAGAGGTGGCTGCTCGACCCTTGGCTGCTTTTCTCGCGCTCATGATCGCGAACGTCCTGGTGCGTCCGGCGCACGCTCAGGGCGGCGATCAGACTTTTTTTCGCTCGAGCGACATCGCATTGACGGGTGCCTTCACCCTGGCATCCTACGGCGTGAGCCGATTCGATCCCGCCATCACCAAGTACTTCCAGGAGCCATCGCGGCAGCGCAATCGCACGATGCGCAAGGTCGCGGAAGGCTTTACGCATCTGCAGGAGACGACGCTCACGCTCGGCGGCCTCCTCACGTATGGCATCGCGCGCCTCGCCAAAGCGCCCGCTGTCGAGACGACGGCGCTTCACGCCACGGAGGCGATCGTCGCCGCCAGCCTAACGAGCCAGGTGATTCGCGGTCCGCTCGGCCGAGCCCGGCCGAAGGATGCGACGCCGACCTTCGAGGACCAGTATGAGTTTCACTGGTTCAACGGCTTCCGACACTTCCAGTATCGCGCCTTCCCGTCGATCCACTCGTCCTCAGGCTTCGCCGCGGCGACGGCGGTGGTTGCGGAGGTGCATCGACGCTCACCGGGCGCGACGTGGTACGTCGCCCCTCTAGCGTATGTCATCGCGGCGGGTCCGGGCTACTCCCGAGTGTACCTGGGACAGCACTGGGCGAGCGACATCTTGATGGGCGCTTTCGTCGGCGGCTTCTACGGCCAGCGCATCGTGGACTACGCGCACGCGCACCCCGACAACCGCGTCGATCGCTTATTTCTCGGCCGCGGCCTAACGAGTGGAACGACCATCGTGCCGGGACGAGGGCAGATCACGATCACGTACGCGCGGCAGTTCTGATTCCCTGCGCCGCAGCGACGGGATTTCGCGCTTGGATATTTCGATCGCATTCAATCGGAACGAGAGCTAGTACGCGAATGGCGCGAATTTTTTGGCGAATCGCTCCGTGTAGGATGACGGCTCCCCGCTCAACGAGCCGTGATGACTTTTGTTGAACTGCACACCAATCGGTATTCGGCGCGCCCCCAAAGACAATCACGGCTCGTTGAGCGAGGAGCGCTACCCGCGCAGCGTTGGATTCGTGCAGTTCATTCGCGTCATTCGCGTACTAGCTGTTCTCCCGTCGGAATGCCTTCGAAGCGCGCACGGCGCGATCTGGACTCACTTCGTGAGTGCCGCAATCGCGCTCCGGAGCCTGGGACCGAGCTCCTCGATCTGGCCTAACGAGACAGCACCGACACTGAGACGGAACCAACCATCTTCCTCGTTCGAGCCGAACGCCTGAAACTGCACCGCCGCGAGGCCCGCGGCGCGGAGGAGATAGCGGCGGATCGATTCGTTGGTGTCGAGACGCTCGCCGGTGGGTGTGCGGTAGCCGGCGATATCGAAGTGCGCGCTGAGGTAGATCGCGCCTTGCGGCGGCGTCGCCTCGACGGGAAGTCCCTCGGCGCGCAGCGTCGCGAAGATTCGCGAGAGCGCATCGAGCCGGCGCTGAACTTCCGGACGCATCTTCGCGTGATACTCGTCCATCCCGGCGTCGTCGCTCAGGAGACGCGCGGTTGCCACCTGCTCCGCGCGCGGCGCCCAAGCGCCCACGTGACCCAGGATGTCCGACATCCGCTTGATCACGTCCGCGGGGCCAACAGCCCAGCCTACTCGGAGTCCCGTCGCCGCGAATGACTTGGAGATCGCGTCGATGTGGATCGTGTACGGCTCCATCTCGGGACGGAGCGCTACTGGATTGACGTGGGACGCGTCGCCGAAGGTGAGCATCCAGTAAACCTGATCGTACAGGAGGAACAGTGGGCGCTCGACGCCGGAACGGGCGCGCCGGCGATTCTCTTCGAGCACGAGATCACAGATCCCGCCGAGCGTCTCGGCGTCGAATAGCGTACCAGTCGGGTTCAACGGCGAGTTGAGAACGAGCAAGCGCGCGCGACGCACCGCCCCCGCGAGCATCTCCGCCGTCGGCTGGAAGTTCGTCTCGGCGCCACAGAGCACCGTCACCTGCTCGGCGCCGAGGAGCTGCGAGTAGTAGTTGTTGTTCCAGGATGGCACCGGATAGACGACGCGATCTCCCGGATCGACGAGCACGCGGTACGCACCGTAGATCGCCGGCCGGGCGCCGCTCGTCACGAGCACGGAAGGCAGCTGATAAGTAATCTTTAAACGCCGCGCGTAGTACTCGCTGATGGCGCGCCGGAGTGGCTCGATGCCGTCCGAGGGCGGATAATTGGTCTCGCCCGCCTGGAGCGCCGCGGTCACACCGTCCAGTAGCGAGCGCGGAATCGCGAATTCCTTCGGGTTGAAGTCGCCGACCGTGAGGTTGCAGAGCGGCTTGCCCGACGCCGCCATTGCACGCACCTCGGCACCGATGGCGAGAATCAGAGAGCCGGCGAGCTCGCTCGCGATCGTGGAGACTCGCGACGGCGGCGGATCGGAGACGTCGACGGTGGAGCGCGCGCTCCCCGTACCGGTGCCGGACGCCATTCGCGGAGTGACTTCGATGCCGGCCTGGTTCACGTCGACCTCGCAGGTTAGAGGGTTGGCGCTCTATCTGAACAGTAGCGGAATCTGCGTCGCCAGCGACCAGACTCCCATCGCCGCCATGCTTGCGGCAACAACGCCGCCGGCGATGGTGAGCCAGAGCGGATGCCGATACGTACCGACGATGCGCCGCGTTCTCGCAGCGACGAGCATCACCCCGAGCGAGATCGGCAGGATGAGGCCATTCAGCGCGCCGACGACGATCAGTGTTCGCACCGGCTGGCCGATGATAGCGAAGACCGCCGTCGAGATGGCGATGAAGACGACGATCGCCCACGTCCAGCGTCGATCGACGAAGTCGCTGAAGGAGCGGAGAAAGCTCACCGACGTGTAGGCCGAGCCGACGACCGACGTGATCGCCGCCGACCACATCACGATCCCGAACAGCCGATAGCCGATCTCGCCCGTCGCGAGCCGGAACACCGACCCCGGCGGATTCGCGGGATCGAGCGTGAGCCCCTGCGAGACGACGCCGAGCGCGGCCAGAAAGAGCAGGACGCGCATCAGCGACGCAATGAGAATTCCGCTCGTCGCCGACTGCGAGACGCGGCGGAGCGCGGCGCGTCCCGTGACGCCGGCGTCGAGCAAGCGGTGCGCGCCCGCGAAGGTGATATAGCCGCCGACGGTCCCGCCTACGATGGTGATGATCGCGAGCACGTCGACCCGCGTCGGCGCGAGCGAGCGGAGAGCGGCCTCGCCGACCGGCGGCTTGGACGCGACGGCGACGTACAGCGCCAGCGCAACCATGACAAAGCCGAGGAGCTGGGCGAAACGGTCCATCGCCCGCCCAGCCTCCCGCGAGA
>Ga0070681_10003026_pt1 | contig 15589 bp, 9 predicted proteins | sample KBSC83BmetaG_FD_65650 | JGI IMG/M metagenome (GOLD analysis project Ga0070681, IMG submission 65650) | Corn rhizosphere microbial communities from Kellogg Biological Station, Michigan, USA - KBS C8-3B metaG | ecosystem: Host-associated > Plants > Roots > Rhizosphere | place: USA: Michigan...
GGTCGCGGCGATTGTTTTTAAGAATGGCGCTGGCAGCGGTGCTTCGTCGTAGAAGTTGCGGTTGGAGACGCGCTGGGTAATGGCCTCAAGCAGGCTGGCCTCGGCTGCCACTTTGCCGGCTAGGCTGATGCTGGCCACCTGATCGCCCATTAGGTCATAGTGGATGGCTAGCTTGTAGCCGAATCCCCGGGCGGCTAGTTCCAGTGTGCCGAGGCAGGCACCAAGGCTGACATACGGCTCGTTGGCTTGGACGCCGGAGTAGGGCAAATGTCGGCTACGCTCAGCCTCCAGTACCAGGTTTGTGCCCTTAGTGGTGAAGCGCCACGGCTGCGTGTTGTGGCCGGAAGGCGCCAGGATTGCATAGCGGGCGAAAAACTTTAATTTTTCGCTGTCGTCCCAGTCGTCCGAGAAACTGTTGGGGTTGATCTGCCATGCTGCATAATTGGACTTTGCCACGAATATAACCTCTTTTATGCGATGTATTGTACTATAACTGTAAGCTTATGTTTATTTACGTTGTCATTCTTTCTGCCTTAGCTCAGAGTCTGATCGCTCTCTTCGTGCTGCAGCGTAATAGTAAACACCTGACGAACCTGTTGTTTTTCATTTTATCTGTCTGCATGGTGGCCTGGGCGGCGGTCAACTTTTGGATTACCAATGACGCTGCTTCGCCGACGTTGCTGTTCCAGTATCGCTTACTGATGGCCTCGGTGGTGGCACAGAACACTGCGTTTTATCTGTTCGCCCACACCTATCCCGGGCGCAAGCTTGAGGCGGGACGCCGCCGCTTACTGGCCTACCTGTGTTTGAGCGCGTTGGCTCTGACGGCTACGCTGACCCCAGTCGTGTTCGTGAAACTGCATGCCACGGCAGCGGGTCCGCGGCCCGTGACGGGACCTGGCATGCTTCTGTTCGGACTGCATGCCGCCGTGAGCGTTATAGCTGGTTTGCGGGCTCTCTACCATCGCTACAAGCGGGCCCATGGTATTGCCCGCCAGCAGTTACTGCTCATTTTTTATGGCTCAATCATTTTGTGGGGTATCGTGCCGATCACCAACTTTCTGGTTTCTCTGGCGACAGAGACGCTGTTTTTTGCTCGGATCAGCCCAGTGTATATTCTGGCTTTTTCTTCCGTCATCGCCTATGCCATTGTGGCACGGAAGCTATTTAGCATCCGTGCGGCGGTGGCTCGTTCGGTCACCTACATGTTGACACTGCTGACGCTGGCGACTTTTTACATTGCGGTTGCTTTCACCGTCTCAACCTTCTTACTCGACGCCCGGACAGTTGATATGCAGATCCAGCTCACCTACACGCTCCTGGCCTTGAGCCTGGCCTTCGGCTTCCAGCCGGTTAAACGACTGTTCGACCGCGTGACTACCCCTTGGTTCTATCAGGATGCCTACGACCGGCAGGAGCTTATCAATCGCCTGAGTCGCATCTTGGTGGCGACTATGAGCGTGGACCAGCTATTGGCTAAGACGACGGCACTGATGCAGGATCGCTTGAAGGCTGAGTTTGTTGTAGCTGTGCTGGTGTCGTCTGGCGCGAAGGCGCCGCGCGTCGTGGGAGCTGGCAAACGGCAGCTTACATCGAGTGACCTGGCCGCCGCGCACGCCAAGTTGAGTAATTCGCAATCGCACCGCCACATTATTGTGACCGACAACCTGGGCCCCGATGAGGCTGGCTTACGTGACTTACTGGTGCGTAATCACATAGCTGTCTTGGTGCAGCTCACCGGGAGAGGTCATGACAACGATAAAGAATTCGGTCACATTATCTTGGGCGCCAAGAAGAGCGGTAACCCCTATGAAACCCGGGACATACAAGTTATCGAAGCCGTTGCCGATGAACTGGTGGTGGCAATCCAGAATGCGCTGCGTTTCGAAGAGATCGAAAACTTTAACCTGACTTTGCAGGCTAAGGTCGATGAAGCCACCCGCCAGCTGCGGCGGACTAACGAAAAATTGCAAACCCTCGATGCCACCAAAGATGAGTTCATCTCGATGGCTAGTCACCAGCTGCGCACGCCGCTGACCAGCGTGAAGGGCTATTTAAGCATGGTATTGGAGGGGGACGTCGGCCCCATCAACGCCCAGCAGCGGCAAATGCTCGAACAGTCCTACAACAGCTCACAGCGCATGGTCTATCTGATTTCCGACCTGCTCAACCTGTCACGCTTGAACACCGGCAAATTCGTTATCGAATCGACCTCGGTCGACCTGGGAGAAGTGGTACAGGCCGAAGTGGAGCAGCTGACGGAAACTGCCAAGTCGCGCGGGCTCAGCCTTGTTTATCACCGGCCCAACGATTTCCCACGGCTGATGCTCGATGAAACCAAGATTCACCAGGTGGTCATGAACCTGATCGATAACGCCATTTACTACACGCCGAGCGGCGGTACGGTCACGGTCGACCTGACGGAGACGGCGTCAGCCGTGGAGTTCCGGGTGACAGATACCGGCATCGGCGTCCCCAAGAAAGTCCAGCATAAGCTGTTCTCCAAGTTCTACCGGGCGGGCAACGCTCAGGCGGCCCGCCCCGATGGTACCGGGCTAGGCCTCTTCATGGCTAAGAAGGTCGTGGCGGCGCAAGGCGGCGCCATCCTGTTCGAGAGTACGGAAGGCAAGGGCAGTGCTTTCGGCTTCCGTTTTACCAAGGTCAAACACGTGACTCCGACTGTCTCGACAGGGGCCGGCGAGCCCGCCCTAGCGGCTGCTCGGCGGTAGTACTGCTTATGTAATAGTATTGACTTTTCTGCCTATTTCTGGTATTTTATAAACATCCTTGTTAGGGAGCGAGCGAGATTACTCCGTAACCGGACGTTAAGAAGTCGGGCCAAAACAAACAACAGAGATTACCTCTGTTGTTTTTGCTTTTAGATAGCCCAATTCATAGCGAACCGGGAGTTCAGTAGCAGGGGCACGTTAACAAATCAGATCATTACAGTACATGGTTCTTTGCTCGTGCCCCTCGGGGTTCGCGCCGAGAATCGCTGCACCGGAAACAATCAGGGCAGATGAGAGCAAGTACAGAGGCGGCTAGCAATCTAATACTAGCGCCAACCGCCAGTTCTCATCTGCTCTGGTTGAGCGGGTCGTTGAGGGCTTCCCTTGGAAGCTGTCCGATCTACTTCCGGATGCAGAACCTGTAACGCAAACACCTTCAATGCATTTCTATGTGGTTTTGACGCAATGCTCTGTGCACGGCTAGCTATTACCGTCTGGTTGATTACATTCAGTAGTCGGCGGAACGGTAATAGTTACCGCGCTACACAGTTTTGCACCCCGTCGCTTTTTTAAGCGGCACTACCCGTCAGGCAAGTAGCCTCACTAGCGGAAGGACAATTCCCATGACCTCCAACAAGCTGGTTAGCAAGTTCCTGCGCTCCCTCCTCGGAGACAGCGCGGCCTGGGCACGACGACTGCGGCGAGACATTGCACAGACCGAGCGTCTGCTGCGCCTCACCACGCACGACCTCGCGCTCATCACCGAGCTCGTCAACGAACTGGAGAAAGAACTTAACGCGCTCAACGAGCAGAGGGGGGAAGTCGCCGGCTACGACGACGCGGCAATCGCCAAGCGCGACCGCATCGCCAACCGTCTCACCTCCCTGGGGTCCCAGCACGACCGGCTGCGCCGCAACCAGCGGGCTCGCAACAAGGCCGTCATCGGACTCACGGAGACCCTCGACGCGCTCAAGGCGGATCTCCGGGCCTACCAGGCCAGCAGTTCCACCAGCGAGTCGACGCCTCCGCCGCGTAGCGGTCAGCTCAGCGACATGCTGGACGGAGACGACGACCACGACGAGCCTCAGGGCCCGCCCCGGGTCAGCCGTTTCCGCACCATGAGGAGCACCGACGCCGCGGGCCGCACCAGCGCCCACGACATGTAGTACCCATCCATCCGCAGTACCACCGTAGAAGAGAGGCAAGGCAATGCACCTCCTGACACTGGTCGTCACCTTGGCGATCGCATTTTTGATGGCGGGAGGAGCGCTCAGCCTCTCTCTCCGCCGCGTACCGCAAGGACGCAGCAAGTTGCGTCGCTACCTGCCGGCCCTGCTGGCGTGGGTCCCCCTAGGGGTCTTCGCCTTCTGGCACCCGGCCGGTCTCACCCTCAGCTTCCTGGTCTTCCAGGTGCTGTGTGTGGTGACCGTCGTCGGTTGCGTCGTCTACCTGCTGCACAGGCGGTTCCCGATGCTCCGAATGGCACGCTACACCGGTGTCGCGCTGGTCGCCCTGGCCCTGCTCGCCCTGAGCATCGCCTGGTACTGGTCGCTGCTGCTGGTCCTCGGACTCGGCATCTACGCGGTCAAGTGCTTCCGGCGCCTGTCGCGGATGGCGGCCAACCCAGCGACTTCGGTCGTCGAGGCGGCTTCCACCCGGCAGCGTCCCGAGCGTCGTACCTACCCGTTGGTCATCGCGGCCCTCATCGCGGCGGTCCTGGGGCTGGGTGCACTCCTGTTCGCCAACCTCGGCAGCTCGACCGGCAACGACTCCGCCAGTGCGGCACAGCCCTCGGCTTCGCCGTCGGCCCCGCCGTACCACCAGCGGACCGCCGGTCAGTGCGTCGGCGAGGACGGCAAGATCGGTGGCAAGACCGGCTTCAACGTCGTGTTCAACTCCAACCAGAAGAACGACGACATCACCGGCGGCATCGACACCGTCAACACCGAGAAGGGCATGAACAAGGTGCTGGACGTGGCCCACCACGACCCGCGCTACCTGTTCAAGCTCGTCGAGGCATCGCCGCTCGGCAAGGAGCGTTTCCCGGAGCTGAAGAAGTATCAGCAGCTCATGGGAACGGGCAAGGACGACGGCTGCTACAGCGTGCTCGGGCGTAACGCCTACAACACGCTGCAGGGCCTGCTCTACAGCCCGAAGACCAAGGTCGTCTCGACGACCGCGTCCTCCGGCATCAACTCCGGCACCCTCCACAACGGTTCGCCGTTTCTGGAGCCGGCTTCGGTGCTCACGGGCGACAAGCGCGCCATGCAGATCACCTTCGCCAATGGCCAGGTGATGGACATCCTCCACCGCTGTGGCAACGTGTTCGTTCCCGGCAATGTCCCGCCGCCGAACATCCCGTTCAAGCCGCCGCCGCCCGGTCACACCCCGCCGCCGCCCGGTCACACCCCGCCGCCCGTCTGCGTGACCCCGCCGCCTCCCGGCAGCACGGGTTACGTGTTCAACAACCAGAAGTGCGCCTGGGAGAAGCCTGCCCAGTCGTGGAACTGCCAGCAGAACGGAGGGCCGAACTGTCCGCCCAACCCGGCCCACCAGCCGGTGCAGAGCAACGACCCGTCTCTGACGAAGCAGCCGAGTACGGTGCCCACCAAGGCCCCGCCGAAGCAGTCGCCCGAGCCGGTGGACACGCAGCACCCGTCGCCCCCCAACTCGGGAGGACACGACGGTGGCAGCGGCCCCAACCCCATCGTGACTGGCTCGCCGACCCCGGTCGACACAGCTAGCCACGCGGCGCCGATCCCCACCCCCACGGGTGGACCGTTCGGCTGATGGATGTCCGGGGCTCTCGGATCAGCGTCCCTATGACGCAGTATGCCTGTGGCTTCCGCCGCGGCTATCCGAGAGCTCCGGCTCCGCACAACAAACCCCACCACTTCCCATAAGGAGTGTATGAACCATAGATGCACAAAGGGTAGTTCTTCTTCGGAAGAGCGATGTTATGCGTTACAGCGCGAGTGGAACTGGTCGATGTTGACTGAATGTTGTCGGTCTTTTATAAGACTCTACACCTTCAGTTGATTTCACCAGTTCCACCGCACTACCCCATGTCTTGTAACGATCTGATTTGGAAGTAGGGCAAACGGCCCGGACCTTAACAATCAAGAAGCTCTATCTGGACTATGCTTATGGTCCAACATAACTTTGACAATAAATAATAAACATGCTAAAATGTAAATCTACAACGTAGAACTGATCTCGGTGGGAGAGATACGGGCTACCGGATGTTATTTAACAATTCGGCCTGTTCCTACCTACAACTACTATTTTATTGAAACAAGGAGGTGTGACATGAAAATTTCACGCTTATTCAACAGTCTGCCCAAGCGACTGTTTGCCGGCTTCCTACTGTTCCTCGCCGCCATGCTGCCTATTGCCACTTCGGCTGCAAGCATGGTGACCATCGAGGGTTCCATGGGAGTCGCCAACGTCAACGCCGGCGACACGCAGTACTCGCCGAGCGTTAATGCTGCTTACGGCGATGTCGTCAAGCTGCAGGTGTACTACCACAACAAAGAACTGCCAGATTCCGGCAAGAACGCCCAGAACCTGAAGGTTAAAATTGACCTACCCAGCACGCCCGGTAAGGTGCAGAAGCAGACGGCTACCATCAGTTCTGATAACAGCAACACGGTAACCGATAGCACTACCGTGAACCTGGACCGCTCGGATGCTTACCTGCAGTACATCCCAGGTAGTGCTGTTTGGCGCCACAACACCGGCACCAACGACAACAAGAACGAAGTCAACACGACCGTGTCCGACAGCATTGTCACTAGCGGCGCCGGTCTGAGGCTGGAAGACGAAAAGCCCTGCTACAACTTCTCGGCGACCGTTACGGTCCTGGCCCGGGTGATGGTGCCAGGCGTGAGTATCGATAAGTATGCTCGCGTTAAGGGTACGCACGACTGGCAGAAAGACATTACCGCCAAAGCCGGTGATACGGTCCAGTACGAGATCGTTTACAAGAACACTGGCAACCAGGAAGAAAACAGCGTCGTCATCGGCGATAAGCTGCCTGACGGTGTTAGCTACGTCCCTAGTACCACCTACCTGGCTAACGACTCAGCCATTAACGGCAAATCTGTCGCTGACGGCGTGACTACCACCGGTATTGGCATTGGCAACTACGCGCCAGGCGCCAATGCTTTCGTAATGTTCGATGCCAAATTGCCCACCGCAGATAAGCTGAAGTGTGGCGACAACTTGCTCCGCAACATCGCCAGCGCTCAGCCAAAGGGCATGGACTACTTCTGGAACGCCGCTGACGTGCACATTAACAAGAAGTGTGAACAGCCGCAGCCGGAGTTCAGTTGTAACCTGCTGACCTTGACTAAGGGCGACAACCGTATCGTGAAGGCGAGCGTCACACACAGCGAAAAGAACGGCGCCACCTACAAGAGCACTAGCTTTAACTGGGGCGACAGCAAGACTACCAGTGGTCCTGCTACCAGCGCCAGCCACAGCTATGCCAAGGATGGCACCTACAACATCGTTGCTACCGTCAGCTTTGACGTCAACGGCGTTACCAAGACCGACACCGGCACCTGTAAGGGTTCCGTAACGTTCAAGACGACGACCGCACCGGTCTTCAGCTGTGACCTACTGAACCTGTCGCAGGGCGACAACCGCAGCATCTCGGTGAGTGTTAACTACACCGCTCAGAACGGTGCTAAGCTCAAGACGGCCACCTTTGACTGGGGTGATGGCAGTACGCCACTCACCACTAGCAAGACGACCGCGAGCTACCAGTACGCCAAGGATGGCACCTACACCGTGTCAGCCAAGCTGCTGTTCTCGGTGAACGGCACCGACAAGTTTGCGCAGAGCAACGAAGCTTGCGTGAAGCAGGTAACGTTCACGACGCCGCCAACTCCGCCGGTTACTCCTCCTACGGAGCTGCCGAACACCGGTGCTGGCAATGTCATCGGTTTGGTCGCCGGCGTGGCTGCAATCAGCGCCATCGGCTACCGCCTGTTCCTGGGTCGCAAGCTGGCCCGTCACTAGTCCGCTGCAATAGTCTCAACCACTGGACCAGCGAGTAACTAGAGCACTGACTGACCGCTCTAAACTCAAACCGAAAGCCCCCGTCTGTTCCTTCGAGGAACGGCGGGGGCTTTTCGGTTGGCTGAGTGCGGTATCACTTGGCATGCCCCGAGAGGCGGCCATAAAAATCAGAAACATCTTACAGAAAATAGTTGCAGATTATGCAAATCTTCCACTGAACATGAAGGAGGATTCGCCACATGCAGCGACGACGCGTAGGGTTCGGCTTTCGTACATCGATTACCAAAGTAGGGTTGCTAGCTGGATTGCTCCTCGCGGCGATGACAGTCGGTCTGGGTGGCTTAAGCAGCCGGGCGAGTGCGGCTCAGGATTGCGACGACAATGCCATCGTCTTTTGTGGCTTCGGTGGTGCCAGCGATTTTATGTCCAAGGTGCGGGAAAACGATGATGGCCACGGCCACCACGATTTACAATCGGTCTACGCGGCATACGGGTTGGAACCGGCCATGTATGACAAATTTGTAACCTCGGCTCGACAGGGGACGGCCTATAAAGATGGTCGCATCGTGGTCGACGGGCAGGTGGTGGGCATGAATGCGCGCAGCATTGGCCGGATCGCTTCGTTCCAAGGCGGCGGCTTCTTCACGCAGAATATCGGCGGCGTTACCTACTACGGCAACAGTGCCCAGCAAGCCTTTGCCGCCCAGAGTATCCCTGTGATGGTACTGTTTAACGCCCAGGGCGTCATGCAGTTTGCGGTTTTGAACTCTTGCGGTAATCCGGAAAATGCCACCAAAGTCACGCCGAGCTTCGCCTGTAATGCACTCAATAAGACTGCCGTGGCTGGCAAGGCCAATACGTTCTCGTTCACCACCTCGGCGAGCGCCTCCAATAACGCCTCGATTGCTAAACTGGTCTACGACTTTGGTGACGGCTCGGCCCCCGTGACGACGACGAGTCCCAGCGCGCCGGTGACGCACACCTATGCCAGTAGCGGCACCTTTACGGCTAAGGTCACGCTGTTCGTACACTTGCCAGGCAATCAGACGGTAGCCGTACCTTCAGAACACTGTCAGACGACGATTACCGTCGCACCGCCGCCGCCGAAACCACAGCCAATGTTTGCGTGTGAGGAGTTGGCGGCCGTGGTTAACGATCAGAATAAAATGATGGTGACATTTACCGCCACTGCCAGCATGAGTAGTGGGGTGACGCTGGTGAGCGGCGACTTTAATTTTGGTGACGGTGCCACACAAGCCAACGTTCAGCCGAACACGAGCACTACGGTGCAGGCCACGCATACCTATACGGCGGCCAATAGTTTCACGGCTAGTGCGGTACTACATTTTACGGTCAACGGCCAGTCTGAGCAGGCAACTGCACCGGCTTGCACGGCGGCCGTCACCACGACCGCGCCGCCACCGGCGCAGCCGCCGACCTTGCCGAACACTGGTGCCGGTGATGTGATCGGCGTTGCGGCGGGCACCACGGCGCTGGGCACGCTCGGTTACCGACTGCGCCTGCGTCGCAGGGCTGTTCACTAGCTGGGCGTTCGGCGCCTGTTCGTTAGTTATCCCCAGGCCACGGGCAGAGCCAGACTGAATAAATAGTCTTTTACCTTGCGGTCGGTCCTAGGTTTGTGCGAAGATTAATGCAAAGCATAAGCATGGGATGGCAGTCGATGTACCGTAAATTCATGGTCACAAAAACTAAAACAGCACCTTTCTTGGTCGGGGTAGTAGTTGCGCTGGCGGGACTCTTTGGCGTGTCGATGACAGCGGTAAGTCGGGTGAGTGCCGGTACTTGCGATAGCGATGCCATCATTTACTGCGGCTTTACGACGCCGAGTCAATTTATAAGCAAAGTGAAGGGCAACAACAGCGGTAACGGCCACAGCGACCTGCAGGCTATTTACAATCACTACGGCCTGCCAACTTCTGAATACAGCGATTTTCTAAGCCACGCGGTCGAGGGTACGACCTACCTTGATGGCCGGGTGCTGGTGAATGGCAAGGTGGTGGCCATCGGCGGTATGAGCATTGGCCGCGAGGCCTCGATGCAGGGGGCTGGCTACTTCACCCAGGTTATTAATGGTGCGAAATATTACGGCAACACCAACGCCCGGGTGTTTGCAGCTGGCACGAGCGCCATTCCGATTTACGTACTCTTCGACGCTCAGGGGCAGATGAAATTCGCCGTCATGAAGGCCTGTGGCAATCCGGTGTTCGGCACGGTGGTGCACACTTCGGCTAGTTGCAACTCGCTTACCAAAACGGCTGTACCCGGCCAGCTGAATACGTACGATTTTACGGCCAAGGCGAACACGGCGGGGAATGCTACGGTCACCAAGTACGTCTATGACTTTGGCGATGGCAGCCCGACGGTCACGACGACAAGCGGCACGAAAGCGGTGCGCCACACCTACACCAAGGCTGGCAATTTTACTGCCAAGGTGACGGAGTACGCCAGCGTGCCCGGTAATTCGAACCTGAAGCTGCCGGTCGTCAGTACCTGTACCAAGGCAGTTGCTGTGACATTGCCGTTCTACACTTGCGTTTCGCTGAGCGGCGCGATCTTGGACCGGTCGAAATTCCAATATAGCTTCACAGCCGCTGCTAAATACGGCAACGGCGCTAACTTTACCAGTGCCGACTTCGTCTACGGCGATGGTACGACACAGATGGGCGTCAAGCCGACTGGTGCGGCTGTAGCGGTGACGCATGCCTACGCCAAGGCGGGCACTTATAACATCTCGGCGATGCTGCACTTTACGGTCAGCGGCAAGGCCGTCACGGCGCATACCTGTACCGCTACGGTGACGCCAACGACTGCGCCGACGCCGACCTGTAAGCCGGGCGTGCCAGTGGGTAGTCCGGAATGTACGCCGTGCCAGTATGACACGAGCCTGCCGTCGAATTCGCCGCAGTGTTTGCCACCAGAGCTGCCCAACACCGGCGCCGGTAATACTATCGTCATTTTCGGTGCCGTGGTGACCGCTGGCTTCCTGGTCTATCGCCAGCTGCTCTTCCGTCGCCACAAGGCGGCTTTCCTCGCCGCCCAGACCGGCTCTTCGCCGCTGCCGCTCGCCGATCCACTCAGCGATCAGCCCTTGGCCGGCACGCCGCTCGCCCCTGCGCCCAAGCGCCGCAGCTTCCGTCGCCCCCGTCATTTCTAGGGATGAATAAACCTAATTCTGTGGATAAGCGGTAGCATTTTAGGTGAAGCTATGCTAGGCTGAATCGAGACAGAGAGCAATCGTGACTGACCGCTCGTAACGTAAACCCCCTGGAGCTTTAAGGCTCTGGGGGTTCTTGCATGGCGAGGCCTTTACACAGCAAAAAACTGGCGTATAGTCAGGTCTTGAAAAGTTAAGTGCCGCTCGCCGCTCCGTCCCCGAACGCTTGCCAATGCTGGAGGCGTTTTTTATTTGGGTTTATGAAACGACGTCAGGGGCAGGAAGAGTTTTAAGGAATGGGTAACACGCTCAAAGTCGCACTAGTACAAGAAATAGGGGATGGCAGCACCCAGCGCACGGCGTTCAGGGCTATGAATAAAGAACTAGGCGCCGATGCTCTACGAGTAGTTCACGTGCTCGGTAATATGTTTGTGGGCAAGCCGGTAGAACTGGCCGATGAGGGAGTGGCGGCGGTAGTGGACACGGTACTGGCAGAAACGAACAATGGCTCGCAGCTGGGCTTTGGCACTCCGGCGGAGGCTCAGCGTACTTCGCCGACTTTGGGTGTCGGCGAATGGGTGTGGGGCGAGGTGTTCGCCGACTCTCGTCACCGTGAGGCCCGGCATACGTACGCCCAACGGGCGGCTGAGCTCCGTCAAGCAACGCAAGCTGCTCTTGAAACTGGCGGAGAGGAACTAGCGCCTCACGACCGCTTGGTCATGTTGACGGAGACGGCGCAAGCGGCGAAGCGTCGCAGCGCCCTAGCGGCCCTGTGCGTCGTAGCGGAGCTGAACGCGGCGGATCAAGCGATGAATGGGGGCGCTGAGGTAATTGCGCTGGCGGTTGGCCAGGAAGCGCGGCCAGAAACTTCGTCGCTTGCGGCTGCGGTGTAAGGGACCGTAGGCGCTACGTCATCGGTCTGAAGAAGGTCTGTTGGGGCAGTGGGGCGCGTGCTATACTGCCGCTATAACCGTAAGGACTTTAAAGGAAACAGGAAGTTATGGAACCCAACCGGCCCGATTCCACTGATGTTCCGTTCGCTGCCAGCACTAACCCTAACCCAAGTGGTCAGCCCGTCGTCCAGCCGACTATTATTACGCCGACCTCTGTCGATCCCGAGCCCGCTACTACAGTTCCGGGCTCGTCGCCTGAAGGTCCGGCTGCGCCCGCAGCTACTCCAGACCAGTCCGGTACAGTGACTCCGGCTGCGGAAGCACCGCTGCTTGCCCCTACTCAATTTTCAACCGGCTTTGTCGGCGATCCCATGGCGTCTGCCACCTCGGCGCCAAGCGCTCAGCCGGAAACGCCGTTTGGCGAGCCTGGGCCGCAGCCAACAAGTTCCTCGAAGTTTAGAGGTGGTCGCAAGCGGTGGCTGCTCCTGGGCGGTGGCGTAGCGGCGGCCGGGATTGTAGCCGGAGTGGTCTTCGGCTGGTACTTACCGAATACGCCGGACAACGTCTGGGACACGGGCCTGAACCGCTCAGGCAGTGCACTCGATAGTTTCGTGCAGAGTGCGGCGTCGGCCAAGCAGCTGGAAAAGTATAAGACTTCGACGGCGAGCGGCACGGCAACCGCCCATCTGGACGGCGCGGTATACAACGGTAGCTTTAATGGCACTTTTGACGCTTCGACTATGAACGGCGGGGCAAGCTTTGACATGCGCTCCAAGACTGGGGTAAAGAAAACCATCACCGCCAAATTGATGAGTCAGGTGCCGAGCGGCAAGCTGTATCCCGATGTCTATGTACAGGTGAACGGCCTGAAATCACTGGGGTTAGATCTGTTTGCGCCCGGTGTTTCGGCGTACGATGGCCAGTGGCTACTGATTGGGTCCGACTATCTGCAATCTCTGGGCGGCGACACGTTGGCGGGCGCTGCGGGCGGCAGTTCGCAGGTAAGCGCCAACGACGTGGCAGCACTTATTAAGACGGCCACCAGCGTCACGAAGGATTACTTATTTACGACGCGTAGCGATAAAGCGGTCTTTGTGAAAAAGGCGTTCGTGGGTAAGGAACAGGTGGACGGCTTGAGCACCTATCACTACACGGTGGGTGTTAACGTGACTCATGTCAAAGCGTACTGCGTGGCGCTCAGTAATGCGCTGTTGTCTACGCCGGCCTACCAGCACTTGTCAGGCAAGAGCAGCTCACAGCTGGCCGATGCCAAAAAAACGGCGAGTGACGACTGCGCTTCCGGGCTGACCGATTCTACTACCGCGAGCGATACGCTGGACATGTGGGTCGACGGCCACTACAAGTTGATATACAAAATCCGCTCCTACGATGAGTCCGACCGCAACACCTACACCGATATCGGCCAAATTTACAAGGGCGGCAACCAGGTCTCGTTGTTCGTGGACAGTCATGATTCGGTAAGCCCCAGTGACGCGAAATTTACGTTGAACGCCAACCTCGATACGAGCGCCACCAAGGTCACTTACGCCTTAAAAAACAGCAGCAGCTCGCCCTATGACGTGTCGGTTACCTTAGCATTGGCGGCGTCTGACAAACCGGTGACAATCACTAAGCCGGCCAGTGCTACGCCAATCCAGACGCTTCTGGGCGGCTTAGGAATGGCGCCGGGCGTTGCCGGTAGTGGCGCGTCGGCTGCGGTGTCGGCAGTGCCGTCCGGCAGCTCGGCTTCGGCGGCCGATACGCCGCTACCAAGCACCTATACGGTGACGAGCTCGACGGATGGCGTCGATGATGTCGATGAGGCGGGTATCGGTCAAACCGTACCGCCAGCCGATTCCTAAGAAAGCCCGGAATCCACGAATTGCGGGCCTGATGCTTTCTTGGTGACCTCACGGAGCGCCGCCCGTGGGTAGAGCGTCGGCAGATGCTCGGTACGAATATCTGTCCCGGTTCCTTGTCGTCGTACCGCCTCGGAGTTCGCGGCTACTACGTAGCCTTATCCATAAAAGGCCTAGCTTTTTCCAAGACTTTTTTACTGGCGGTTCTTTCGCACCTCCCTTTTAACGCAATAGCGGCGGAGGCAGTTCGTCGGAATGACAGTGTCCATAACGCCGCTTAGAGTTTAGTTAGCGGCAAGTGGCGTAGATTCCGCCAGCTATATTCCCTATATTCCTTTGGGGAAGAGCGGGACTAATAGAAGCCGACTCGTAGGCTATGGTATGCTCGAATCAAGCGACGAGAGGTTCATGCGGCCGTCCTACTAGGGACGGCAACGTTCAAAAGCAAAACGCCAAAATGGGGGTATATTATGAAAAACCATATTCAAGACGCGCTACTACCGCCAAAGCTAAAAGCCGGTGATCGCGTTGTTTTCGTGTCGCCGGCCAGCCCAGTTTCTGAGCAGCGGGTAGAGAGTGCTGCCAATGTGTTGAGGACGTTGGGTCTGACAGTTGAATACGGTAAGCACGTTTACGATATGGACGGTACGCTTGACTATCTGGCCGGTAGGGATGAAGACAGGATGGCGGACATCAACGACGCCCTGCGCGACCCAGGCATTAAGGCGATCATAGCTACGCGTGGCGGCAAAGGTGCTTACCGCATCGCTGACGGACTGGACTTTGAGGCGGCCAGGAAACACCCCAAACTCTTAATTGGCTTTAGCGAGACTACTATTCTGCACATGGCGCTGCTAAAAAAATGCGGGCTGGTGGGCATACATGGCGCACCGTGGGATGAAAGTTTTGGCAAAGAAACTGCGGAGTCATTTGTTAAAGCGGCCACGACTACAGATCCGATAACTATTCGTGCGACAACAAACGAACCCACGCATGTCTTAACTACAAGTGGCCGAGCGGAGGGTGTTCTTATAGGTGGCAACCAGGACTCGATTGCCACTGGCGCAGGCTGGATGCTTCCAAAATTCGACGAAGCAATCCTGCTCGTCGAGGCTACCAATTTACGACTCGGGCATATTGATCGGCAGCTTACTATGCTCATCAAGACCGGCATAATTCAGAACATTGCCGGCGTAGCTATAGGGCAGTATACGGAGTGTGGAAGCGCCACCGACCCCACGACAGATGTCCGTTGCACCGAGATTGATATTCTGCGTGACCGCTTTGGGCGGCTGGGCGTTCCAATTCTAGGCGGCCTACCAATAGGACATGGCAAGCATCCGATTGCCGTACCTATTGGCACCAAAACAATCCTGGATGCCGATACCGGGACGGTAACTGTTGCGGCAGGGGTACGGTAGTGACGGAGAGGCTGGGGGCGAACCCGAATGACAGGTACGAGCGCGGTACAGATAAAAAGAGATGGGGCTGTACTCGGTAGCCTTATCTTTGCCGTCCTCTTATGGTGATCGCACGGGGAATATGCTTTTGCACATAGCTTCGTCACATGTACGAAGTAAACTTCAGCGCGTGTCCCTTGTTGCCGCGCTTCTCCGGAGCTCGCTTCATTTCGCTGTACGAAATCGCCAAATTAAAAACCCCAGACGGGCTGGGGCTCTTAATTTGGTGACCCTTACGCCCTCGATTTTAAACCCTATAGTGGCCGAGATAGTTCGTTGGAATGACATTATCTATAACATCAGCATAGAGCCCAACCTGTTACAGCTAAAGTAGCTTGTGTAATCCTCTCCCCTTCAGGGAATAGAAGCATAATGGAGAAAGCTTTGGGTAAACGAAAATAGCCTAGCGGGAAGTTAGCTGCTAGTGCTTGCATTAATAGCTTCGTTC
>Ga0070681_10003027_pt1 | contig 15587 bp, 15 predicted proteins | sample KBSC83BmetaG_FD_65650 | JGI IMG/M metagenome (GOLD analysis project Ga0070681, IMG submission 65650) | Corn rhizosphere microbial communities from Kellogg Biological Station, Michigan, USA - KBS C8-3B metaG | ecosystem: Host-associated > Plants > Roots > Rhizosphere | place: USA: Michigan...
AAGTTGACCGCGTCATCCATGTTCTTGTCGAAAAACGGAGGCTGCAGAATCCCTGCCGGAAATACGATCTCATTGAATGACCCGCTGTAATAGGCATTGACCTCCGGCGGCGTCATGCCCCACTCGTCACGATCGAGCGGCTTATCAATCTTTGCGATCTGCCGCTTGGACTCGAATTCGGTAGCGCGCTCGACATTGCCCAGCAGATCGCTCGGCTTAATCACCACCGAACTGTAATCCCGCCACTTGTCGGGATAGCCAATCTTGTTCCGGATAGCCTGCAGCTTGACCTTGGCCTGTTTCTTGGTTTCGGGGCTCATCCAGTCGAGGCCTTGGATGTCATTGTCCAGGGACTTCTCCAGCGCATCGACCATCTTCAACATGCGTTGCTTGCCCTCAGCGCCGAAGGTCACTTCCACATAGCGTTGCCCCAGTGCCTCGCCGAGGGACCCGTCCACGAGATTTACGCAGCGTTTCCACCTGTCCTGAATTTTCTTCTGTCCGGTAAGCGCCTGCCGCATCTTAAAATTCGCTTCCACAAACGGCTGAGAAAGCCAGGGAGCCGCATCTCGCAGTACGTGCCACGTCACGTAAGTCTTGAGCGAATCCAAAGGCAGCGCGGCCAGCACTCCGTTCACCTGCTTGAAGAAATCTGGATTCGTGACGTTCAGTTCCTTGAAATTGGGCGCGCCCATATCCTCGAAGTAGCGAGTCAGGTAAAAGTTCGGAGCCAATGCCGCGGCTTCTTCCCTCGTCATCTTGTGGTCCCGGGTTTTCGGATCGCGGCGCTTGGTTCGATCCATGGAAGCCGCTGCCAGCAGCGTCTCCACTGCCAGCACCGTGTCCGCGGAAGTCGCCGCCTTCTCCGGACTCTGGCCGGCCAGCGTGAACACGGTGGTCGCGTACTCCGCCAAATGCTTGCGCATTTCCACTTTGTCCGGATCATCCTTCACGTAGTAGTCACGGTCGGGCAGCGACAAGCCGCCCTGATCGATGTACGCAATCACCTGGTCGGCGTTGTGCAGGTCGGAGTTTGAGTAGAAGTTGAACAGCGGATTCGGGCCGACCAGGTGAATGTGCGCGATCTCGTCAATCATCCCGGCCTTGTCCTTCACCGCAGCGATCCGGTCCAATTCCGGTTTGAGAGGTGCGAGCCCTTTGCCGTCGGCTGCCTTCTCATCCATGCAGGATCCGTAAAGATCGCCGATTTTTTGATCAATGGCGTTGCGGCCAGGTCCGCCGGCAGCTGCCTTTTCCAGAATCTTGTGCTCGATCTCGAGATTGCTTTCGTTCAATTCCGAAAAACTCTGCCAGGCTGCCCGATCGGCCGGAATCTCGGAGTTCTTGATCCAGTTCCCGCACGCGTACTGATAGAAGTCGACACAGGGGTCGATGCTCTTATCGATATTGTCGATGCTGAATCCCGGCCCCGGCTTGCTGGGGGAAGTTGACTGTGCGAAGGCGAAAACTGTCGCGAGTAACAGCAGCAACGCGAGGCGGAGTGCACGCATTTCAAGTTCTCCTTGGCTTTCTATGAGAGCGCAAAGCAGCGATTTTATGCCTGTACGGATGAGATCATCAAATAGACGTACTACTGCTGCCTTTGTGATCGCGGGCGTGCGTTGTGGTTTTGCCCTTCGAACTCAGCGCCTGATCGCGGAGGCGTTTATAATCGGGGTTCAGAGAGATTTTCGAAAGCTGGGGTTCTCATGACTTCCACCAATGGCTCCAACGGCAACGGCTACAGTGTCCCCAAACCCCGCGCGGAGTGGCTCTCTCGGCGCAAGCAACACAATGGCGACGGCAACTTTTCCCAGATGCATTACGCGCGCCAGGGCGCCATCACGGAGGAAATGTCGTTCATTGCGCATAAAGAGAAGATCACGCCCGAACTGGTGCGCGACGAAGTGGCCCGCGGCCGGATGATCATCCCTGCCAATATCAACCATCCCGAACTCGAGCCCATGGCCATCGGCGTGGCCTCGCTGTGCAAGATCAATGCGAATATCGGCAACTCGGCAGTCAGCTCCGAGATCAACGAAGAACTGAAAAAGCTGCACACAGCTGTCCACTACGGCGCCGATACGGTGATGGATCTCTCGACCGGTGGCAACATCCACGATATTCGCGAAGCGATCCTGCGGCATTCGCCCGTTCCCATTGGAACTGTACCCATTTACGAAGCCATCGCCCGCGTGAAACGAGTCGAGGACCTGAACGCCGAGGTAATGCTCGAAGTTATTGAAGAGCAAGCCGCACAAGGTGTGGATTACATGACGATTCACGCCGGAGTGCTCATCCAATATTTGCCTCTGGTCGCAAAGCGGATCACCGGAATCGTGAGCCGCGGGGGAGCGATTTTGGCGCAATGGATGGCCTACAACCACAAACAGAACTTTCTCTACGAACGCTTCGACGACATCGTCAAAATCTTCAAAAAATATGACGTGAGCTTCTCTTTAGGTGATGGCCTGCGGCCGGGATGCGTGGCCGATGCCAGCGACGAAGCGCAGTTCGCCGAACTCAAGACTTTGGGCGAACTGACGAAGAAAGCCTGGAAGGAAGATGTCCAGGTCATGATCGAAGGCCCCGGGCACGTCTCCATGGACAAGATCAAGGAGCAGGTCGAGAAGGAAGTCGAGTACTGCTACGAGGCTCCCTTCTACACCCTCGGCCCGCTGGTGACCGACATCGCACCTGGCTACGACCACATCACCTCCGCCATCGGCGCGGCCATGATCGGCTGGTACGGCGCGGCCATGCTGTGCTACGTCACCCCGAAGGAACACCTCGGGCTGCCTAACGAAAAAGACGTGAAAGACGGCATCATCGCCTACAAGATTTCCGCTCACGCTGCCGACATCGCCCGTGGACGACCCGGCGCCCGCGACCGTGACGATGCCCTGAGCTACGCTCGCTACAAGTTCGATTGGGAAAAGCAGTTTGCCCTGTCCCTCGATCCGGAAACCGCCCGCTCCATGCACGACGAGACACTTCCAGACGACTATTACAAAGAAGCGGCTTTCTGCTCCATGTGTGGCCCCAAGTTCTGCTCGATGAATTATTCGTCCAAGGTGGACGAATACAACAAGCAGGTCCACGGCATCGAGAAGAAAGATTATTCGGAGTTGGTAGACAAACTAGTCACTCTGAAATAACAAGCTCATGTAGGAACGGCCCGCCCTCGGCTGTCCGCTTCTGAGCACTCTCTCGAATCCCTGTCTTTGCCGCAAGCCATAGTTCCGAGCATTTGCATCCAATTGCTGCCATGACGGCGCAGAATTGCTCGGAGGGTGCAGTCCACATCGGTACCTCAGGCTGGCATTACAAGCACTGGAAGGGCCCTTTTTATCCCCCAAAGCTTCCTGCTTCGAAGATGCTGCAGTGGTACGTCGAACGATTCGACACGGTCGAGATCAACAACAGTTTCTATCGCCTGCCGCAAACGTCTGCTCTGGAATTGTGGTGCCGGCAAACGCCGGCAAACTTCTGCTTCGCTGTCAAAGCGAGCCGGTACATCACGCACAATCGCAAGCTCAACGATCCGCAAAACGCGGTCGACAACTTCCTGGTGGTGATCGACAAGCTCGAGCGTCGCCTCGGTCCGATTTTGTTTCAACTGCCGCCGGCCTGGAAGCTGAATGTGGAAAGGCTTGAACAGTTCCTCGCCGGACTGCCTCCCGCTCATCGCTACGTATTCGAATTTCGCAACGAAACCTGGAACGTGCCTGGAGTTTACGAAGTCTTGCGCCGACACAACGCCGCGTTCTGCATTTACGAACTCGCAGGATTTCAATCGCCCCTCGAAATCACCGCCGACTTCACCTACGTCAGGCTCCATGGCCCGGGCAATAAATATCAGGGAGACTACAGCACCGAAACTCTTGCCGGATGGGCTGACCGAATCAAGCAGTGGCGCAAAACACTGAAACACATCTTCGTGTACTTCGACAATGACCAGGCAGGATTTGCCGCGAAGAATGCACTCGAACTGAAAGCAATGGCCGAAACGCGACCATGATCGTGATCTGACAACTGCCAACTGGCTACTGACAACTGCCAACTGACAACTGCTTCTCAACCTTGCAAAATCCGGTGCACAATCTCCGCGTTCTCCCGCACTTCATCTTTGGCGCGCGGAAACATCCCCACAAGCACGCCATCATTCGGCTTGATGCTGCTGAATGCGGTGCGGAACGCCTGTTCGATGCCGCCGTCTGCGATTCTCCCGGCAGCCAGAATCTTGAACGCGAAACACGGCTTCGTGGTCTGCCGCATCACCCCGTACATCCGCGCCGGATCGCTCTGCACGTAAATCTCGTTCTCCATTTCCATGATCTCGCCGTTCAAAACCTTCTTCCATTCTTCCCGGGTGCGCGTTCGGTTATAGACGCAACCCGCATAGAAATCCACATCCCAGCCTTCCTCTTCGACCTGCGAGATCACTTCGGGCTTGTGCGTGCCGACTCCGACTACGATTCCCATGTCCCGTACTTTCTTGCACCAGTCCCGCACGCTGTTCATCGTCCCGTTGCGGTAGGCAATATCGGTGACCTCGCCTTGACGAAACATAGCTAGCGGCTTCAGCGTCTTCGCCAATCTGGCAGTATCTTCGTCATCGCTCAAGACCTGCATAATCAGGTGCATTTTGCCGCCCTCAGCGACAAAACGAAGCCAATCCTGCGGCAGTCGCTCCAGAGCCACATAGTTGAAGGCATTGACGCCGTAGCGCGCGGACTCGTGCATCACCGCACAAACACGTTCCGGCGTGTACCAATCCTTCATCGCGCCCGAGAAGTTGTTGTTGTAATGTGCATAGCCGCAGAACGGATTCACGCCCAAAACCATGCGGCTGATTTCGGTATCAAAAAACTTCATTCTGGGGACTTGTACGGGCGCGGTTGGCCTGGAGGTTGCGGGCTCGGTAAGGATCCCGCCGCTCGCGCGCGACAGAGCTTGCGCCTCCAGCGTAGACGCCCCGGACAGGGCGGCGGCCATCGCCGCAGTCGATTGCAGAAAGCTTCTTCGCGTAGGCATAGGAGAACCTCCCCGGCCATGCTGCCGGCTCTTCCCATGGAATCCTGTGCGCGATGAAGTGTCTGTGATCGGCATCACGCGCGGCAGTGATGACTCCGCGCGCTTCCATCGAGGAAAATTGCTGCTGTCACAACTTGTCCCCCAGGCCGTGCGGCGCTCATGCCGGGAGTTTTGCGCCGCACAAATTCCGCGATGGATCTACAATTCCGCCGCGGGCAGCACGGCTTCGGCTCCCACAGAACGTGCTGCATCGATAATGTGTACGACATCCGCAAACGGCAGTTGCGGATCTGCCTTCACGATCACCACCCTCTGGTTACGGTTCTGCAGCGCCTGGTTGAGCGCCGCTTGCAGGTTTGCGGCCGACACGGCACTGTTGTTCACCTTCAGTTCGGGCACCTTTTGTCCGGAACTGGAGACTTGCACCACGACAGCCTCCGAGGCCGGAGTCAGAGATACGTCGAACCCCTTCGGCGGCACCATCATTCCGAGCGCAGGAGCCTCCGGCTGTTTCGTCAGCAGGACGGCGTTATCAAACATCACTTCCTTGGCCGCCTGGAGTGTTTTCTTCACAATGGCGTATGACGCCCGGGCATCGGCCTTGATGTACAGCTTGGCAGTTCGGTTGCGAGGGTGCGTCTTCATTTCCTCCGATAGCTGTTCGGCACTCACCGCTTCGGTGCCGAAATACATCTGCCCGGGGGCAGTGACTGCCACGATCCAGGCGTCTTGCTTGTCGGCCTCAGGCATCGGCGTAGCGTTATTGGTTACGGCCATCTGCACGCTCACTCCTTTTTGCAAGGCCGGAGTTTGTGCGAAAGTTTGGGGAACAATTGCTCCCGCCGCGATAGCTACTGCACATATATGTCGTAAGCACTTCATAACGAAACTCCTTTTGATCTTCGGACTGGTCTGTTTCGAGCCCATTTATCTATGGTTTTGCTCCACCGAGTGCTGCCGTGGCTAGGCTGCCCCCCAGTCCCATGGTTTCGACGACCGACGACGGGACGATTACCATGGCACCCCGTTCTTTGATGGCTTCGTACAACATGTTCATGGCGCGCAGATGCAACGCCGTCGGATCGTTCCGGTAAATGGCCGCCGCCTGCGCAAACTTGTCGGCAATCTCGGTTTCGGCCTGGCCGAGGATATTGCGCGCCTGGCGTTCGCGTTCCGCTTGTGCTTGGCGCGACATGGCGTCCTCGAGAGCCTGAGGAATTTTTACGTCGCGAATCTCCACCGACTGAACCGTAATCCCCCAGGGATTCGTCTTCTCATCCAGAATGCGCTGCAACTCGCGGCCCAGAATTTCACGCTCGGTGATCATCTGCGCCAGTTCGTGACGGCCAATGGATTCGCGCAGCGCCGTCTGGGCGCTCATGTTGATCGCATCGACGAAATTCTCGACTTCCAGAATGCATTTCTCCGCATTCCAGACCATCCAGAAGACGATCGCATCCACGTTCACGGGTACCGTATCGCGAGTCAGCGTGGACTCCGCTGAGACGCTGGCCACGCGCACCCGCTGGTCCACGTACGGGCTCAACGTTTCAAAAATCGGCACGATGTGGCACATCCCCGGACCGCGCAACCCTACGTAGCGGCCCAGGCGCAGCACCGCCACCTTCTCCCACTGGCGCACAACTTTGATGGCGAAAAGGAAGTACAGCCCGACCAGCGCTCCGGAGAACACCGGCCACGGTTGATGTACGGCTTGCGATGCGGCCAGCCCCGCCAGTAGGCATACGATGAACAGCAATACCGCTACTCCGTTCATTCCTTCAATTTGAAGCTTCGGCATAACTACCTCCTGGACGCGTTGGGCATCAAATCGCGCAAGCGTTCGATCAAATCCTCGAGCGCAAGTCCGGCGGCTCCGACTCGCGCCGCGAACTCTCCTGCCAGTTGCGTCAGTTGACGGTCCCGTTCCGCAGAGCTGCGTTCGATTTTCTTATGCGCAATGAACGTTCCGGTACCTTGATGCGTTTCCAGCACGCCTCCCAGTTCAAGCTCCCTGTAGGCGCGCATGACCGTATTGGGATTGATCTGCAGGTCGACCGCTAGTTGCCGTACCGTGGGCAACTGGTCGCCAGATGCCAGGGCGCCAGACGCGATTCCCCCGCGCACCTGGTCGATCAGTTGTCGATAGACCGGCACTCCGCTGTGCAGATCGATCGCAAACTGGAATCGAGATCGCCCGGTCCGTCCCATCTGCACCAGTGTACTATATGACTAGTACAATATGTCAAGTAAAAAAATCAAAGACCGCTCTTCAACTTCGGAAAAAAGAAATTACGTCGAAGTGACCTTCAGCAGACGCACCCTTGACAAGCGCGAATCCGGTCAGATGTATCGTCTGAAAGTGGACGGATTCAATCGCTGATCCAATGCATGTGCCCTAAAGATGGCATTGGACAAAGTTTTTACAATTCCTTTGACCGCCCACAAACAGGGCTCTACGTGAGCTGATATGTTGGCGGCGGTTGTAACCAGTGCCGCGCGGCGAAGTGGGTACTACCGCCGTCGGCCCCCAGGGTTATAAGGCCAAGAAAGCGCAGTTACAGGGACTCGGGAAGCTTGCTTTTCGAGCGCAGGCGGACGTGTGCGACATAAACCAGCACTTCCGCCTTGCAAGCGAGAAGTGTGCCTGGGCTGAGGAAGTGGTCCGTCCTGGACTAGATCTCGTGCGAACGGCGGAGCAACGCCGCGTGCGATGTAAGGAGAACAACTATGGAAAAAATTATGGCATGCGTGCTCGTACTGGGGTTTGCGGGAACCAGCAGTCTCTTGTTGAAAGGTACGGGCGCGAAACCGCAGGTTCGAGCGATCAGCGTTGAGATGGCGGGCGATGCCGCCTACCGCGATGGGCTATTCCTCGGAAAGCTTAACCGTGAAGGAAGACCACACATGCTTGCGCCGGTTGGCCGTTGGTCCACAGAAAAAGACCGGGCTTCCTTCGTGCAGGGTTACCGGCAGGGACTCGATAGCAATAAACGTGACTGACAGGCGCATCCGAAGCGGATTTCTCCCCTGCGAAACGATTGAGAGAGTAATTCAAATCTTCAGTAAGGGGTTCTTGGTATGAAACCGAAAGTGATGTTCTTCAGTTTGGTACTCGTCGCATTGTGCGTGTCGGCTCCCTTTGGCGTCCGAGCCGGAGGGCCAGCGCCCACCGCTACCGGTGCGACCGTGCGCGGAAAGGTGCGCTTCGAAGGCAAAGCGCCCGCGCCCAAGCCGATCAATATGGCCGCTGATCCCAGCTGTATGAAGCCGCACTCCGCCCCGGTAATGTCGCAAGACGTTATGGTCAACGGGGAAGGTGATCTGCAAAACGCGATTGTGTTCGTCTCCGACGGCTTAGGAGACCGCAAGTTCGATCCGCCCACTCAGCCGGCGGTGATTGAACAGAAAGGCTGTCTCTACCAGCCACACGTCATGGCCGTTCGCGCCAATCAGCCTTTGGAACTGGTGAACGACGACTCCACCGCTCACAATATTCATCCCCAGCCCGTCAATAATCGCGAATGGAATAAAGCAGAGCCCCCTGGAACAAAAATGGAAGAGGCCTTCGCGCGCGAGGAAGTCGCCATTCCCGTGAAGTGCAACGTGCATCCCTGGATGAAGAGTTACATCGCGGTCTTCAAGCACCCGTATTTTGCGGTGACCGGAAAAGACGGAAGCTTCGACCTCAGCAATTTGCCCCCGGGAACTTATACCCTCAAGGCTTGGCACGAAAAGCTGGGGACGTCTGTGCAGACCGTGACGATCGGCGCGAACGAAACCAAAGAGCTTAGCTTTACCTTCAAATAGAGCAATCGTTCATTTGGGGATGAAGCCTTTGCGCCTTTGTTCGCTGTAGCGGTGGAGCGCATCCAGGATGATGGGTTGCGCTTCCGCCGCCGGCCGTATGTCATCCACTTCGACCGCCTTGCCTTCCAGCAGCTTGTAGTCCTGGAAGAAGCGGCGCAGCATGATCAGCCGGTGCGGCGGCATCTCCCGGGCTTCGTGGTACGAGTTGAACTCCGGGTCTTCGGTCGCGATGGCAATGATCTTGTGATCCTTTTTCCCGGCGTCGACCATGGTCATCAGACCGATGGTCCGCGCATGAATGATGGTCAATGGCACCACCGTTTCCTGGCAAAGTACCAGCACATCCAAGGGGTCATCGTCTTCCGCCAGAGTCTGCGGAATGAACCCGTAATTGGCGGGATAGTAAACCGCGGAGTAAAGGACGCGATCCAGCCGAATCAGGCCGCTCGATTTATCCAGCTCATACTTCACGCTCGATCCAAATGGAATTTCGATCACGCAGTCGAATTCCTGCGGAAGCTTGCCGCCGGGAGTCACATCGTGCCAGGGATGGATCATAAGCTATCCATTCTAGCGGAGGCTGGTGGGACTCCTCGCCGAGACGTGGGCTCTACGGCGTCAGATGGAACTCACCACGAAGGTTGGCTGCGGAATCCGTTCCTACCCAGATATCGAATTGCTCTGGCTCTACGACCCACTCCTTTTTGACCGGACTCCAGAACTGCAGTTCATCCGGACCTAACTTGAAGTGGAGTGTCTGCTTCTCGCCAGGCGCGAGCGCGATCCGCTGAAAGCCCTTCAGTTGCCGCACGGGCCGGGACGCGCTTCCGGCTCGCTGATGAATGTAGAGTTGTGCGACCGCGTCGCCCGGGCGGTTCCCCGTATTCGTTACGTCCACAGAAACATTCAGGATGGACCCGACTTTAGCTTGTGCCCGATCCACCGCGAGGCTGCTATAAGAAAAGCTCGTATAGCTCAAGCCATAACCGAATGGGTACAGAGGGATGCTGCTGCTGTCCCAGTAACGTGAAGTGAAGTCGGGCGCGTCCTCGGGAGATTGTGTGCGGTTATGGTCGTAGTAAAGAGGCTCTTGCCCGGAATTGCGCGGCCAACTCACGGGCAGATGTCCACCCGGATTGGCATCGCCGAAAAGAATGTCCGCGATTCCATTCCCCGCCTGACTTCCCGAATACCAGGTCTCCAGAATTGCGGGAACATGTTCCGCGGCCCAGGAGATATCAAGAGGGCGCCCATTGACCAACACCAGTACTACGGGCTTGCCTGTCGCGACGACCGCTTCCAGCAGTTCCTCCTGTCCTCCGGAGAGTTTTAGCGAAGAACGGGATGCCGCCTCTCCACTCATGAGCGCGATCTCGCCGAGCACCAGCACGGCGACATCGTTCCGCTTAGCCGTTGCAACTGCGTCGTCCAAGGCTTTACGGGCCTGCTCGGGCGTTTGCTGCTGTTGTTCTTTGACAGGGACGATCGCGACATTTTCGAAGAAGGAGGGAATGTCTCGGCGGATGTTGGGCCCGTGAGCAAACTCCACGTGCACGGCGCCCCCAACTTTGTTCTTGATGCCTTGCAGGATGCTGATGGTCGGGCCAGGTTTCGTCATGGCGCCCCACATGCCCAGCAGGTCCAGTTCGGCGTCGGCCAGCGGACCGATCACAGCGATAGATCGGATCTGCCTTTTGTCGAGCGGCAGCAAGGCCTGCTGGTTGCGTAGCAAAACTACAGAGCGCTCCACTGCCGCGCGGGCCATTTCCTGGCTTTCAGGCGCATTCAACACCTGAGGAATTTGACCTTCGTCCACGAACGGATGCGCGAACAGGCCGAGACGAATCTTCGCTTCCAGTATCGGCAGCACGGCGTCGTCAATCTGCTGCATGGATATGCGCCCTTGTTTGACTTCCTCCGACAGATACTTCAAATACGTGCCACTCGCCATGTCCATATCCAGGCCGGCCGAAAATGCCTTGATGGCGGCGTCCTGCCCGTCCCGCGCATAGCCGTGGGTAATCAGGCTATGAACAGCATTGGCATCGCTGACCACGAACCCGCCATAATGCCACGTATCGCGCAAAACATCGTGCAGCAGCCAGCGATTTCCGGTCGCGGGGACGTCGTTCAAGTCCATATAGGCGCTCATGAACGTGCCCACGCCGGCATCGAGCGCCGCCTTAAACGGCACCAGGTACGTATTCCACATTTGCTCTTCGGGGATGTACGAAGAATCGTAATCGCGGCCGCCGTCGGCCGCGCCGTATCCGGCAAAGTGCTTGGCGCATGCCAGCACGCGATCCAGTGAGCCAGTTTGCGTCCCTTGGAATCCTGCGACTTGCGCTCGCGCCATCGCGGCTCCGAGGTAAGGATCTTCTCCTGCGCCCTCAACCATGCGTCCCCAACGCGCGTCCCGGGCAATATCCAGCATGGGCGCGAACGTCCATGAGATGCCTCCGGCACGCGCTTCACGGGCTGCTATCGTCTGCGCGGATTCCACCAGCTTGGGATCCCAAGACGAAGCCATTGCGATCGGCGCCGGGAAGATGGTGTGATAGCCATGGATCACATCCAGTCCGAAAAGAATGGGAATATGCAGCCGTGATTCATCCACCGCAATGTGCTGCAGGCGGTTGATCTCTTTCGGATCGGAGACCCACAAAACCGATCCGGCGCCGTACTGGCGGATCACGTCTTCCATGCTCCCCACCTGCTCTTTGAATTCCGGGATTGGCATACCGGGAAGCTGTGAGAGTTGCGCAATTTTCTCCTCTAGACTCATCTGCCTGAGAAGCTCTTGTGCATTGGGAGGCGCCTGAGCCCAGACGTTCGGTAACAGGGCAAGAGAGAAAAAACACACGGCGGCAGTTCGAGTCAACCGCCTTGAACGAGTGCAATCCATTGCGAGCCTCTTTCCTGTGGGAAAAGCGTTCAACGCAACCGATGCAAAGGAACCGAGAAGTGTAAACCTCCGACCGAGGTACAGGATCGATTTCCAAGAAAAACCTGGTTCGGCTGCCCACCGAGGGATGGTCCTTCCGGTCACCTTGATTAGCGCTCCCGGGATGAGTAGATTGTAAGTACGGGGTTTTTCCCTCTAAGGCTTTCCATGTCCAGTCAAGGCAAGACTTATCTCAAGTTCGGCGCAGCGAGTGCGGTGATCCTCCTGTTGCTCAGCTATTTGGCATACACCGGCGTGCAAGACAGCAAGAGCTACTACGTCACCATTAAAGAGCTGCACAAGATGGGCGATGGAGCGTATTCCAAGCGTTTGCGCGTCGCTGGAAATGTACAGCCGGGCTCGATCCATCGGAGTGGGACACATGTACAGTTCGTGCTGGTCGAGGAAGACCAGAATCTCGCCGTAGATTACACCGGCGTGGAAGCACCTCCGGATACGTTCAAGGATGAGTCGCAAGCCCTCGCCGATGGCAGCTTCGGCCGTGACGGCGTTTTTCACGCCAAGCAACTGCAGGCCAAGTGCGCCTCCAAATATGCGCCGCAGCAGCCGGGTGCACCGGGTGCAGCGCCGGCAGGCGCTCCCGGCAAAAGCATGAGCCAGGTGCAGAGCCCAACCCCGAGCAGGGCCGACTGATTCCAGCCCGAACCTTCTGAGAATCTCCGCAAAGCGGTACAGATGCGCTATCGTACCCAGTGTGAAATTTTGTTTGTGCTCGTCCCTCGCCCGTGACTGAAACTCCTGCGCAAAGTGCCATCATCGTTTCCGGTGTTGTCAAACAGTTTGGCCGCTTTGCCGCGCTCCGCGGCGTGAGTGCCGAATTCGACGCCGGGAAATTCCACGCCATTCTCGGCGATAACGGGGCAGGGAAGACCACTCTGCTGCGCGCCCTGGCAGGATTGGCTTACCCGACGCAGGGAACCATTCGCATGTTCGGGAAAGCTCCGCAGGACAGTTCCCGCGAAATTGGCTACATGGCGCATCCCTCGCTGCTCTACGACGAAATGAGCGGAATGGAGAACCTGCGCTATTTCGCGCGGCTGTACGGAATCGCCGGCGATGAACGCTGTGCGGAAGTGATCCGCGCGGTAGGTCTCGACCCGCAATTGACGCGACCGGTGGGCCAATATTCGCAAGGGATGCGGCAGCGCATGTCTCTGGCGAGGGCCATTCTGCATAATCCAAAGCTCTTGCTTCTCGATGAGCCGTTTTCCAACGTCGACGTGCATTCCGCGCGCGAAATGGTCATCTTGCTCAAGCACATGCGTGGCTCCGGCAAAACGATCTTCGTCGTAACCCATCAGGCCTTGCTGCTCGACGGCGTCGCCGACGAGTTTGTCTGGATGCAGCAAGGCCGTATCGTGGACCGCACCGCGATCCCACTCCGCGCGGGAGAGGCACAGTGAACTCCCTCTGGGCGGTGACCGTGGCAACACTTGTCAAAGACATCCGCCTGGAGTGGCGCTCGAAAGACGCATTGAATTCCATGCTGTTCTTCTCGTTGCTGGTGGTGGTGATCTTCGTATTCTCCTTCGATCCACTTGCCGAGGAGTCCCGCCATATTGTAGGCGGCCTGGTCTGGATTGCATTCCTATTTGCGGCCGTAGTGGCGCTGAACCAGACTTGGGCGCGGGAATTGCGCAACCAGGTGCTGGACGCCTATCGCGTGTCTCCGGCGCCGGCCAACGGCTTGTTTCTCGCAAAAACACTGGGCAACTTCATTTTTGTCTGCGTGCTGGAAGCGCTCATGACGCCTTTGTTCGTGATCTTTTACAACCTGCATGTGCTGGGCCCAGCGTGGCAACTGATTCCCGTCGCATTGCTGGGAACGTGGGCGCTGGTGGTGAACGGGACTTTTTTCGCGGCCATGTCTCTGCGGACGCGCAATCGCGAGATCATGCTCCCGCTGCTGCTTTTTCCCGTGTCGATTCCAGCGGTGATCGGCATGGTCGCCGGTACGACCGCCATTCTCACGGGTGAGAACTCCGCTCACTTTTACATCGTGTTGCTTCTCACCTACGATGTGGTGTTTACTACAGCTAGTCTGGCGTTATTCAAGGCAATTCTCCACGCAGAATGAAGAAACTTTTTCTGATCCTCGCGGGCCTCACAGCGCTTTTCCTGGCCTACGCCACGTATCTGGCGTTGAAAGTCGCGCCCACGGATGCCCTGCAGGGGGACGTGTACCGCATCATCTACTACCACGTGCCTTCGGCGTGGACGGCCTTTCTGCTTTTCTTCATCAACTTCATTGCCTCGGTGCAATACCTGGCGAGGACCAAGGCTTCGCTGCAGAAGGCTGTTCAGTGGGTGGTGATTGCCATTGGCGTCATCGGGGTGATCGCGACCTTTCTTCCTCAGGTCCAAGCGTTGCTTCCCGCGGGCATGCGCCCGAGCGCCGTCGCCACGACGGTGCTGGCCATTCCGGCGTTCTATTTCCTTCTGGGCTGGAAGTTCCCCGGGGACCGCATGGACATGTTGGCCTTGACTGCGGCCGAGGTCGGGGTCGTGTTCTGCACCATCGTGCTGGTGACGGGGCCCATCTGGGCGCGACCGGTATGGGGCATCTGGTGGGCGCCAGGAGACATCCGCCTGACCTCTACGCTCGTGCTCTGGTTGATTTATGTGAGCTACCTGGTCCTGCGCAGGTTCTCGAATAGTGCCCAGACTCAAATTATTGCTGCCGCCCTGGCCGTATTTGGCGCGCTCGATGTCCCACTGGTTTACTTCTCGATCTGGTTTTTCCGGACGCAGCATCCACAGCCCGTGATCGGCGGCGGCGGTTCCATGGATCCGCGGATGCTCCATACCCTTTTGATCAGCTGGATGGCCTTCCTCTGCTTTGCTTTTCTGGTTTGCTGGTCCCGCTTTCGGCTGGAGTTGCTGAAGCGAGAGGCGGAGCAAGCCGAAGCCATGGAATCCCTCGTTGGAGCCGGCACCGCGGCGAAGGCAAGCGTTCCGCTCAGCAGGAGTGCGCGATGAACTCTTTCAAATTCTTGGTTGCAGCTTATGTAGCGACCTGGCTGATTCACACCTTCTACATCGGCACTCTGTTCTCGCGTTACCGCCGCCTGCGTCAGTCTCTCAAGGAACTCGGAAAGCGGAAGTAATCCTCGTAGAGAGGTAATTTGTTACGTCTCTCTGCCGGCAAGCTAGGAATTTTCGGCTAGTATGGTTTCCGGCGCAGCCGCCGGTTCCTTGATCCCGTACTTCAGCAGGCACCACAGCGCGCGGAAGCCATCTTTCCACCCGATCTTCTTGCCCTCCGCGTAGGTACGGCCCGAGTAGCTGATTCCGACCTCATAAACGCGGAGGCGGCGCTTCGCGATCTTCACCGTCACTTCCGGCTCGAATCCGAAGCGGTCTTCCTCGAGCGGGATGGATTGAATGACTTCCCGCCGGAACGCTTTATAGCAGGTCTCCATGTCCGTCAGGTTGAGGTTAGTGATCATGTTGGAGATCAGCGTCAGAAGCCAGTTGCCCACCGAGTGCCAGAAATAAAGCACCCGGTGCGGTCCGGAACCCACAAAACGGGACCCGTACACAACGTCAGCCTGACCACTTTGGAGAGGACCCAAAAGCAGGTGATAGTCGCAGGGATCGTATTCCAGGTCCGCATCCTGGATGATGACGTAGTCGCCGGTGGCTTCGCCGATCCCGCGTCGTAGAGCCGCTCCCTTTCCCATGTTGCGCGACTGCAGGAAGACCTTGACTTGTGCATGTTGCTGGCCGAGTTCTCCCAGAATCTCTCGCGAGCCATCGTTGGACCCGTCGTCTA